>Ga0310839_100114_pt1 | contig 88462 bp, 73 predicted proteins | sample SM_ome_7_FD_201305 | JGI IMG/M metagenome (GOLD analysis project Ga0310839, IMG submission 201305) | Sorghum-adapted microbial communities enriched on stacked mutant (SM) sorghum from Joint BioEnergy Institute, Emeryville, California... ...
TCGTCGCCAGTGCTCGTACCTGACGACCCCGTCTCATGTCAGCGCGACACGCCGTACCCCAAAGGGAAGATCGACAGACGTATCTGTCCCCCGACGTGCTCACCGGTTCTTCAACAGGCTCTCAGATACGGCCATCGCGTTTGGTCTCCTTCGTTGTGACTTAGCCGTCTCGAAGGATCTACGCGGTGGCCGTCTCCTCCTTCACGACACGCCGATCAACGGCCCGTCGTACACCACTCCCGTGGACGCAGCCCGGCTGCGACGCGGTCTTGGGAATCTACGGATCAGAAGGTTAGGGTTCGAATCCCTTCGGGCTCGCTGCTGGTCAGGGGCCATCTCGGATGGTCGAGGTGGCCCCTTTCGCGTGTCGTACAGCCGGGATTACAGCATCATGATCCATCCAAGCGCTCGCGGAGCTGCCGCGGCCGATGCTGGCCTATCACGACGGCCGCTCATGCCGAGCTGAGCGCAGTCGATCAAGGGCCCCGCTTCGGCGATCTCGGTATCGACGCCGACCTCTGCTTGGTGGCACCCGACGAGAACCCCGAGGCATCGATCATCGAGGCACTGACCCGAAAGGACTACGCCTGCGTGGTCGTCGGGGGTGGTATCCGCAAGCACGAGCCGTTGCTCGAACTCTTCGAGAAGATAATCAATCTCGTCCGGCAGTACACTCCCAGCGCGGCAATCGCCTTCAACAGCACCCCTGCGGGCTGCGCTGACGCGGCGCTGCGATGGTTGCGGTAGCGCGTCGTCCCGCTCTCGCCCCGAGGACGCCCACGAGCCGATGATCCGCGACATTGGTGGTCGTGGTTCTCCCTCCCTTCTGCCTTTCCGAGGCGTGATCGTTTGGCTCACGAGGGATCTAGGGGTCACCAGTCCCGTCCACCCGCAGCACCGTATGGCGCTGACGCTTTCGTGCCACTACGGTCCGTGCCGCGTTGACGGCCGCCCGCTCGACCTCCGGCAGCAGGTGTACGTAGGTATTCCCGGTCAGCCCGATTTGACGGTGGCCAAGCATGTTCAATGCCTGGGGCAAGCCCCGTCGATCGATGAGCGGTCCGCATCTGGTCTGCAGGAGGTCTGGTCTGCACCAGGTCGATGGGTCAGTGGGAGCCAGGTGCGGGAGCCGCAGGGATCGGCGGCCAGATGAGGGTGGGCAGCGCCGGGCGGCGGCGGGCGCCGAGCCAGTAGGTATGGGTGGACGGAGTCGAGCCGGCGGCGGCACCCGGAAGGGCATGAGGCCGGGGCATCAGCGCGAGCCGGTGCCGTAGGTGATCTGAAAGCCATCGGTGAGCATCACGCGCAGCATCCGCAGGAACACCCGACACCTCCGCGTCCACCATATTGCGAAGCCGGGCACACTGGGTGGATGTCGCACCAGGATCTCGGCGGAGACATTGATACGTGGTCGAGTACCCGTGTCCGCCAGTGGATGAGTACGTTGAGCGAGGACAACGCGCCCCGATCGGTCAACTGGTGGCTCCGGATGCGATGGATCGCGCAACGCCACGTCTACGACCGGACCTTAAGCGCAGAGGCGCGCCGGGAATGGGCTGAGGTGGCGTTGTCGCTGACCGATCACGCCGAGCGGTTCGCCGGTTACGACCGCTGGAGCGCAGCGGCCGACCGATTCAATCTGCGGAGCCTGCTGATCCAGGAACTCGGGTCGGTGCCGGGTGACGAGAAGTGGGAGCAGGCCGCGCTGGTGCGAAGCGTCCTGGCGGCCGTGACGCTGACGCCCGACCAAGCGGGCGAGTTGGCTGAACGCTGGCAGACGCTGCCGGTCGAGCAGATCCAGCTTCTTCGCCGCCACAAGAACCTCCTTGCCCCGCTCGCGCCGTTTGTTGATCAGTTACCCGCCGGGCCGGACGCTGAGCGCGTCCGTACATGGTTGTTGGTCCTGCCGAACTTGCCGTGACGCGTTGGCAAGTGATCCCCGCTGAACCCAGCGCGACGCTACCGGGCGCCATCTCGAGAACATCGGCCCGCACCCGCCGACGAGGCGAGCACGGGAGGGGACACTGGTGGAGGTGGCTTCCCTCCCTGCTGTCCTTCCGAGGCGTGATCGTTTGGCTCACGAGGGATCACGGGGGTCGCCAGTCCGGTCCACCTGAAGCGCCATATGCCGCAACGCTTTCGTTCCGCCGCACTCCGTGACTACGGGCAGCCGACGGACGCTGCCATGGTTGGAGTGAGTGCGGATCGGGGATCTAGCCCGTTCGGTCGCCTATGCCCGCGGAGAGTGCGTCGGCGACGGTCGCCGCGTAGCGATGGATCTGTTGACCGCCCGGATCATGGGTTGGATTGACCTCGGTGAGGACGACCGCGGCCAGTCCCGGAGCGCCGGCGGCGACACTCAGAACGCGTCCGGCGTGTTCGAGCGTGACTCCGGTGCCGTAGTGCGGAAAGTTCGCCAAGGGCAGGTCACCGGAGTCGATTGCATCCACGTCGAAGTGCACCACGATGCCGTCACTGGCCCGCTCGAGAGCCCTCAGCGCTAAGGCGGCGCAGCCCGCCGGGTCAGCCCGGACCTCGTGGTCGGCGAACCGCAGCAGGTCCGGACGGGCGTCGAGGACCGAGCGGTGAAACGTCTCGGGGTCCGACTCGGCGATCCCGAACAGGACGAGTCGCTCATCGGCGAGCATCGGGTGTTGGTCGGCTAATCGAGCGAGTTCGGTGTCGGCGAGGCCGAGCAGGTGTGCGACGCCCATCGCGTCGAGGACACCGGCGGTCGTCGTCTCAGGCGTGGCGAGGTCGGCGTCCCCGTCGAAGTAGAACAACCCGACATGTGGCTTGTGGCGCTGCACGCCGGCGACGACACCAATCGTGACGGTGCAGTCGCCACCGATCACCAGGGGAATCGAGCCCTGAGCGACGACCTCGGCGACCAGGTCGGCCACCGCCCGCGCGACCCGCACCACCGCGGGAAGGTTGCGACGGGTGGGATGGGCATGATCGACAGCGAAAACCTCGCTGACGACGTCGCCCCGGTCGTCCACGGACAGGCCCGCCGCCCGCAGCCGGTCGAGCAAGCCGGCCTGCCGCAACGCCTGCGGCCCGGCTTCCAGACCTGCATGGTGGGCTCCTGCGCTGCTCGCCACCCCCAGCGCCACAAGATCAGCCGCCACCGCAACCTCCCGACCGTAAACCCGCCGCGTCTCAACCGAGGGTCCGGTACATGAACATCATCTGCTCGCGCGGCAGCGGGCGCGTGCAAAACGGGTAGTTCGGCAGGTGAGGTCTGAATGTCGATGCGGACTTCCGCACGTAGGCAGCTCTATTGATCAATGGTGTCCAATTGTTCGATATGTGAAGTGCGCTCGAGGAGGTCGCCGCTCACTGACGGGAGGGTCGGGGGATGGATAAGCCAGACAAGAGGGCCCGGATCAACCGCAGTGCCGGCGGTGGGAGCGCTGTCTACGGCCTGGGCCTGATCGGTGCGTTGGTGTACCACGTTCAGGCTGCTGACGGGTTCTGGCCGGGTGTCCTCGGCGTCCTCAAGGCTCTGGTGTGGCCCGCCTTCCTGGTCTACGACCTGTTGAAGTTCCTGGCCTCCTAACAAGGTGCCCAGCCCTTTGCAGGCGTGCGCCAGCGCGAGATCGTTGACCGGGCTGGGTACACCCGGGCGACAGATCTGCCGCGCGGCAGGTATTGAACTCGAGTATTGCCTGTCGAGCATCGAGCGGGCTGAGGTGGGCAAGGCTGCCCATGGGGCTGCTACGGCAGGTCTGACCTGTGACCTACGCGGACAGCATCAACTCGATCCTCGATCCGATCAACCCCGCCGAAAATCCTGAGTGCGAGGTGACGTAGCCCAGCCGGCGCCGTCAGTGCTCGCGCGTCCAGAGCAGCACGATCCGGGCGGTATCGAACCGCCAGCCCGCCGGGGTACGCACGGCGGTGTAGTCCAGCCGCAGGCCACTCGTCCGGTGCGGTGGCTCACCGTCCCGGTAGAAGTACACGAGTTGGTTCGCCGAAGCCTCAGCCCGGTCGCCGTCGACGGTCACCAGCACGTCACCGTGCGCGTGCTGGGTGCGTTCGCCGGTGACCTGAAACCGCCGCAGGAACCCGGTCACCTCGTCGATGCCGCGTAGTTCGCCACCACGCGGCGAGTGCACAACCACCTCGTGGGTGTAGACGGTGTGGACATCGTCGTAAAGCCCTTCGTCCAGCACGCGGGCGAGGCGGGCGAACAGTTCGGCGATCTCGAGGCGATCGGCGACGTGGTTGTCAACGGACATCCCCATGGCCCTCCGTTCGTGTGTTGGTGGCACCAACGATCCTAGCTTGTTGGTTCGACCAACGACGGCTAGGGTGGCTGATGTGGAGGAAGTCCCCGAACGCCTGACCAGCAAGCCGAGTTGGCTGATAACGCAACTGGCGGTGCACGCCCGCCGCTTGGTGTTCAACGGCTTCGCCGAGGTAGGCGCGCGCGGATATCACTACCGCGTTCTGGCCGCCTTGCAGGAGTTCGGGGCGATGAGCCAAGCCGAGCTCGGCCGTCGCTGTGGCATGGACCGCAGCGACGTCGTAACGGCCGTCAACGAACTGGTCGAGCTGGGTTTCGTCGAGCGGGCCTCGGATCCGGGCGACCGGAGGCGCAACACGGTGACCCTTACCGATGCCGGTAAACGGCAACTGCGCCGCATGGACCGCACACTCGCCGATGTGCAGGAAGAGCTTCTCGAACCCCTCTCGGACCGCGACAGGAAAACCTTGGCCCGGCTGCTCACCGTACTGCTCACCCACCACCATCGAAGCGGGCACGGCAGTGGTTAGGGCGGGTCATCGGCGAGCGGGGAGGTGGGACGGCGGCCGGTCCACTGGCCGGCCGCCGTGAAACAGATGATCTACAGCGGGCGGATGTTCGCCGCCTGCGGGCCCTTGACGCCCTGGGCGATGTCGAACTCGGCCCGCTGGTTGTCCTCCAGGGTGCGGAACCCCCTTGCCGCGATCGCCGAGTAGTGGGCGAAAACGTCGGCACCGCCGCCGTCGGGCGTGATGAAGCCGAAGCCCTTGTCGGCGTTGAACCACTTAACCGTGCCTACGGCCATGTCTTCTCCTCGGAAGGCCGGACAGCACCCACACCGCGTGGGCGCGATGTCGCCGTGTTGATCGCCTTCACCTACAGGGCCGAGAGAGAAGGTGCCTGGAGATCAGACACCCACCAGGCACTGGCAAGGCATGCGGAAACCAAGACTGCAACATCGCCAGGCTAGCACGAGCCGGCTGAATCGTTCGGGGATCGTACGGCGCCGACGTCACGTTCTGTTACCGATGTCACCGAGGCCCAGCCGGTCGAGATCCGTCCGCGGTGTGAGCATGGGAGACATGAGGCGACTTGTCATGGTGGCCGCGGCGTCCGTGCTGCTGCTGACCGGCTGCGCAACTCAGGACAACACCCCGACCGGGCCGAACGCCACGGGCCCGGCCGCCCCGTCGGCGGCTGCCGGGGCTGAGGGGCTTCTCTCCGCGTACGGCCTGGCCGGAAAGAACACGCAGGAGGTCATCGACCACCTCGACCGGTTGGGCATCCAGGAGCGCCCGGCTGATCTGCGGGCGTCGGTCCGCCCGGACGGGTTGGTGCTCTCGGCCCGGGGGCAGGAGGTCACGCTCGACATCCCCGACGACCGCTTCTACCTGTCGGTGGCTCCGTACGTGGAGCGGACCCACGACTGCTTCTACCACTCGCTCACCACCTGCAGGGGTGAGCTGGCCGGCCAGGACCTTCAGGTGAAGATCGTGGACGAGACCACCAACACGGTGCTGGTCGACGAGGTGCGGACCACGTTCGCCAACGGGTTCGTCGGCTTCTGGCTGCCCCGTGACATCGACGCCACCCTGCGGATCAGCTACGGCGGCAAGGTCGGCGAGACCAAGATTTCGACCGACAAGGACGCGCCGACCTGTCTGACCACGCTCCGGCTCACCTGACAGGCAGGGAAGCGCCGTCCGCCGCCGTACTACGAACCGCGTCGAATACGTCCGGCAACGATGACGCTGGGCCGGTCGACCGAGGCCGACCTGCCGAAACCCTAAGCTCTAGAGAGGACTGTGCCCCCGGCAATCCCCGGGGGCACAGTCCGTAGTTGTCTGTCGGCAGCCGTGGTCGCCGACGCCGCTAGTTCATGAAGGTGGCGAGCCAGTCCAGGTCGTCGGCGCGGTCCACGCGGTAGACCCCGCCCGTGCCGCCGCACGTGGAGTTCAGGCCGAACGAGGTCACGCCGGCGATCACGTTGGAGTCACCGATGAAGTTCGGGCCGCCGGAGTCGCCGAAGCAGGTTCCACCGGTGCTGGCGTTGTTCGACAGCAGCAGCGAGTAGTCCCCGGTGAAACCCGTGTTGATCTGGACCAGGTGCGGGTGGGCGACCATGCGGATGCGCAGGGCGGCGTCCTTCCACGAGGCCGCGTCGGGGAAGGCCTTCTGCAGGCCGTAGCCGACCGAGGTGAAGGTGGTGCTGGCACGCGGCCGCAGCCGGTCGAGTTCGTTCAGCCCGGGCAGCACGCCGTACTCGTCCATCTCCACCGGCTCGTCGAGCACCACGACACCCAGGTCGTACAGGTAGAACGCGTTCGGGTCGTACTGGGGGTGGGTGTACGGCGTGCCGCCGACGTCGCCGTCGAACGGGTAGCCGTTGTCGGGGAGGGTCGACTCGAGGTCGGAGTCGAACCAGATCTCGGCGTGCGCGGCGCCGTCGGTGCAGTGGCCCGCGGTGAGGAACAGCGTCGGCGACAGCAGGGTGCCGCTGCACCGCCAGAGCGGGTTGCCGTCGGAGTCCTGCGCCACCATGAGGCCCACGTACGGGTGGTCGTTGCCGTCCAGTTCGCCGTCGGTGACGGCTGCGGCCGGCCCCGCGGTGAAGGCGACGATGGCGGCTGCCGCCACCAGGACGCCGAATGCCTTTCTTCGCATAGTTGCTCCTAACAGAGCCCGAGGGACACGTGGCGACCGGCCGGGATCGGCCGAGTCGGTCGCCAGCCATGACGGGGTCAAGGTACGCAGCCGTCCTCGGCACAGTCAATGCTCGGCGCGGCTCCACCGTCGGTCTTTCGAAGCACTGGGTACGCGATGCGCGGAGCGCTCGCGCGCGCCGTGAACCATCCAAAAAGGAGCATAACAGAATCGGGGCGGGCCTGGCCGAACGGCTGAGCCGCGCTAGGCTCTCGCCGGCTTACGGTGATCTTCTTCCTTCCGTTGGGAAGGATCACCTGGTGGCGAACGGTCATCGGAGGGGTGGAGAGCCGCGGTGGCGTTTCATGAGCGGTTGAATCTGCGCAACCTGTACCTGTACCTCGTCTGTCTGGTCACGCTGGTGATCTCGATCTTCGCGGCGGTGAGCCTCGTCCGCGGCGCGGTCGCCCTGGCCTACCCGGACCCCGGGTACTACTTCCCGCCCAAGGAGCCCGGTATCAGCGAAGAGGAGCAGCGGCGCGCCGAGCAGATGGCCCGTGACTCCCAGCGCCGCCAGGGGGTGCTGGACCTGGTCGGTTCCGGCACCCTTCTGCTGGTCGCGGGGCCGCTCTACGTGTACCACTGGCGGCAGGTGCAGACCGAGCGGCGGGTGCCGCCCCCCGCGCCCGCCGACAGTCCCTGAGGTCGTCGGGCGGTACTCAGTTCCGGGTGGCGCGAGCTTTGAACGCACCGGTACGTGGGTGACCGTCTGTGAGTGCGTATCCACTTCCCCCGGAGTGCTTGGTCCAACGTGGATCGAGCGCATAGCGTGGCGACCCTGCCTATGGTGCATATCGATCCCGCTCACGAAGCCGACATCGAAGCGATCAAACAGGTGGTATCCGTAGTTGAGCATTCGCAGCAGAACGAACTGCCTGACGAGTCGTCAGCCTGTTCCGGCACGATATCTGGACAACCAGCGGTGGTGGACGAGCCGGGCGAGGGGAGCCCCCTGTACGTCATGGTCAAGGAGGACGGGAAGTGGCTGCTCGTCGCCTGCCGGAACACCGCGGTTGTGGACGCGTAGCGGTTGCTCATGTCGCCGTACCCGCCAGCGCCCGGTCAGCGCGCTGGCGGGTACGTCAACCCGCCCGGCGGGTGCGGTCACTGCACGGCGTACGCACCCGCCGGTCACCGTGAGCGTGCAGGTGAAGAAACCCCAGCACTCGGTTTCCGAACACGACGGTGGCGTACTGGGGCGGGCCGGTCAGCTCCAGGGTCTGCACCGTCATGCCGCTCGGGGTCGAGATAACGTCGGTCAGCCGGAAGCATGCCGAATTTTCCGGGCGTCGGCCCCACGAGAGCTACCGGCGGTCGAGAAAAGCGGTCGAGGAAAGAGGTGATGCCCGCGCGGCGGGGCAGGCCCGGCACCGGGCGCAGGACGCTCCCATGGCACAGCCTTCTTCCATGACACCGGTGACGAGCGAGGAGGTGCTCGCGGCGCTCGACGCGGCTGCGAGGGACTTCACGTTCCCCATGCTCGACAACGGCTACTACCACCCGGTCGACGTCCGGCTGCACGCGTACGGGGACCGAGACCGCTGGCTGCTCGTCCTCGAAACGGTCAGGTACGCGAACCGCACGCGCAGCCTGGTGGACGTGGTGACCGTCATCGGCCGCTTGGGCGACTCACCGGCACAGGTCATCCGTGAGGACTTCCACGATCTGATCGACAACCACGACGCCCTGGTCGCAGCCGGCGGGGACACGATCCGGATGCGCCGGTCCGCGGGGGCGCCGGGGCCGAGTGGCGGCGGGCCCGACATGAAGGCGGTCTGGAACTGGATCTCGCGTTCGTCGAATTTCCGGACACCGGTCCGCTCCTCGGCGGCGGATCCGTCACTGGCTGTCCAGGACGCCGCCGGCGCGGCGTACCTCCCGGTCGGCCTCCTCGTGCCGCAGGCCGGTGGTCCCGAGCAGGTCGGTGGCGATCGCGCGGATCTGGGCGACAACCACGTTGCCGGAGAACCCCAGGCCGTGGCGGTAGGCGGTGCTAGCCTCGCGTACCGCCCGCAGGGCGATCTCGGCGGCGTCCTGCGGGACCGACCCGCGGCGCAGGTCCCGGCGCACCACCTTCGCGGCCTCCGCGAGCGCGGATACCGACGCGGCGAGTTCCTTGGGGCGGGGTTCGTTGTCGCGGATCAGGGTCACCGTGCGCCGGGCCATCACCCGGGTATTCTGCGTCGCCCTGCTGATGTAGCGGGCGGCCTCCACGTACTGCCGCAGCGCGTTGCGGGCATGCCAGCGGACCGGCGCGATGGTGGCGGCCTCCTGCCCCTGGGGCAGGGTCTCGTGGAACTTCGCGAGCTGCCCCTCGCCCTCGGTCAGTTTGACCAACGCCTGGTGCGCCTGTTCCGCATCACCCTCGGCCAGGCCGCGGGCCATCGCGTCGAGGCTGTCGATGAGGATCCCCAGCGCTGGCCTCGCCTGGCGGGACACGATGGTCAGCGGGTTCACCGGTAGCAGGATCGCCATCACCGCCAACGCTGTCCCGCCGCCCACCAGCGCGTCGACAGCCCGCGCGAAGTAGATGCCGTCCTGCGTGGGAGCCATGGTGCCGACCAGTACGGCCGATATGGCCGCCTGGGCGACCACCATCGCGGAGCCGCCGGCGAAGATCGTCAACGTCATGGCCAGCGCGACGAACACGGCGAGCTGCCAGCTGCCGGTGCCGATCACGTAGAGCAGCGCGTCGCCGAGCGCGACCCCGAGCGCCACGCCCAGGACCAGTTCCGCCGCCCGGCGGAACCGCTGACCGGTCGCGATGCCGAGCGTGACCACGGCGGCGACCGGCGCGAAGAACGGCTCTGGGTTGCCGACGAGCTTCGTGGCGATCTCCCAGGCCAGGGCGGCCGCCACCGCGCTCTGCGCCACCACCACGGCCAGCGCCCGCAGCCGGTTCCACCGGTCGCGCAGCGAGCGGCGGATTCGTTCCGGTAACGTCGCCACGCCGATCACCCGGGCCGTTTGATTGGCCGCCTGTCCCCGGTCACGGCTCTACCGTAGGCGGCCGTCACGGAGCCGTGGACGTCGTTCACCGTCCGTCACCGATAGGTAGCTGACGTTCGTACACAAGTTCGATCCACAGGCTGTGGATGTTGGGGTGGAGCAGGTCCGTCGCTGAGCCCCGGTCTCCGCCCGGGCGTGGCTCGGCTCAGGCGCGGCGCGGTTGCTCCTGCTCCCCCCAGAGTTGCTCGACGGTCGTGCCCGTCCCCGCGCCGGACGGCAAGATGTTGCGCATGATCGACTCGGCTGGGTTGCTGTTGGAGCCGGACGAGGAGCGGGCGTACCGGGTGCTCGTCCGATTGGCTGCCGCACGGGTGGAGGACCTCGCCGAACAGACCGGCCTGCCGGCGGAGGAGGCGCACCGGCTGCTGAAGGTGCTCTCCGACAAGGGCCTGGCGGTCGCGGACACCGCCCGGGACGAGCTGTTCCGGCCGTTGCCGCCGGAACCGGTGCTCGGTGCGGAGCTGCTGCGACGGCAGGAGGCGCTCGAGGCCGCCCGTCGCGCGCTGGCCGCGCTCGGTGAGGAGTTCCGGGCCAGCCGCCGCCGGCGGCAGGCGGACCAACTCGTCGAGATCGTGGTGGGCGCCCGGGCACTACGGGAGCGGCTGCGGCACCTGCAGAATTCGGCGCGCTCGGAGACGATGTGGTTCTGTCGCGCCAATCAGGTGGCGCTGCCGAGTTCGGAGAACACCGAGGAGTTCGACGCGCTCGACCGGGGCGTGCGGTACCGGGTGATCTACGAGCGGGAGCTGCTGCAGGAACCCGGGATGCTGGAGAACCTCGCGGAGGGCATCCGCCGGGGCGAGCAGGCCCGGACGCTGCCGACGCTGCCGGTACGCCTGATGATCGCCGATCGATCGGTCGCCATCTGCCTGTTGGTCGTGGGCGGCGGAAAGGACATCGGCGAGCCGAGCGCGGCGGTCATCGAGAGCAGCCAGTTGCTGGACGCGCTGGTGGCGCTCTTCGAGAGCTACTGGGACCGGGCCGTGCCGGTGCGGCTGGAGTCCGGCGAGGAGCGGTGCGACACCCGTACCCCGGACGAGTCGGAGCGGTTCCTGTTGTCCCTGCTGGTGGCCGGCGTGCCGGACAAGTCCATCGCGTCGCAGATGGGGATCAGCCGCCGGACGGTGCAGCGCCGCATCGATCGACTGATGGCGCTCGCGGGTGTGGACACCCGCACGGCGCTCGCGTTCCAGGCCGCCCGCCGGGGCTGGCTGTGACGACCGGTGGGATCCGGCGTGAAGCCGGATCCCACCGGTATCCACACGAGATTCGCTCTCAGCGCAGGCCGTACGCCCCGATGACGGTCTGCGTGACGGCGTTGCCGGCGTCGTCGCGGGCGTGCACCCGCAGCGATACAGCGCCCGTGCCGGCCGGAATCCTCGCGCGGAAGGTACCGCCGGCCTTGACCACCTGGGCTGATTGCCAGCTCGCGCCGTCGTCGAAGGAGAACTCCACACGCACGGCCGCGCCGGTTCGCAGCGGCAGCCCGTCGGAGCGCCACAGGTCCAACTCGAGGAAGTGCGGGTGGCGGCCCGAGACCCAACCGGCCAGGTCGGTCGGGGCGTCGTAGTCGACCTGCAGCAGCGGCAGCGGCACGGCGTCGTCGGCCGCCGGCCGCGCGGAGCGGAACTCCCAGACCGTCTCGGTCCGCGTCGCCCACCGCCACTCCTCGCCGCCGCGGGCGGTGCGCAACTCCAGCCGGTACGCGGCGTCGCCGGCCGTGGTCGGGACGTCCCGTACCGCGTTGGGCAGCTCCGCCAGGAGCACGCCGTCGCGCCACAGCCGAGCCGTGACCTGGTCCCCGGACTCCGCGCGCTGGTAGTGGCCGCGTACCGAGTCGACGAACTCGGGGACGCGCAGCGCGAGGGTGTCGCCCTTGCGGTACGAGGGCACACTCGGCACGGCGGCCGGCCGCACCACAGGGGTGAACCACTCCTCGACGCGCCGGGTCTTCGGCTCGTAGCTGCGCGGCTCCTCGGTCATCCCGCCGGCCAGCGGGTTCATGTCCTCCCAGCTGTAGTAGTACTGGACGCGGTGCTGCCAGACCGAATCCCCGGCGGACACCCACTCCACCCGCTGCGACGGCGTCGCCACGATGCGCTGGGTGTCCATCCAGGAGTACTCCTGCCACGGCCGCCAGCCGAACCGCTGCTCCTTGGCCCAGCCGAACCCACCGGTCTCGGCGTACCGGGTCGTGATCTGGGTCGTGTTGTCGCGGGTGACCCGGTGCACGATCCGCTCCGGCACGCGGTCGCGCTCCACGTGGAACACGTCGTACAGGTACGGGCTGGAGACGGTGAGCGTGAGGTCGATGACCGCCTTGCCGGCGGCGGCGCGGGCGAGCAGCCGCTGCCCGTCGTCGTGGGCCACGACCAGCGCCGGAATGGGCTCGCGGTCACCGACGGGCCACCACACCGTCCACGCGGACATGTCGGCCGGCCGCACGATGATCGCCACCGCCGCGCCGGCGGCGGCCGCCGCCGCGATCTGCTCCTGCTCCGAGCGATCGTCGGCCGCGATCATCAGCACCGCGGCCCCCGCCACCGGGGCCGCGGCCAGTTCCTCGGGCCTGCCGGTGCCGGCCGCGACGAGCGGGAAGGACCGCCGCCCCTCGTACACCGGCGACTGGTGCAGCAGGTTGATGTCGAGCGGGCCGTCGACGCCCTTGACCTCGGCCTGCACCATCGGCGCCACCAGTTGCCAGCGGGACGAGAACTCGTACTCGCCCTCGGAGACGGGCCGGGTCGGCGTCACGTTGACCTGCTGGACGGTGCTGAAGTGCATCACGCCGTGGTTGGTGACGCGACCGTTGGCGTGCCGGCGGTGCTCGTAGTAGCTGATGATCGCCTGCTGCTCGGCCGGTTCGGGCGTCTCGATCCGGATCGGGGTACCGGTGCGGGCGTCGAGCAGGATCTCGATGTCCCCGGTGACCCGCAGCTCCGGGTCGGTGATGAACGTCGCCTGCTCGTCGAGCGGGACGCCGTCCTCGATGATGGCGTTGAGCACGTACGTGCCCTCCTCCACCTCGAACGAGACCGCGTCCATCCACTCCGGAAGCCACGCAATGAGGTCGGAGCGGAAGTCCTCGCCGAACAGGACGATGACGGGCACCGAGGTGTGCTCTCCCCGGCGGTCCACCGCGCGGAACGTCACCGTGTGACGCGGGCCGTCGAGCGCCGCCCCGACCGCGGTGCCGACGACCAGGCCGTCCGGACCGGTGGCGGTGATCCAGCCGCTGTACCGGCCGCGGCTCAACGCGCCCGGGTCGAACGTGACCGGAACCGAGGCCGTCTGCCCGGCCGGCACGGTCACCCGGCTCGATCCCAACGCCACCGCGTCGGTGTCCTGCTCCCCGGTGTCGATGTTGCGCAGGCTGACGGCGAGGTCCAGCGTCACGTCCGCGTCGGTTCCGTTCGTGTACGTCAGCGTGTGGGTGGTCGGTGAGGTGGCCTGCTCCTCGTGCCGCCCGAGGTTGAGCACCCCGGTGCCGTACACCCGCTGCGTCACGGCCCGGGCAACGTCGACCCGGCCGGCGCCCTGCTGGTACACGGTCTGGTCGGGATGCCTGCGGGCGGTGCTGATGAGCGCGTCCTTGAGCTGGGGGGCTTTCCAGCCGGGGTTCGCCTGGGCGAGCAGGGCCGCGGCCCCGGCCACGTGCGGCGTGGCCATCGACGTGCCCGACGCGGTCGTGTAGTGCTCGCCGACGGGCCTGCCCATCGACGTGCCGTCGGCCCGGGCGGCCACGATGTCCACGCCCGGGGCGGTGATCTCCGGCTTGACCGCGAGGTCACCCAGCCGCGGGCCGCGGCTGGAGAAGTCGGCGAGGTTGCCGTCGCGGTCGACGGCGCCCACGGTGAGGGCGGAGGTCGCCGCACCCGGGCTCGCGACGCTCCAGTCTGCCCCGTCGTTGCCGGCGGCGATGACGAACAGTGTCCCCGTCTGCGCGGTCAGCCGGTCGACCGCCTCGCTGAGCGGATCCGTGCCGTCGGTCGCCGCGCCGCCGAGGCTCATGTTCACCACCTCGGCGCCCGCCGCCGCGGCCCACTCCATCCCGGCGATGACCCACGACTCGTACCCGAGGCCGTAATCGTTGAGGACCTTGCCGACGAGCAGGTCGGCGCCGGGCGCGACACCCTTGCGGGCACCGCCGGACGCGGCCCCGGTGCCGGCGATGGTGGCCGCCACGTGGGTGCCGTGCCCGACCCGGTCGACGACGTCCGGGGAGTCGGTGAAGTTCTCGGCGGCCTCGATGCGCCCGGCGAGGTCCGGGTGGCCCGCGTCGATGCCCGTGTCCAGGACGGCCACGTCCACGCCGCGCCCGTCGTAGCCTGCCTGCCACACCTCGGGGGCGCCGATCTGCGGCACGCTGTGGTCGAGGGCGCCACGTACCCGGCCGTCGAGCCAGATCCGTTCGATGCCGCCGCCCAGCCCCGCGGCCGGCCCGGACTGCGCCGACGCCTCCGTGGGCCGCACGGACCGCCAGAACTCCGCCAGCCCGGCCTTGTCGGCGAAGACCGCCGCCCCACCGACGCTGGGCAGCTCGCGCACCGTGCGCGCCCGGGCCAGCGCCCGGGCGCCCGCCGCCCCGACCTCCCCGTACCGGACGATGAGCGGCAGGCTCGGCGTCGCGTCGTCACCGTAGCCGTCCGCGATCAGTTCCTCGATGTCGAACAGGTCGGCGTCGAGCACGCCGGACGACACGTACGGCACCACGTCGCTGGGCAGCAGCCGCAGGCCGCCGTCGGCCTCGATGGTGTGGAACGTTATTCCTTCCCGGCCTGGTCCGGGTCGCACCGCGGCCGCGAAGCGACCGCCTCCGGCCGGCGTAATCTCGACGACATCTCCGGTGATCAGGGTGATCCGCGATGATGCCGCGGACGGGCTCACCGTATGCACGGCACCCGCGGGCGTCCCCGCGGTGCCCGCCGACGCTGGTGACGCCAGCGCCGGTGCCGCGACCAGGGCGAGAACGCCAGCGAAGACCGCGGCGGCTCGATCCATGCGTGCGACCAAGGCGCGCTTCTCCTCCCGTGTCGGTAGCGGTAGCACGCTGAGTCTGTGGGCAGCGACGTACGGTGGTCACCACCTTGGCCCTGCCCAGAAGGCGACATGTCACCAGGTGGACACGACGACGGCGGCCGCCCAGGCGGGCAGCCGTCGGTCCGACGAACCCCGCGGTTCAGCTCACGGCACGCCGTGGTAGTCGGGCGGTACGGTGGTGCCCCGGTAGGGTGCGATGGGGGGCGGCGCATCGGTGAGAAAGGCCCGGATCGCCGCAAGCGCCTCGGCGGGCCGATCCTGGTAGAGGTTGTGGCCCGCGCCTGGAAGGTAGATGAGGTCGGCTTCCGGCAACGCGCTGGTGTAGTCGAGTGCGGAACGCCACGAGAGGTAGTCGCACGATCCTTTGAGGACGAGGGCGGGCGTCGACATTCCGGCGATCCGGGGGCGGATGTCCTCGCCGCTTCGCGCCGTGGCGGACTGCGGGTACTGCAGGCGATAGAAGCCGCTGCCGTGCACCGGCCGTTGGTGGCGGCCGGGCGAGCAGTGGAGCGCCGGATCGGCGAGCGTAAGGACGGTGTCGTTGCGCGCGTCGGCCTCCGCGTCGCCGAGAAAGTCGTGGGCCGTCTTCGGGTTCACCTGCAGCAGCGCGTAGCCCAGCAGGGCGCGCGGGTTCAGCACCGCCGCGTATACCCGCAGCTTGGCGGTGGTGGACAGGCCCGCGGTGGCCCGGTCGCCGCTGGTGTCTGCGGGATCCAGCGGGGCCGGGGATGAGAAGACCACCTTGGCCACGCGATCCGGGTGGGCGGCGAGGTAGCGGGCGGCCAGGGCGCCACCGTATGAGTGTCCGATGAGGATGACCGAGTCGGCGCCGATGCGCTGGCGGACGTGCTCCAGATCGAGGACGTCGCGGTCCGCGCCGTAGCCGGCGGGGTCGGCCAGGCGGGTCGACGCGCCAGCGCCCAGTTGGTCGTAGACATAGACGTCGAAGCCGTCGGCGCCGAGCTGGCCGAAGAAGGCCGCATCACCGGCCATGTCCGCGATTCCGGGCCCACCGTGGAGGAAGATCACCGGCGTCGGTCGGGCCTGGCCCTGCGCGGGCACACGAACATGACGAACCGAGGAGCCGGATGCCAGCTCCCAGCGTGCCGCTCCCGGCACCTCCGCCGGGGCCTGCCGAGGGTCCCTCAGCGGCACGAGCACCGCGGCCGCCGAACTGACCACAAGCCCGCCGGCGATGGCCACGGCGGCGACCTTGTGTCCCGGCAGGCGCCTGAGGATCAGCGACAACCCGGCCGCCGCGACCAGACCCTCCACGGCGCCACCGACTGCCAGCACGGCTGCGGCCCGGTCGGTGACGCGGGCCAGACCCAGTGTCGCCGTGGCTCCCGCCAGCACGGCGACGACCAGCGCCGTGACGACGAGGATCGCCGTCAGTACGGCTCGGCGCAGGGAACGGGGCTTGGCCGACATGTCAGTCTTCCTCACGGTGCCTGTACGGCTCGACACTCTCCAGTGGCGGAGGAGCCCACTGTAGAGGTCAGGTGAGCGGCGGGCGGCGGCCGGGTACCCGCAGCGCAGTCAGGACGAGCGGGGGTAGGCGGACCCTCGGATGCCGGTCTCCCCGGAACGCGTCGGTTTGGAGGTAGGACGTCGCCCTCGCGCCCTTGTGCCGCTTCCTCGGTTATCGGCCGAGCGGTGGGTGGTACACCGGATGCGCGACGCAGCGGCCTACGAGGGAGGCGAGCCGGCGACCGTCCCGGCGGTCTGGCCGCCGTCGACGACGAACTCGGCGCCGGTGGAGTAGGTCGCGTCCGCGACGAGGAAGACTGTCATCCGGGCGACCTCCTCGGGCTCGCCGAACCGGGGGATCGGCTGCCCGGCGGCCATCGACTCGTCCATGCCCGCGGTCATCGGCGTGTGGATCGGGCCGGGATGGATCGAGACCACGCGGATCCCCGCCTGGCCCAGTTCGAGCGCGGCCGCCCGCGTCAGCCCGCGCAGCCCCCACTTGCTGGCCACGTACGCGCCCAGCTCGGGCATCCCGGTCAACCCCGCGGTCGATGAGATGTTGACGATGACCCCGCCGCCCGCGCGGCGCATCGACGGGACCACGAGGTGCATGCCCAGCCAGGCGCCGTACAGGTTGATGTCGAGCACCCGGCGGAAGGCGTCCGGCGACTGCTGTTCGATGGAGGCGAACTCGACGATCCCGGCGTTGTTGACGAGCACCGAGACCGGCCCGTACGACCGTTCGGCCACGTCGAGCACCCGCCGCCAGTCCTCTTCGCCGCGCACGTCGAGGTGTTCGTAGCGGACGGCGTCGCCGAGCTGGTCCGCAAGTGCCTGGCCGTCGTCGTCAAGGATGTCGCCGACCACGACGTTGGCGCCTTCGGCGGCGAGTGCCCGCACGTGCGCGGCGCCGATGCCCCTGGCTCCTCCGGTGACGATCGCCACCGATCCGTTCAGCCGTCCCATCGCGGTCCCTCCACGCTGCGTCTCTCTCGACGCTAGCCAAAGCGACCGGGGGGATCCCCACGAATTGCTCAGCGTGCATCTCGAGGTGAGCGCGGTGACATCCGGCCCGGTGCGGAACGTCCGCTGCTGTGCACGCTGCCGGTGATCTGGCTGGGCGGTCCGCGCTCCGTGCCGGCGGGCGGGTCAGAGAGACTGCTCGCGGACCCGGGCCCTGAGCTGGCGGTACAGGGTCGCCAGCGCCGCGGCGGTTCGGGTCGCCACGGCCGCGTAGGCGACGCCGAGCGCGAGGGAGGCGGCGACCGTGATGACCGGGTGGTGGTCGAGCCGCGGGAGAACCTGCCAGTGGGTCAGGTAGATGTACAGGGAGGCACTGGCCAGCACGTTCGCGATCCGGTTGAGCGACGGCAGGCTGGGGATCGTCGGGCACCAGGTCAGCAGGATCAGGCCGGCGGCCATGACCGCCTCCCGAGCCAGATCGTCGTGGAACCCGGGGATGGTCGTCACGGCGGCCAGCGTGACCAGGAGGCGCTGCCGGTTCGTGGTGGCCTTCCCGATCGCCCAGCCGAGCGCGAACAACCAGAACGCGACCAGCGGCGTGGCCAGGGTCGCCCCCGGTATCAGGTCGTAGCGGGTGACCAGGGCGAGCGTCATGAGCGCCATCGGCAGCGCGAAAGGCCATCGCCGTTCGGCTCGGTCCATTCCGGGGATGGCGAGCAGCGCGAGCACCGCCAGCAGCATGGAGACGAGGGCTTCGATGAACCAGAAATCGTTGAACTGCTCCGGCGGTCCGACGATGTTGTGTACGAGGAAGATCTTGGCCGGTCCGTAGGCGTCGGTGAGGACGAGCGAGGCGAGGGCGATCCAGCACATGCTCGCCAACGCGATGCGGCGGATGCTGCGACCCACGGACCGCATCCGCGACAACCACCCGGCGGCGGTCAGGTGAAAGCGCGCGAAGTTGTATCCGGCGACGCCGAGCAGGAGATGGGCGCCGCCGGGGATGTCGAACAGCGCCGCGTGGGTACCCACGATGAGCACGATCGAGACGGCGCGCAGGGCCGCGCTGGTGTCCAGACAGGTTCGCTTCGAGGCTGGCCGCCGAGTGGGGCGCAGGTCACGGATGGGGGTGGTGTGCCAGTCGGCGGGCAGATGGCCCAGTGCCTGCTCGAGCCGGATGGAGACCTCGACATAGGACAGAGAATCACCGCCGAGGCTGACGAAGGTGCTGTCCTCGGTGGCGTCCGGCCGCTGGAGGATTTCGGCGAAGAGGGTGACGAGGTCGCTCGATCCGGCCGTCCGGTCGGACGCTTCAACCACCGCGTCGGCCTGGTCGGCTTCCCGGGCCAGCCTGCGCGCCGCGCGGTAGTCCGGCTTCCCGTTCGGCAGCCGTGGCAACTCGCCGACCACGTGCACGCGCACTGCCTGGACGGGCAGGTTGCACGCCCGGGCGGCCGTCCGCCGGACATCCGAGGAGTCCGCGCCGCCGGCCGCCACCACGGTGAGCCGGTCGTCACCACCGAGGCAGCAGGCGTCCACGCCGTGCTGTGCGAGCGCGTCCTCGACCCGCTGCAGGTCGATGCGCAGGCCGAAGATCTTGGCGAACCTGCTGCGCCGCCCGATGATCTCGAACAGCCCGTCCGGGGTGCGACGGGCGATGTCGCCGGTGTACAGCTCATCGACAGTCCGGCCCAGGCTGAGATCCGACGCGGACTCGGCGTACCCCAACATCACGTTGGGCCCGGTGTAGACCAGCTCGCCGGTGTCAGGTTCCGGCCAGTCGGGCAGGGGTTCCAGCCGCAGTGAACCGCCCGGGATCGGGATGCCGATGCACTGCGGGTGTTCGGCGGCAAGCTCGGGCGGCAGGTACGCGATGCGTGCCGTCGCCTCGGTCTGGCCGTACATCACGATGAAGTCCCAGCCGTTGCGGCGGCCCAGTTCGGCGTAGCGGCGCACGCGGTGCGCCGGGAGTCGTCCGCCGGCCTGCGTCACGTAGCGCAGGTGCGGCAGGCTCATCCGGTCGAACCCGACGCGGTCGAGCAGGTCGAACGTGTACGGGACACCCGCGAGGCTCGTCCCTCGGCCGGCGCGGAAATGGGCCCAGAACTCGGCGTCGGTGACCGACCGGTCGGTCAGCAGCAGCGCGGCTCCGCGCAGCACGTGGCTGTTGATCACCGACAGGCCGTAGCAGTAGTGCATGGGCAGCGTGGTCGCGGCCCGGTCCTCGGCGTTGATGCCGAGGAAACGGGCGATCGACTCGGCGTTGGCCTGCAGGTTCTCGTGCGAGAGGCGCACCAGCTTGGCCGAGCCGGTCGACCCGGATGTGCTCAGCAGCAGCGCGAGCTCCGGATGCAGCGCATGCGCGGACCCGGCCCGGCGTTCTTCGATCTCGCTGCCCCGCACGACGACGTCCGGGTCGTAGGTGGCCACGAGGGAGCTGACCGCAGCGGGGTTGTCCCCGGGCACGAGAAGCACGGGATGGCCGGCCGCCAGGGCCGCCAGGTAGGCCACGAGCGCGTCGACGGTGTTCGCCCCGACCAGCAGCACCAGCCGGCGGTTCGCCCCGAGCCGATCCGCCACCGTGGCGACGCGTGCGGCCAGGTCGGCATAGGAGATCTCGCCGTCGGCCGTGATCACCGCGATTCGATCGCCGAAGGCCGCCAGGTCGCGGGCGAAGGGTACCGATTTCGCCGGCGTGGTCACGTCGGAGAGAGCAGGCACGGGCTTTAGATTAGGGCATCCTCAGTTAGGCTTGCCTAGCCTAATTTCCCGTGGTGGTCGTCACCCCGCCCCTCGCGGCAGACGCCTGTCGCTAGCGGTGTAGCAGCCACGTGAGCGGGTATGGCGAACGGCACGACAGCGGTCCGACCATGCGTGAGCCACCCGATCGGGCCTGCTCGTGGCAGAGACGCACCGCCCATGTCTACCACGCCCTCGGGGCGGCCGAGCGTTTGATCCCGAGGCGTCCCGCCGCCGGGCTCGCTGTCCGGGGCGCGGGCCGGTATGGAGAGGAGGTCAATGCCGGAACCACCACGCGGCACGGCGGACGGTCACCGGGGCAGGCTGCTGCTCATCGGTGGGGCGGAGCGGCACGACGCGGAGGGCGGCGTGATTCTGCGGCGGTTCGTGGATCTGGCCGGTGGGTCGTCCGCGCGCGTGGTGGTGATCGCGACCGCCAGCGAGGAGCCGCGGCGGTCCGAGGAGACGTACGTGCGGGCGTTTCTCGACCTCGGGGCCGGCCAGGCGCGCCCGCTGCGGCTGCAGACCCGGGCGGAGGCGAACAGCGACGCCGCGGTCGCGGCGCTGGACGCGGCGACCGGGGTGTTCGTCACCGGCGGCGACCAGATGCGCATCGCGACGATCCTCGGCGGAACCCGGATCGACTCGCGGCTGCACGCCAGGCTCTCCGAGGAGGGTCTGGTGCTCGCGGGCACCAGCGCGGGTGCGGCGATGATGTCGAGCACGATGGTCCTCGGCGGGGACGACGCGAGCGTGAGCACGACCAGCGTGCGCACCGGTCCGGGGATGGAGTTCCTGTCCGGCGTCCTCATCGACATGCACTTCGTGGAGCGCGGTCGGCTCAAGCGGCTGCTCTCCGCGGTCGCGATGTACCCCCACCAGCTCGGTCTGGGCATCGACGAGGACACCGCGATCCTGGTCGATGGTGACCGGTTCGAGGTCATCGGCAGCGGCTCGGTCACCGTCGTCGACGCCGGCAGGTCCGAGGTGATCCGCGTGCCGGAGGACACCGAAGGCCTTATCGCGCTCACGGATGTCCGCCTGCACGTCCTGCCCACCGGCTACACGTTCGAGTTGACCGGCCGACGGCCGATGCAGGTGCGCTCCGCCGTCGGCGCCGGCGATCGGGAGGAGTCGCCGTGAGGATCGTCGGCATCCGCGGTGTCCGCGGACCCAACGTGTACCTGAGCCGGCCGGTGGCGGTGGCCGAGGTGCACCTCGACGAGCTGGCCGGCCGGCAGAGCAGCGATTACCCGGGCTTCGCCGACCGGCTGGTGGCCGCGCTGCCGGGCCTGGCCGACCACCACTGCGCCGCGGGACGGCCGGGCGGCTTCGTGGAGCGGCTGCGCGACGGCACGTACTTCGGCCACGTCGCCGAGCACGTGGCGATCGAACTGTCGCAACGGATCGGCCGCGACATCAGCTTCGGCCGCACGCTGGAGGCCGGCGAGCCGGGCCTGTACGAGGTGATCATCGAGTGTCCGTGCGACGAGGCGCTGGACTCCGATCTGCCCGGGCGGCTGCTGGAGGCGGCGATCGAGATCGTCGGCCACGTGCTGGACGGGGTGGCGCCGGATCTGGAGCGGCACCTGTCGGAGCTGCGGGAGCGGTTCGAGCGGGAGGCGCCGGGCCCGAGCACCCGGGCCATCATCGAGGCTGCCCGTCGCCATGGGATACCTGTGGAGCGCGCCGGGCCGCTGAGCCTGCTCCAGCTCGGGTACGGCAGCCGCCGGCGGCTGGTGTGGGCCGCGATGACGGACCGGACCGGCGCCATCGGGGTGGAGATCGCGCAGGACAAGGACCTGACCAGGCAACTGCTGCGCCAGGCGGGCGTCCCGGTCGCGGCCGGAGGTTCGGCCGACCGCATCGAGGACGCGCTGGCGCTGTTCGAGTCCCTCGGGGCGCCGGTGGTGGTCAAGCCGCGCGACGGCCGGCAGGGGGAGCACGTCTACCTGGACCTGTCGACGGCCGAGGACGTGGCGACGGCCTTCTTCGCCGCCGGGGGCGACGTGGTGATCGAACGGCAGGTCGACGGGCGCGACTACCGAGTCCTGGTGGTCGGCGGCGAGGCCATCGCGGCGACCGAGCGGGTGCCGGCGTACGTCGTCGGCGACGGCGTGAGCTCCGTGGCCGCTCTGGTCGACGGGGTCAACACCGACGCGCGGCGCGGCGACGGGCACGGGAACCTGCTGACCCGCATCCGCATCGACGACGTGGCGCGGGAGATCCTCGCGCAGCAGGACCTGTCGCCGGACTCCGTGCCCGAGGCCGGGCGGGTCGTGTGGCTGCGGCACAACGCCAACCTCTCCACGGGAGGCACCGCCCGGGACGTGACCGACCGGATGCACCCGGACGTGCGCGACATCTGCGTGCGGGCGGCCGCGCTCGTCGGCCTCGACATCGCGGGCGTGGACCTGCGGCTGGCGGACATCTCCGCCCCGCTGCCGTTCGACGGCGACCCGGCGGCAGGCGGGATCATCGAGGTCAATGCCGGCCCGGGCCTGCGCATGCACCTGGCGCCGGCCGAGGGCGAGCCGCGTCCGGTGGGCGAGGCGATCGTCGAGGCGCTGTTTCCGGCCGGCGATGACGGGCGGATCCCGATCGCCGCGGTCACCGGCACCAACGGCAAGACGACGGTGGCCCGGCTGACCGCGCACCTGCTGGCGGCCTGTGGGCTGTGCGTGGGGCTCACCACCACGGACGGGGTGTCCATCGGCGGGCGTACGGTGCAGCGGGCCGACGCCACCGGCCCGCAGTCCGCGCAGATCGTGCTCACCGACCCGACCGTGCAGGCGGCGGTGCTGGAGACCGCCCGCGGCGGCATCGTGCGCCGCGGCCTGGGCTACGACTGGTCGGACGTCGGAGTCATCACCAACATCACCGGGGACCACCTCGGCCAGGACGGGCTGCACACCCTCGACGACATCACCGACGTCAAGGCGGTGGTGGCCGAGCGAATACGCGACGGCGGCACGCTGGTGCTCAACGCCGACGATCCGCGGGTACGCGGCCTGGCCGACCGGCCGGCGGTCCGCGCCGCGGAGAAGCGGCTGGTCTGGTTCGGCCTGGACGCGCGCGCCCCGCTGATCCTGCGGCATGTGGACCGCGGCGGTACGGCGTACGTGCTCGACGGCGGCGACCTCGTGGAGATGGCCGGGGAGCGGCGTACCCGGCTGCTCGCCGCCGCCGAGTTGCCGGGCTCGTTCGGCACGGCGGCGGGGTACGGGGTGGCGAACGCGTTGGCGGCGATCGCGGCCGCGGTGGCGCTCGGGGTGCCGCGCGAGCGGGTGGTCGACCTGCTGGCCCGCTTCACGCCCGGGGACAATCCCGGCCGGGGCATGCTGTTCCGCCGCGACGACGTGCACATTGTCGTCGACTACGCGCACAACCCGGCGGCGATCGCCGCGGTGACCGGCGTGCTGCACGGGTTGTGGGGCGCGCAGCGGTGCGTGGCGGCGGTGACGCTGCCCGGCGACCGCCGCGACGACGTGGTGGCCGAGTCGGCGCGGGTGCTCGCGGACGGGTTCGGCCGGATCGTCTGCTACGAGGACTCCGACACCCGCGGACGCGAGCGTGGGGAGATGACGGGGCTGCTCGTGTCGGCGGTGGCGGCGCGGCGGCCAGAGGTGCGCTGTGAGCGGGCCGCGACGTGCGGCGAGGCCCTGACGAAGGCGCTGGCGATGGCCGAGCCGGGCGACGTGGTGCTGGTCCTCTACGAGAAGGTGGAGCCAGTACTGTCCTATCTGGAGTCGCAGGGGGCGGTGCCGGTCGCCTCTCCGGAGCTCGCCGATACGGCGACGTGACACTTCGACGGGACGGTCGCGGCGCGGGGCGATAAGTTTCTTATCGCCCCGCGCCGCGCCCCGGCGAGCGTCAGGCCGCCCGCTCCTGGGCACGCACCCGCTGCCGCGCGAGCAGCAGGTAGCCGAGGAACCCGATGACGAAGGACGCCGCCACGCCGAGGTTCGCGTACGCCCAGGCGCCATCCCGGCCGCCGAGACCGAGCGGGCCGAGCAGGTAACCCTGCCAGGTCAGCCAGTCCGCGGCGGCGTTCGTGACCAGGCCCCAACCGAGCGCGGTGCCGAGGAGGACGAGCCCCACCGCCAGCGGGTTGACCGCACCGTAGCGTCCCTCGGGCCGGTACAGGTCCGTCTCGGCGTAGGCGCTGCGGCGCAGCGCGAGGTCGGCGAGGAACACCCCGCACCACCCGGCGATCGGCACGCCGAGCGTGATGAGAAAGCCCTGGAACGGGCCGATGAAGGTCTCCGCGAACCAGACGATGTAGATGGTGCCGATGATCATGATGATGCCGTCGATGCCGGCGGCCACCCACCGGGGTACCCGCAGCCCGAGGGTGAGCAGGGCGAGGCCGGAGGAGTAGATGTCGAGCACCGCGCCCCCGATCAGGCCCAGGATCGCGACGATCGCGAACGGCACGAGGTACCAGGTCGGCAGGATCGTGGTGAGCGCGCCGATCGGGTCGTTCGCGATGGCGTCGCTGAGCGTGGGGTCGGAGGCGGCGAGCAGCAGACCGAAGACCACCAGTACGACCGGGGCGACGCTCGCGCCGAAGGTGGTCCACCCGACCACCCCGCGGCCCGACGCGTCGCGAGGCAGGTAGCGGGAGTAGTCGGCGCCGGCGTTCACCCAGCCGAGGCCGAAGCCGGTCATCGCGAAGATGAGCGTGCCGATGAAGGCCCCGGTCGACCCGTTCGGCACGGCGGTGACATCCGGCCAGGAGATGTGGTTGAGGGTGAGGACGATGTAGCCGACGGTCAGCACGGCCGTGGCGACGGTGATGATGCCCTGCAGCCGCATGATGGCGTTGAAGCCGAGGATGCCGGCGAGCACCACGATCGCCGCCACGACCAGGAACGCGGCGACCTTCGTCGCGTTGCCGTCGCCCCAGCCGAGGCGACCGAACACGGTCGCCGTGGCCAGCGTCGCCAATGCGCACAGCACGGTCTCCCAGCCGACGAGCAGGACGTAGCTGAGCGCCGACGGCAGGGCGTTGCCGCGTACGCCGAACGCGGCGCGGCTGAGCACCATGGTCGGGGCCGAACCGCGTTTGCCGGCCAGCGACACGAATCCGACCAGCAGGAACGAGAGGATCGTGCCGAGCACCCCGGCGACGGTCGCCTGCCAGAAGGAGACACCGAAGCCGAGGAAGAACGACCCGTAGCTGACGCCGAACACCGCGATGTTGGCGGCGCACCACGGCCAGAACAGGTCGCGGGGCCTGCCCTTGCGCTCCTCTTCGGCGATGACGTTGATGCCGTTGATCTCGACCGTCAGGCCGGCGGGCCCGCCGGTGTCCGGCTGGCCGCCCGCGGTCCGAACCTCAGTGCTCATGATGCTCCCCTTGCTGCTGGTGCGGGATGGATGCCTGCGTGAGGACAGCGTGGACGACGGCGCCGAGCCGGCCCGCCGACGCCTCGGCCACGGCCACGACCTCGGCCGGGTCGATCGGCCCTCCGTCGATCTCGACAGTGGTCACCACGGACAGGCCGAGCAGTTCCAGACCGGCCTCCCGGGCGGCGATCGCCTCGAGAACGGTCGACATGCCGAGCACGTCGGCGCCGAGGGCGCGCAGCGCCCGCGCCTCGGCGGGCGTCTCGTAGTGCGGTCCGGGCAGGAAGGCGTAGACGCCGTCCACGAGCGTGGGATCGGCCGCGTGGGCGAGCCGGCGCAGCCGCGGGCTCCAGCAGTCGGACAGGTCGACGAAGCGCGGCCCGCGCAGCGGGGACACGCCGGACAGGTTGAGGTGGTCGCGGATCACCACACCCGTGCCCGGCCCCCACTCAGGGCGCAGCGACCCGTTCGCGTTGGTGAGCACCCCGATGCGGCAGCCGCTCGCCGCGGCCGTACGCACCGCGTGCGCGACCGCGTCGACGCCGAGCCCTTCGTAGAGGTGGGTGCGTCCGAGGAAGCAGAGCACCCGGGCGTCGCCGAGCGCGTAGGAGCGCACCAGCCCGGCGTGGCCCTCCGCGACGGGGGCGTGGAACCCGGGCAAATCCACGACGGACAGTTCGGCCTCGGGCGCCCCGAACGCGTCCGCCGCCCTGCCCCAGCCGCTGCCGAGCACCACCACCGCGTCGTGGTGGGGGCAGCCGGTCGCCTCCGCCAACGCGGCCGCGGCCCGCTCGGCGAGTTCGTACGGATCGCGCGGCACCCGGCCGCCCATGCCCACCTCCCGGCGTCGTGCCGCGCGGCCGCTTGACAGCGCGCCCACAATCAGCTTCCGTTCGTACTCGGCATGTCCAGACCGGTCAAGCATGAGATCGGCTCCTCCTGGCCGACGTGGGGGACGACACAGGCGGCGCGCGCCGCCGTGGTCGGGCCATGACCGACCGGTACGACCGTGCGCTGGGCGCGCTGACCGGGCTGGCGCTCGGGGACGCCCTCGGCATGCCGACCCAACTGCTTCCCCGGGAGCGGATACGCCAGCGGTACGGCGAGCTCACCTGGTTCGTCGACGCGCCGGACGACAACGAGATCAGCCGGGGCACCCCGGCCGGGCGGGTGACTGACGACACCGACCAGGCGGTGATCCTGGGCCGACTGCTCGTGGCGGGGCGGGGTCGGGTGGATCCGCACCGGTTCGCCGACGAGCTGCTGGCCTGGGAGTCGCGGATGGCGCGGCGCGGCTCGCTCGACCTGCTCGGCCCGTCCACCCGCCGCGCGCTGCAACTGCTCGCCGAGGGGGAGCCGGCCGACGCGACCGGCCGGTGGGGGGACACCAACGGTGCCGCGATGCGGGTCACTCCCGTCGGGATCGCCTACCCGGCTGACCCGCTGGACCGGCTGGTGGACGCCGTGGCCGCCGTCGACCGGGTCACCCACGACACGACCGTGGCCAACGCGGGAGCCGCCGCTGTGGCCGCGGCGGTCAGCGCCGGGATCGACGGCGCGAACCTCGACGAGGCGGTGACGCTGGGCGTGGCCGCGGCGCGGGCCGGCGCTCGGCGGGGCCACTACGTGCCCGGCGCGGACGTGGCGGCGCGCATCGAGTGGGCCCGCGAACTCGCCATGGCCAGCGAGGATCCGCTCGACGTCATCTACCGGCTCGTCGGCACCGGTGTGGCGACCCAGGAGGCGGTGCCGGCCGCGTTCGCCGTCCTCGCCGTCCATCCGGACGACCCGTGGCGGGCTTGCCTCGCCGCAGCGAGCCTGGGCGGGGACTGTGACACGGTCGCCGCGTTGGTCGGCGCGATCAGCGGAGCCTGTCACGGGTTCACCACCCTGCCCGACGATGCCGTCGCCACGCTGGCCGCGGCGAACCCGGACCTGCGCCTCGCGCCGCTCGCCGAGCAACTGCTGTGTCTGCGCGACGACCTGGGGGGTGCCTCGTGACCCACGTACCGCACCGGCTCGTCCTCGTCGGCAGCGTCATCGTCGACATCCTCATGTCCGTGCCCCGGCTGCCCGACCGGGGCGGCGACGTGCTGGCCTCGGGCGCGACCACCCAGGTGGGCGGCGGGTTCAACGTGCTCGCGGCCGCGCGCAGGCTCGGGCTGCCCGCCGCGTTCGCCGGGCGCGTCGGCGATGGGCCGTTCGGTGCGCTCGTCACCGCGGCGCTCGCGGGGGAGGGCATCGAGCGGCTCCTGCCCGTCGCTCCGGGCGACACCGGCTTCTGTGTCGGGCTGGTGGAGCCGGACGCGGAGCGCACGTTCGTCACCAACGCCGGCGTGGAGTCCACATTGTCCGCCGACGACCTGGCGCGGCTTGAGATCCGCCCCGACGACGCGGTCTACGTCTCCGGCTACGACCTGTGCTACCCGGTCACCGGGCCGGCGTTCGCGGCCTGGTGCCAGGATCTTGGCGACCCCCTGCTCGTGCTGGATCCGGGCCCACTTGTCGCGGAGATTCCGCGGTCCGTGCTCGACCCCGTCCTGGACCGCACCGACGTGCTCACGCTGAACGAGCGCGAGGCCCGCCTGCTCTCCGGAGAATCGGACGCCGACGAGGCGGCTCCGGCCCTGCGCGACCTGCTGCGCCCCTCCGCCGTGCTGCTCGTCCGCCAGGGCCCCCGCGGCTGCGCCGTTTACCTGCCCGGACACCCCGAGCCCGTGCATGTTCCGGCGCCGTCGGTCACCGCGGTGGACAGCACCGGCGCCGGCGACGCGCACACCGGCGCGTTCCTCGCCGAGCTCGGCCGTACCGGGTCCGTGCTCGACGCCGTGCGTGTCGCCAACGCCGCGGCGGCGATCTCCGTGACGCGTGCCGGTCCGGCGACCGCCCCCACGCGCGACGAACTCCAGCGGTTATTGGAGAAATGGGACTCTGCGAGCGGGTAACCGCCTGACTATCCGCGCCGCCGCTGGGTATCGCATCACTCGGGACGGCGGATGGCCGTCGAATCCGCCCGGCCCGGGGAGCGACTGATGCCATGAAGACCGATGTATCGGTGATCGAGACGCCATCGTTGGGTGACCGCAGTTATCTGGCGTCGGACGGCCGGGTGGCGGTCGCGGTGGATCCACAGCGTGATGTCGACCGGATGCTGATGTCGGCGGGTCGGATGGGAGCGCGGATCACCCACGTGGTCGAGACGCACCTGCACAACGACTATGTCTCCGGTGGCCTGGAGTTGGCCCGGCAGACCGGGGCGCGGTATCTGGTGGCGGCGAACGAGGCGGTATCGGTCTACCGGGATCCGGTGAGCGACGGTGACGTCGTCGACATCTCCGACGGGATACGGCTGCGGGTGGTGGACACCCCAGGCCACACCTTCCACCACCTGTCGTATGTGCTGGAGGAGCCGGCCGAGGACGGCTCGTGGCGGCCGGTGGGGGTGTTCACCGGCGGGTCGCTGCTGTTCGGCACGACCGGTCGCACCGACCTGCTCGGCGGTCAGCACGCCACCGAATTGGCGCGCGCCCAGCACGCCTCGGCACACCGGCTCGCCGACCTCTTGCCCGACGGCGTCGAAATCTGGCCCACCCACGGCTTCGGGAGCTACTGCGTGTCCGGAAAGGCCGACACCAACGCGTCGACGATCGGCCGGGAGAAGACCGCGAACCCCGTGCTGCAGCTCACCGTCGATGAGTTCGTGACCCGGACACTGTCCAACCTGGATGCTTATCCGGCCTACTACGCGCACATGGCGCCGATCAACGCGTCAGGGCCGCCGCCGGTCGATCTGACGCCGGTAGCGCGCGCCGATCCCGCTACGCTGCGCCGGGATATCGAGGCCGGGCATCCGGTGGTGGACCTGCGCCACCGTAGGGCGTACGCCGCCTCGCATCTGGCCGGGACCGTGAGCATCGGGCTCGACGGGCCGATGGTGACCTGGCTCGGCTGGTTGATCGACCGGGGTGCACCGATCGTCCTGCTCGCCGCAACCGCGCAGCAGGTCGCCGATGCCCAACGTGAGCTGGTTCGTATCGGCATCGACCGGCCTGCCGCGGCGGCCACCGGAGATCCGGGGCAATGGGCGACCGATCCGGCTCAGCGCAGGAGTCTGCCAGTCGCCGACTTCGCCGCGCTCGCCGCCGCGCGGACCGGAGACGGCCACGGCCTGCCCGCCCCCGACGTGATCCTCGACGTGCGGCTGCGCAACGAGTGGCAGCGCGGCCACATCGAGGGCGCGCTGCACATCCCTTTGTTCGAGCTGCCCCGGCGGTGCGCGGAGCTGCCCGAGGGTGTGGTGTGGGCGCACTGTAGCTCCGGTTACCGGTCCGCTGTGGCTGCGTCGATCCTCGCCAACGCCGACCGCCGTGTGGTGCTGGTGGACGACCGCTTCGAACGGGCCGCTTCCACCGGCAACCCGGTCACCACCAGCGCTTGACGCCGAAAGGAGTCGATCGAGAAGACTTATGGCCGCTATAGCAGCCCCAACTCTTCTTGATCGGCAACAGGCCGGGCGGTGAGCCGATGGGCTAGAGCGGTGTGGCGGCGGCCCGCCCCGACGGTCCGCACCGCGGCGGCCAGGGCGCGCCGGGAGCCGACGAGCACGACGAGCCGCTTCGCCCGGGTGACCGCGGTGTAGAGCAGGTTGCGCTGCAGCATCATCCAGGCGCTCGTGGTCAGCGGGATGACCACCGCCGGGTACTCCGAGCCCTGGGACCGGTGGATGGTGATGGCGTAGGCGTGGGCCAGTTCGTCGAGCTCGTCGAAGTCGTACTCGATGTCCTCGTCCTCGTCGGTGCGCACGGTCAGCGTCTGGTCCTCTATGGACAGTGCCGTGACCACTCCGACCGTGCCGTTGAAGACGCCCGCGACGCCCTTGTCGTAGTTGTTTCTGATCTGGGTCACCTTGTCGCCCACCCGGAAGACCCGGCCGCCGGCGCGGCGCTCGGGGCGGCCGTCGCCGCCGGGGGTGAGCCGTTGCTGCAGGAGCGTGTTGAGGTTGCCCGCGCCGGCCGGGCCGCGGTGCATCGGGGTGAGGACCTGCACGTCGCGGCGCGGGTCGAGGCCGAACCGCGCGGGAATGCGGGCGCACGCCACGTCGACGGCGAGCTCCGCGGTGGCCTCGGGATCGTCGCAGGCGAACAGGAAGAAGTCCGGCAGGCCCTGGGTCAGCGGCGGTATCCCGGCGTTGATGCGGTGGGCGTTGGTGACCACCCCCGACCGGGCGGCCTGGCGGAAGACCCGGGTGAGCCGGACCCGGGGGATCGTCTCGGCGGCGAGCAGATCGCGCAGCACCTCGCCCGCGCCCACCGACGGCAACTGGTCGACGTCGCCGACCAGCAGCAGGTGCGCGCCGGGCGGCACGGCCTTGACGAGCTTGTTGGCGAGGATCAGGTCCAGCATGGACGCCTCGTCGACGACGAGCAGGTCGACGTCGAGGGGATTGTCCCGGTCGTAGCTGGCGTCTCCGCCGGGGCGCAGCCGCAGCAGCCGGTGCACGGTCGCGGCGGGGTGGCCGGTGAGCTCGGATAGCCGCTTGGCGGCCCGGCCGGTCGGGGCGACCAGCATGATCTTCGCCTTCTTGGCGGCGGCGAGTTCGACCACCGACCGGACCGTGAAGCTCTTGCCGCAGCCGGGGCCGCCGGTGAGCACGGCCACCTTGCTCGTCAGCGCGAGCCGGACCGCCTGCTCCTGCTCGGGCGCTAGGTCGACCCCGGTACGGCCACGCAGCCAGGCCAGCGCCTTGCCCCAGTCGACGCTACGGAAGTGCGGCAGCCGGTCGGCCCGCTCGTGCAGCAGCCGCAGCAGTCCGTCCGCCAGGGACCGCTCGGCGCGGTGGAACGGGACGAGGTAGACGGCCTCCACCGGCGGCTCGTCGCCCGATCCGGGCAGCGTCTCGCGGACCACGCCGTCGGCGGCCACGAGTTCCTCCAGGCACGCGGCGACCAGGTCGGCGGGCACGTTGAGGATCTTCGTGGTGTCGGTGACGAGTTGCGGGGCGGGCAGGTAGCAGTGGCCGGATTCGGCGGCCTCCGACAGCGTGTAGCGCAGGCCGGCCATGACCCGCTGCGGGCTGTCGTGCGGGATGCCCACCGCCTGCGCGATCGTGTCGGCGGTCTTGAAGCCGATGCCCCACACGTCCGCGGCCAGCCGGTACGGCTCGTTGCGCACGACCGAGATCGACGCGTCGCCGTACTGCTTGTAGATCCGCACCGCGAGCGACGTCGACACGCCGACGCCCTGCAGGAAGACCATCACCTCCTTGATGGCCTTCTGCTCCTGCCACGCCGCGGTGATCTTCGCGGTCCGCTTCGGGCCGAGCCCCGGCACCTCGATCAGCCGGGCCGGCTCCTCCTCGATCACCCGCAGCGTGTCCAGCCCGAAGTGCGCCACGATCCGCTCGGCGAACACCGGACCGATGCCCTTGACCAGGCCGGATCCGAGGTAGCGCTGGATGCCCTGGATGGTGGCGGGCAGCATGGTGGTGTACGAGTCGACCTCGAACTGCCGGCCGTACTTCGGATGGCTGGACCAGCGGCCCACCAGCCGCAGCCGCTCGCCGGGCTGCGCGCCCAGCAGCGCGCCCACCACGGTGAGCAGGTCCGATCCCCGCTCGGTGGCGACCCGGGCGACCGTGTAGCCGGTCTCCTCGTTGACGTACGTCAGCCGCTCCAGCACCGCCTCCAGCACGGCGGGTCGACGGGCGGGGGATTCCACGGATACATCGTGCCGGAGACGCGGGCGTGGTGAACCCCCCGACTCCCGAGGTGTTGATCATGGAGGGGGCGGCGCCCATGCCGGCTTGATGCCCACTCCATGATCAACGGCCTCCTCACGGTGGCCCGTCAGCGCCATGGCGGCACGAAACAGCGCCGATGAGCGCGAGGCGACGAAGCGTGCGTGGGCGAGTAAGGCGCGCCGGACCGGGTACGCGGAGAGGTGACAGGCACGGGCCCGCAGCCGCCGCGGGCCTGCGCGGGAGGAGGCGATATGGCGTCGGACGGGCTGCGCCAACTGTTCGTGCACGAGCTGAACTACGCCCGCAACTTGGAGATCTCGGGCAACCACATGCTCGACGACATCTCCGTCCAAGTGCGTCACCCGGAGCTGGTGCGTTTGATGGGGGAGGGGGCGGAGGGCTCGCGGGAGCAGTTGGAGAACCTCTCCGCCTGCTATGGGGCGACAGGCATCAGCACTGGCCGTAGGATCGGCGACCCGGTGGTCGAAGGGCTGCGCGAACGGTTCCATGCTTTCACCGCCACGCAGCCGTCCCCCGACGCGCTGGACATGTTCGTGCTCGGCACCTGCCTGCGCGTCATCCTGTTGGGCGAGGCGAGCTACCAGGAGCTGGCCGAGATGGCCGAGATGCTCGGCGAGCTGGAGTGCGTGCGACGCCTGCGCATGAACCTCACCAACAAGGAGGAGTACGCCTGCCGGCTGCGCCGGCTCGGGTACGACCTGGGCTACCAGTTCGCGGGCGACGGCGCGCTCATCGGCGGCGGCTAGCGAGCCCGGTCACCGCGGGGCCGCCCGCAGCCAGAGCGCGCCGAGCGGCGGGACGCGCAGGGTGGCCGAGGCGGGCCGGTCGTGCCAGGCGACCGGTTCGGCACGCACCGTGCCGAGGTTGCCCACGCCCGAGCCGCCGTAGCACTCCGCGTCCGTGTTGATGACCTCCCGCCAGCGGCCGTCGCGGGGCAGCCCGAGCCGGTAGCCCTCCTGCGGCACGGCGGCGAAGTTGACCACGCACACCAGCGTCGAACCGTCCGCGCCGATCCGCTCGAAGGCGTACGTGTTGTGCTCGGCGTCATCGGCGACGATCCACCGGAAGCCGTCCGGGCTGTCGTCGCGCGACCACAGCGCCGGATCGTCGCGGTAGGCCCGGTTCAGGTCGGCGACCAACCGGGCGACCCCGGCGTGGCCGGGGTCGGCGAGCAGCGTCCAGTCCAGGCCGCGCTGCTCGCTCCACTCCCGCTCGTCGGCGAACTCACAGCCCATGAACAGCAACTGCTTGCCCGGGTGCGCCCACATGAAGGCGAGCAGCGCCCGCACGGTCGCCCGCCGCTGCCACGCGTCGCCGGGGACCTTGGCGACCAGCGCCCGCTTGCCGTGCACCACCTCGTCGTGGCTGATCGGCAGGGTGTAGTGCTCGCTCCACGCGTACGTCGAGGCGAAGGTCAGCTCGTGGTGGTGCCAGCGGCGGTGCACCGGGTCGCGGCCGATGTAGCCGAGCGTGTCGTGCATCCAGCCCATGTTCCACTTCGACCCGAACCCCAGCCCGCCGGTGTCAGTGGGGCGGGTGACCCCGGGCCAGGTGGTGGACTCCTCGGCGACCATCAGGACGCCCGGGTGGTGCTTGTAGACGGTGGCGTTGACCTCCTGCAGGAACGAGATCGCCTCCAGGTGCTCCCGACCCCCGTACCGGTTCGGCGCCCACTGCCCCGGTGCACGGGAGTAGTCCAGGTAGAGCATTGAGGCGACCGCGTCGACGCGCAGCCCGTCGACGTGGAACTCCGCGAACCAGTAGAGCGCGTTGGCGACCAGGAAGTTGCGCACCTCCGGGCGGCCGTAGTCGAAGACCAGCGTGCCCCAGTCCGGGTGCTCGCCGCGCCGCGGGTCGGGGTGCTCGTACAGCGGCGTGCCGTCGAACCGGGCCAGCGCCCACTCGTCGCGGGGGAAGTGCGCGGGCACCCAGTCGAGCAGCACCCCGACGCCGGCCCGGTGCAGCCGGTCGACCAGGTAGCGGAAGTCGTCCGGTTCCCCGAACCGCGCGGTGGGCGCGTAGTACCCGGTCACCTGGTAGCCCCAGGAACCGCCGTACGGGTGCTCCATGACCGGCAGGAACTCCACGTGCGTGAAGCCCATCTCCACCACGTACGCGGTGAGTTCGTCGGCGAGTCGCCGGTAGGACAGGCCGGGTCGCCAGGAGCCCAGGTGCACCTCGTAGACGCTGACCGGGGCCCGGTGCGGCTCGCCGCGCGCCCGCGCGGCGAGCCAGTCGCCGTCGCCCCACTCGTAGGCCGACCGGTAGATCACCGACGCGGTGCGCGGCGGCGCCTCCGCGTACGCCGCCATCGGGTCGGCCTTCTCGTGCCACCGGCCGTCCGGGCCGAGGATCCGGTACTTGTACCGCTGCCCGACGGTCGCGTCCGGCACGAACAGCTCCCACACCCCGCTCGCGCCCATCGAGCGCATCGGCCAGCCGTCGTGCGGACCCCAACCGGTGAAGTCGCCGACCACCCGCACCCCGCGCGCGTTGGGGGCCCAGACCGCGAACGCCACCCCGTCGCCGCGCGGCCGGGCGCCGAGCACCGTCCACAGCCGTTCGTGCCGGCCCTCGCCGATCAGGTGCAGGTCGAACGGGCCGACCGTCGGGGCGTGCCGGTACGGGTCGTCACTGATCCGGCCGTCGGCGTCTATCCGGTAGTCCAGCACGGTGCCCGGCACGGTCACTTCGAAGACCCCCTCGGCGTGCACCCGGCGCATCGGGTGGCGCCGGTCGCCGACCACGGCCGCCACCTGCCGCGCGCCCCGCCGCAGCGCCCGGATCACCGTCTGACCGTCGCGCGGGTGCGCCCCGAGCAGCGCGTGGGGGTCGTGCGCCGCCCCGGTGATCACATCGTCGGCCGCCGCGCTCACCCGGCCGCCCCCGGGTACCGGTGGACGGTGAAGACGTGCGCCGGCTCGACGTGCGGGTCCAGTCGCACCGCATTGCGCTGCCCCCAGTCGTACGACTCGCCGGTCAGCTCGTCGTGGACGCGGAACCGCTCGAGCCAGTCGAATCCGAGTGCTGGCATGTCCAATGTGGTGTTACCCCACGCGACGTTGACCGGGTCGAACGAGCAGACCACGAGCACGGTGTTGTCCGAGTCCGGGTCGCGCTTGGACCAGCACAGCAGCGCCTCGTTGTCGATGTCGTGGAAGCGCAGGTTGCGCAGCCAGTGCAGGGCAGGGTTGTCGCGGCGGATGGCGTTGAGCCGGGCGATGAACGGCGCGAGCGAGGCGCCGGCCCGCTCCGCACCCGCCCAGTCGCGCGGCCGCAGCTGGTACTTCTCGCTGTCCAGGTACTCCTCCGTGCCCGGCACGGCGAGGTGCTCGAACAGCTCGTACCCGGCGTACATGCCCCAGGACGGGGAGAGCAGGGCGGCCAGGATCGCGCGGATCTTGAACATCGGCGGCCCGCCGTGCTGCAGCGTCTCGTGCAGGATGTCCGGGGTGTTGGTCCAGAAGTTCGGCCGCATGTAATCGGCCGCCGCGACCAGCTCCTCGCAGTACGCGCGCAGGTCGCGCGCGGTCGTGCGCCAGGTGAAGTACGTGTAGGACTGGGTGAACCCGATGGTGGCGAGCCCGTGCACGATCGCCGGGCGGGTGAATGCCTCGGCCAGGAACAGCACGTCGGGGTGGATCTCCTTGACCCGCCAGATGAGCCAGTGCCAGAAGTCCGCCGGCTTGGTGTGCGGGTTGTCCACCCGGAAGATCCGCACGCCCTGCTCGACCCAGTGCAGCACCACCCGCAGCACCTCGGCCCGGATGCCCGCCGGGTCGGTGTCGAAGTTGAGCGGGTAGATGTCCTGGTACTTCTTCGGCGGGTTCTCCGCGTACGCGATCGTGCCGTCGGGCAGCCGGGTGAACCACTCGGGGTGCTCGGTGACCCACGGGTGGTCGGGGGCGGCCTGCAGCGCGAGGTCCATCGCCACCTCCAGGCCGACGTCCCGGGCCCGCTCGACGAAGCGGCGGAAGTCGTCGAGCGTGCCCAGCTCGGGGTGGACCGCGTCGTGCCCGCCCTCGGCCGCGCCGATCGCCCACGGCGAGCCCACGTCGCCCTCACCCGCGACGAGCGCGTTGTTGCGCCCCTTGCGGTTGATCCGCCCGATCGGGTGGATCGGCGGCAGGTACACCACGTCGAAGCCCATCGCCGCGATGGCGGGCAGCCGCTCGGCGGCGGTGGCGAACGTGCCGTGCCGAATCGGGCAACCGGCCGCGTCGACCACCGCGCCCTCGGAGCGGGGGAACATCTCGTACCACGCGGAGAAGAGGGCCCGGGTGCGGTCGACCCAGATCCGGGCCACCGGGGAGCGGGTGACCAGGTCGCGCACCGGATGCGCCCACAGCAGGCCGGCGAGGTCGAACGCCGGGCGGACCCGTTCGGGCAGCGGCCGGCTCCCGTCGCGCAGCGCGGCGACCGCGGCCACCACGTCGGCCGTCCGCTCGTCCGGCACGGTGGCCGCCGCCCGCTCGAGCACCCTCGCGCCGATGGCCAGGTCGTTAGCGAGCTCGTCGACCCCCTGTCCGGCCTCGATCTTCTTGGCGATCGCGTCGCGCCAGGTCAGGTACGGGTCGCCGAACGCTTCGATCGCGAAGCTCCACGCGCCGACCGCGTCGGGGCGGATGTGCGCGTGCCACCGGTCGGTGCCCGGATCGCCGGGGGTCATCCGGACCGACGGCCGGGCCCGGCCGTCCGGCCCCCACCAGACGACGGCGCAGCCCAGCGCCTCGTGCCCCTCCCGCCAGCAGACCGCGCCGATCGGCACGAGTTCGCCGACCACCGCCTTCGCCGGGTACGCGCCGCAGGCCGGCGCGGGGGTGATGTCCAGGATCGGTAAGCGGCCGGGCCCGGCGAGCCGATCCCCGGGCGATCCGGCCAGCCCGCGGCCCGGCGACACGGCCAGCCCGCGGCCCGGCGACCCGGCCGGCCCGCCGCCTGGCGGCGCACCGAGGCCGCCGCTCACCGCCCCTCCACGACTGATCGGTAGACGCCCATCGTCTGCGCGGCGATCGACGCCCAGGAGAAGTGCTCGACGGCGCGGCGGCGGCCGGCACGGCCCATCTCGGCGGCGCGGGCGGGGTCGCGCAGCAGGTCGGTGATGGCCGCCGCGAGGCCGGCGACGAACCGCTCCGGGTACAGCGGGGTGCCGTCGCTGGTCTGCTCGACCGGCACGAGCAGCCCGGTCACGCCGTCCGTCACCACCTCGGGGATGCCGCCGGTCGCGGTGGCGACCACGGCCGTCTCGCAGGCCATCGCCTCCAGGTTCACGATGCCCAGCGGCTCGTAGATCGACGGGCAGACGAACACCGTGCTGTGCGAGAGGATCTGGATCACGTCGCGGCGGGGCAGCATCGCGCGCACCCAGATCACCCCCGCACGGTTGCGCGCCAGGTCCGTCGCCAGCGCCTCCACCTCGGCGCCGATCTCGGGCGTGTCGGGGGCGCCGGCGAGCAGCACCAGTTGCGCCGCGGGCGGCAGGTGCAGGGCCGCCCGCAGCAGATAGGGCAGCCCTTTCTGGCGGGTGATGCGCCCGACGTACGTCACCGTGGGGCGGGCCGGGTCGATGCCGAGCCGCTCCAGCACGTCCGTGTCCGGATCCGGCGCGTACTGGGTGGTGTCGATCCCGTTGTGCACCACCCGTACCCGCTCCGGCCGCACCGCCGGATAGGCGGCGAGCACGTCGCGGCGCATGCCCTCGGACACGGCGATCACCGCGTCCGCCGCCTCGAGCGCCGCGCGCTCGCACCAGGACGACAGCGCGTACCCGCCGCCGAGCTGCTCGGCCTTCCACGGCCGCAGCGGCTCCAGGCTGTGTGTGGTCACCACGTGCGGTACCCCGTACAGCAGCTTCGCCAGGTGCCCGGCGAGGTTGGCGTACCAGGTGTGGCTGTGTACCACGTCGGCACCCGCGCAGCCGGCGGCCATCGCCACGTCCACGCCGAGGGTGCGCAGCGCCGCGTTGGCGCCGGCGAGGTACGCGGGCGACGGGTACGCCGTGACGCCCGGTTCCTCGGGGCCCCGCGCCGTACCGTTGGCGAAGCGGTGCACCCGCAGGTCGGCGAGCGGGCGCAGGTGCCGGGCCAGGTACTCGACGTGTACCCCCGCGCCGCCGTAGACGTGCGGCGGGTACTCCCGGGTGAGCAGGTCGACCCGCAGCGGCCGGCTCGAGTGACGTCCGGGCGTCGGGGAGTCGGCCACAGCCGCACACTAACCCATCTCGGCGACGCGTTCCGGTGGTGTGACGAGACTCGGGTGGCTAGCGTCGGAGCATGGCCAAGGTCCTCGCGATGGTGCTTGCCGGCGGCGAGGGGAAGCGCCTGATGCCGCTCACCGCGGACCGCGCCAAGCCGGCCGTCCCGTTCGGCGGGAACTACCGCATGGTCGACTTCGCGCTCTCCAACCTCGCCAACGGCGGTTTCTTGAAGATCGTCGTGCTGACCCAGTACAAGTCGCACTCGCTGGACCGGCACATCAGCAAGACCTGGCGCATGTCGACCATGCTGGGCAACTACGTGACCCCGGTGCCGGCGCAGCAGCGGCTCGGCCCCCGCTGGTTCGCCGGCTCGGCGGACGCGATCTACCAGAGCTTCAACCTCATCAACGACGAGTCTCCGGACTACGTGATCGTGTTCGGCGCGGACCACATCTACCGCATGGATCCCGCGCAGATGCTCGCCGACCACATCGCCTCCGGCGCCGGGGTCACCGTCGCCGCGATCCGTCAGCCGCTGGCCATGGCCGGCCAGTTCGGCGTCATCGAGGTGGGTGACGACGGCCGGCGGATCCGGGCGTTCCGGGAGAAGCCGAAGGACGCCGAAGGGCTCCCGGACGCGCCGGAGGAGATCTACGCCTCCATGGGCAACTACGTGTTCACCACCCAGGCGCTCTGCGACGCGCTCGTCCGTGACGCCGCGGACGAGCGGAGCAGACACGACATGGGCAGCAACATCATCCCGATGTTCGTCGAGCGCGGCGAGGCGAACGTCTACGACTTCCGCGAGAACCGGGTGCCCGGCAGCACCGAGCGTGACCGCGGGTACTGGCGGGACGTCGGCACGCTGGACTCGTTCTACCAGGCCCACATGGATCTCATCGGGGACGAGCCGGCGTTCAACCTCTACAACTACGAGTGGCCCATCTACACCGCGCAGGAGTCGTGGCCGCCCGCGCGGTTCGTCCACACTGGACCGGGAGAGGTGGGGCGCGCCGTCGGCTCCATCGTCTCCCAAGGCGCGGTGATCTCCGGCTCTCTGGTGGAGAACTCGGTAGTGTCGCCCAACGTCAAGGTGCACTCGTGCGCCCACGTGGCGGGGTCGGTGCTCATGGAGGGGGTGGACGTGGGTCGGCACGCCGTGGTGCGCAACGCGATCCTGGACAAGAACGTGGTCGTGCCCGAGGGCGCGCAGATCGGTATCGACCTGGAGCGGGACCGCGGCAGGTACACCGTCTCCGCGGGCGGGGTGGTGGTCCTCGGCAAGGGCCAGGTCGCGCTGCCTTGAGTCGCCCCGGTTTCACCAAAACACTGTGGACGGCCGTCGATTCGACGACCGTCCACAGTGCAGACACCGCTGCCTGCGGCTCGTGCTGTCCGCTCGCGCGCGGCCCGCGCTACGGCGACAGCGCCAGGGTGGCCACGTGACCGAGATGGTCGGACGCCCACCGGCCGTCCGGGGTCTGCCGCTCGACGCCGAACAGCTTGCTCGACAGCGGCACGAGCGCTCCGCGGTACATCACCATGTCGATGCGGTGCTCGACCGCGTCACCCGGCTGGGTCAGGTCGTCGCCGAGACCTGCGGTGTACCCCGGGTCGCCCGGATGCAGGATCGGCCAGGTGTCGACCATGCCGCCGGCGACCAACTCGAAGTAGGCGAGCCGGTTGTTGGGGTCGGGCAGTTCCGGGCCGGTGTTGAGGTCACCGGCGAGGATCACGTCGCCGTCTACATTGAGCGGACCGGCCAGCAGTTCCCGCGCCTGCAGGACGCGGATGCCGGGGTGGAAGGCCTCCAGGTGGGTGTTGACGAACCGGAACGCGCGCTTGCCGTGGACCACGTCGACCGCGGTCCAGCCGCGGGTGCTCGTCGCGGTGCCGCCGATCGCCACCAACGGGAAGACCAGGTTGTTGGCGACGTTGCCCGAGGACGTCCCCGTGACCTTCACCCGGCCGCCGTGGCGCACCAGGATCACGTCATGCATCGTCAGGCGCACGTCCACGTTGTGCGGCGCGCCCACCGGAGCCTCCAGATCCGCCTCGGTCTGCACGACCGCGACGTCGTACCGGTGCCCGGACCGGTTCAGTTCGGCGAGGAGTAGCGCCAGGTAGTCGTACCGGACCTCGGTGGCCGGTGCCGGGTCGGCGAGCGGCCCGGTGCGCCAGAGCGCCACCTCCTGCAGCCCGACCAGGTCGGGCTTGTGTTCCCTGATCTCCTGGGCGATCAGCTTGGCGCGCTGCGGGAAGTTGACCAGATCCACGTGGCTGAGCAGTGCCGCGTTCGCCGCCAGGAACGCCGGCAGCGTCGGCGCGGCGATCGACGGCGTGAGGTCGCCGCCCAGGTAGACGTTGCGGGTCATCACGGTGATCTTCGCGCCAGCTTCGGCGTGCACGGGCGTGGTGGACACGCCGACGCCGGCCACCGCGGCGGCCACGGCCAGGGTCACCCGCACCAACAGCGGGCGCCGTCTGCTGCGATTGATCGGCATGCCTCGTCGCATACCTCGTCCTCTCTGCGTCGGCTTCGCCGGCATGGACAAGGTAGCGCCGGGGGCTCGGGGCGGGTACCCGCCGGCCGGGCGGGGTCAGGGCTCGGCGACGGTGGCGGGCGCGGACGGCCTGGGCTGCTCGACGGACGATCGGACAGGGTTCCTCCGCGTGGCCAGCACGGAGCCGGCGAGGACGAGGATGAACCCGACGGCGATGCCGGCGGTGAACGGCTCGCCCAGGAACGCGACGCCGAGGGCGACCGCCACCGCCGGGTTGAGGTACGTGATGACGGTGGCCCGCACCGGTCCGACCTCGTCGATCAGGGCGAAGAAGAACAGGAACGCCACCGCTGTGCACAGCACCCCGAGGACGGTCACGGCGACGACGACGTTGGCCGGTGGCCATGCGCGGGGCAGCTGCGTGGCGGCCACCGGCAGGTACGCCACGCTCGTCACCGCCAGGGCCGCGGCGACCACGCCCAGCCCGGGAACGCCGGACAGGTACCGGGCGAGCACGAACGGGCCGAGCGCGTACCCGACGATGACGCCCGCCATCTGCAGCAGCGCCATGAGGTCGCCGGAGCCGAGGTCCAGCCCGACCAGTGCGGCCACTCCGGCGAGCCCGACGACCAGCCCGGCGAGGCGCCGGGGGCCGAGCCGGTCGGTGCGGGTGATCCAGCCCAGCAGCGCGCCCACGAGCGGCACGGCGGCGGTGAGCAGTCCCGACAGCGAGCTGCTCAGGCGCTGTTCGGCGGCGGAGAGCAGCAGCCACGGCGCGGCCACCTCGACCGCGGCGAACACCAGCAGCGGACGCCACCTCGGCAGCACCGCCCGCAGGTGGCCGAGGGCGGCGGCGATCGGGACGAGCAGGAGCGCGCCGATCGCGCAGCGCAGGAACACCAGCGAGGCCGGGGTGATGTGCTCGACCGCCACCTTGATCAGCATGTACGGGACGCCCCAGATCGCGCCCATGGTGAGGAACAGCAGCCACCCCCGCCGCGACATCCGACCTCCCGCTCGTAGCCAACGGGAGAATTCTGGTCCGCTGACGCTTCCAGGTCCGCCGATTACGGGGGTGACCTGACGCACACCGCTCGAAGCGCCGCCCTCTACCGATATGGGTCGGCCTGTAACAACGCGTTTCGGTCCGAGATCGGGTGCCCGCTTCTAGAATCGGAAGTCGTGCTCACGTATCAGCCGCAGGAGGCGGACATCCGGAAGGCCGGGCTTCGGTGACGCTCTCCCACGCGGGCGGTCTCTGGGCAACGCTCGCGTTCGCCTTGGGCCTGGCAGCCGTGCACATGCTCGCCGAACGCATCTACCGAAGGCTATCCGTGGCGGGCCCGGCGGTGACCTCGTTCGGTGGCGGCACCGCCGCAGCGTACGTGTTCCTCTACCTGTTGCCGCATCTGGCGGAGGGCAATCGGGCGGTCGCCGACCTCCTAGAACCCGAGATCAGGATCATCCCCAGCGTGGCGGCCGGGTTCCTGCTCTTCTTGGTTGCCCTGGTCGGCTTCTTCAGCTACTACGTCCTTGAGCGCGTCACCCACCGCTCGCAGCAAGGCCGACCGGAGGCTGGCCGGGTGGTGTTCGGGTTCCAGCTCGCCTTCTTCGCCCTCTACAGCGGACTGGTCACCTATCCCCTGGCCACCAAGCTGCGCGTGGCGCTCCTCCCCGCGTTGCTGTTCGCGGTGGCCATGGGACTGCACATATTCGCCACCGATCAGGTGCTGTCCAAGCACTTCCCGTCAAGGCTCACCACCAAATGGCGCCTCGTCCTCGTCGCGGGTACTCTCGGCGGCTGGCTGGCCGCGGTGTTCGCCGCGCCCATGAGCACCCTGCTCTTCAACATTCTCACCGCTTTTCTCGGTGGTGGCATCATGCTCAACATCTTCCACGAAGAACTGCCACCCGCACGGCTTTCCAACTTCATCTGGTTCAGCATCGGATTGGGCACCTACGGCATACTGATCACCATCGCCACCTTCGCCGCGAGGCTCGGCGCCGCATAGTCCAGGACCGTTCTGCCGCCGCGACCGTAGGTGCGCGTGTACTCCGGCTGGCCCTCCTTGCAGCGGGCAGTTGGCCTCGATCTAGGCACGAGATCCGGTGTCCACTTCTAGAATCAGAGGTCATGCCGACTACCGGGCCCACGAGGCGGACATCCGGAAGGTCGCGCTTCCGTGACGCTCTCCCGGATGGGTGGTCTCTGGGCAACGCTCGTGTTCGCCTTGGGCCTAGCAGCCGTGCACATGCTCGCCGCACGCATCTACCGAAAGCTGGGTGTGTCGGCCCGGGCGGTGACCTCGTTCGGTGGCGGCACCGCCGCAGCGTACGTGTTCCTCTACCTGTTGCCGCGTCTGGCGGAGGGCAATCGGGCAGTCGCCGACCTCCTACAACAGGAGGTCAAGCCCGTGACCAGCCTGCTTGGTGGGTTCCTGCTCTTCCTCGTCGCTCTGGTCGGCTTCTTCACCTACTACGTCCTTGAGCGCGTCACCCACCGCTCGCAGCAAGGCCGACCGGAGGCTGGCCGGGTGGTCTTCGGGTTCCAGCTCGCCTTCTTCGCCCTCTACAGCGGGATGGTCACCTATCCCCTGGCCACCAAGCTGCGCGTCGCGCTCCTCCCCGCGCTGCTGTTCGCCGTGGCCATGGGACTGCACATATTCGCCACCGACCACGTCCTATCCGAGCATTTCCCGGTGCGGCTCACCATCAAATGGCGTCTCGTCCTCGTCGCGGGTACTCTCGGCGGCTGGCTGGCCGCGGTGTTCGCCGCGCCCATGAGCACCCTACTCTTCAACATTCTCACCGCTTTTCTCGGTGGCGGCATCATGCTCAACATCTTCCACGAAGAACTGCCGCCCGCACGGCAGTCCAGCTTCCTCTGGTTCAGCATTGGGTTGGCTGTCTACGGCACTCTGATCACCATCGCCACCCTCACCGCGAGGATGGGCACGCAATAGGGCCGCGGCGATAGGCGTAGGTCCCGTGATCGTGTCGAGTAAGCGGTTACTCTTTTGCCGCAAGGCAGAGGACGAAGCCCTTGCTCCTCCGGCCTCCGTCCACATAGAAGGACGCCGCCGCGTTCGGGTACGCCGCGCACGCCTCGTCGTCGTGGTCGGCAGCGGTCTTCCCCTCGAGCCGGGCCACGACCGTCCACTCCGCGGCCGCGTCGGTGCACTCCACGATGCGCAGGTCTGATTCGGTCCGGCCGGCCATGCAGTCGCCGACCTTCGCCCGGGTGGGCTCGTCCATGCCGAGGTAGATGGCGATCGGCGCCCCCACCACCGCGACCGCGATCAACCCGACCCGCAGCTTGCCCTTCCAGCTCAGGTTGCTGAACCAGGTGAGCAGGGAGCGCCTGGGCCGCGCGGGAGGGCCACCGACCGGAGGGGCCGCCGCGGTCGCCGGGGCCGCGGCGGACACCGGCGCCGCCGCGGGCACCGGGGCCGGCCGTGGCGTCGCCATCGCCGGGTCCTCGTCGGCCGCCATCGAGTGCAGCACCTTGAGCAGCACGTCCCGGCTGTCCTTGGCCAGCAGCTCGCTCTCCCACCTCTCCTGCAGCTCGATCGTCTGGCCGCCGTGCAGAGTGAGCGTGGCGCGCGCCGGTACCTGCCTGGTGATGGCCGCGGAGGCGATCTCCTCGTACGGCAGGAACCAGTGCTGCCGCGCCAACTCGGCGACCGGCGCGGACTGGATGAGCCCCTGCAGCCGCTGCTTGCCCTTGTTGGCGTCGCCGGGGTTGCTCACGAAGATCAGTCCCTTGGTGAGCACCAGCAGGTCGAACTCGGTGCCGTTGGCCTTCACGTTCGCCAGCGCCGCGATCAGGCCCGCGCCCACCGCGCTCTCCGTGCGCTCCACCAGGCTCGCCTTGGTGATGTCGATGCCCAGGTCCACCAGCCGGCGGTACGCCTCGTCCAGGCCACCAGGGGCGACCGCGAGCTTGGCGATCTCGTCGAGCGGCAGCGGGTACCCGTGCGCGGTGACGAACTGGGCCGGTCCGGACCAGGAGTGCTGCCACCCGGCCACGCCCGAGCGCACCGCGGCGAGGCGCATCAGCAGTTCGAGCACCTCGGCGAAGCGCTGTCCGGCCTCCCGGCGGGTGTTGTCCGGGAAGAACGGCTCGGCGAGGTACCCCAGGTGACCGGCGGCGATGAGGTTGAAGACCGTGCCGAGGTTGATCTGCGTCGCCGCCGCCTGGGGGAACCGCCGGGCGATCGTCCGGAACACCCGGTCCGCCTGCCGCTGCAGCTGTGCGGTGATCATCGCGTTGGTGAAGTGCGGCCAGGGCAGCACCGTGCGCTCGCCGACGTCGACCATCAGCTCCTGCATCCGGCGGCCCGCGCCGAGGATGTCGGGCAGCAGCCCGGCCGCCGGACGCCCGTCGTAGGGCAGCGGCGCCTCCGGCGCCGCGAGGATCGCCGCGATCCGCTCCTGGACGGGCGGATGGGTGTCCCACTTGGAGGACTCCTCCTCGGGCTCCTCGGCGCGCAGCGCCTCGAGCTCAGCCTGCCGGGCCGCGACGAGCGCGGCGAACCCGCCGAACAGGTCGTCGGGCACGTAACCGGCTTCCCAGCCCGGTAGCACGTAGTTGCGGAAATAGAAGCCCCATGCGGCGTCGAGCACCGGCTTTTCGCGCAGCGCGCTCGCCGCCGCCGTCCGCCCGGCGACCCGCACCGAGGCCTGGTCCGCCTCGTACTCCTGGCGGCGCATCACCGCATGGTCGACGAGAACGTACAGGTTCGCGTACGCCTTGAAGATCCACCCGGCGACGTTGTACGGGCTGATCCGCTCGACGGTGCCGGCGATGGCGAGGTGACCGCGGTAGGCGACCCCGCCGAAGCGGGTGTGTCGGCCCGAGTAGTGGCCCAACTCGTGTGCGAGCACCGAGCGGATCTGGCTGACCGAGAGCACCTGGAGCAGCGGAAGTCCGATGTAGAGGTACCGGCGGCCGCCGATGAGGCCCATCAGGCGGCTCTCCTCCATCACCGCGGCGTTGACCTCGGGCACCAGCCGGATCTCGTCGGGCATCCGGGTGTCCACCTCCCGGGCCAGCTCCCGCACGGTCCCCCACAGCGCGGGCGCCTCCTGCGGGGTGATTGGAAGTCCGTGCGGTGGCTCGGGCTTCGTGCGGATCGCGCGCCACATCGCCACGGCTACCGCGCCGACCGTCGCGGTGAAGAGCGGAAAGGTGAGCTTCAGCGCGAGCGCGCCGGGGAGCACACTCGCCAGCCAGATCGCGAGGGCACCCGCGGCGCCGAGTTGGGCCAGGGCGAGAACGTAGAAGCCGGCGAGCATGACCACAGACACGCCCGCGCGCAGGGCAGCGACCATCGGGCCTCCCCGTGTCGAGGCTTTTCAGAGCCCAACCCGCGCACGCTACCCGCCGTCGACCTGCGGGGACAACCCACGCCTCTTCATGGCCTACCATCAACCGTCGGGCGCGAAGGGAAGGAGCGGGCAGATGCGACTGTTCGGGCGCAAAAGGACGACACCGGCTCCCGTGCCGGCGCAACCCGCCCAACCGGCTCAACCCGCGTTGGCCGTCGACCCGACGCTGGGCGACCCCGCCGCCGCGCAGTTGCGCGCCTGGCTGGTCCAGCGCGACTGGCCCGCGGCCCGGGACTTCCTGTCCTCGGTGACCGATCCCGACGACCGCTCGTTCTACCTGAGCATCGCCGCCGATACCCCCGGCGTGGAGCAGTGGATCGGGCAGTGCGTGGCCGCCGAGCCGCACTCGACGCTTCCGTTGCTGGTGCAGGGGGCGCGCGCGGTCTACTGGGCCTGGGACGCGCGCGGCGCGAAGCGCGCCGAATACACCAGCCGGGAGCAGTTCCGGGAGTTCTTCCGGCGGCTGCGCTTCGCCGAGAACTGCCTGGACGAGGTGGTCGAGCGCGATCCGGAGGATGTGACGGCGTGGTCCTTCCTGGTCACGTCCGCACGCGGGCGCCAGGTCGACCGGGCCGAGGCGCAGCGCCGGTTCGACGAGGTGGTCAAGCGCCACCCGTACCACCGCATGGCGCACGAGCAGATGCTGCAGTACCTGTGCCGCAAGTGGTTCGGCAGCCACGAGGAGATGTTCGCGTTCGCCCGGTCCGCGGCAACCGCGTCGCCGCCCGGCAGCCTGCTCGGCGAGCTCGTCGCGATCGCCCACATTGAACGGTGGCTCGATCTGCCCAGCGGCGACGACGCAGCCTACATGAGCCAGCCCGACGTCGTCGCCGAGCTGCACTGGGCAGCTGACCACTCCATCCGCAGCCCGCACTACCGGCCGCGACCCGGCTGGCCCGCGGTGCACAACGTGTTCGCGTTCGCCTTCTGTCTCGCGGGCGAGTGGTCGGCCGCCGCGGACCAGTTCGACGTCATCGGCGACCGGATCCACGCCTGGGTCTGGGGGTACTTCAGCGGGGACGCAGTGCAGGCGTTCCGGAACCTGCGCGCTGACGCCTACCGCTACGGCCGGCCTGCGTAGCCGTCACCGTAGGTCACTCCGAGACTCGCTGCCCACCGAGGCGCGTGCCCTGGTTGGCGCCGTCCGGCCACAGCGCCGCCCGTCCGTCTCCACGCGTTCACCATACTGGCCCGCACCGTGCATTTCATTAGATACGGTCGACCGCTACTCGCAAATAGGACCGCCGAAATATTGACGAGCGACCGGTTGAGCCGTAGGTTGCGCAGTCAAGGTTGTTCCCCCTTCGATGGAGGCGCACATGGCAACTCCCGGTTTGAGTCGTCGTACGCTCCTGCGCGGCGTGGTCGCCGCGGGCGCGGTGACCGGCCTCGGCGTCGTCAAGGCGACGCCGGCGCTGGCCACGGACACCTCCGACTTCACCAGCCGGGCCGCGTTCGACGCGCTCGACCTCGGCTTCAACGGAGGAAACGGCCGTAAGGACGATCTCAACGACGACCGGGGTGCGCTCGGCTGGGGCGAGTCGTACGTGCTGCAGGCCTACCTGCTCATGTACGAGGCGCACCGGGACACGTACTACCTGGAGAAGGCGATCGACCACATCGACCACGTGCTGGCCAACCGGGACAGCGTGCGCGGGTTCACCGACTGGCGAGGGCTCTCGCTGCCCGGCTGGCGCACCGGCGACCCGTACTCGGCGGGTGAGGCGCACCTGCTGGACGCGCAGGGCCGGCCGACGCTGCGGCTGCGGTCCGCGCGCGCGTTCGCGGCCGCGATCCAGGTGACCGTCGAGCCGGGCACCAACCCGGGCACCTTCAAGGTGTCGCTGTACCACCCGACCTACCGGGTCAGCGACAGCTACGACAACCTGACCATGGACCCGACCAGCCCGGACTACGCGGTCAAGCGGATTAACGAGACCTTCAACGCCAACACGGTGCAGACCACGGCCAAGGACCTACGGCCCAGCCCGGACGCAGCCGGCGACCCGGCGCCGGTGAGTCTGCTGATGACCGCCCCTAAGTTCCACTCATCCGTCCACACCGGACAGATTGCGTACCCGATCGCCAAGTTCGCCCGCCTCGTCGCGACCGAACCCAGCCTGCGCAACGACAAGCGCTACAAGGACAAGGCGCGCGAGTACTACGCCGCTGCCGAGGCCGCGGTCGCGATCCACGACGAGGAGTACGTCCAGGAGGGCCCCTACGGCTACTACCGCACCCTCAAGGACGCTCCGGTCAACCTCGACGGCGCGGACCTGCCGCACAACTACTCCACCAGCATGGCCCGCGTCTACCTGGAGCTGTACATGGCCGGTCACCGTCCGGCCCACCGCAGACGTGCCGAGGCGCTGGTGCGTACCTTCCGCGACGACCTGCAGCACAAGGACAGCGGCACGGCGAAATGGACGTACTACTGGACCAAGGGATGGGCCTACCGGGGGTGGACGCCGGCCGACGGGGTCAGCAACAACTTCCCGCTGCGCGGCGCCGGCACCCGGCTGGAGGACATCTCGCACGGGCACATCGAGATCACCATGATGGTCACCGCCCACCAGGCCGGTGTGATCGCGAACCGTGCCGACATGCGGACGCTCGCCAGAACGTTCAGCCGCGACATCATCACCACCCGAAGCGACGGTACGCCGACCGTGTGGTCGTACCTCGGCCCGTCGGGGGTGACCGGGGATAAGGCGTTCGAGCGCATCGCCGCGGGCTGGCTCGGCCTGGCGCCGTTCGACGAGGACCGGGTCATGGTCGACGCGCTCGCGACCATGTACCGCAACCAGAACCCGGTGCCGGACACCGTGTCCATCTACGGCACCGCGTGGCTGAACTGGGCCAGCCGGGTGCGGTGACGACGAGGGGCGCCGGGAGGGCAGGCAGCACGACCGCCGTGAGCCCTGCGCTCAGCCGGCCCCTGCCTCCACCCGCGTTTCCCGGCGTGGCTCGCTCGACCGCGTACGCCGACCGCGTCCTCGTCGGCGGCGTACGCGGTCAGGCCGAGCCGCCCCGGCCGGACCCCGATCGCGCCGCGCATCCCAGGAACCGGGCGTCCGGCCCCGGGATCGATGGTGTATGAAGCGTCTTGTCGTCGCGGCGCTCCTGGTGGCCCTGGTTAGTGGTTGCACCGGCTCGTCCCCGCCGATTTCACCGTCCGCCGATCCGACGCCAGTCTCGGTGCGGCCACTGCGAGCACGGGCCGCGCACACCGCGACGCTGTTGCCGGATGGCCGGGTGCTGCTCGCCGGCGGGTGCGCTGCCGATGGCTGTACGACATCCGAGGTCGAACCGAGCAGCGAGTTCTACGTGCCGGGCCGGGGATTCGTGCCAGGTCCGCCGATGGTGCACCCGCGCAGCAGCCACACCGCCACCCTGCTGCCCGATGGCCGCGTCCTCATCGTGGGCGGATGGGCCAGGGAAGGCACCCCGCCACTCGCCGAGGCGGAGATGTTCGATCCGACCACCGGCACGTTCCAGCCGGCAGGGGCCCTCCAGGGCGGCGCCATCCTGCTGTCGGACGGACGGGTGGTGGCCGTCGGCGGCGGAGGCGGGCCGGGAAACCCCACCGGAGACGTGGAGATCTTCGATCCAGCCACCGGCGCGCGTACCTCGGGGCCGGCCATGCCGCAACCGCGTCATGCGGCGGCGTCCATCGTGCTGCCCAACGGCGAAATCTTGGTCACCGGCGGCCAGGACCGTACCCGGCACGGGCTCTCGACGACGGTGATCTACAACCCCGGCAGTGGTGCTTGGCGGCCAGGCCCGCAGATGGGCACTCCGCGGTTCAAGCACGCGATCGCCATGTTGGACGGTGGACGGGTCATGGTGCTCGGAGGCACGACCGACGACACCACGCTGCTGGCCAGTACGGAAATCCTCGACCTCACCACCAACACGTTCACCCCCGGCCCGACGATGAGTACACCCCGGTACAAGTTCCCCGAGGCCGTGGTCCGGACAACCACCGGCCACCTGGTCGTCGCCGGCGGAACGCAGGTTGACGTGCTGGCACCCGATAGGCAGAGCTTCCGCGTGATCACCACCGGTGCCGCGGTGTGGCGGTGGTTCCCGGCGGCCACTGCGCTGCCGGACGGCTCGGTCCTGATCGTCGGGGGGTACGACGAGCGGATCCGGGTGCTTGCCGACGCCCATATCGTCCGGCCGGCCCGTGAGTGACCGCCCGGTCAGGAGGCCTTCGCGCGCCGGTACGCCTCGGCGAAGGCACGGCCGTCGTAGGCGACCTCGTGCAGCGTCGGGTCGTCCACGTCGACCCAGCGGCCCCCGTCCGCCCGTGAGCGCAGCGCGGCGAGCGCGGCGAGTTCCGGCTCGACGAGCGACGGCATCGGCATCGGGTCCGGTGCCTCGCCGGCCAGGTACGGCACCACCGCGCGCAGCATCGTCTCGTAGAGCGTGGACGGATCGACCTCGACGTAGCGCACCGACCGTCCGGACAGGACGGTGGCGTGGAACGGGTGGCGGGCCGACGTCGGCCCCACCGACACCATCGCCGTACGTCCGTCCGCCCATCCGACCTCCACGCGGTGCTGCCCGTGGCCGCCGAGCCACCGGGCCCGGCGCATGCCGGGGCCGAGCAGGCCGTGCAGGAGCGAGTACGCGTGGATGCCGTAGTCGAACTCGTGGCCGGAGCAGCCGGCGAGGACGAACTCCGCGTCCGGGTCCGGCTCGACCGCCCACCGCAGCGACGACCCGCCGGATATCCGCGTCTCCTTCGCCCACTCGACCAGCACCGCCAGGTCCGCGGCGCTGCCGGCGAACGGCTTGTCCAGCAGCACGGCCTTGCCGGCCGCGACGAACGGTCGCACCCGCTCGACGTGCTCCGACCAGTCGGCGCCGCTGACCACGGCGACATCGACGGTGTCGGCCATCTCGTCGAGGTCCCGGACGACGTACGGGATGTCGTGCGCGGCGGCGAACTCGTCGGCGGGCCCGTGGTGCCACACCGCGACGACCTCGTGCCCCATCGCGCGCAGCAGCCCGGTGAACGCCGCCGGGTGTGAGGTGTCCAGGTCCACCAGTCCGACCCGCATCGCTACCCCTTCACCGCCCCTCGCATGCCCTCCACGAAGTGCTTCTGCATCGCGATGAAGAAGATGACGATGGGCAGCACGGCGAGCACGGTGCCGGCGGCCATCGACCGGACCTCGGTGCCGAAGATGCCCTGCAGGTACGCCAGACCGAGCGCGATCGGGTACTTCTCCTCGGTCTTGAGCACGACCAGCGGCCAGATGAAGTTGTTCCACACGTTGATGAATCCGAAGATGGCCAGCGTCGCGAGGGTCGGCGTGACCTGGCGTACCGCCACCCGCCAGAAGATCTGCCACTCGTTGCAGCCGTCCACGCGGGCCGCGTCGAACAGCTCCCGCGGGATCTGCTCGAACGCCTGCCGCAGCAGGAAGACCCCGAACGCGGACAACAGCCCGGGCAGCACGACACCCGCGAACGTGTCGACCATGCCGAGTTCGGAGACGACGAGGAAGCGCGGGACGAGCATCACCTCGCCGGGCAGGAACATCGTCGAGACGATCAGCGCGAACAGCAGCGTCCGCCCGCGGAAGCGCATCCGCGCCAGTGGGTACGCGGCCAGTGCCGAGACGACCAGGTACGCCGGCACGGTCAGCAGCTCGTAGAGCAGCGAGTTGACCAGGTAGCGGGGGAACGAGATCTTCGTCCACGCCTCGTAGAACCAGTCGAGCACCGGCGGCTTCGGGATGATCTGCGGGGGGAAGGAGTACACGGGCTGGCTGGCGGGCTTGAGGGCGGCGGCGAGCAGGATGAGGAACGGCCCGATGAACAGCGCGCCGATGGCGCACAGCAGCGCGTAGAAGGCGGCCTTCTTCACCAGACTCATCCGTTCACCATCTTTCCGCGGGTCAGCCGGTACGACACCAGGGAGAACACGACGAGGATCGCCCACAGCACCAGCCCCATCGCGCTGGCGTAGCCCATGTTGAAGTGGCGGAACGCCTCGTCGTAGATGTAGTAGCCGAGGCTCATGGTGGCGTCCTGCGGGCCGCCCTTGGTCATCACGAACACCGACGTGAAGACCTGCATCGCGTCGAGCGCGGCGAGGACCGTGACCACCGCGATGTAGGGGCGCATCATCGGCACGGTGACGTGGAGCAGCCGTCGCCACGGCCCGGCGCCGTCGACGTCGGCCGCCTCGTACAGCTCCCGGGGCACGGACTGGAGCCCGGCCAGGTAGATCATCATGTAGTAGCCCAGCGACTTCCAGCTCTCCACGAGCACCAGCGCGGGCAGGGCCCAGCCGGGCTCGAGGAGGTACTGCACCGGCCGGTCGAGCAGGCCGAGCGTGGTCAGCAGCCAGTTGAGGACGCCGCGCTCGTGGTAGACGTAGTTCCAGGCGATGGCGACGGCCACCATCGATGTGACGACGGGCAGGTAGTAGACCAGCCGGAAGACCTTGATCGCGCGTAGCGGCAGGTTGACCAGGACGGCCAGCAGCAGCGGCACGGCGACGAGGATCGGCATCATGCCGACCAGGAACAGCCCGGAGTTGCGCAGCGCGGTGAAGAAGCGGGGGTCGGCGAGCATGTGGGTGAAGTTGCCGAGCCCCACAAACTCCGGCGGGGTCACCACCCGGTAGTCGTAGAAGGCCAGTTGCACGGCGGTCACCGCGGGCCAGATGAAGAAGACGCCGAGCAGGACCAGCGCCGGGCCGAGGAAGAGGTACGGCGTGACTGTCCAGTGGTGGCGCACCCGTCGCCGCGCGCCCGGCTCGAGGCGCCCCGGCCGGGCGCGGTCGGTCCCCGCCCGCGCGGGCGCAGCGGTGGTCGCCATGCCGCACTCCTTCCCGCAACCGTGGGCCGGACCGCGGTGCGAGTAGCTCCGCTGAGAAGCCCTCTTGACAGTCCGGGCGAGACGGTTAACCTTTGTCCGCAACGAGTATTAAGGACCGCCGAAAATGTTGCCTGGACGATAGTTCGCCCCCCAGGGGCTGTCAAGGTCGCCGATGCCGCGGGTCACCAGCACCGGAACCTACTGCGACCGCCCCGTCCCTCGACCGAATGGAGGTCTTCGTGAGGGTAGCGTCACTGCTGGCCAGGGCCCTCGCCGCCGGGTTGGCGCTGAGCGTGGCCACAGGTTGCGTCGCCGGAACGACCGACGACAAGCCCGCCGACACGGGCAGCAAGGAGATCGAGTTCTGGACGATCAACCTGAAGAAGAACTTCGAGGACTACATCACCGGGCTCATCGACGGCTTCAAGAAGCAGCACCCCGACGCGACGATCACCTGGGTCGACGTGCCGGGCAACGAGGTCCAGCCCAAGCTGTTGGCGGCCATCGCGGCCGGCAAGGTGCCTGACGTGGTCAACCTGACCAACGTCGACCTGGAGGAGTTCATCCCGTCGCTGACCGACCTCAGCCCGTACGTGACCGCGGAGCAGCAGGCCGCGTACATGCCGAGCCTGCTCGAGCCGCTCAAGCGGGACGGCAAGCTGGTGGGGGTGCCCTGGTACAACGGCGGGGCGCCCATCGCGATCTACAACAAGGAGCTGGTGACCAAGGCCGGGCTGGACCCCAGCAACCCACCGAAGACCTTCACTGAGGCGCTCGACTGGGCGGTGAAGCTGCACCAGGCCACGCCCCAGGTGTACGGCATGAACGGCATCCCCGACGTCTCGGTGCTGCAGTCCGAGGGCGTGGAGATGCTCTCCGCGGACCGCACCAAGGCCGCCTTCAACACGCCGAAGACCAAGCAGATCGTCACCGCCTGGAAGGACGCGTACGACAAGGGCGGCCTCGCGCCCGGCACCACGGTCAAGGACGACCGCAACTACCCGCAGACCCTCGACAACCAGCAGGTGGCGTTCTCGGCGAGCGTCCTGCCGTTCAACCTCAAGAACATCGAGAAGAACGCGCCCGATGTCTACAAGAAGCTCACGATCGGCCCGGCGGTGACCGGCGAGACGGGCACCTACATCCTGCCCGACCAGCAGACGTTCGTGGTGCCCAAGGGCGCGAAGAACCCCAAGTTCGCCGCGGAGTTCGCGCTCTACTTCACCAACGCGGAGAACCAGACCGCGTTCTGCAAGCTGGTGACCATCTATCCATCCACTGTGGAGTCGCTGAAGGACCCGCACTTCAGTACGTTCGCGCCGGGCAACCTGCACGACGAGGCACGCAAGATCGTCGCCGAGGAGCTGCCCAAGCTCAAGCTCGGCTACCTCGGCACCGGCAAGGACGACCGGCTGATCGAGCGGTGGCGGGAGAACGTCCGCGCGGTGTTCTCCGGCGCCAAGACCGTCGACCAGGCGCTGGCCGACGCCGAGAGGGAATGGAACGAGATCCTCGCCGCCAAGTGAGCACGGTGGCGGTCACCCCGCGGTGACCGCGGGGTGACCGCCACCTTCCGGAGGGAAGACATGCAGCAGTTGGGTGTAGGCATCGTGGGCGCCGGGATCATGGGCCGGGCCCACGCCGGCGTGCTGGCCGACCACCCCACCACCCGCGTCGTCGCGGTGACGAGCCGCACCCGCCAATCGGCGAGCGCCCTGGCCGAACAGTACGGCGCCACGGTGCACTCCGACGTCGCGGCGCTGGTCGCCGACCCCGCGGTGCACATCGTGGTCGTCGCCACGCCCGACCATCTGCACGCCGACGCGGTGTGCGCGGCCGCCGAGGCCGGCAAGCACGTGCTGGTGGAGAAGCCGTTCACCACCGACCCGGCCGACGCCGACCGGGCGCTGGCGGCGGTGCGCCGCGCGGGCGTCAAGGCGATGACGCTCTTCAACCACCGCTGGGTCCCCTCCTACGCACAGGCGCAGGCCCGGATCGCCGCCGGCGACATCGGTCGGCCACGCCTGGCCTACGCGCGCAAGAACGACACGCTGTACGTGCCGACCCGGATGATCCCGTGGGCGGACCGGACCACCTGCGCGTGGTTCCTGTCCAGCCACGACATCGACCTGGTCTGCTGGCTGTTCGACGACGAGGTGGAGACCGTGTACGCCACCGCGGTCCACGGCCGGCTGCGCGAGCTGGGCATCGACACCCCGGACGCGATCCAGGCCCAGTGCCGGTTCCGCGGCGGCGGCGTGGCGACCTTCGAGTCGTGCTGGATCTACCCGGACACCTTCCCGACGATGACCGACTCGTTCGTGGAGCTGGTCGGCGAGCGCGGGGTCATCCACCTCGACCGCAAGTGCGAGCAGATCGAGATCGCCACCGACGAGCGGTACGAGTACCCGCGCAACCTGCTGCTGCGCACGGTGCACGGGGTGCCGGCGGGCGCGGTGCGCGACGCCATCTGGCACTTCGTGGAGTGTGTCCGCCACGACCGGCAGCCGCTGGTGACGCTCGAGTCCAGTCGGCACGTCACGGCGGTGCTCGCGGCCATCCACCGGTCGATGGCGTCAGGCGTGCCGGAAGCGGTCGAGTGATGACCCGGTCCGCGTCTCGGTCGGGCGGCCCCGGTCGCCACGCGGTGGAGAAGCCGCCGCACGTCGACGACGTGCGGATGCGCCACATCACCCCGCAGGCGCTCGCCGCCGCGGTGACCGTCCCGGATCTGCGGGCGCACCTCGCCTCCCGCACCGGCATCACCCCGGTGCGCGACCCGCGTCGCTGGGCCGCGTACGCGCGCGGCACGCCCCGGGCCGCCGAGGTGCTCGCCGCCGCCGACGCCCTGCTCGACCGCCCCGTGGACTTCACCGACCCGGGCCACGGTCGCTCCGGGCTCTACGGCTTCCACTACCTGTACTGGGCCGAGCCGCTCGTCAACGCGTACGCGCTTAGCGGCGACCGGCGGTACGCCGACCGCTTCGCCGCGATCCTCGACCTCTGGTACGAGTCGCGGGACCGGGTGCGCGGCGGCTGGCCGGGCCTGGACGTCATCTGGTACACGCTCGGTGTCGCCTGCCGCTCGCAGGTACTCATCCGTGCCCTGCACACCCTCGGCCACGAACTCAAGGACCACACCTGGCACCGGGTGGTGGCGACCCTGCTCGGTGGCGCGCGGTGGCTCGCCGAGGAGCACGACACGTTCCGGCACGGCAACTGGCAGCTCGCCGGCTGCGCGGTGCTCGCCGAGATCGCTGCGTACCTGCCGGAGTTCACCGAGGCGTCGGCTTGGGCAGAGGTGGCCCGGGCGCGGCTGCGCGAACACCTGGCCCTGGACGTGTACGCCGACGGCGGGCACTACGAGCGCAGCCCGACGTACCACGTCATGTGCCTGGGCGGGCTGCAGAACGCCGCGCTGCGCGACGAGGAGCTGCGCGCCCACCCGCGATTGCGCGCGATGCACGACTGGCTGCTGGCGATGGCCACCCCCGGCGGAGTGGTGCCCCCGTTCAACGACTCGCACCTGGTGCACGCCGGGGAGCCGCTGCTGCGCGGCTGGCACCTGTACGGCGACCCGGCGTACCTCGCCGCGGCGCGCCGGTTCCTGCCGGACGACCGGATCGCCGAGGCCCTGGCCTGGCTCGAACCACGCGACCTGCCCGCGGCGACGCCCGAGCCGGAGCCGGACGCGTCGGTGGCGCTGCCCTACAGCAAGTTCGTGGTGCTGCGTGCGGGCGGGCATCACGGCGTGGTCAACTGCGGCCCCTACATCGAGCACGAGTTGGAGAGCCACAGCCACCACGCCGCGCTGGACGTGGTGCTGTGGGGGCACGGTGCGCCGCTGGCGTGGGAGGCCGGTGGACCGGACAGCTACGACCACCCCGAGTACCAGACCTGGTACCGCGCCACCCGCGCGCACAACACGATCCGGGTCGGCGACGGCGATGTGGGCGAGGACCACGACGCCCGGGTCGGCGTCTGCGCCCTGCTGCCCGAACTCGACGCGCTCGTCGCCGAACACGACGGCTGGGGCGCGCCGCACCGCCGCACGGTGCTGTTGCTGCGCGACGAGCCGGTCTACTGGGTCGTCGTCGACGAGCACCACGCGGCGGCGTACGACTGGCAGGTGGGCGCGCTGGCGCCGTGGTCCGGGGATCCCGCCGCCGGGCTGCACTCCGGAGCCGGACCGGGGTTGCTCGTCGCGCCGGTCTGGCCGCCCGAGGCCGTGCGGACCGGCGCCGGCCCGACGCGGGCGCCCGACGGCGCCGCCGGTTCGGTCGAGACGACGCTGCACACGCTCGCGCTGCGCTACCCGGCCGGGCGCGCCGCCCACGTGCTCGTCCCGTACGCGGACGCCCCGCCGTCGGTCGACGTGTCCACAGCCGACGGTCAGGTGCGGGTGGTGCACCGCGACGGTGTCGACCTGATCGGCGATGGCTGTGTGGTGCGCACGCGGGACGGCCGGGTCACCGCCGCGGCGGCCTGGGCCGCGGATCAGGTCGTCCATGATGGATGGACGTTGGTTCGCGGTGCGGTCACCGCGATGAGCCTGCGCGTCGACGACGACGGGTGGACGCTGACCGTCGACGCCCCGGCGCGGACCGCGCTGTGGGTCGCGGCCACCGGCGCGACCACGCTCGACGGCGTCCGCATCACCCCGAGCCGAATCGACGGCGGCAGCCGGATCACCCTGCCGGCCGCCGGCCGCTGGACCGTACGCATCGAGCACGAGAGGGAGCTATGACGGGCAACTGGCCGACGTGGCCACAATGGACGCAGGCCGACGTGGAGGCGGTCAGCGCGGTGATCGACTCTGGGGCGTGGAACGGGGTGGACGCGCCGGCCGTGACCGCGTTCGAGCGGCGGTGGGCCGAGTACACCGGCGCCCGGCACGCGATCTGCGCGGCCAACGGCACCGACACGCTCGTGCTCGCGCTGCGCGCCCTCGGCGTCAGCGCCGGAGACGAGGTGATCGTGCCGGCGTACACGTTCCTCGCCACCGCATCGGCCGTGGCGCTCGCCGGTGCCACCCCCGTCTTCGCCGACATCGACCCGAACTCGTACTGCCTGGATCCGGCGGCGGTGGCGGCGGCGGTGACCCCGCGCACCGCGGCGGTCATCGTGGTGCACCTCGGTGGTCACCCCGCTGACCTGGACGCGCTGTCCGAGGTCTGCCGCCGCCACCAGCTCGCGCTCATCGAGGACGCCGCGCACGCCCACGGGGCGCGCCACCGGGGACGGCCGGTGGGGGCCCTGGGCGACATCGGGTCGTGGTCGTTCCAGGGCTCCAAGAACCTCACCTCCGGTGAGGGCGGGGCGCTGACCACCAACGACGACGCGCTCGCCGAGCGGGTGCGGACGCTGCGCAACCAGGGGCGCGTCGCCGGCGGCGCCTGGTACGAGCACCACGTGCTGGGCTGGAACTCGCGGCTGACCGCGCTCCAGGCGGCGCTGCTCGCCACCGGCCTGGACCGGCTGCCCGCGCAGGTCGAGGCGCGGGAGGCCGCCGCCGCCTACCTCGACACGCACCTGCGCGACTCGGTCACCCCACAGGGGCGGGCGCCCTGGGTCACCACCCACGCCCACCACCTCTACCTGTTCCGTTACGACCGGGGACCGGTCGAGGAGTTCGTCGCGGCGGTGCGGGCGCAGGGCGTGCCCGCGATGCCGGGGTACCCCGTGCCGCTGTACCGCCAGCCGCTGTTCGCCGAGGAGTACAAGGACGTGTACCTGCCCGAGACCGAGCGCGCCTGCCGGGAGACCGTCTGGCTGCCGCACGAACTGCTGCTCGCGCCCGTCGAGCGGATGGCGGAGGTCGTCACCGCGGTGCGCGCGGCGCTGCGGTGAGGGTGCCGTGGTGAGGCTGTACGACTGCAACGCGATGGTCGGCCGCCTGCCGAACCTCGACGCCGGGGAGGGCACGGCCTCCGGGCTGCGCAAGGCGATGGACCGCGTCGGCATCGAGGCGGCCGTGGTCGGGCACACGGCAGCCTGGCGGCATGACCCGGCCACCGGCAACGAGGCGCTGCTCGCCGAACTCGCCGGCGAGCCGCGCCTGCGGCCGGCGTGGGTGGGGCTGCCGGACACCTGCGGTGAGCTGCCGCCGCCCGCCGAGTTCGTCGCCACGGCCCGCCGCCACGGCGTGGTCGCCGTGCGGCTCTACCCGGCCGACCACGGCTACCGCCTCGGCGGGCCGGACTGCGCGCCGCTGCTCGACGCGCTCGCCGCCGCGCGGCTGCCGCTGCTCATCGACGCGAACCAGGCGCCGTACCCCGAGATCGAGGCCGTCGCCGCCGCCAGGCCCGACCTGCCGGTGGTGGTCTGCCAGACCGGCTACCGGGCGCTGCGCACCCTCACCGGGGTGCTCGCCCGCGTCCCGAACGTCCACATCGACCTGTCGTACCTCGGCACGCACCTGGGCCTGGAGTGGCTGGTGGAGCGGTTCGGTGCGAAGCGGCTGCTCTTCGGCACGGCGGCGCCGGTACGAGACCCGGCCGACGCGGTGACCCGACTGCTGTGGTCGGAGCTGTCCGATGCCGAGGTGGCCGCGATCGGCGGGGGCAACTGGTCCCGGCTCGTGGGAGGGATCCGATGCTGACCGCCGACCCGCTCACCGATGCGGTGCTCGGGCGCACGCCGATCGACGGGCTGGACGTGATCGATGCGCACGCCCACCTCGGGCCGTACAGCAGGTTCTTCATCCCCGACCCGTCCGCGGAGGCGATGGTGCGGGTGATGGACCGCTGCGGGGTACGCCGGGCCGTGCTCTCCTCGTGCCTGGCGATCGAGCTCGACGCCACCGCCGGCAACGCCGCCACCGCCGCCGCCGTCGAGGCCCATCCCGACCGGCTCGCCGGGTACCTGACGCTCAACCCGCATCAGGACCCGGAGGCGGAGGTGGCACGGTGGGCCGACCACCCGGGATTCCTCGGCGTCAAGCTGCACCCCAGCCTGCACGAGTACCCGGTGACCGGCCCGGCGTACCGGCCCGCGTGGGAGTACGCGGCGGCGACCGGCCGCCCCGTCCTGACCCACACCTGGACCGGCTCGTCCTATGACGACCCGGCGATGGTGGCGGCCGTCGCCGAACGCCACCCCGAGGTGACCATCCTGCTCGGGCACGCCGGCGCGGTGCCCAGTGGCTTCGACACCGTCATCGAGCTGCTGTACCGGCATCCCAACCTGTACCTGGAGATCTGCGGCTCGTACTTCACCGGGCGGGCCCTGGAGCGGTTCGTCGGCGAACTCGGCGCCCACCGGATCGTGTACGGCTCGGACTTCCCCTTCATCGACCTGCGGTACTCGATCGGTCGGGTGCTCTTCGCCAACCTGCCGCTCGCCGAGCGCGCGACCGTGCTCGGCGGGGCGTTCCGCGCCCTGATCTCCCGGACGGATCAATCGACCCCGGACCGATCGACCGACCACTGTGGACTGACTGCTGTGAGGGGTGGATCACCGTGAGGATAGCCGGAGTACGCACGCCCGACGGCCTTCGCGCCGCCATCGGAGTCGGCGATCTGGTGGTGCGCGCCGACGCGCTCGGGCTGGCCGCCGACCCCGTGGCCATCGCGACCCTGCCCGCCGCCGAGCGGGCGCGGTGGCAGGAGGCGGCCGCCGCCCGGGCGTCCGCCGGGCCCGACGGCGAGGTGGTCTTCCGGCTGGACGAGGCCCCGCTGGGCCCGCCGGTGTGGCCCGTGCCGAAGATCGTCTGTCTCGCGCTCAACTACCGGGCGCACGCCGACGAGGGCGGCTTCGTTCCGCCCACCCGTCCGGTCATCTTCCTCAAGGGGCAGCACACGCTGACCGGGCACGGATGCGAGATCGAGGTGCCGCCGATCTCGCGGCGCATCGACCACGAGGGCGAACTCGCCGTGGTGATCGGTCGGCGGTCGCGGCACCTGACCGACCAGACCTGGCGCGACGCCGTCGCCGGGTACACGATCTGCAACGACCTGACCGCCCGCGACCTGCAGCTGGAGGACATCGAGGCGCGGCACCCGTGGGATCTGTCGAAGAACTTCGACGGGTACGGTCCGCTCGGCCCGTGGCTGGTCACCGCCGACGAGGTGCCCGACCCGCAGGCCCTGGACATCGAGGTGCGCGTCGACGGCGAGCCGCGCCAACAGGGCAGCACGAAGCAGATGATCTTCGGGGTCGGCGAGCTGCTGGTCCGGCTGAGCGCGGTGATGACCTTGGAGGTCGGCGACGTCATCGCCACCGGCACGCCCGACGGCATCGGGCCGGTCCCGGACGGTTCCACCGTCGAGGTGCGCGTCGGCGATCTGGGGGTGCTGCGCAACCGGGTGGTGTTCGCGCACGGCGGAGCAGAGGCATGAGGCAACTCCCGAGCGCGACCGAGCCGGCCGGCCGCACGTTCGGCGAGGAGGAGGCCAAGGCGCTCGCCGACGTTCTCGCCAGCGCCAAGCTGAACTTCACCGTCGGCGGCACCGAGACGCCGGCGCTCGAGGCCGAGTTCGCCGCCCGGTACGGCGTGGCCCACGCGGTCGCCTGCTCCTCGGGCACCGCCGCGCTGCACCTCGCCGTCGGCGCCGTCGACCCCGCCCCGGGCGACGAGATCATCACGACCCCGTTGACCGACTTCGGCACGGTCATCCCGATTGTGGCGCAGAACGCCGTGCCCGTCTTCGCGGACGTGGATCCGGCCACCGGGAATCTGGACCCGGACAGCGTCCGGGCGCTGATCTCCGAGCGGACCCGGGCGATCATCGCGGTGCACCTGTTCGGGGCCGCCGCGCCCGTCGACGAGCTGCGCGCCATCGCCGACGAGCACGGTGTCACGCTGATCGAGGACTGCGCGCAGGCGTACCTGACCGAGCTGGCCGACGGTCGCCTCGCCGGCACGGTCGGGCACGTCGGCTGCTTCTCCCTACAGCAGTACAAGCACATCACCTGCGGCGACGGAGGCCTGGCGATCACCGCCGACGCCGCCCTCGCCCGGGCGATGCGGCTGTTCGCCGACAAGGGCTGGCCGCGCGACACGGGTGAGCGCACCCACGTCTCGTTCGGCATGAACTACCGGATGACCGAGCTGCAGGCGGCGGTCGCCCGGGCCCAGCTCACCAAGCTCCCCGACGTGGTGCGTCGGCGGCGGCGCACCGCCCGGCGCCTGGCGGACGGGCTGCGCCGGCTGCCCGGGCTGGGCGTGCCGGCTGACCTCGAGCGGCACGCCGTGTGGCTGTTCCCGGTGGTGCTCGACGTCGAGGCCGCGGGCGGGGACAACCGGGCGTGGGCGGCCGCGCTCGCCGCCGAGGGCGTCCCCGTCTCCCCCGGCTACCTGTCCCAGCCCGTGTACGGCTACCCGGTGCTCGCGCAGCGGCGCCTCTACGGCGGCTCCGGCTTCCCGTTCACCAGCCCGCCGGCGCGTACCGAGTTCACGTACGGGCCGGGGCTGTGCCCGAGGGCGGAGCGGTTGATCGGCGAGACCCTGCTCGTGGTGCAGTGGAACGAGGCCTACACCGACGCCGACGCCGACGAGATCGCCGCCGCGTTCGCTCGCGTCCATGCCACACTGCGTCGGTAAGCTTCACGGATGCCGATGACGCGGGGAGTGTGACCGGTGGCGGAGGCTGCCTCGGGAGGCCTCGGGTACCAGCTGGTCGTGGGTGTCGTGGGCACGGCCGATGTGGTGGCCACCACCATGCATCTCGGTGCGGACCTCGTGGAGGGCCCGGTCGACTTCCGGCTGGTCGCCGTCACCTACGAAAACGAGGCCGAGATCGCGCGCGAGCTGGCCAAGGTGCAGTCCGAGCTCGACGTGTGCCTGTTCGCCGGGCCGTTGCCGTACGACCTGGCGCGCGAGGCCGGGGCGATCAACGTGCCGTCGACGTTCGTGCCGCTGTCCGGTTCCGCCCTGTACGGCACGCTCCTGCGCGCCGTTCTCGAGGGCGGGTACGACGTGCGCCGGGCCAGCATCGACTCGGTGCCGCAGCGTGAGGTGGACGAGGCCTACGCGGAGATCGGCCTGCCCGCCGATGGGGTGAAGGTCATCGAGTATGCCGATTCGTCCGCTCCGGCGGCGTTCTCGGCGTTCCACTCCGAGCACTACCAGGCGGGCACCACGACGGTGGCGCTGACCAGCGTCCGGTCGGTAGCCCAGCGGCTCGCCGCTGCCCAGGTGCCGGTTCTGCTCGTACGCCCCACCAAGGCGACGGTGCGCACCGCACTGCGCACCGCCGTGCTGCTCGGGGTCGGCAGCCGGCTGGAGGAGTCCCAGATCGCGATCGGCATCGTCAAGGCGCCGATCAGCGAGGGCGACTTCGGCGGGCTGCGGTTGGCCCTGCACGGGCTGCTGCTCGACGAGGCGCGGGCGATGGGCGCGACCGTGCTGCCGCTGGACTCCAGCAGCTACTACGTGGTCACCACGCTAGGGTCCCTCGTCGCCGCGACCGACGACTTCGCCGCACCGCCGTTCGTGGACCGGGTCCGGGCGGAGCTGGGTATCACCGTGGAACTCGGCATCGGACTGGGCGAGACGGCACGCGACGCCGAGGCCAACGCGCACGCGGCGCTGGTGCGCTCGCGCACCGACCGCGAGCACCGAAGCTACCTGGTCGGCCACGACGGGCACGTGTTCCTGCTGCCGTCGCGGCCCCGGGTACGCCTCGCGGCGCAGGACGACGCCCGGGCCAAGGCGACCGATACCCTGGCGCGGATCGTGGAGGCGCTGCGCGCCTCCGACCGGATGCCCACCACCGGGCCGGTGGTGGTCGACTCCTCCACCATCGCCGGTCTGCTCGACATCACGCCGCGCGCCGCGCGGCGGCTGCTGCACCGCCTCGCCGAACTGGGCCTGGCGTGGCAGATGCCGCCGGTGCCCTCCACCGGGCCCGGCCGGCCCCGCCAGGCGTACCGGCTGATGGTGGAGAAACTCGCCTGAGCGCTCGGGCCGCTCGTGGCCGGGTATGAGTGGCTCGTGCAGACCTTCCTGCCGTACCCGGACTTCGCCGCCACCGCGCGGGTGCTGGACCCGCGGCGGCTCGGCAAGCAGCGGGTGGAGGCGCTGCAGGTGCTGCGCGCCCTGACCGTGCCCGGGCACGGCTGGCGCCACCATCCAGCCGTGAAGATGTGGGCGGGGTACGAGGAGGCGCTCGTCCGCTACGGGCTGGAGATCTGCCGGATCTGGTGCACGGCGGGGCGGGCCGACACGGTCACGGAAAGCCTCGTCGCGCAGCTGTCGACGAGCTGCGGTGTTGCGCATGCGCGCACCCAGGAGGAGCTCGCCGCCACGGGCGACCTGCCCCCGTGGCTCGGCTGGGAGGAGTTCCACCGCAGCCACCGGGCCGCGCTCGTGCGCAAGTACCCCGCCTTCTACGGGCCCGTCTTCGGCGACGTCGACACCAGCCTGCCGTACGTGTGGCCGCATTCGGACCGCCCGCCCGGCTGCCGGTAGGGTCGCCGGGTTGCCCATCGACGGCGAAGGGGCCGCCCGGACGCTCCGGGCGGCCCCTCTGACCTCAGGTGGGTCACCGCTCGTCGGCCTTCTCGGCCTTCTCGGCCTTGTGGGCCGTCTCCTTCTCGGCCTTCTCCTTCTCGGCCTTCTCGGCCTCGGCGGCCAGCTTGGCGTACGGGCCCTCACCGTGGCAGGCCAGCACCAGGTCGGCGGCCATCTTCTCCCACTTGGCGTAGTGGTTCGGGAACGCCGACACCTGGACGGTCTGCGCCGCCACGGTCAGCGGCTTCTTGTCCCAGTCCTTGACCTGGACCAGCCGCTCGTAGAACTTGGTCGCCGCGTACTCCGGGTTGGTGATCTGCTCGGGCGTGCCCCAACCCATCGACGGACGCTGCTGGAACAGGCCCTGCGAGTCGTGGTCGTTACGCTCGCCCAGGTGGCCGTAGTTGTGCAGAGTGGACTCCTGCAGCGCGGTGGCCACCGCGATCACCTGCGCGCGCGGCGGCAGCTTCATCTTCTCGCCGGTCTCGACGATCGCCTTGGCGTTGCGCATCTGCTCCACCGTCGGCGTGAACCGCTGCTGCTCGGCGGTCACCGGGTTGGGCGTCAGCTCCTTGGCCGACGGAGCCTTGGGCTTCGCCTGGACCGGCTTCTCCGCCGGCTTGTCCGCCGGCGTCCCCGGCAGGGAGATGGCCGGCGCGTTGCTCGGCTCGCTGGTCTGAGTGATCGACGGCGTGTTGGCTTCGGTGTCGGCTGCGCTCACCGACGGGCTCGTCGTGGCCAGGCCGGTCATGAGGCCGAGGCCGACGATGGCTACAGCCGCTCGACGGGTGGCCTCGGCATCAGGCAGCAGCCAACTGAGGACGTTGGTCTTCGCCATTGCTTTGGTTTCCCTTCGCTTCGTGGACATACGAAGGGGTTCAACCCGACGCTTCGAAGCGCCATTCCGAATTTCGTTGGTAGATATGGGGATTCCTGTGGCATAGGCCACGGATACGTGGGCCGGCGCGCGAGGTTCGCGTCGATCGGGTCGGGTTGGGCGGCCGTGGGGTGACCGAGGTCTCGTCGCGTCGCGCGCGGCTCCCGACCCGCGGCCCTCTCAGCGGTCGCACCGCGCGGTGCCTCAAAGCCTTCTCCCGGTTTTCTGAATATCGCCGGGTCGTGCGGCCCGATCGCCGCGCGAGTTTCTGAAGACTGTGTTGCCCCGGGCCATGATCGACTCGATTTCCCGGAAAGTCGCGTTATCCGGTGGCACCGGTCACCGCGACTTCCTGGAACTCGGGCGACTTGAGCCCGCTGACACCGCAACGTCCTGCATCTGGACTCCAGTCAACCCCGCGACTTCACGGAAAGTCGTGTGGATCTTCCGCAGGACGGCGGGTCCAGCGGGCACGAGGTCGCAGGTCCCGGTGTCGAACCGGGCCGTCCGCCCTTATGAGAGGCGGCTGGGCAGCCAACGCCCACCTGCGCGCTGAAACTCCACAATGGACGGCATGTGACGTCTGTCACTTGTGCGCCCACGGCAGGGCTCGAACCTGCGGCCTCCGCCTCCGGAGGGCGGCGCTCTATCCGCTGAGCTACGTGGGCAGGGCGTGCGCCGGTGGCACGACGTGCGGGCGGAGGGATTCGAACCCCCTGAGCGACAGCACCTGGGTTACAGCCAGGCCCGACTCTCCAACGTCGGCGCGCCCGCGTGGGGTGACTGCCCGGGGACGATCCGGAACCTCCAGGACCACAACCTGGCGTGCACAGCCGGTACACCACAGTCACCGTGCTCTGCGGAGGGGGCGGGATTCGAACCCGCGAGCGCCCGTCAAGGCGCTGCGCCGTTTCCAGCGGCGCTTCCGTAGCCAGCCGGCCCCTCCAAGCCGACTGACGGCGCACGGCGGAGGAGGGCGGGGTCGAACCGCCACGGGAGTTACCCCCAACCGTTTTCGAGACGGTGGCCGGCGCCGACTGTCGGCTGGCTCCTCCCTGGTCGGGTTGGCCGGATTCGAACCGACGACCTCCGCGTCCCGAACGCGGCGCGCTACCAAGCTGCGCTACAACCCGACGTGCGCCCCTGGAAGGATTCGAACCTCCGACACCCGGATCCGTAATCCGGTGCTCTATCCGCTGAGCTACAGGGGCAGTTGCGCGACAGGGTGTCGTGTCGTCGGGTGGGTTCGAACCACCGACCTCGGAGTTATCAGCTCCGCGCTCTGACCGACTGAGCTACGACGACGTGGCGGAGGGTGAGGGATTCGAACCCCCGGCAGGGGCATGCCCTGCACGGCTTAGCAGGCCGTCGCCTTGGACCGCTCGGCCAACCCTCCGTGACGTGCCCGAGGAGGGATTCGAACCCCCAACCTCCCGGACCTGAACCGGACGCCTCTGCCAGTTGGGCTACTCGGGCGTGCGCTGTGCCCTCGGCGCGACTCGAACGCGCACTGTCGACGTCCTCAACGTCGTGCCTCTGCCGATTGGGCTACGAGGGCGCTGCGTACCCCGGGCGGGATTCGAACCCGCAACCTCCCCGTTTTGAGCGGGGCGCCTCTGCCGGTTGGGCTACCAGGGTGCGCATCTCACCGGCGGACCCCTCGGCCTCGCCGGCATCAATGCCGTCCATGTGGAGTTTTCAAGGTCCGTCACCACCGGATTGCGGTGGTGTTCGCACGGGCGGAAGGACTCGAACCCTCAACCGGCGGCTTTGGAGGCCGCTGCTCTTCCTGTTGAGCTACACCCGTGTGTCGCCTCTGGGCCAGACAACAAACGCCGCCCAGGTCCCTGTGCGGGGTGGGCGGCGTCGTCGCGTCTGCGTCACGCGCTACGCGCGCCACCCCCGTGCGAGGACAGCATCGGGCGAACCCAGCGGGACAGTCGCCGTGGTTCGTGCTGAATTCGCCCCAGTGTCACCGATGTCCTCCCTGTCCGAATCAGTCTCACGCGAAGGTACGGGGATGTGACGTCATGGGCAACAGAATTGCCGGCGCGAGTGTTCCCCGACGGTGTGGTGCAGCGAGCTACGGCATCGCCGTGCGGCCGGGGGTTATCTCCCGCCACTCGTCCGAGTCGTCGAGGAGGGCGCGCACCACCTCCATCGCCTGGTCCTCGTTGTCCAGCTCCCACCACCGCGAGCGGCCCTCGGATCCGCCCTCGCGCGCCTCGACGTACCACCGGTCGGCGTCGACGCGCAGATACACGTCGCGCCGCGCGAGTCGGCCCCACCGGGCGTTCCACCAGTGCCTCCGCTGTTCCATGAGAGGCAGGCTATCGAACATATGTTCTATCGATGCAAGCGGGGCGGAACCTATAAACGGTACATTTAGCCTAAATAACAGATAACAAGCGGAAACTGCGCCCCGCTCGGTGAGCGCACCAAGCCTTCGCGCTTTTTGTTACCAAACCGTAACCTTCCCGTTAGTGAGTTACGGACAGTAACGGCCGCTGTCCAGCTTGGGCGATTGTCCCGACTGCGGGCGCACGATCTCCACGCTCCGGCCCGGTCGGCGATAACCGCGGGTGACCTTGGGCGCGGCGATCTATTACTCGCGAGTAGCAAGGGGCTTGTGGCGTTCGTTACTTGCGGGAAACATCTGCAATCACCGCAGCCGCAGCGTCGTAACGCGCCTGCGGGAAGAGACTCACCCGCTACACCGGCGACCGCCCGACGCCGGTGCCTCTCCCCGCAAGGAGGGATCTGTGAAGGATTCGAAAGGCAACCTGGTGCTGGGGCGCACCAGGTGGCGGCGGTTCGCCGCCGTGTCCCTGCCGGCCGCGGCGCTCGGCGCCGTCCTGATGGCCGGGGTCGCCAACGGCGCCCTGCCCGTCGTGGTCTCGGTCGACGCCGCCGGGGGGACCTTCAAGGTGTCCGCGGACAGCCTTGAGGGGGGCCCGTTCGCGCAGTACTCCGGCCTCATCGTCACCAAGGATCCAAACAAGAACTTCCCGCCGTTCCCGAAGGGGACCAGGGGTGTCGTCGCGACCGCCATTGATCAGGCGACGCTGAAGAACCTGTGCCAGTCGGTGAAGGTGGAGCCGCTGCCCGGCATCGTGCCGCCCGTGAGCCTGCTCATCAGGGCGGGTCAGGGCGCCAACGAGGTGACGGCCGAAAACCTGTTCATCGGCCTCGACGCCCTGTCCGGCAACGCGACGTTCGAGAACCTCGACATCGGCGTGGACGCGTCGGCGGTGAAGACCACCCGCAAGGGGAACCTGGGAGATGGCGCCCAGCAGGCCGACCGGATCGTGGTCACGGACCTCAAGCAGCGCGCCTACACCACGCACGCCGGCAGGTTCACGCTGGAGGGCCTGTCGCTGAGCCTCAACCTGAGCGGTCAGGAATGCTTCCCTGACTCGGACCTGCCGTAACCGGATGATTGTGGGCCCGCGGTGGCCTTAGCGGCTACCGCGGGCCCCATCCTTGCCCACCCCTTGACCCGGGAGGACCACGTGACATCGGCAGAGGCACCGGCGCGCCGTGGGGCGCTCGCCCGCGGCTGGCGGAACTTCCGTCGCTGGCGCCGTGGCCGGCCGTTCTGGGGCGGCCTGTTCACGATGCTCGCCGGCCTCGAGATGCTGGCGAGCGGCAACATGTCCCTCGAAAACATTCAGATCAAGGTGGGGCTTGAGGGCTTCCAGTCCTACCTCATCCCCGCGATCCTGATCCTCGCCGGTCTGCTGGCCTGGTTCACCCCGGGGCAGCGGATCTTCTACGGGGTGCTCGCCGCGCTCGTCTCGGTCTACTCGCTGATCGGGGTCAACTTCGGCGGCTTTTTCCTCGGCATGCTGCTCGGCATCGTCGGTGGTTCCCTCATCGCGGCGTGGGCTCCGGTGCGGCTGGAGTCGCCACCGGCCGACGCGGCTGACGCCAGTGACGAGCGGGACGACCAGACCGACGACCGAGACGGGTCATCTCCGGGCGGCGACGATGGCGAGGCCGGCGACCGGCGCCCCGACGCGACCGTGGACGAGCTGCTGACCGGGCCGTTGACGGACGTGCTGCCGACCTCGACGTCATCGCCCATCCCGCACCCCCGGCCCAGCGGTATGCGGGCCGACCAGGCGGACGATCCCACCGGCACAGAGAAGGGCGGCGACGAGGCACCGCCAGCGGGCGGGGCGCTGCCCCGGCGCGCTCCCCGACTGTTCGCCATCACGCTCGTGCCGGTGGCGCTGACCGCCGCGGCCGTCGCCGCGCTGCCCACGCCGCAGCCCGCGCTCGCCGAGCCCTGCCCCGTCCCGAAGCTCACGCTGCCGGGGACGGTCACCTCGACCGCGCCGGCCAAGCGGGCCGCTCCGAACGCGGGTCCGGCACCCATCGTGAAGGACACGGCCACCTCGGGCGATAGCGGCACCGAGGGCGGGCGTGCCGCCCTGACCTCGAACGACACGCCCGTGTCCTTCGCCGCGATGGTGCTCATGGCCAGCCCGGACGCGGGTGCCACGGTGGAGGCGACGCCCAGTCCGGAGCCGAGCGCGACGCCGACGCCGGAGCCCACCCCCAGCGCGGACCCGTCACCCACCCCGCAACCCAGCCCGACATCCACCCCCTCATCCACCCCGTCGTCCACCGCCGCGCCGACCCAGTCGCCGAGCGCGAGCCCGCCGGCGACGCCCAAGCCCAGCTCGCCAAGCCCCTGCCCGAGCCCGTCGCCCCCGAAGATGCTGCAGGCTGACTCCGGTCAGCCGATCGCCAAGCAGCCCGGCCGAATGACCGGAACGCGCCTGAGCATGCTGGGCCTGGCGTTCGACGGGATCGTGGACCTGCCGACGGCCGACGGCACGATCCGCGTGCTCCAGTTCTCGATGGACAGGGCGACGACGACCAACTTCGAACTGCGGTTGCCACACAGCAGTGGTGTGGCCAGGTCGATCAAGAGCAGCGAGTTGACCGTCGCGGGGAATGTCACGTTTCACACCAACCGGTTCAGTGGAAAGTTCGGCGGCGTGCTCCCGCTGGAGCTCACGCCCGACTCGCCTGAGCTGCTGCTCGCCCTGGTGGAGCTGCTGGAGCAGCTCCCCGACTTCGTCCCGGTTGACTTCACCGACGTGGACATCAGCCTCGTCCACGTCGGCTGCGACTCGATGACCGCGAAGAACCTCCATATCTGAAGGGCTGCCTGCGGCCAGCGGCAGCGGCGCGGGGCCGGGGGTGGCGGGCGGCTGGAGATCTTGCGACATCTCCGGCCATCGCCTACCTTCGATTGAACAGCGCAATTGTGTGACGACCGCTGGGACCGGGTCATGGCCAACCCCACGTGCGTTGACGGCATCCCCACCGCCTCCGCGCAATCCAGGCGAGGTGGCCGGCCCCAGCTGAGCGCAGCCCGGCGAGCGGTGCGCTCCGGCGCGCTGGTCTTCACCGTGGTGCTGTCGGCGCTGCACGTCGTCGGCTGCAATGGCTTTTGGTCGTCAGGCGGAGGGACCATCGTCGTCGACGTGCGCCTCGTGGATCACCAGCTCACCTTCACCTTCGCCGAGGAGTGCCGCATCGGGTACCTTCGCTTGTCCAGTGTGGACGCGGAGGGCGCGGTGGTGGAGCCGCCGCTGTGGTGGATCCGGGCTCCGACGGGCGAGGATCCCCGCGTCGACGTGATCACTGCCGGGTAGCCGCCGGCCGGGTTCGAGGAGGTGACCGACAACCTCCAGCCCGACCTGCCGAGCACCCTGGACCTGACCGTGCGCTCCAACTTCACCTTCTCCGGTGACTTCGAGACGGCGGCTCTTGCCGACGGAGAGGCTCACCAGGTCGAGCTGCTGCCGGTGATGAACGAGTTGTCACCAGCCCGATCGGACGGCTGCTGACCCTACTTCCAGGGCGAGAGAGGTCGCGACAAGAGACGAGACGGTGGCCGCCACATCCGCGACGCGGATGTGGCGGCCACCGGCCAAAAGGAGTCCGGCTACAGCCGGGCGAGGGCCCGCTGCAGCGGGTCCAGCCCGAGCGCGCCGAGGTTCAGCGCCTCGCGGTGGAACTCCTTGAGGTCGAACGCCGCGCCCTTGCGGGCCTTGAGCTCCTCACGGGCCTTCAGCCAGATCCGCTCGCCCACCTTGTACGCGGGGGCCTGACCGGGCCAGCCGAGGTAGCGGTTGAGCTCGAAGCGCAGGTTCTCGTCCGGGACCCGGCAGTGCGCCCGCATGAACTCCCAGCCCAGCTCGGGCGTCCACCGCTCGCCCGGGTGGAAGCCGAACGGGTTGTCGGCGGGAATCTCCAGCTCCAGGTGCATGCCGATGTCGACGATCACCCGGGCCGCCCGGAACGCCTGGCCGTCGAGCATGCCCAGCCGGTCGCCCGGGTCCTCGAGGTAGCCCAGCTCCTCCATCAGCCGCTCGGCGTACAGCGCCCAGCCCTCGCCGTGCCCCGAGCACCAGCACAGCAGGCGCTGCCAGCGGTTGAGCAGTTCGGCGCGGTACTTGGTCTGGCCGATCTGCAGGTGGTGGCCGGGCACCCCCTCGTGGTAGACGGTGGTCACCTCACGCCAGGTGGAGAACTCGTCGATGCCCAGCGGCACCGCCCACCACATGCGGCCGGGGCGGGAGAAGTCCTCGCTGGGGTCGGTGTAGTAGATCGCGCCGTCGCTGGTCGGGGCGATCATGCACTCGATGCGCCGGACCGGCTCGGGGATGTCGAAGTGCTTGCCGTGCAGCTCGGCGATCGTCCGGTCGGCGAGGTCCTGCATCCAGTCCCGGAACGCCTCCTTGCCGGCGATGGTGCGCTTCGGATCGGCGTCGAGGGCCCTGACCGCGTCGTCGATCGTCGCCCCCGGGCCCGCGATCTGCACGGCCACCGCCCGCATCTCCCGCTCGAGCCGGTGCAGCTCCTCGAAACCCCAGGCGTACGTCTCGTCCAGGTCGATCTTTGCCCCGAGGAAGTACTGCGAGGCGAGCTGGTAGCGCTCGCGCCCGGCCGCCTGCTTCTCCCGCCCGCGTGGCGCCAGCTCCTCGCGCAGGAACCGGCCGAACTCCGCCGTCGCCTCGGTCGCGGCCTCGGCGGCCCGGTCCAGTTCGTCGCGCAGCGCTCCGGTCGCGGTCAGGCGACGCGCCAGCGACCGGTAGAAGTCGTCACCCTCCGTGCTGGTCCAGATGTCGCACTGCTTGGCGACCTCCTCTATCTGCGTGCGTGAGCTGACGTGCCCCTTCGCCGCCGCGTCGAGCAGCGTCGTCTTGTACTGCTCCAGGGCGCGCGGGAACTGCGCGAGCCGCGCAGCGATGTTGGCCACCGCCTCCTCGCCCTCGGTCGGCATGAGGTCGAACACCTGGCGGATCGTGTGCAGGGCGCTGGCGATGACGTTGATCTCGCTGGTCGTCTCGCCGGCCTCGTAACGGGCGAGCTCCAGGCCGAGGCGTTCCTGCATGGCCTCCTTGGCCACGCGCTCGCGTTCGTCGACCGGTTCGGTCGCGTCCAGTTCGGCCAGCGTCCGCCGGGTGAGGTCGGCCTGGGCCGCGAAACCGTCCGGGGAGAGGTCATCCAACTTGTCGTCGAAGCCCGAGATGCCGACGTAGGTGGCGCCGGCAGGGCTGAGCCGGGCCCATTCGTCGACGTACCGGTTCGCGAGGTCATCTACTCGTCTCACGCGCCCGACCCTACGTGACGGCGCGCACGCCGTCACGCGGGAAATCCTCGCGACCGGGCCGGGTCGCCCGCGCAGTTCCGACGCGCGGATCCGTCCTCAGTGGACCTCCGGACCCCTGGAACCCTGCTGCCGGATGCCGTCCAGGACCACCTCCAACATCCGGTCGAACTGCTCCTCGGTGCCGAAATCGCGGTGGATGGGCGCCAGGGCGGCCAGGATCGGGTACCGGGCCGGTTCGGGCTCCGCCTGGTCGCCCCTCGGCTCGTCGGGGTCACCGAGGACCGCGAGCAGATACCCGTTGAGGAACCCGAACAGGATCATCGGCGCGTCGGCGATCGTCTGGTCAGCGAACCCGGCGCGGCGCATCGCCGCAGCGAGCAGCTCCAGGGTCGACAGCGCCACCGGCGACCGTTGAGCGCGGGTGGCCAGCAGCGGGAAGACGCGCGGGTGGCGCATCGCCATCTCGCGGTAGGTGGACGCGATCCACCGGACCATCCCCTCCCACTCATCGGGCGGCTCGGGCGCGGCGGCGGCGGCCTCGGTCAGCACCGCTTCGGAGACCCCGTCGAGCAGCGCGGCCTTGCCCGGGACGTGGTTGTAGATCGACATGGGGTCGACGTCGAGCGCGGCGGCGAGTGGCCGTACGCCGAAGGACGCCAGGCCGCGCCGGTCCACGAGGTCGACCGCCGCGGCGATGATCCGTTCCCGGGTGAGCCCCGCTCGCCGTCCCCGCGTGCGCTCCGCCACCGCTCCGTCCCGCTCCTTGTCAGATCTACACCGTAGGCCTACGATCTACGCCGTAGGTAATTAGGACGTGGACATCGTACTGAGGGGGGAGGGTGGGCCGTGCGGCCGCTGGAGATCCTGCTGCTCGCCGCCGACCTGCTGGCGTTGGCTGTCATGGTGGTCCCGCTGTCCGGTCGGGCCCGGGTATTGCGCCGGCTGCTGCCGCCGCTCGTGCCGCTCGCCGTCGGAGCGCACCTGGTCGTCGAGGGACCGCGCTGGCAGATGGTCCCGGCCTATGTCCTCGGTGGGCTGCTCCTCGTCGCCTGGCTGCTCGCGGCGCTGCCCACCACGCCCCGCGCGGACAGCCGTACCCGGCGGATCGGCAGGATCGCCGGCGGGAGCCTGGCGGTGCTCGGGCTCGGGCTCTCCGTCGTCCTGCCCGCCGCCGTCCCCGTCTTCAGGTTCCCGCGCCCGTCCGGGCCGTACGGAATCGGCACGGTGACCTACCACTGGGTGGACACCGATCGCCCGGAGATGTTCACCGCCGACCCGAACGACCGCCGCGAGCTGATGGTGCAGGTCTGGTACCCGGCCGAGCCGGACCCGTCGGCCGGGCGGGCCGCCTACGTCCCGGATCCGCAGGCCCTCGCGCCGTTGGCACGGCTGCTGGGATTGCCCGGGTTCGTACTGTCGCACCTGCGGCACGTCACCACTAACGCCGTACCCTCCGCGCGGGTCGCGCAGGACGAGCCCCGTTACCCGGTGCTGGTCTTCTCCCACGGGCGTGGTGGCTTCCGGCAGCACAACACCAGGCAGATCGAGGAGTTGGTGTCACACGGGTACGTCGTGGCGGCCGTCGACCACCCGTACGCCGCCGCCGGGGTGGTCTTCCCCGACGGGCGGGTGGTGGCCATCGACCCCGGCATGACCGGCTCGGCGGCGGACGAGGCGCAGGGCGCGGCGATGGACGCCACGCATCCGTACTTCGCGCGGGACATCGTCTTCACCCTGGACCAGCTCGCGGCGATCGACAGGGCCGACCCGTACGGTGTCCTGACCGGCCGGCTGGACCTGGCGCGGGCCGGCGTCTTCGGCGTGTCGCTCGGCGGCGGCGTCGCCGCGGAGGCGTGCCGCCAGGACGAGCGGCTGCGCGCCTGCCTGATCATGGACATGCACATGCCGCCCGACCTGGTGCGCGCCGGGCTGCGGCAGCCGACCATGTGGATCAGTCGCGACGCGGAGACGATGCGGCAGGAGGGCTGGCCGCAGACGTACATCGACGAGGTCCAGACCTCGATGCGGGCGGTGTACGAGAGGCTGCCGGGCGACGGTTACCTGGTGCTGGTGCCCGGCATGTACCACAGCGACTTCTCCGACGCCCGGCTGCTGTCGCCGCTGACCTCCCTGGTCGGCCTCACCGGGCCCATCGACGGTGAGCGGGCGCACGACATCCTCCGCTCGTACACCCTGGCGTTCTTCGACCGCCACGTGAAAGGCGACCCGGCGCCGCTGCTCGACGGCCCGTCACCGGAGTATCCCGAGGTGCGCTTCGAGTCCCGGCCGTCCTGACCCGGTGGGCGCCCCCGGCCAGGCGTCAGTTGATCATGAGCTTGTCAGCGACACGCCCGGCACGTCGTGCTGCCAACCTCATGATCAACCGGGGTCGACGGCCGTAGTCAGCTACCCGTGCGAGCGGGTCCAGGCCAGCAGTTCCTCGACCGGCCAGGTGTTCACCACCCGGGCGGGGTCCACGCCACACTGCGCCGCGCGCTCGCATCCGTTGCGCAGCCAGTCGAGCTGCCCGGGTGCGTGCGCGTCGGTGTCGATGCTGAACCGGCAGCCGGCCTCGAGCGCGAGCCGCAGCAGCCGCTTCGGCGGGTCGAGCCGGTCCGGGCGACAGTTGATCTCGATCGCCTTGTCGTAGCGGACGCAGGCCTCGAAGACCGCGTCGGCGTCGAAGGTGCTCTCCGGCCGGGTACGCCCCGGGCGGTGCCCGCGGTCGGAGCCCGCTCCGGCCGCGGGCACCTTCCGCCCGGTGCAGTGCCCGAGCACGTCCAGGTGCGGATTCGCGATGGCCGCGAGCATCCGCCGGGTCATCACGTCGGCCGGGTCACGAAGCCCACTGTGGATGGATCCGACCACCACGTCGAGCTGGGCCAGCAGCTCGGGGTCCTGGTCGAGCGAGCCGTCCGCCAGGATGTCCACCTCGATCCCGGTGAGGATCCGGAAGCCCTCCGGCAGCGCCGCGTTGAGCTCCGCCACGTACGCGATCTGCTGGCGCAGCCGGGCCGCGGACAGTCCGTTGGCGACGGTCAGGCGGGGCGAGTGGTCGGTGAGCACCAGGTACTCGTGGCCCAGCTCGACGGCGGCGAGCGCCATCTCCTCGATCGAGGATCCGCCGTCGGACCAGTTCGAGTGCGTGTGGCAGTCCCCGCGCAGCGCCGCGCGCAGCGCGGCGGCGGCCTCGCTCAGATCCATGCCCTCGGTGGCCAGCAGTCGGCGCAGGTAGACCGGCTCCTCGCCGGCCAGCGACTCCGCGATGCACCGCGCGGTCACCTCGCCCACCCCCGGGAGCTGCCGCAGCGTGCCCTCCGCCACCCGCGCCGCGAGCTCGGCGGGGTCGAGCGCGGCGATCGCCGTGGCGGCCGAGCGGAAGGCCCGTACCCGGTACGTGGCCTCGTTCGCCCGCTCGAGGAGGAAGGCGATCCGGCGCAGGTCGGCGACGGGGTCCCGGGCGGTCACGGTTTCGACCGTAGTCCACCCTCCACCGCACCCAGGCACCCACGCCCCCGGGGCGTGGTCACGCCGGCCGGGCGGCGGTCACGGTACGCCGGTCCGGAGCGACCGCGGTGACCCAACCACCCACGCGGCCGAGGCGCAGCAGCGTGTCCGGCCGCGCCGGCAGCTCGACGGTCGGGCTGGGCGTGGGCGGCCAGCCCGACCGGACGGCGTGGCCGGGCGCCAACCACGGGACCAGGGCGCCGATCGGATCCGGCTCGTCCAACGCGGCCCGGGCGGACTCCAGCGCCGCGCGGACCCGGTCCAGCGCCGCTCGCACGGCGTCCGCGTTCCCTCCGCACATCGAGGCGACCAGCTCCGGGCGGGCGGCCGCGACGCGGGTGCCGTCGGCGAAGGAGCCGGCACCGAGGGTCAGCGCCAGCGGATCCTCCCCCGCCGCGGCGGCCAGGGCACTGGCCAGCAGGTGCGGCACGTGACTGATCGCGGCCACGGCCCGGTCGTGCTCGTCGGCGGTCGTGGGGACCACTCGGGCGCCGAGCGACGTCACGAGCGCGGCCAGCTCCAGCCAGTCGACGAGCGACGTGTCCGGTTCAAGGCACAGCACCCAGGCCGCCCCCGTGAACAGGTCCGGGTCGCTTGCGGCGAACCCCGAGGTCTCCCGCCCGGCCATCGGGTGTCCGCCGACGAAGCCGGCGGCGCGTGCGTGCGGCCCGCGCAACCGGGCGGCCACGAGGTCGCGTACGGGCCCCTTGACCGAGGTCACGTCCGTGACGAGCCCGGTGTAGAGGGCGTCGGCCAGCTCGTCGAGCACCGGCGGCAGCGCGGGCAGCGGGACCGCGAGCACGGTGAGCTCGCTGCCCGCGGCGGCGTCGCGCACGCTGCTCGTCACCTGCCAGCGCGCGCCCGCCGGGGCCCGGGCCGCGGCGGTGCGCGCCGTCGCCCGGGTCGCCGGGTCGATGTCGTACGCCAGCACCCGATGTCCACGAGCGGCGAGCGCACGCAGCAGGGAGCCGCCGATGAGCCCCAGACCGATCACCGCGATGTCCACGCCGCAGACTCTGGCACACGCGGCGGCGGCGAGTCCGGCAGGCGGACCGGACCGCGCCGTGCGCCGCCCGCCCACGCCGCCGGGCCCCGGGTGTCACCGCCGGGCGCAGATCATGACCGGATGGCCGTCCGGGTCGGCGACGTACGCCATCCGCTCACCCCACGGCTGATCGGCGGGTTCGGCCAGCACGGGTACGCCGTGACCGCGCAGGTCCGCGATGGCCCGGTCGACGTCGTCGGTGTACAGGCACAGCTCGAACTGGTGGCCGGAGCGGGGGCGCATCGGCTGGCCGTGGGCGCCCCGCTGGCCGTCCTCGACGGCCGCGAGGGCGATGCCGCTGCCGTCGGGCAGCGTCAGCGACACGAACTCCGGCTCGGCGGCGTCGGCCGGGAAGCGGTACGTCTCGGTGTAGCCGAGCAGGTCGCGGTAGAACCGCGACGCGGCGGGCAGGTCCCGGGTGTAGATGATCGGGAAGGAGTCGCGGTACCTGGTCATGTCCACCTGACCAACGGGCGGAGGGCTCGCCGACACGCTATCGTGCGGTCAATGGCCGCCGCATCCACCTCCACGTCCCCGGGCGGGCCCCCGATGCGGACGCCGTCGGGGCTCTTCCCGAGCGGCCCGCCGCGCCCGACGTACCGCGAGCCGCATCCGGTGCGGGGTGGGGCGGTCGCCGCCGGGTTCGGCGTGGGCGCGCTGTGGATGCTGCTGTTCGGGGTGCTCGGCACGTCGATCGCGTCCTACGGTTGGTGGACGATCCTGGCCGGCGCGGTCGCCTGGGGTGTGGCCCTGCTGCTGGCGCGCCTCGGTGACCGCGGCGTGGCGGTGGGCGTGGCGATCGCGACCGGAGTCGCGTGGGCGGTGGCGGTGCTCGTCATCGAGGTGACCTGGGCGGTGCGCGGCTGGCCGCTGTGGTGACGTTCCGTAATCGACGGGTCGCGCAAGGTCCGAGGCAGCGTACTGCTCGTAGGCGGGCGGACGCGGTGTGCGACCGGGCTTGACGAACCCGGCCCCGACTCGGCACCCTCTGCGCATGCCTCTGACGCTGCAGCGGCTCGACCCTGAGCGCTACCGTCGTCGGCTGCGGTTGCTCGCCGAAATCGCCGGTACGAAGACCGTCCGGGATCGGCTACAGCCACGGTCGATCCACGCGGTTCGGCTACGCGAGTTGATCGCCTCCCGTCGCCGACTGGTTGGCTGACACCCCGATGCGGGCCGCCCGGCCCGATAGTTTCCTCTTCGGGGCATTGCGTGTCCCGCGATGGCCTCACCCGATACCGTCCGTAACCGAGCGGTTCCATCTTCCGTGGATGACTACGAAGCGTGTCGTAGAGAAACTGCGGGGAGTGCCGTAGAAAAGCTGCGGGGACTGCCGTGGAGAAGCCGCGGCGAGCAGTCCTGGACGACTGGGGGGATCAGTGTCGTACTTCGCTGCGGGCGTCGTGCGCGGACCCAAGGGCTGGTCCGCGGCCGAGGTGGATCTGTCCGGCGCCGCCGACGTGGAGGAGGTCGCCGACCGGCTGCGGGAGGTCGACCCGGAAGCGGAGGTGTCTCTGCTCTTCGTCGAGGCGGACGACACCTATCTGGTGATCATGAGACTTGATAACGGCGAGGATCTGCGCATCTTCGGCTGTGACTCGGCCTTCGCCGAGGAGTCGCGGCTGGGGGCGCTGCTGCTCGGCGACGTCACCACGCCCGCCGCCCGGATCAGCGGCAGCGACGTGCTGACCGTCCCCGACGAGTCGGCCGAGGAGGCCGCTGCCGCCGGCGAGCCCGGGGAACCCGCCGAGCCGGGGGAGACGGCACGGCCGGCGGTCGAGCCGGACATCGACCCGGTCGGCGACGCCGACCTGCTCGCCGATCTGGGCGTGCCGGCGAGCCGCCTGCTCGCCCTGTGCGCGCACGAGGGCATGCTGCCCTCCGACGTGACGGCGGAGATCTGCCTGGCGATCGGCTGCGCCGACGAACTCGAGGAGCTGCGCGGGGTGTGAACGATCCTCGGCACGAGGCGTGGATGCGCCGGGCGATCGCGGTCGCGCGGACCTCCGCGCCGAGCCGGGACGTCCCCGTCGGCGCCGTGGTGGTCGGGCCCGACGGCACGGAACTCGGCGTCGGCCGCAACGAGCGGGAACTCACCGGAGACCCGAGCGCGCACGCCGAGATCGTGGCGATGCGCCGGGCGGCGGCGGCGCTGGGCACCTGGCGACTGGACGGGTGCACCCTCGTCGTCACCCTCGAGCCGTGCACGATGTGCGCCGGGGCGCTCGTGCTCGCCCGGGTCGACACCCTCGTCTTCGGCGCGTGGGAGCCGAAGACCGGCGCGGTCGGCTCGCTGTGGGACGTGGTACGGGACCGCCGGCTCACCCACCGGCCCGAGGTCTACCCCGGCGTGCTGGAGACCGAGTGCGCGGCCCTGCTGCGAGAGTTCTTCGGGCCTTTGAGATCATGACCGGGTGGAGTGGCTCGCCGGCGCCCTGACCGCGTTCCTGCTCGTAGCGCCCTTGGAACTGCCGGACAAGACCTTCGTGGCCACCCTCGTGCTCAGCACCCGGTACCGCGGCCTGCCCGTCTGGCTGGGCGTGGTCGTCGCGTTCGGCGTGCAGTGCCTGCTCGCCGTGCTGGCCGGCACCCTGCTCGCCCAACTGCCTGACGGGCTGGTGCACGGCATCGCCGCCACGCTGTTCCTGGTCGGCGCGGTCGTGCTGGTCCGCGGCGCGCGTGGCGCGGACGCCGCCGAGGCGGAGCAGGAGCGCGAGTACGCCGAGAAGATCAAGGGCACCAAGCACGGATGGCGGGCCGCCGCGGCGAGCTTCGTCGTGCTCTTCACCGCCGAGTGGGGCGACCTGTCCCAGGTGATGACCGCCAACCTGGTGGCCAGCGGCGCCCCGCCGGTCGCCGTGTTCGTCGGCGCCTGGGCCGCGCTCGCCACGGTCTCCGGCGCGGCGGTGCTGCTGGGCCGGTGGCTGTTGCGGCGTATCCGCCTGTCGCTGGTGCGCTACCTGGCCGCGGCGGTCTGCCTGGTGCTGGCGGTCGCCACCCTGATCGACATCTTCCGCAGCGTGTAGGTCGTCACAAGTCCGACAGGGCAGGCCGCCGACGAGCGCTCACCTGCGGCTCCCCGGTACGCTTGCCGTGCCTTAAACAGACAGGTCACCGGCCGCCAGCGGCCGGACCACGCGGTTCGACCACGTCAGGAGTGCCCGTGGCTCGCGTCGTCGTTGACGTCATGCTCAAGCCCGAGATTCTCGACCCCCAGGGCCAGGCGGTCGCCAACGCGCTACCGCAGCTCGGGGTCACCGGCGTCACCTCGGTACGCATCGGCAAGCGGGTGGAGATCGAGTTCGCCGACGAGGGCGGGCCCGGCGCGGACGAGGTTGCCGAGCGGGCCCGGGAGATCGCCGACAAGCTGCTGGCGAATCCGGTCATCGAGGATTACACGGTACGGGTCGAGCAATGAACGTACGGATCGGGGTGGTGACCTTCCCGGGCTCGCTCGACGACGGGGACGCGGCCCGCGCGATCCGGCTGGCCGGCGCCGAGCCCGTACGCCTGTGGCACGCCGAACCGAAGCTGCGCCAGGTGGACGCCGTCGTGCTGCCCGGCGGCTTCTCGTACGGCGACGCGCTGCGGTGCGGGGCGATCGCCCGGTTCGCGCCGGTCATGGAAGTGATCACGCTGGCGGCGCAGGACGGGCTGCCCGTGCTGGGCATCTGCAACGGCTTCCAGATCCTCTGCGAGGCGCACCTGCTGCCGGGCGCGCTCACCCGCAACCAGCACCTGCACTTCCGGGCCCGCGACCAGGTGGTCCGCATCGAGTCCACGGAGAGCGCCTGGACCAACGCGTACGCGGTGGGGCACGAGCTGCTGCTTCCGGTGAAGAACGGCGAGGGCCGCTACGTCGCCGACCGGTACACGCTGGACCAGCTCGAGGCGGAGGGGCGGATCGTGGCCCGCTACGCCGGCGGCAACCCGAACGGCTCCATGCGCGACATCGCGGCGATCCGCAACGAGGCCGGCAACGTGGTGGGGATCATGCCGCACCCCGAGCACGCGGTGGAGGAGCTGACCGGCCCGTCGACCGATGGCCTCGGCTTCTTCACCTCGCTGCTGAAGTACCTGGCGGGAGTGACCGCATGACCACCGTTGACCATCGGGTCGACACCGTCGAGCAGGCTATCGCCACGCCGGGCGAGTTCCAGCCCTACGCGGAACTGGGGCTGCGCGACGACGAGTACGAGCGGATCCGGGAGATCCTGGGCCGCCGGCCCACCCAGTCCGAGCTGGCCATGTACTCGGTCATGTGGAGCGAGCACTGCTCGTACAAGTCGAGCAAGGTGCACCTGCGCCAGTTCGCGGAGAAGAACCCCCCGTCGGACCGGCTCCTGGCCGGAATGGGCGCCAACGCGGGCGTGGTGCGGGTCACGCCGCCGGGCGAGGTGCCGGGGCTCGCCGTCACCTTCAAGGTGGAGTCCCATAACCACCCGTCGTTCGTCGAGCCGTACCAGGGCGCGGCGACCGGCGTGGGGGGCATCGTGCGCGACATCCTCGCGATGGGCGCGCGGCCGATCGCCGTCATGGACTCGCTGCGGTTCGGCGCGGCCGACCACCCGGACACCGCTCGGGTGCTGCGCGGCGTCGTCACCGGGATCGGCGGATACGGCAACTGCCTGGGCCTGCCGAACATCGGTGGCGAGGTGGTCTTCGACCCGTCGTACCAGGGCAACCCGCTCGTCAACGCGCTGTGCCTCGGCGTGCTGCCGACCGACCGCCTCCAGCACAAGGCCGCCGCCGGCCCCGGCAACGTGGTGATCCTCATCGGTGCCAAGACCGGCCGGGACGGCATCGGCGGGGTGTCCGTGCTCGCCAGCGCCACGTTCGACGACGAGAGCGCCGAGCGCCGCCCGTCGGTGCAGGTGGGCGACCCGTTCACCGAGAAGCTGCTCGTCGAGGCGTGCCTGGAGCTGTACGCGGCGGGCCTGGTCGTCGGCATCCAGGACCTGGGCGGGGCCGGGCTGACCTGCGCGCTGTCGGAGACGGCCGCCGCGGCCGGCACCGGGATGCGCGTGGAACTGGAGCGGGTGCCGCTGCGTGAGCCGTCGATGGCCCCCCACGAGGTGCTGGTCAGCGAGTCGCAGGAACGGATGCTGCTGATCGTCGCGCCGCACAACGTCGAGCACGTGTTGGCGATCTGCGCGAAGTGGGGCGTGCTCGCCACCGCGATCGGCGTGGTCACCGACCCCGCGACCGACGGCGGGCGGCTGGTCGTCTCCTGGCACGGCGAGATCATCGTGGACGTCCCGCCGGGCAGCCTCGCCGACGACGGCCCGGTGTACGCCCGGCCGATGCGCGAGCCGGCGGACCGGATCCTGCTGCAGGCGGACCGGGCCGAGACCCTGCCCCGGCCGCGCGGCGGCGACGAGCTGCGGGCCACCCTGCTGCGCCTGGCCGCGTCGCCGAACCTGTGCGACAAGACCTGGGTGACCGAGCAGTACGACCGGTACGTGCTCGGCAACACGGTGCTGGCCCAGCCGGAGGACGCCGGGGTGATCCGACTCGACGAGGTCACCCGGCTCGGGGTGGCGATCTCGGTGGACGGCAACGGCCGGTACGCGCGGCTCGACCCGTACGCCGGGGCGCAGCTCGCCCTCGCCGAGGCGTACCGCAACGTGGCCGTGACCGGGGCGACCCCGGTGGCCGCGACGAACTGCCTGAACTTCGGCTCGCCGGAGGACCCGACGGTGATGTGGCAGTTCGCCGAGGCGGTGCGCGGGCTGGCCGACGGCTGCGCGACCCTGGGCATCCCGGTCACCGGAGGCAACGTCTCGTTCTACAACTCCACCGGTGCCGCGGCGATCCATCCGACCCCGGTCGTGGGCGTGCTCGGCGTGCTCGACGACGTGGCGCAGCGCGTGCCGATGGGCTTCGTCCAGGACAAGGATGTGATCATCCTGCTCGGCGAGACCCACGGAGAGCTGTCCGGCTCGGAGTGGGCGTGGGTGGTGCACGGGCACCTCGGCGGCCAGCCGCCGCGCGTCGACCTGGCGCGCGAGCAGGTGCTCGCCGAGGTCATCCGTGCGGCGGCGCGGGTCGAGCACCTCTCGTCCGCGCACGATCTGTCCGACGGCGGGCTCGCGCAGGCGCTCGTCGAGTGCTGCATGCGCCGAGGGCTCGGCGCGCGGATCGCGCTGCCGGACGACGTCGACCCGTTCCTGTACCTGTTCAGCGAGTCGACCGGCCGGGCGCTCGTCGCCGTACCGCGCGGCCACGAGAGGGCGTTCACGGCGCTGTGCGACGAGTACGGCCTGCCGTGGACCGCGCTCGGTGTGGTCGACGCGGCCGGCGGCGTGCTGGAGGTGCGGGGCCAGTTCACCATCCCGCTCGACGAACTGCGGGCCGCCTGGAGCGGTACCCTGCCGGCGCTCTTCGATCCGGCCACGGCCGCGGCCGAGGCGGAGCTGTCTGACGACGGTCCGGCGGAGGCGGCGCTTGACGGTCCGGCGGAGGCGGTGGTGCCGGACGGCCCTGTGGCCGAAGCGCCTGCGGCCTCGGAAGACCAGCCGGAGCCGACGGCCTGACGGCCCGGATCCGCCGGCGTCTGCACGGGCGTCTGCTTGTGCGGGCGTCATCCCGAGTCGATGTGGGACGATCAGGCGGCTGGCGCGGCACCTAGGTCCTGCTCGACCCGCTCGCGTACGGTCGCCGGGTCGACGCCGAGGGCACGCAGGACGGCCGCCGCCTCACCGGCGTCGTCCTCGATCAGCGCGAGCAGGAGATGACTGGTGCCCGTGTCGGCATGCCGGCGGGCCAGCGAGATGTCTTTGGCCCGCATGACGGCGGCGACCACCTCTGCGCCGTGGAACGAGTCACCGGGGCGCAGCCTGTCCATCTGCGTGGCGAGCACCTCGGCGGCCGGCTCCTCGGGTTCGCCGCGACATGCGGCAAGGTCACGCAGGCGCGTGACGTCCACGCCACAGTGCCGCAGGATTGACGCGCCGCGATTGCGGCTGGCGTGGTAGGCGGGCATTGCGATCCCGGCGGCATCCAGCCTCGCGTCGACCGCGAGCATCGCGAGCAGGGTGTGTGCCGGCCCGACCACCCTGTGGCCTAGACGGACGGCCTGCCGCCGCGCCTCGGCTTCGGCTTCCAGGAGGAGCGGGCCGATGCGGCTGAGCCTGACCCCCAGCGAGAGCAACCATCTCAAGGGCCGGCCGGGCAGCGGCCCGGAACGGGGCCACAGCGCCGCTTTCACCCACTCGACATCGGGATGGGGCTGGTCCGCCCGGCGCAGGTCCGGCTCTTTGCTCAGCCATTCGACGGCGATCTTCCGCGCGTTCTCGTACGTGAACACGTAGCGGGTCCCGTCGCAAGACGGCAGCCGCAGCATCGCGAGCATGAGGTGGGTCGGGCTGGCGAAGGATACGCCCTTGTCGTGCGCGACCGCCAGGGCACCACCCAGCATGGCGTGGACGGCATTCGTCCACTGTGGTCTGTTAATCCACGGCTCTACATCAGACGTCCGGACGTAGCCCCACCGCCCGGCCCTGCGCCGGACACGCCACTCGACCTCGCGCAGCGTGGCCCGCACCTCCGCGTCGAACCCGGTCGCTGGCGCGGCGACGAGCTCACCGACGGTTCGCTCGGAAGGGAACTCGTGCGGCCGGGCGGCGATCCGCAGGAGGCGCTGACGCGCGCCCTCGAACAGCCACGGCGGCGTCGACTTCTCATGCAGCGCCACCCGCGTGAGCACGTCGAGGGTGCTGACGCCGCCCGCCCGCCGACGCACCGCGGCGGCGTACGCCCAATCCAGCGCCGCCATGGACCGGGCGCCGAAAGTGACGATCGGCGGTGGCGCCTCACGCGGCGGCATCGGTCCTTTCGAAAGCGGAGGTGGCTTTCGGCGCCGATGGTACGAACGGCACGCATGTCTGTCTAGGTCGCGATTGGCGGGCCGGTCGGGGGCGGGAGGTACCCTGCGCAGCTCTATTGCTCTGCGGCTAGGACGCGAACGGTACGGCAGGCCCGTGCGGCGGTCGGTCAGTCATCGAGCCAGTCCAGCGACCGGCGCTGGCCCCGACCGCCCGACGGTGGGCCACCGCGCCGGGAACCGTCGTCGTAGTAGCCGTCGTAGCCGTCGGACTTACGTGGCTCGGACGGGTAGCGACCCTGGTCGTAACCGCCGTAGCCGCCGGAGTCCGTGCCGTACCCGGGGGAGTCGTATCCGCCGTGCCGGCCGCCGTACCCGGCGGTCTCCTGGTCGTAGCCGCCGGGGCCCTGGTCGTACCTACCGGAACCCTGGTCGTAGCCGGAGCGCTGGTCGTAACCGCCGTAGCCGCCGTCCTGGTCTGGTCCGCCGTAGCCGCCGGAGTCCGTGCCGTACCCGGGGGAGTCGTATCCGCCGTGCCGGCCGCCGTACCCGGCGGTCTCCTGGTCGTAGCCGCCAGGGCCCTGGTCGTAGCCACCCGGTCCCGCGCCGTAGCGGCCGGAACCGTAGCCCGGGTCCGTCTGGCCGTAGCCGCCGTCGTACCCACCGGCCGAACCGTAGCCCTCGTAACCGCCCGACCTGGGATCGTTCGCGCCGTACCCACCCGGGCCGGCAGGGCCGCCGTACTCGGGGCCGTGGCCGTAGGGGTCGGCCGGTGGTGAAGCGGGGGAGCCGTACCCGCCGCCGTAGGTGGGCTGCGGAGCGCCGTACGCGGGCGGCGGCGAACTCGGGTAGGTGGCCGGACCGTACGGGGGTCGCGGCGGGTTGTACGGGTCTGGGAACTCGTCCACGGGCTGGTGCAGGGCGGTCGGGGCGTCGGCGAGCCCGGGCCGGGTGATCATCGTCGGGTCCCCGAGGGGAGCGGTGCGCGCCACCATCGTCGGGTCCGGGCCGCTGCGGTAGACGCCGGCGGCGGCCGGTCGCGGAATCGGCGAACGCGGCCCGTGCGGCCCCGGCGCCTCCGCGCCCTCTTCGCCCTCTTCCTCCTCGTCGTCCTCGCCACGGCGCATGAGCAGCAGCACGATCGCGCCGATACCGAGCGCCACGAGCAGACCGCCCATGCCGATCAGCAGCCAGGACAGCATGCCGCCGCCGGAGTCCTCCTCCTCCGGCGCCAACGGTTCGGCGGCGACGTCATCGCTGGACTCGTCGCTCGGAGTCTCCGTGGGCAGTTGTTCGGTGGGCTCCGGTGTGGGCGACTCGGTGGGGGCGACGGCCTTCAGCGGAATGCGGACGTTGGTGACGCTAGCGCCCGCCCGGCCCTGCTCCCGGACCGGTTCGTCCATCCTGTAGCCGCTCTTGCTCGCGCCGATCAGCAGCTGGCCGGGTGCGATGGGCTTGTCCGGCGTCGACGTGAAGGTGAAGGTGCCGCTGGAATTGGTGCTACCCTGCCATTTCCTGTCGGCCGAGTCCTGCATCATGACGAGGGCGCCGCTGATCTTCTCGCCCGTCGCGACGTCGTAGACCTCCCCCGAGACCTTCGTTACCGCCGGTGCCTGATCCGGCCCCTTCAGCTTGATCGTCCGACTGGCGGACCCGTCCTTGCCCCCGCCGTCCGCCGTGACGGTTACGGTGACGTCCTTTGTCTGGCCCACGCCGAGCTGGGCCTCCGCCCGTAGCCTCGCACTGAACGTTTGCGATTCGTCGCCCGGCTTGAGATCGACCGTGCCATCACAGTTGCCGCTGACACACTTGAGTTCGCCTGGCACGGAGACCTTGAAGGTGATGGTTTGCGAACCGACCGGTAGGCCCTCTTCATTCTTGATCGAAAACCGGATCTCGGCTTCCTCACCGGACCGTAAGGTTGTCGGGGACAGTGAGGCGATCTTGACAGTGAGGCCTTCGGCGTGGGCGGGGCCGGGGATACCGATGAGGGCGCCGGTGACCATCGCCACCACCACACCGGCCCGGAGCAACCAAGCTCGTCGGTGTGTCGCCAACGCTCACCGTCCTTCCGTGCGGCCCCCGTTGCGTGTGTACCGTCGGCAACTATGCCTTGTTCGGCCCGCTCCGCAAAAGGTAGGGGCGTGTCGAGCTAGGTGGCGCACAGGTCGTAGTGTCCGAGCATGCCCCGTACGCGCGGTAAGTCCGCTCCGGTCGCGGCCGTCGTGGCGGCTCTCGACGCCGGGCAACAGCCCGATCCGATGCACCTCCGTGACGTCGTGCGAGCGCTGCTCACGGCACTCGCGCAGCGGGCACCTGGCCGTTCGGTGGAGGTACGGGTACCACCTTACGGTGCGATTCAGTGCGTGGCGGGGCCGCGACACACCCGGGGCACGCCGCCGAACGTCGTGGAGACCGATCCGGTGACCTTCGTCAAGCTCGCCACGGGCGGGTTGAGCTGGGCGGATGCCGTCAAGGCCGGCACGGTGTCCGCGAGCGGGATCCGCGCGGACCTGTCCGGGCTCCTGCCCGTGTGGCCCGAGCCCGAGTGACCGACCCCAGATACAGAAAACCGCGGGGTCGGCGAGGCGCGACATGCAGAAAGACGCGGTGTCCGACGGCCACGGCCGCGCGAGATGCAGGAAGTTGCGCGAATCATGGGCGGGCGACACCGCGATATGCCGGGAAACGGAGTCGATCATCGGCCGTAAGGCCGCGAGATGCAGGAAATTGCGCACCCGTCGGCGATTCTGGGGATTTAACGTTTGCGCCGTCGACGGCCTTTGGTGATCACTTGGTGTCGGGGGGTGGGGTGCTGGTTGCGGCTGCCGGGTGGGCGTCCGGGGCCGGGTCGGCAGGGTTTTCGTGGTTTGGTCAGGGTGGGCAGGGTGGGGGCGA
>Ga0310839_100129_pt1 | contig 79259 bp, 68 predicted proteins | sample SM_ome_7_FD_201305 | JGI IMG/M metagenome (GOLD analysis project Ga0310839, IMG submission 201305) | Sorghum-adapted microbial communities enriched on stacked mutant (SM) sorghum from Joint BioEnergy Institute, Emeryville, California... ...
GCGCTCGCGCACCTGGAGCGCGCCACGAGCCGCGCTGAAGATCCACTTCGGAGACCGCTACCCCGGCTAACCGCCACCACCATCAACAACCGGCCACGGCCTCACACACAGAAGATCGGACAGCCTCGCCCCGGCCGGCGCGGCCGCGCGCTCGGGCCCGACCCGCCCGCGCCGGGCGAGCCGGACGAAACGGTCGATCCAGCGCGCGTCATCCGGCTCGCTTCCCGCGGGGCCGGCCTGGACGCGCCTCGCCGGACGAGCCGGACGAAACGGTCGATCCAGCGCGCGTTTCATCCGGCTCGCTCTCCGCGGGGCCGGCCTGGGCGCGCCTCGCCGGGCGAGCCGGACGAAACGGCCGGTCCAGCGCGCGTTTCATCCGGCTCGCTCTCCGCGGGGCCGGCCTGGGCGCGCCTCGCCGGGCGAGCCGGACGAAACGGTCGGTCCAGTGCGCGGTTCATCCGGCTCGCTTCCCACGGAGCCGGCCTGGGCGCGCCTCGCCGGGCGAGCCGGACGAAACGGTCGGTCCAGTGCGCGTTTCATCCGGCTCGCGCCCCACGGAGCCGACCCGCGCGCCCCCCACGAAACGAGCCGGATCAAACGGCCGCTCCAGCGCGCGTTCCGTCCAGGTCGCCGACCAGGAGGCTCCCGAACACGAACCACGCGCACACCCGACCCCGCAAGACGGCAGACCCGCCACGCCCGGCACGCACCCACCCAGCCTCACCAGCGGCAGTTCAGACCACACGACACCCCGCCACCACCGACCCCGCACGGAGCGAGCCGGCCCGGCACCACCGGCCCCGGGCACGGACCACCCGCCGCAGCCCGGCAGCCACACAAGCCACACAAGCCACACAAGCCGCGCCAGACCGACAACCCGCCCCGAAACCCCTACCGCGCCGCCAGCACCCGCGCCTCGGCCAGCACCTTCCGGATCCGCTTCGCCGACACCGGCCCGCGCGTCCCGATCCCCTGCGCGAACTGCGCGACGCGCAGCTCCTCGATCATCCACGGCACCTCGCGCAGCGCCGCGGGCGCCGGGCGGCCGCGCGGCCACGCCTCCAGCACCGAGCGGTACTCGGCCTCGAGGTCGTGGATCGCGCTCATGCGGTCGCGGTCGGCGGCGATGGTGTCGCCGAGGCGCTCGAGCCGGCGTGCCGCGGCCCGCAGGTAGCGCTCGATGTCGGGCAGTCGCCGGGCGCCGGCGGCCGCGATGAATCCCGGGTAGACGAGCCGGTGGAGCTGCTCGCGCACGTCGCGCGTCGCCGGCTTGACCGCGTCGGTGCGCAGCGGCTCGAGCCGCTGCCGCACCTCGCCGACCGCGTCGAGGATCCGCACGACCTGCCCGGCGATCTCGCGGACCGTCGCCTCCAGCCGTCCGGCGACGTGCGCGCGCAGCCGCTCGAACCCCTCCGCGTCCCACGCCGGACCGCCCGCCTCGGCGACGAGCGCGTCGACCGCCGCCACCACGGCGTCGTCGAGCACCGCGTCGGCGCTCCCGTGCGGCGCGGTCGCGAGCGCGAGCTGCGCCGACGACGGCAGCGAGCGCAGCACGGCGCGAGCGGGCGACGGCACGCCCAGCAGGAGCAGGCGGCGCGTGCCCGCGACCATCGCCGCCTCCTGCGCCTCCGGCGTGTCGAGCACGCGCACGCCGGCGGTCGAGCCCTCGTCGACGAGCGCCGGGTACGCGCGCACGGTCCGGCCGGTGCCCGGCAGCGCCACGGTCCGCGGCAGCTCGCCGAGCCCGTCCCACGACGTCAGGCCGCGGCGCTCGAGCTTCGACGCCGCCCGCGTCAGCTCCGCCTGCAGCCGCGGTCGCAGCTCCGCGCGCAGGCGCTCGAGATCGCGGCCGGCCGCCAGGACGCGGCCTTCGTCGTCCTCGACGACGAACCGCATCCGCAGGTGGTCGGGCAGCGCGGAGAGGTCGAACGCGCTCGCCGGCACGCGGCCGCCGAGCTGCTCGGCGATCGCCTCGGCCACCGGCAGCCGTCGCGGCGTGACCCGCTCGAGGATCCGCGCCGCCGTCTCGGGGATCGGCACGAGCGCACGCCGCAGCTCCTTCGGCAGCCCGCGCAGCAGCGCGGTGAACAGCTCGGGCCGCAGCCCGGGCACCAGCCAGTCGAACCCGGTCGAGCGCACCGTCGCGAGCGCGCGCAGCGGGATGTGGACGGTGACGCCGTCGTCCTCTGCGCCCGGCTCGAAGCGGTAGCTGAGGTCGAGCACGAGGTCGCCCTGCTTCCACTTCACCGGCCACGCGCGCGGGTCGAGCGCGTCCCGGGCGTGCGGCGCCACGAGCACCTCGGGGGTGAGCGTCAGCAGGTCCGGGTTGCGGCGCCGCTCGTCGCGCCACCAGCGGTCGAAGTGCCGGCCGGACACGACGTCGGAGGGGATCCGCGCGTCGAAGAACTGAAACAGCGCCTGGTCGTCGACGAGGATGTCGCGGCGCCGGGTGCGGTGCTCGAGCTGCTCGATCTCGGCGATCGCGGCGGCGTTGTCGCGGACGAACCGGTGCCGGGTGTCCCACTCGCCCTCGACGAGCGCGCGGCGGATGAACAGCTCGCGCGAGAGCTCCGGGTCGATCCGCCCGTAGGCCACGGTCCGCTCGGCGATCGACAGCCCGTAGAGCGTCACCCGCTCGCGGGCGACGACCGACGCGCGCCTGCGGTCCCAGCGCGGCTCGGAGTACGTCCTCTTGACGAGGTGGCCGGCGAGCGGCTCGAGCCACGCCGGGTCGATCCGCGCCGCGGTCCGGCCCCACAGCCGCGACGTCTCGACGAGCTCGGCGACCATGACCCAGTTCGGCGGCTTGCGCGCGAGCGCCGACCCCGGCCAGAGCTGGAAGCGCGCGCCGCGGGCGCCGGCGTACTCGCCGCGGGTGCGCGGGTCCTTCATCCCGACGTGGCTGAGCAGGCCCGACAGCAGCGCGGTGTGGATCTGCTCGGGCTCGGCGGGCTGCTGGTTGCGCGTGACCTTCGCGTCGCGCGCCGACCGGCGAAGCTGCTGGACGAGGTCCTGCCACTCGCGCACGCGCAGGTAGTGCAGGAACTCGGCCTTGCAGCGCTTGCGGAACTGGTTGTGGCTCAGCGCGTGCTGCTGCTCGCGCAGGTAGCGCCACAGGTTCAGGTAGGCGAGGAAGTCCGAGTGCTCGTCGGCAAAGCGCGCGTGCGCCTCGTCGGCCTGGGCCTGCTTGTCGGCGGGCCGCTCGCGCGGGTCCTGGATCGACAGGCCGGCGACGATGATCATCACCTCGTCGGCGCAGCCGAGCCGGTCGGCCTCGAGCACCATCCGCCCGAAGCGCGGGTCGACCGGCAGGCGGGCGAGACGGCGGCCGAGCGGCGTCAGGCGGCGGTCGGCGGTGAGCGCGCCGAGCTCGACGAGCAGGTTCACGCCGTCGCGGATCTGGCGCCGGTCGGGCGGGTCGAGGAACGGGAAGTCCTCGACGTCGCCGAGCCCGATCGACGCCATCTGCAGGATCACCGACGCGAGGCTCGTCCGCAGGATCTCCGGGTCGGTGAACCGCGGGCGCGCGAGGAAGTCCTCCTCCGAGTACAGGCGGATGCAGACGCCCTCGGCCACGCGGCCGCAGCGGCCCTTGCGCTGGTCGGCCGACGCCTGCGAGATCGGCTCGATCGGCAGCCGCTGGACCTTCAGCCGCGCGCTGTAACGGCTGATCCGCGCGGTGCCGGGGTCGACGACCGACCGGATCCCCGGGACGGTCAGCGACGTCTCCGCGACGTTCGTGGCCAGCACGACCCGCGTCCCGCCGTGCGGCTGGAAGATGCGATGCTGCTCGGCGCTCGACAGCCGCGCGTACAGCGGCAGGATCTCGACGTCGTGCGGCAGGCGCCCGCGCAGCGCGTCGGCGGTGTCGCGGATCTCGCGCTCGCCGCTGAGGAACACGAGCACGTCGCCGCGGCGCTCGGCCAGCAGCTCGTCGACGGCGTCGCCGATCGCGTCGATCTGGTCGCGGTCGGGGTCGGCGGCCGGGCCGTCCTCGGCGTCGGGGTCGGTGACCGGCCGGTAGCGGACCTCGACGGGGTAGGTCCGGCCGCTCACCTCGACGACCGGGACGTCGTCGCCGAAGTGGCGGGCGAAGCGCTCGGGGTCGATCGTCGCCGACGTGATGATGAGCTTGAGGTCCGGGCGCTGCGGGAGGATCCGGTGCAGGTAGCCGAGCAGGAAGTCGATGTTCAGGGACCGCTCGTGCGCCTCGTCGACGATGATCGTGTCGTAGCGCTCGAGCAGCCGGTCGCGCCGGATCTCGGCCAGCAGCAGGCCGTCGGTCATGAGCCGGACCTTCGTGTCGGCCTTCGCGCGGTCGGTGAAGCGGACCGACCAGCCGACCTCCTCGCCGAGCCGCACGTCCAGCTCGGACGCGATCCGCTCGGCGACCGTCCGCGCGGCGAGCCGGCGCGGCTGGGTGTGCGCGATCGCCTGCCGCCCGAGTTCGAGGCAGATCTTCGGGAGCTGGGTCGTCTTGCCCGAGCCGGTCTCGCCCGCGACGACGACGACCTGGTGGTCGCGGATCGCCGCGGCCAGGTCGTCGCGGCGCGCGCTGACCGGGAGCTCTGGGGGATAGGCGATCCGCATCGCCGGTCACGATACGGACGGTCCGGACCGGCCTTCAGCGCGTGAAGCCGAGGATGAGCTGCGCGGCCTCGAGCGGCACGTCGAGCTGCGGGCAGTGCCCGACGCCGTCCAGCTCGACCCAGTCGGCGTGGGGGAGCCGGTCGGTGCGCAGCCGGGCGGCGGCGCCCGGCCAGGGCAGGAGCCGGTCGGCGGTGCCCCAGACGATCCGGACCGGGCAGGCGATGCGCTCGGCGTCCAGGTGCCAGCCGTCGCGCAGGGCGTTCGCGAGCATCGCGTGCGCGCCGGTGCACGCGGCCGCGCCGCGGATGAGGTGGGCGACGAGCCCGGGGGAGAGGTGGTCGGAGCGCTCGGTGAACGAACGGGTGGCCTGGCGGCGGCTCTCGGGCGTGGCCGCCAGCGCGTCGGCGAACCGCGCGGCGGTCTGCAGCGCCTCCTGGGTCGACGCGAAGTACCGCATCGTCTCCTCGTAGCTCGGGTCGCCGTCCGCCCAGCCGCCCGCCGGGGCGAGCGCGACGACCGACCGCGCCCGGCCGCGCGCGGCGAGCTGCAGCGCGAGGTGGCCGCCGAGCGAGTTGCCGGCGATGTGCGCGGTCTGCCAGCCCGAATCGTCGAGCACGCGCTCGAGCTCGTCGGCGACCCGCGCGACGGTGAGCTCCTCGGGCGGCAGGTCCGGGCCGCCGGCGTGGCCGGGAAGCGTGGGGGCGAGCACCTCGTGCTCGCGCTCGAGCGCCGGCAGCACGAGCTCCCAGGTGCGCCACGTGTCGGTGAAGCCGTGCAGGAGCAGCAGCGGCGGGCCGGCGCCGCCGCGGTGCGCCGGGGTGAACGACGTCGGCGTCTCCACGCCCGGGGACGGTACGAGGTGGCCCGCTCAGGCGGGCGCCGACCCGGGCGGCGCGCGACAGTCGCAGCTAGCTCTTCTTCTTCGCGCGCTTCTTCTCTTCGGCGGCGGCCTTCTCGGCCGCGGCCTCGCGACGCGCGGCGGCCTCCGCCTTGAGCTGCGCCTGCTTGGCGTCGAACTCGGCGGACCGTTCGGCCGGGGACTTGCCCGGCGGGCGGCTGAGCCGCCCCGGGGACCTGCGTTGCTCGGCCATGGTGGCCTCCTGACGTCGCACGATCGGCAGGCGCATGGCGCCTGACCTCGGACACTACAGCGCGGGGCGGCCCGAGAAGGCCGCCCCGCGTGTGGTTCGCGTCGCTAGTGCGACGCGAGGGCGCCGCCGCAGCTGGGGCAGGCCGTGCGGTGTTCCACACGGTCACCGTCCCAGAGCCGCAGGCAGCTCCGGCAGATCATTCGCAGCATCGCGCTGCTCCTTTCTTCAGGAGCAGTGCCCTGCGGCCCGCGATCTGAGCGGGCTCTCGCGCTCTGATCTAGAGCTGCGAGACGTTGACGGCCTTGGGGCCCTTGTCCCCGGCCTCGGCGTCGAAGGAGACCCTCGCGCCCTCAGGCAGCGACTTGAAGCCGCTGGCGTTGATGCCGGTGTGGTGGACGAAGAGGTCCTTGCCGCTTTCGTCCGGCGTGATGAAGCCGAAGCCCTTGTCGTCGTTGAACCACTTGACGGTTCCGGTAGCCATGAGCGCTTTCCTCCTGCGCGATGTGAACTGCGGCGCAAGGGAGCTGCTCTGGGGCAACGACTGCGGGCGCTGAACACTACTTTGCCGAGCCCCCATGGCCCGGCCTGATCGGCACACTGTAGCGGATCCCGCCCCGGCCCGCCGATATCCGTCCTGGCCCGCGGTCCGCTGCGGCGAACCCCTGATGCCCGGCGGAGTGCCCGGCCGTACCGTCGGGACATGACCACCGCCAACGCCGCTCCCCCGGCCCTCACCCGGCGCACGGTCGCCACCGTCATGCGCCACGGCGTCATCACCGCGTCGGCGGAGCTCTCCCCGCAGCACGTCGCCGCCGTCATGGCCGCGCACGACATCCACGCCGTCGCCACCGACGACGACGACGAGCCCGCGCTCATCCGCGATCTCGACGTCATCGCCGCCGCCCTCGCCGAGGAGGCGACGCTGGAGCACCGGGCGGGCACCGGGCTGCCGGTGGTCCACGGGGACGACGATCTCGCGACCGCCGCAGCGGCGATGGCGGAGGCCGGCGTCGCGCATGCCGCGGTCGCCGCGGTCGCCGGGCCGGGGTTCGCGGGGATGGTGTCGGCGTTCGACATCGCGGCGGTCGCCGGCGGTCACGATCCCAGCGTGACGCGCCTGCCGCGCCCCGCGCCGGTGCGCGCCGTCCCGCGGACCGCGCGGCTCGAGCAGCTCACCGCGGCGGACGTCATGCACCGCGGCGTCATCGCGCTCGGACCGGGAGCGTCGGTCCGCGACCTGGCGCGGCTCATGGCCGAGTGGCACATCCACGCGGTGGCGGTCGCGGGCGTCGAGCCCGGCCCGGGCGGCGAGCGCCTGCGGTGGTCGATCGCGTCGGCCACCGACCTGCTGCAGGCGCTCGTGCACGGCGACCTGTCCGCCCGCGCGGGCGAGGTGGCCGGGACCGAGCCGCTCGTCGTGGACGCCTCCGAGCGCGTCGACGTCGTCGCCGCGCGCCTGGTGGAGCACGACGTGGCGCACGCGGTCGTCGCGGGCGTCGGCGCGTTCCCCGAGGGGGTCGTCTCGACGCTCGACGTCATCCGCGTGCTCGGCGCGTCGGCCTGAGCGCGCTCAGCGGATCCGGCGCAGGAACGGCACGACGGTCTTGACGAAGTCGTTGCGCTCGGGCGCGGCGGCGATCGGGTCCATGTGCGCGAACGTCGCGCTGCGGTCGACCGCGGTGACCTTGCCGCCGCCGAGCCGGCCGAGCCGGCGCGCGCCCGGGATCACGCGCCCGTCGCCGAGCGCGGCCTCGAACGCGTAGATCGGCACGTCGACGTCGCGCGCGCGGGTCGTGCGCAGGCCGAGGACCCGCTGGGCCGCGGTCCGCGTCCCGCCGTTCGTCGCGCGGCCGTCGAGCGTCAGGCGCAGCGGGTGGTACCAGGCGGTGCCGTCCATGCCGACCGGGCCGGAGAACACGCGGGCCGCCCGCCCGACGCTCCCCAGCTCGCCGTCCTGCCAGTCGCGCGGATCGCCGGACGGGGCGAGCCGGCCGATGTGCATCTGGACGAGCGCGAGGTTCGCGGGCCCGGTCTCGGTGTCGAGCGCGTAGCCGTACTGGGCACGGTGGTTGACGGTCATCGGCGGCTTGAGCGCCGCCGGCAGCAGCGGCCACTGCTGGCCGATCGACGGGCTGTACGGGTCCTTCAGCGCCCCGGTCGAGCCGACCGCGTTCAGCACGCCCATCGTCCACGGCAGCCCGGTGCCGGACAGGTCGAGGAACGGGCTGCCGGACTCCAGCTCGGCCAGCTCCTTGCGCGCCTCGGCGGCGGTCGGCGTCGGCCGCGCGCGGGTGCCCGGCCCGCTGCCGCCGTCGATGAGGACCAGGCCGTCGATGTCGCGGACGCCCGGCCGGCCGGCGAAGTCCCACGTCGCGTAGGAGACGGCGATGTTGCCGCCGAGTGAGTGGCCGCCGAGCACGACCTTGCGCCCGCCGCGGCGGGCCGAGCGGATCACGCGGCGCAGGTCCTCGATCGCCACGCGCATGCCCCAGCGGCGGACGAACGGCGCCTGCTCGGCGGTCACCGGCTCGAAGTGGCCGGGGACGTTGCCGCCGATCCAGCCCAGGTAGTGGTCGAACACGGTCCGCGAGTCGGCCTCGCCGCGCTTGGCGCGGTCGAGCATGCGGTGGTCCTCGAGCAGGTTCTCGCGCCGCTCGACCGCCCACACCTGCCAGCCCGGCAGCCGCTTGACGAGCGCCTCGGCCAGCGGGGTGAAGTACGGGCCGCCCGCCGACGTCCCGGGGACGAGCACGAGCACGCGGCGCGCCGACGCGCGCCCGTGCTTGACGACCTTGACCTTGTCGTAGCGCGACGGGCCCGGCGCGTCGTAGCCGCGCAACGTCGTGACGGTCGCGGCGGGGGCGGCCGCGGGGAGGGCGAGCGCGGCGGTGAGGCAGAGGGCGGCGAGCACGGCGCCGCGCGGGACGGTTCGGACCCTGGGCATCGCGCCGCATCTTGCCGGATCGGCGCGCGTGCGGAGAACGCCAACGCGACAACCGTCGCGCGCGTTCGTGACGGGCGCGGAGAACCACGGGTCGATTCCGTATTTCTCCTGCTGTTCGCGCCCTCCGGGGCCGCGTACGGTGAAGCCAGATGCCGGAACCCGAGACCAGGATCACCGACGGCGAGCTCGCGGCCCACACGGCCGACGCCATGCAGGACTTCCTCGACGCGGCGGGCCGCTATCCGGTGCTCAGCCACGAGGAGCACATCGAGCTGGCCAAGCGCGTCGAGCGCGGCGACCTCGAGGCGAAGGAGAAGATGATCCGCCATAACCTGCGGCTCGTCGTCTCCATCGCGCGCCGCTACCAGGGCCAGTCGGACCTGACGCTCCTCGACCTCGTGCAGGAGGGGACGCTCGGCCTCATCCGCGCCGTCGAGAAGTTCGACTGGCGCAAGGGCTTCCGGTTCTCGACCTACGCGACGTTCTGGATCCGGCAGGCGATCCAGCGCGGCATCCAGACGCACGGCCGGCTCATCCGCCTGCCGGTCGCGGTCGCCCAGCGCGAGCGCCAGCTCATCGCCGCCCAGCGCCGCCTGCAGACCAAGCTCGGCCGCGAGCCGACCGAGGAGGAGATCGCCGAGGCGGCCGGCGTGTCGCTCGACGAGGTGCGGACCCTGGTCGAGGCGGCCCGGGTCACGACGAGCCTCGACCGGCCCGTCGGCGAGGAGGGCGACGCGACGCTCGGCGACCTGCTGCCCGACGACGACCAGGACGTGTTCGAGGAGGTGACCGTCAAGCTCGGGCGCGAGGCGGTCCGGCGCGCGGTCGCCGCCCTCCCCGAGCCCGAGCGCGACGTCGTCCGCCTGCGCTACGGCATCGACCGCGACGAGGCGCCGCGGTCGATCGCCGCGGTCGCGTCGCGGCTCGACCTCACGCCCGACCGCGTGCGGACGATCGAGAAGCGGGCGCTGAAGCGGCTCGCACTCGTCCGCGAGCTCGAGGGCCTGGCCGCGTAGGCCCGCCTGCCGGGCCGGCGAGACGGGCGCGGCGACGCAGCTCGGCGAGCACGCGCTCGACGCGGCGCTCGGTGCGGCGCAGCTCGCGGGCGGCGGCCCTGGTGATGCCGGCGGGGACGTACGGCGTGGTCATGGTCTCTCCCTGACGGCGGTCGTCCGATCGTCCTCGGCGGCTGCCCGCGCGGGTACCGGGACACGCCGCGGAGCCCTGCGGGGAACTACGGAGCGGCCGGCGCGGGCGGGGCGACGGCGTGCCGGTCGCGCAGGCCGCGGGCCCGCTCGAGCGTCGCCGCGGAGAGCTCGGCCGGCGGCAGCGGCCCGTACCGGTCGGCGAGCGCCTCGCGCAGCCCGCGCTCCACCGCGCCGACCGTCACCGCGGGCACGACGTCCCGCGCGGCGCCCGCCGTGCCCGGATCCCAGTCGAGCTCGAGGGCCGCGTAGACGTCGACGAGCACGTCGCGCAGCCGCCGGCCGTGCTCGGCGGCGACGACGACCGCGGTCAGCGACGCCCCGCGGATCGACCGCTGCGCGGCGCCGGCGAGCTTGATCCCGCCGGCGTGCACGCTCCACGTCCCCGGGCAGTACTCGCCCGGCAGCTCGCCCACCCGGGGGTCGACGCCCGCGCGGCGCAGCCCGTCGACGACGAGCTCCGTGCCCGCCTCGAAGCGCTCGGTGATCCCCTCCGCCACGACGTCCTGCGGGACGATCAGGTCGACGACGAGCGACCCGTCGTCGTACGCGGCGGCGTGCCCGCCGCCGAGGCGCAGGAGCGGCTCGAACCCGTGTGCGCGCGCCGCGGCGGCGGCCGCCGGGTAGCCGGGCGTGACGGCGTCCAGGCGCCCGAACGCCAGCGTCGGCCCCGGCCGGTAGATGCGCGCCGTCGCCGGCCGGGCGCCCTCGGCGACCTCGGCGAGCAGCGCGTGCGTCACCGCCATGTCGAGCGCCGGGTCGTCTGGGTGGGCGGTGCGCAGGAGGTCCATGGCCTGCATCCATCTTGCCGCGTACCGTGTCCGGGCATGGTCGACCTGGAGGGCAGGGTGGCGCTCGTGGCGGGCGCGACGCGCGGCGCGGGCCGTGGGACGGCGGTGGCGCTCGGCGAGGCGGGCGCGACCGTCTACTGCACGGGGCGCACGACGCGCGACCGGCGCTCGGAGTACGACCGGCCCGAGACGATCGAGGAGACCGCCGAGCTCGTCACCGAGGCCGGCGGGACCGGGATCGCCGTCCGGGTGGATCACCTCGAGCCCGCCGAGGTCGCCGCGCTCGTCGGGCGCATCGACGCCGAGCACGGCCGGCTCGACGTGCTCGTGAACGACATCTGGGGTGGCGAGAAGCTCTTCGAGTGGGACACCCCGCTGTGGGAGCACGACCTCGGGGCGGGGTTGCGGCTCCTGCGCCTCGCGGTCGAGACGCACCTCGTGACGAGCCACCACGCGCTGCCGCTGCTCATCCGCGAGCCGGGCGGGCTGGTCGTCGAGATGACCGACGGCACCGCCGAGTACAACGCGGCCAACTACCGCGTGAACGCGTTCTACGACCTCGCCAAGACGTCGGTGATCCGGCTCGCGTTCGCCCAGTCGAAGGAGCTGGCGCCGCACGGCGGCACGGCCGTGGCGCTCACGCCCGGGTGGCTGCGCTCGGAGATCATGCTCGAGGTGTTCGGCGTCACCGAGGACACCTGGCGCGACGCGCTCGAGCGCCAGCCGCACTTCGCGATCTCCGAGTCGCCGCGGTTCGTCGGTCGCGCGGTCGCGGCGCTCGCCGCCGATCCGGACCGCGCGCGGTGGAACGGCGCGTCGGTGTCGAGCGGGTCGCTCGCGCAGGAGTACGGGTTCACCGACGTCGACGGCTCGCGGCCGGACTGCTGGCGCTACCTCGTCGAGGTCCAGGACCGGGGCCTTCCGGCCCACACGACCGGGTACCGCTGAGCGCCGCCTCGCGCCGGAGGGGGGCGATCCGGGCCGGGACGTAGCCTCTCTGCTTCGTGCTGTACGTCCACCGAGCCGAGCGAGCCGACGCGCTGGTCGAGGCGCTCTGCTCGCTGCTCGCGGAGCCGCTCGAGGACCCGCTCGCGACGGAGATCCTGTCGGTGCCGACGCGCGGCGTCGAGCGGTGGCTGGCCCAGCGGCTGTCGACCCGCCTGGGGGCCGGCGACGGCCGGTCGGACGGGATCTGCGCGAACGTGGACTTCCCGCCGCCGGGGCGGCTCGTCGGCGACGCGGTCGCCGCCGCCTCGGGCATCGACCCCGACGAGGACGCGTGGCTTCCCGAGCGGGCGGTGTGGCCGCTGCTCGAGGTCGTCGACGCGTCGCTCGACGAGCCGTGGCTGGCGCCGCTCGCCGCGCACCTGGCGGTCGAGGAGGCCGAGCGCCGGTCGCGCCGCTTCGCCTCCGTGCGGCACCTGGCCGACCTGCTGCACCGGTACGCGATCCTGCGGCCGGACATGGTCCGCGGGTGGGCGCGCGGGGAGGACCCCGGCGCCTGGCAGGCCGAGCTGTGGCGGCGTCTGCGGGCCCGGATCGGGACGCCCGACCCGGCCGAGCGGATCGAGGACGCCTGTGCCCGGCTGCGCGCCGAGCCGGACCTCGCCGATCTGCCGGCGAGGGTGTCGCTGTTCGGCCTGACGCGGCTGCCCGCGGCGCACCTGCAGGTGCTGGTCGCGCTCGCCGAGCGGCGCGACGTGCACCTGTTCCTGCTGCACCCGTCGCCGGTGCTGTGGGAGCGGGTGGCGCCGCACGCGCCGATCACGCGCCGGGACGACGACGTGACCGCCGACCTGCCGCGCAACCGCCTGCTGGCGTCCTGGGGCAATGACGCGCGTGAGTTGCAACACGTCGTCGCACACGCGGGGGAGTTCGTCGACGACCATCGGCCGCTCCCCGATGACGACGACCCGAACCCCACGCTTCTGGCCCGCATCCAGGCCGACGTGCGCGCCGACCGGCGTGCCCCCGGCCCGCCGCTGCCCGGTGCCGAGGACCGGCGCCCGCTGCTCGACCCGGACGACCGCAGCCTCCAGGTGCACGCCTGCCACGGCCGCGCGCGCCAGGTCGAGGTCGTGCGCGACGCGATCCTGCACCTGCTCCAGGACGACCCGACGCTCGAGCCGCGCGACGTGATCGTCATGTGCCCGGACATCGAGACGTTCGCGCCGCTCATCCAGGCGACGTTCGGCGCGGGCGACGTCACGGCCGCCGACGACGACGAACACTCAGGCCCGCCCGCCCCGGACGGCGCGCGGCCGCCCGATCTGCGGGTGCGGCTGGCGGACCGCTCGCTGCGCCAGACGAACCCCGTGCTCGGGGTCGCCGCGCGGCTGCTCGAGCTTGCCGAGCAGCGGCTCACCGCCTCGCAGGTGCTCGACCTCGCCGACCGCGACCCGGTCCGGCGCCGGTTCGAGCTCGACGACGACGACGTGGCGCGGATGGAGGACTGGGTCGCGGCGGGCGGGATCCGCTGGGGCCTGGACGCCGCGCACCGCGCGCCGTACAAGCTCGACACGCTGGACGCCGGCACGTGGCGGGCCGGCCTGGACCGCCTGCTGCTCGGCGTCACGATGACCGAGGAGGGCGAGCGACTGTTCGCCGGCGTGCTCCCGCTCGACGACGTCGAGAGCGGGGCGATCGACCTCGCTGGCCGGTTCGCCGAGCTCATCGACCGGCTGCGCGAGGCGCTCGACGCGCTCAGCGGGCCGAAGACGATCGCCCGGTGGGCCGAGGCGATCGCCGACGCCGCCGACGCGCTGGCCGTGCCGCCGCCCCGCGAGACCTGGCAGCGGGCCGAGCTGCAGCGGATCCTCGACGAGGTGGCGCGCGAGGCGCAGGTGGGCGGCGCCGCCGAGACCGCGCTGACGCTGCCCGAGGTGCGCGCGCTGCTCGCCGAGCGGCTGCAGGGCCGGCCGACCCGCGCGAACTTCCGCACGGGGCACCTGACGGTCTGCACGCTCGTGCCGATGCGGTCGGTGCCGCACCGCGTGGTGTGCCTGCTCGGGCTCGACGACGGCGTGTTCCCGCGCCGCGCGCCGCGCGACGGCGACGACCTGACGCTCGAGGACCCGCGCGTCGGCGACCGCGACGCCCGCAGCGAGGACCGCCAGCTCCTGCTCGACGCGCTGCTCGCCGCGCGCGACCGGCTCGTCATCACCTACACGGGCAACGACGAGCGCACGAACATCGAGCGCCCGCCCGCGGTGCCGGTGGGCGAGCTCCTGGACGTCGTCGACCGGACCGTCCGGCTCGAGGACCCGGCGCGGCGGGCGCGCGAGCAGGTGGTCGTCCGCCATCCGCTCCAGCCGTTCGACCCGCGCAACTTCGTGGCGGGCGCGCTCGTGCCGGCGCGGCCGTGGAGCTTCGACGGCGTGACGCTCGACGGCGCGCGGGCGCTGTGCGCCGACCGTGTCCCGCCCGGGCCGTTCCTCGCCGCGCCGCTGCCGCCGCTCGGCGACCGGCTCGTCGAGCTCGACCACCTCGTCCGGTTCGCCGAGCACCCGGTCCGCGCGTTCCTGCGCCAGCGGCTGGGGATCAGCGTCGGCGACTTCTACGACGAGGTCGAGGACGCGCTGCCGGTCGAGCTCGACCCGCTGGAGCGCTGGGGCGTCGGCCAGCGCCTGGTCACCGCGCGGCTGGGGGGCGCGGACATCGAGACCGCGATCGCCGCCGAGCGGGCGCGCGGCTCGCTGCCACCCGGCGTGCTCGCCGAGGGCGTCCTGGTCCGGATCCGCCCGACGGTGGAGGAGATCGTCGCCTGCGCGAACGCGGTGCTCAGGCCGGGCGCCGAGCCGGGCTCGGTCGACGTGAAGGTCGCGCTCGAGGGTGGCCGGACGCTGTCGGGCACGGTGCCGGGCGTGTGCGGCGACGTCCTGCGCACCGTGACGTTCTCGCGGCTCAGCGCGCGGCACAGGATCGCCGTCTGGGTCCGGTGGCTGGCCCTGACCGCGACGCACCCGGACCGGCCGCTGGAGGCGGTGACCGTCGGCCGGTCGGGCGAGCGCGACGCGCGCGTGGCGATCGCGCGGCTGCCGGTGCTGGCGCCCGATGCGGAGACGCGGCGGAGGCTCGCGCTCGCGCACCTGCGCGACCTCGTCGACCTGTACGACCGCGGGATGCGCGAGCCGCTCCCGCTCTCGTGCCTGGCCTCGGCCGCCTACGCGCAGGCGGCCGGCTCGGGGCGGGACGCGGTCGCCGCCGGCCGCGGCGAGTGGGAGTCGTCGTGGAACTTCGACCGCGAGGACCGCGAGCTCGAGCACCAGCTCGTGCTCGGCGGCGTGCGGCCGTTCGAGGACCTGCTGGCGTTCGCGCCGCGCGAGGACGAGGCCGGCGAGGACTGGTTCCCCGACGAGCCGAGCCGGTTCGGGCGGCTGGCGCGCCGGCTGTGGTCGGGCCTGCTGGCGTGGGAGGAGGTCGAGCACCGGTGAGCGACCTGCTCTCCGATGTGCAGCCGTTCGACGTCTGCGGCCCGCTGCCGTCGGGCGTGACGGTGCTCGAGGCCAGCGCCGGGACCGGCAAGACGTACACGATCGCGGCGCTCGCGGCCCGCTACATCGCCGAGGGGCACGTGACGCTCGACCAGATGCTGCTCGTGACGTTCACGCGGATGGCGACCGGCGAGCTGCGCGACCGCGTCCGCGAGCGCCTCGTCGCCACCGAGCAGGGGCTCGAGCGGGCCGAGGGCGGCGTGCTCGACGAGCGCGACGACGTCGTGACCCTGCTGGCCTCCGCGCCGCCCGCCGAGGTCGCCAGGCGGCGCGAGCGCCTGGCCCGCGCGCTGGCCGACTTCGACGCCGCGACGATCGCCACCACGCACGGGTTCTGCCAGGAGGTGCTCGGCGGCCTGGGCGTGGCGGGGGACGTCGAGCCCGACGCGACGCTCGTCGAGGATCCCGCCGACCTCGTGGAGGAGGTCGTCGACGACCTGTACGTCCGCCGCTTCTACAAGCACGGCATGCCGGACTTCGACCGCCGCCAGGCGCAGCTCATCGGGCGCGTGGCGGTCGAGAACCCCGAGACGCCGATCGAGCCGATCGCCGCGCCCGACACCACGGTCGAGGCGATGCGCCGCCGCCTCGCGCACGCGGTCCGCGACGAGCTCGAGCGCCGCAAGCGCCGCGCCGGCGTCATGACCTACGACGACCTGCTGACGCGCCTGAAGCGGACGCTGGCCGACCCGGTCGGCGGGCCGGCCGCCGCGGCCAAGCTGCGCCGCCGCTACCGGGTCGTGCTCGTCGACGAGTTCCAGGACACCGACCCGGTGCAGTGGGAGATCATGCAGCGCGCGTTCGCCGGCGGCGGCGTGACGCTCGTGCTCATCGGCGACCCCAAGCAGGCGATCTACGCCTTCCGGGGCGCCGACGTCTACGCGTACCTGGCGGCCGCGCGGGCGGCCGACGTGCGCGCGACGCTGCAGACGAACTGGCGCAGCGACCAGGGCCTGCTGCAGGCGTACGACGCGCTGTTCGGCGAGGCCCGGCTCGGGCATCCCGGGATCGTCTACCGGCGCGTCTCGGCGGCGCCGGCGAACGTCGAGCCGCGGCTGATCGGCGCGCCCAGCCCCGCCCCGCTGCGCGTGCGCGTCGTGCACCGCGACGAGCCGACCGTGACGCTGACGCGCAGCCGCTGCGTCAGCAACGCGTCGGCGCGCGAGCACATCGCGCGCGACCTCGCCGCCGATCTCGTCCGGCTGCTGTCCTCGCAGGCGACGGTCGAGATCCGCGACGACGACGGCACGGTCAAGGAGCGGCGCCCGATCCGCCCGGGGCACGTCGCCGTGCTCGTGCGCACGCACCGCAACGCCGCGCTCGTCCGCGACGCGCTCGAGGACGCGGGGATCCCGGCCGTCATCAACGGCGCCGGCAGCGTGTTCGCCACACCGCAGGCGCGCGAGTGGCTGCGGCTGCTCGAGGCGCTCGAGCGCCCGGCCTCGACCACCCGCGCGCGGTCGGCGGCGCTGACCGCGTTCCTGGGGTGGAGCACCGAGCAGGTCGCCGCGGCGGGCGACGAGGAGTGGGAGGACCTGCACCGGCGCCTGCACCGCTGGGCGCGGGTGCTGCGGCTGCGTGGCGTCGCCTCGCTCATGGAGGCGATCATGGTCACCGAGGGGCTGCCCGGGCGCGTCCTCGCCGCCCCCGACGGCGAACGGCGGATGACCGACCTGCGCCACGTCGGCCAGCTCCTGCACGCGGCCGCGACGACCGAGCAGCTCGGCGTGACCGCGCTGGCCCAGTGGCTGCGCGCGCGGATCGCCGCGGCCGAGCAGGAGACCGGCGACGAGGAGCGCAGCCGCCGCCTGGAGTCCGACGCCGAGGCCGTGCAGGTGCTGACGATCCACCGCAGCAAGGGCCTGGAGTTCCCGGTCGTCTACTACCCGTACCTGTGGGAGCCCGGGTTCATCCCGCGCGAGCCCCAGCCGGTGTTCTTCCACGACCCCGACAACGGGGACGCGCGGACGATCGACGTCGGGCTCGGCGGGCCGGACTGGCAGCGCCACGTCCGCCGCCACGAGGCCGAGCAGCGCGGCGAGGACCTGCGCCTGGCCTACGTCGCGCTCACCCGTGCCCAGCACCAGGCGGTGGTGTGGTGGGCGCCGTCCTGGGACAGCCGCAACTCGGCGCTCGGGCGGCTGCTGTTCGCGCGCGGCGACGACGGGACGATCCCGCCCGCGGGCACGTTCACGCCGCCCGACGACGTCGCGGTCGCGCGGTTCGAGCAGCTCGCCGCCGAGGCGCCCGGGTGCGTCGCGGTCGAGCCGTCGACCCTGGGCCCGCCGGCCGTGTGGCAGGGCGACCGGCCGGTCTCCGAGGAGCTGCGCGCCGAGCGCTTCGACCGCGACCTCGACGAGCGCTGGCGGCGCACCTCCTACAGCGACATCACCGCGGCCGCCCACGAGGCGCACGACGCGCGCGTCGCCAGCGAGCCCGAGGAGGACGTCGTCGCCGACGAGGACGTTGCCGCCCCGCGCGCCCCCGCGCTCGCCGCCGCCCCCGACGACGCGCCGCCCGCGCTGCTGGCCGAGATGCCGGTCGGCCCCCAGGTCGGCACGTTCGTCCACCGCGTGCTCGAGGCCGCCGACTTCGCCGCGCCCGACCTCGACGCCGAGCTGACCGCGTGCGTCCGCGCCGAGCGCGCGCGGCGCAACGTCGAGATCGGCGAGACGGAGGCGGTCGTGGCCGGCCTGCGCGCGGTGATCGAGCACGACCTCGGCGGCGGTCTGCGACTGCGGGACGTGCGCCGGGCCGACCGGCTCGACGAGCTCGCGTTCGAGCTGCCGCTCGCTGGCGGTGACGAGCCGACCGGTGCGCTCGCGCTCGACGCGATCGCGGCCGCGCTGGCCTCCGGGCTGCCGGCCGGCGACCCGCTCGCCCCCTACGCCGAGCGCCTCGCCGACCCGTCCCTGCGGCGCGACGTCCGCGGCTTCTTGACCGGCTCGATCGACCTCGTCGTGCGGCTGCCGTCCGGGGCCTTCGCGCTCATGGACTACAAGACGAACTGGCTCGGCCCGCCGGGCGAGGATCTCACGCTGTGGCACTACCGGCCGGAGGCGATCGCCGCCGAGATGGAGCGCGCGCACTACGCGCTGCAGGCGCTGCTCTACACGGTCGCGCTGCACCGCTACCTGCGCTGGCGCCTGCCCGGCTACGACCCTGACACGCACCTGGCGGGCGCGCGGTACCTGTTCCTGCGCGGGATGGCCGGCGCGCCCGCTGCCGGGGTGTTCACGTGGACGCCGCCGGGCGCGCTCGTCGCCACGCTGTCCGACGTCCTCGATCGCGGGATGGTGCCGGCATGACGCCGCCGGACGTCCTCGACCGGGGGATGGTGCCCGCGTGACGGTCGCCGACGTCGACCCCTTCGACGTCCGCCGCGCCCGGTCGGCGTCGGGCCTGCTGCGCGTGTTCAACGACGCGGGCGTGCTCGCCGCGGCCGACGTGCACGTCGCGCGGCGGCTCACCGCGCTGGCCGGCGGGACCGACGAGGCGGTCGCGCTGGCGGTCGCGCTCGCCGTGCGCGCGCCGCGGCTCGGGCACGTGTTCGTGGACCTGGCGACGATCCACGCCACCGCGACCGTCGACACCGAGGACCCGGTCGACGTCGCCGCGCTCCCGTGGCCGGATCCCGACGGGTGGGCCGAAGCCGTCGCGGCGACCGCGCTCGTGCCCGGGCCGCTGCAGCTCGAGGACACCGCGCTCTATCTGGACCGCTACTGGCGCGAGGAGCGCCAGATCGCCGACGACCTGCGCACGCTGTGCGACGCGGCGGGGCCTCGCGACGCCGTCGACCTCGCCGCGCTGGCCGCCGGCGTCGAGCGGCTCTTCCCCGGCCAGGCCGGCGAGCGCCAGGCGCTGGCCGCCGCGGCGGCGGTCCTGCGGCGGTTCGCGGTCGTCGCCGGCGGGCCCGGCACGGGCAAGACGACGACGGTCGCGCGGATCGTGGCGCTCCTCGCCGAGCAGGCCCGCGACGCCGAGCCGCTCGTCGCGCTCGCCGCGCCGACCGGCAAGGCGGCGGCGCGGCTGGAGGAGGCCGTCCACGCCGAGGCCGCGTCGCTCGCGGTCGACGAGCGCGTCCGTGCGCACCTGCGCGGCCTGCACGCGTCGACGCTGCACCGCCTGCTCGGCTGGCGGCCCGGCAGCCACAGCCGGTTCCGCCACCATCGCGGCAACCGCCTGCCGCACGACGTCGTGATCGTCGACGAGACCTCGATGGTCTCGCTGTCGCTCATGGCCCGGCTCGTGGAGGCGGTCCGGCCCGACGCCCGGCTCGTGCTCGTCGGCGATCCCGGCCAGCTCACGTCGATCGAGGCGGGCGCGGTGCTCGGCGACATCGTCGGACCCGCGACCAGGCGGCTGCGGATCGGCGCGGCCACGCGCACGGCGCTCGAAGAGGTCACCGGCCATGCGGTCGACGCCGACGAGCCGCCCTCGCCGATCGGCGACGGGATCGTCGTCCTCGACCGCACCCACCGCTACGGCACCGCGATCGGCCGCGTCGCCGACGCGATCCGCCGCGGCGACGGCGACGCGACGATCGAGGCGCTCGCCGCCGCGCCGGGCGAGGTGACGTGGCTCGCCGCCGACGTGGCCGACCCCGAGGCGCGCGCGCTGCTGGGCGCCGTCCGGGAGGAGGCGGTCGCGACCGCGCGGCGCGTCACCGCGGCGGCGCGCGCCGGCGACGACCGCGGCGCGCTGGACGCGCTCGGCGCGTTCCGCGTGCTGTGCGCCCACCGCCGCGGCCCGCACGGCGTGGCGACCTGGACCGAGGTGATCGAGGCGTGGCTCGGCGAGGCGATCGAGGCGTTCGCCGCCGAGGGCGTCTGGTATCCGGGCCGGCCGCTCCTCGTCACCGAGAACGACTACGGGCTGCGGCTCTACAACGGCGACACCGGGGTCGTCGTCGCGGCCGGAGACCGCATGACCGCGGCGTTCGAGCGCGGCGGCGACGTCGCGCACGTCAGCCCCGCGCGGCTGCACGCGGTCGAGACCGTCTACGCGATGACCGTGCACAAGTCGCAGGGCTCGCAGTTCTCGACCGCGGCGGTGCTGCTGCCCGACGAGACGTCGCCGCTGCTGACGCGCGAGCTGCTCTACACGGCGGTGACCCGGGCGCGCGAGCGGCTCATCCTCGCCGGGACCGAGGAGGCGGTCCGTGCCGCGGTCGAGCGGCCGGTGGCGCGGGCGTCGGGGCTCGGCCGCCGGCTGTGGGGGTGAGGCACCGCCGCGCCCCGAGCCGGCGCCGGCCGGGTGATGTTCACACGTCGCCGCGGGTGGTGCCGCCCTCGCCGCCCGCCTGGTGCTCGGCGGCGTGGCGCTCGGGCGCGTCCTTCGGGATGTCGTGGGGGCTCAGCTCGTCGTGCGCCTCGGGCGTGTCGCCGAGCGGGCGGTCGGTCGTCGCCGGCCGGCGGACCACGCTGTCGGAGCTGTCGGCCTCGTCGCGGTGCCCGCCCGCGATCAGGCGGAAGCCGACCGCCGCGAGCACGCAGATCGCGAGCAGGACGAGCAGCGGCCAGCCGATCTCGCTGTCGACGGCGAACGCGACGGCGATGACGACGAGCCCGAGCAGGACGCCGAGCGCGAGGAGGGCCGGGAAGCGCTTGCGCTCGACGCCCTGGAACTGATCTGAAGCCATGGGACCGGCCTACCCGTCTGCGTGGGTCTGATCGTGACCGCGCGCACGCCGCGCCGGCTGCGCCCACTCGGCGGGGAAGTAGTCGGGCACGCGGACGCGCGTCCGCCGGCGGTGCAGCACGAGGCCGGCGGCGACCCCGGCGGCGAACGCGATGACGACGAGCGCGACGAGGATCATGGCTGGGCGCGCCGCACCTGCGTGACCGGCGGGTCAGCCGCGCTCGGCGCTCGGCGGGGTCGTGGGACGGCGGGGCGGCGGCTCGCTGAGCTGACGGGACGACAGCACGCGCGAGACGCCGAGGAAGACCGCGCCGAGCACGGCGATGACGAGCACCGCGACGAAGATCGGCGAGTCGGGCAGCACGACCCAGAGGACGAGTGCGAGCGCGACGACACCGAGCATGAGCGCCCAGTGCCGTGCCGGCACCGGCACGCGCTTGGGAAGGTCGTAGTCCTGGCGAGTGGAAGACATCGTGCGGAGTGCTACCCGCTCCGGCGCTTTGCCAACGCCGGGCCGCGCGCCGGCCGTGCCTCGCCGCGCGCCGGCCGTCCGCGCCGCGTCGCTCGCGGGTCAGGCCGCGACCGGGCGCAGCGCGGCGGGCCGCAGCGGCGGCAGCGACCAGCTCGCCGCCTGCACGCCTGCGCACCCCGACGCGGCGAGCGCCCGCAGGTCGAGGTCGCGCTGGTCGGCGATCGCCGCGTACCGCCGGAACAGGCCGAGCGCCGCGAACGCGTCGTGCCGCGCGACGTGGTGCGCCGGCAGCGCGACCCCGTACCGCGCGCACGCGTACGTCAGCCGCCGGCGCTCATGGCCCAGCCGCAGCGCGTCGGCCAGCTCCGCCGTGCAGATGTAGGGGAGGGGCGGCAGCGGGCGCCCGGCGCGGGCGAGCTCTGCGCGCAGGAACGCGAGGTCGAACGTCACGAAGTGGCCGACGAGGATGCGGCCGGCGAGCGCCGCCTCCACCTGGCCGGCGACCTCAGCGAACGGCGGAGCGTCCTGCAGGTCGGCGGCCGTGAGCCCGTGGCAGCCCGCGACGCGGTCGAGCGGGTCGGGCCGCACGAGCGTGTCGACGCGCCGCGGGCCGGCGATCACCGCCAGCTCGACCACCCGGTCGCGCGCCGGGTCCAGGCCGGTCGTCTCGACGTCGACGACCGCGATCGGCAGGGCTCCGAGCGCACCCCGCCACGCCGCGTGGATCGCGGGCGGGCACCGGGTCGGCGCGGGGGCGGCGGCCATCGGGCGGCACGCTACAACACAACACTGACGTAACTGTTGATTTGCGCTGCGCGGGCGGTACGCTCGGCGCCGCGATGCCGCGCGTGAACGCCCCCGACCGGATGCAGATCGGCGAGGTCGCGTCCGCCGCCGGGCTGTCGCTGCGGACCGTCCGCTACTACGAGGAGATGGGGCTGCTCGAGCCCGTCGAGCGCACGCGCGGCGGCTTCCGGCTCTACACCGCAGAGCAGATCGAGCGGCTGCGGCTCATCACCGAGCTCAAGCCGCTCGGCTTCACCGTCCGCGAGATCCGCGAGGTGCTCGACGCCCACGACGTCCTGGGTGACGCGAAGGCGCGCGCGCCCGCGCGCGAACGGGCGGCGGCGACGCTGCGCCGGTACGCGAAGGAGGCCGCCGGCCGGGTCGAGGACCTGCGCGCGCAGGCCAGCCGCGCGGAGCAGGCCGTGAACCGGCTCCGGCGCCGGGCGCGCCGCGCGCGGACCGTCCGCTGAGCACGGGCCGCAGTGGTCCACCTGCCGGTGTGACCCGGTCGCGCCTGTTCCGCCGAAGCGGCCGCTCGGCGCCGCAGAACCGCGTCCACAGCAGGGGTTTCGGGTACTCCCCGGCGGACGGCTTTCAACCGGGAGAGGGGAAACTCAGCGATGGCCGCCACCACATCTCGAAACACCACAAAGCGGTCCGGGGGCTCGGCGAAGAACGGGTCGTCGGGGCGCGCTCAGGGCGCCGGCGGATCCACCGGATCGAGGAGCACCTCGGCGAAGAACGGCCGCTCCACGCGCTCCGCGAGCGGGGGGACGGCGAAGCCGAAGAGCACGAGCCGCGCCGCCGCGCAGAGCTCCAGGCAGCGCAGCGCGCCCGCGCGCAGCTCGTCGGGCCGCAGCAAGGCCGCGAGCGGCAGCTCGGGCGCATCGGGCAGCCGCAGCTCGGCCAGCCGCTCCTCGGGCAGCCACTCCTCGGCCAGCCGCTCCTCGGGCAGCCGCTCCTCGGGCGGCCGGAGCTCGGGCAGCCGCTCCTCCGCCGGTCGCTCCTCCGCCAAGCGCTCCACGGCCGCCAACGGCAGCTCGGCCGCCCAGACCACCGGCTCGCGCGCCTCGACGTCCTCGAACGGCAACGGCGGCGTCCTCGGCACGGTCAAGCACGTGGCGGGCAAGGCCGCCGGTCCCGCGATCGGCGTCGGCGCCGCGGCGGTCGGCGTCGCCGGCGGGATCGTGCTGCGCAACCGCACGCGCCGCAAGTCGGTGCTCGGCGTCCCGATGCCGCGCACGATCGGCAAGGGCGGCTCGGCCATCGACGCGAAGGCGCTCGCGAAGACCGTCGGCCAGGCGAGCAAGCGCTTCGCGACGACGACGAAGGGCGTCTCGAAGGACCTCGAGCGCGTCGGGGACCAGGCCGAGCGGATCGGCAAGATCCTCGACTAGCGCCATGGCGACCCAGGCCAGGAGCAGGCCGCGCGCCGGCGCGGCGGCGAACGGCGCAGGCCCGCTCGACAAGGCCAAGGACGCCGCCGGTGCCGTCCGCGGCGCGGGCAGGCCCGCGCTCGCGGCGGCGTCGGCGGCCGCCGCCGGGCTCGCCGGCGGCGTCCTCATCGGATCGCGCGTGCACGGCCGCCGCCGCCCGGCCGCGGCCGCCGTGGCGTGGGCCGGGGCCAAGCGCCTCGGCAAGACCGCCGCGAAGGCGTCGCGGGCGCTCGACGACGTCCACGCGATCCGGACCGAGCTCGAGCACGCCAACCGCCGCTCGCCGATCGAGGTCGTGCTCCAGGGCCTGACGCGCCGGCCCGGGACCGGGAGGGGCGGCGGCGCCTGAGCCGCCCGCCCCGCCGGCTCAGGGCTCGACGAGCCCGCGCCGGATGGCGTACCGCGTCAGCGCCACCCGGTCGCGCAGGCCGAGCTTGTCGAGCACGTTCGCGCGGTGGCGCTCGACGGTCTTCTCGCTGATGAAGAGCGTCTCGCCGATCTCCTTGCTCGTCAGGCCCTCGGCGATGAGCTTGACGACCTCCGACTCGCGCGGCGTGAGCGGATCCTCCGGCACGGCGTCCGGGCCGCGCTCGAGGTACTCGCGGATGAGGGCCGCGACGGCCTTCGGGTAGACGAACGGCTCGCCGCGCAGCGCCGACCGGCACGCCTCGACGAGGTCCGAGTGGGCGGCGGACTTCAGGACGTAGCCGGACGCGCCGGCGCGCAGCGCCTCGAAGAAGAACTGCTCGTTGTCGTGCATCGACAGCATGAGGACGCGCAGGTCCGGGCGCTGGGCGGTGATCTGCCGCGTGACCTGGATGCCGGTCAGCCGCGGCATCGTCACGTCGAGGATCGCCAGGTCGAAGTCCTCCGCGAGCGCGAGCTGCACGGCCTCGGCGCCGTCGGACGCCTCGGCGACGACCTCCAGGTCGGGCTCCTCGTCGAGCAGGAGCCGCAGCCCGTGACGGACGATCGCGTGGTCGTCGGCGAGCAGGATGCGGGCCTTCAGCGGGGTCACGGCCGGCGCTCCTCATCCTTGCCGATCCGCAGCCGCACCAGCGTGCCGCGGCCGCGCGGCCGCCGGCCGACGGTCAGCTCGCCGCCCACCAGCATGGCGCGCTCGCGCATGTGGCGCACGCCGCTCTCCTGCGCGCGGTCGGCGTCGAAGCCGTGCCCGTCGTCCTCGATCGACAGCACGACGCCGTCGGGGTCGCTCGCCAGCGCGACCCGGGCGTGGGAGGCCTCGGCGTGGCGCAGGACGTTCGTCAGGCTCTCCTGCGCGACGCGGTAGATGACGAGCTCGGCCTCGGGCGTCAGGGCCGGCAGGTCGCGGCTGATCGCGCGCTCGATCCGCAGCCCGGTCTGCGAGCTGATCCGGTCGACGAGGTTCGTGAGCGCGGACGGGAGGCCGAGCGTGTCGAGCGCCTCCGGCCGCAGCCGCCGGGCGATCGCGCGGATGTCCTCGACGAGCGCGATCGCGCTGTCGCGCGCCTCGGCGGCGTCCCGGCGGACCGGCTCGCTCGACCGCTGGGCGATGCGGTCGAGCTGCAGCACGAGCGCCGTGACGGACTGGCCGATCTCGTCGTGCAGCTCGGCCGCGAGGTTGCGTCGCTCCTCCTCCTGCGCCGACAGCTCGCGCCGGCCGCTCTCGCGCCGCTCGAGCTCGAGGCGGTCGAGCATCGCGTTGAACGTGTCGGCGAGCACCGTCACCTCCGACGCGGGACCGGGGACGTCGATGCGCTCGCCGGGGCGGAGGGGGTCGACGCGCGCCATGAGCGCTGTGAGCTGGACGAGCGGGGCGAACGCGCGGCGCATGAGCACGAGGTTGACCGCGAGCAGCGTGACGAGGCCGCCGACCAGGGCGATGACCCGGCCGTTCGCGGGCTGGACCATGAGCACGACGCACGCCGCGCCGAGCACCGTCGCGTTCGGGACGAACAGGCGCCAGAACAGCGGGATGTACGACCGCGTCTGGGTACCGCGCCGTGCGGGCGTCATCTCGGTGACCGTCGGCGGGTGCGCCAGGGCACGCTGGCTACGTTCGGCCTGCTCGACCATGGCTTCATCCTGGCATCCGACCGTCCGACCGCCTGCCGGGCGTGCCCTCTTGGCCTACGTCGCCACGTGGGTCGCCGTCGGCGCGGCGGTCGCCGGGACGCTCGTCATGCTGCTCGCCGACGGCGAGCACGAGGTCTCGCTGCCGCCCGTCCAGCAGACCGAGCTGGCGCTCGCCGCCGACCGGGCGGACTGCCGACTGCGCCGCGGGCCCCAGCAGCGGTGGGGCCGGCCGCCGATCGAGGGGCCGCGGGGCGTCGCCGCCCGGCCGGCGACGTACACCGAGCCGGTCGCCGAGGACGCGATCATCGCCGCGATGCGGACGGGCACGGTCGTCATCCACTACCGGCCCGGGCTGGCCGAGGAGGATCTCGAGGCGCTGGAGGAGCTGCGCGAGGCGGTGCCGCGCGGGACGATCCTGACGCCGAACGAGGAGATGCCGTACGCGGTCGCGGCCACCGCCTGGCGTCGCCTGCTGGGGTGCCGCGAGCTCGACCGCTCGACGATCGACGCGCTCCAGCTCTTCCGCGGTCGGTACGTCGGGCAGGGGCCGGAGACGCCGCGCTGAGCGCGGATGGTGGCCGCCACCCACTGAACGAGGCCCGTGCCCCTGCTAATCGGTGCGCGTGCGATGGATGCCGATCGCGACGAGGCCGGGGACCGCCCGCGGGCGCCCGCGCTCGAGGGGGAGTTCGTCCGCCTGTTCGACCGCGACCCCGGGCTGCTCGCGGACATGGACGACGCCACCGCGCGGTTCCTGCACGAGCACCAGTCGGTGCCGAGCGTGCGGCTCGGGCCGGGTCCGTGGCATCCCCCGACGCACCGCGCCAGCGCGCGGCAGTGGCTGGGGCTCATCGTGCTCGAGGGGTTCCTCGTCCGCCCGCTCACGGCCGGGCACCGCCGGATCGGCGATCTCGCAGGGCCCGGCGACCTCCTGCGCCCGTGGGACCGGCTGGACTGGGAAGGGCTCGTGCAGACCCCGTCGGCCTACACCGTGCTCTCGCCGGTCACGCTCGCGGTGCTCGACCAGCGCTTCTCGGCGGTGGCCGGCCGTTTCCCGCAGCTCATGGGCGCGCTGCTCAGCCGCTCGCACCGCCGGAGCTGGCAGCTCGCCGCGGCGGTCGCGATCGGCGACGCGGGCACGACCGAGGACAAGGTGCGGTCGCTGCTGACCTACGCGGCCGACCGGTGGGGGAGGTCCGAGGACGGCGGCCGGCTCCTGCCCGGGCAGCTCACGCCACGGGCGCTGGCCTGGGCGCTGGACGCCGGCGAGCCCACGGTGCGCGCGGCGCTCGACCGCCTGTCGGCCGCCGGTGCGCTGCAGGTTCGCGGCGAACGGTTCGTGATGAGCGCGGGGGCGGGGAGCGGTCGAACCGCTTGAAAAATGGGTGCCAGCCCCCAGAGATGTCCGCGCGCTGACTCGATAGCACTGGGCTCACGCCTCGAAAGCGAACGGAGCGAGGACTGATGGCCCTGGAGACGACCGTGCGAACGCGATCGGCGGCCGACGGCAGAGGAGACGTCGAGTGGCTGCCCCAGCAGGACGACCGCCGTGCCGGCGTGCGGCTGCTGGAGGCCGACGTCGACCTCGGGCATGCGCTCGACCCGGCCGTGCGCGACCGCCTGCTGCCGATGCTGCGCGTGCGCGTCGAGACGGTCGACGAGGGGCCTTGGCGGCCGGAGGACGTCGCCGACCCCTCGGGGTTCGGCCTGATCCTGCTCGACGGCCTGCTGTTGCGCGACCTGTCGCTGCACGAGCGCTGGTGCGCGGAGCTGCTCGGCCCGGGCGACCTCATGCGCCCGTGGCTCGATCCGGACGGGATGGCCGGCTACGACACCGGGGACCTGCGCTGGCAGGTCGTCGACGGGCCGGTGCGCGTCGCGGTGATCGACCGGCCGGCGAGCACGCTCATGGGCCGCTTCCCGGCGATCGTCAACGAGCTGCTCGACCGTTCGCTCGCCCGCGCCCGCTCGCTGCAGTTCCAGCTCGCGCTGACCCAGGTCCACGGCATCGGGCGGCGGCTGGAGCTGCTGCTGTGGCACCTGGCCGACCGGTGGGGCCGCGTGACGCCGCAGGGCGTCGTCGTGCCGCTCGACCTCACGCACGAGATGCTCGGCCGGCTGATCGGCGCGCGGCGCCCGTCGGTGACGACCGCCCTGCGCGCGCTGGCCGACGAGGGGCGCGTCGAGCGCACGCGCGACGGCTGGGTCCTCGCGCGCGACTGACGCCGACGCACCACAAGAAGGTACGTACCGACTACGGATTGCGCTCCCGCGGCGCCAGGAGCACACTCCGCAGTCGAGAAGGGTCGCCGACGAATCCAGATGTGGGTCGTCAGGCGGCCCTTCACTATGTGTCGGCAGGGCCGCCTCCACGCGGCTCGGCCGCCGCGAGGCGTCGGAGCTCCTAGGCCGCTCCAGGCCGCGCGCTCTAGGCCGGCGAGGCGGGCGCGGGCGCCGGCGCGGGCTCTGCCGCATCCCACCGGCGCAGCATCGACAGCGGGTCGATCGGCGACCCGCCCTCGTACCAGCCGGGCGCGGTCCAGAACTCGAAGTGCAGGTGGCAGCCGCTCGCGCGGCCGGTGTCGCCGACCTCGCCGAGCTGCTGGCCGGCGACGACGCGGTCGCCGCGCGAGACGAGCGCGGGCTGGCGCAGGTGCATGTAGGCCTGGCTCGTGCCGTCGTCGGCGTGGATGACGACGTAGTTGCCCGCGCGCGAGTGGTACTTGGCGATCTGCACCTCGCCCGGCAGCGCGGCGACGACCGGCGTGCCGCAGTCGGCGAAGACGTCCTGGCCCTGGTGGCCGCGGCCGCCGCCGAAGCGGTTCGTCTCGGTGCCGTAGCGGTGCTTGCCGACGATCGGGAAGACGCCGCCGGCGGCAGCGGGGACGAGGCTGACGCTGCGGGCGCGGACCGCCGCGAGGACGCGCAGGCGCGGCCCGGTGCGGGCGCCGGCCCGGGTGACGACCCTGACCGGGCCGGAACGGGCCTTGTCGGGCACCGTCACGAGCACGCGGTGCGGGCTCTTCTCGGTCGGGCGCGCGCGGCGGTCGTCGCGCCCGCCCTTGCCGCCGAGGAACACGACCGCGGTCGTCCCGGCGAGGTTCTCGCCGCTGAGACGCAGGACATACCCGCGCGGGCACGCGCGCTGGTCGCCCGTGCCGCACTTCAGCGCCGTGATCTTGGGCGGCTCGGCCGCCGCCATGCCGCCCACCGACGCGGCCGACGCGCTGCTCGCCGCGGCCACCGGGGCGAGCGCGAGCAGGAGCACGAGCGCGGTGAGGGCGGCGACCCCGCGCTGGCGCGGGCAGAGCATCGTCGGCTTGGTGACGGCTGTGGGCATGACTGGGCGCGCCTACGAGGTGAGCTGACGGGCTCGCGCAGTCATGCGCTACGACCGCGGACGCGGTCGATTCGCCCCATTGGATTGGGTCCCCCGCTCCTCTCGGGACGGGCCCGGGAGGATTCGGCGCCCGGGAAACATAACGATCCCGGCAGACGGGTGCGGTCAGGGTGGCGCGCCCGCCGTCACCACGTGTCGACGAAGCGATGCCCGCGCGCCCCCAGCGGGGCGCGGGACGCCGCGGCGAACGTGGCGGCGACGAGCGCCCGCGTCTCGGCGGGATCGATCACGTCGTCGAGCTCGAACAGGCCGGCGGCGTTCAGGGCCCGGGCGTTGCGCTCGGCCATCGCGGTCAGCTCGCGGACGCGCTGCTCGCGCTCCTCGTCGTCCGCGATCGCCTCGAGGTCGCGGCGGAACCCGAGCCGCACCGCGCCCTCGAGCCCCATCGGCCCGAGATGGGCGCTCGGCCACGCGACGGTGAGCAGCGGCTCGTGCAGGCTGCCCGCGACCATCGCCTGGGCGCCGAGCCCGTACCCGCGCCGCAGGATCACCGCCGCGAACGGCACCCGCAGCGCGGCGCCCGCGACCAGCAGCCGCGAGGTGTGACGGACCAGGCCGGTGGCCTCGGCCTTCGGGCCGACCATCATCCCCGGCGTGTCGACGAGCGACAGGATCGGCAGCCCGAACGCGTCGCACAGCTGCATGAACCGTGCGGCCTTGTCGGCGGCGGCGCTCGTGATCGCGCCGGCCATGTGCATCGTGTTGTTGGCGATGACGCCGATCGGCCGCCCCTCGATCCGGGCCAGCGCGGTCGTCATCTCGGGCGCGAAGCGCGGGCGCAAGAACGTCACCGAGCCCTCGTCGGCGAGCGTCTCGATGATCGGCTCGACCTTGTAGGCCCGGCGCCGGCGCTCGGGCACCATCTCGCGCAGGCGCGTCTGGTCGGGCACGCGCCCCGGTGCGACCGGGCCCTGGAAGTAGGCGAGCAGCCGCTTGGTCACCGCGGTCGCCTCCGCCTCGTCGGCGACGAGCACGTCGATGACGCCGTTGGCGGTCTGCATGTCGGCCGGCCCGACCTCGTCGGGGTGCACCGTCCCGAGCCCGCCGCCCTCGATCATCGCGGGGCCGCCCATCCCGATCGACACGTTCTCCGTGGCGACGACGAGGTCCGAGCACCCGGCGATCACCGCATTGCCGGCGAAGCAGCGGCCGTGGACGACCGCGATGCGCGGGACGAGCCCCGACAGGCCCGCCCAGAGCGCGAACGCACGCGTGTCGAGCGCCGACACGACCGGGTAGTCCGTGTCGCCGGGCCGCCCGCCGCCACCCTCGGCGAAGAACACGGTCGGCAGGCGCATGCGCTCGATCAGCTCGAACAGGCGGTCCTTCTTGCGGTGTCCGAGCGCGCCCTGCGTCCCGGCGAGCACCGTGTAGTCGTAGGAGAGCACGGCGCACGCGCTGCGCTCGGGCCCGACGAGGTCGGTGTTCACGCGCGCGGTACCGGCGACGAGGCCGTCGGCCGGGGTGCGCCGGATGAGCTCGTCCAGGTCCCGGCGCCCGCGCTGCGCCGCGATCGCGAACCGCCCGTACTCGACGAACGAGCCCGGGTCGACGAGGTCGGCGACGTTCTCCCGGGCCGTCCGGCCGCCGGCCGCATGGCGTTTGGCGACCGCCTCGGGGCGTGCCTCGTCCTCGGTCAGCGCGCGGCGGTGCAGGACCTCCTCGAGGTCGCTGCGGGCGCGCTCGGCGTCGTCGTCGCTCACGGGCCGTGAGGGTGCCAGACCCGCGCCCACCGCCGCGGGCTCGCGCGGGATGGGAGGATCCCGGCCCATGAGCGACACCGTTCTCATCGCCTACGACGGCTCCGACCCGGCCCGCCACGCGATCCGGGAGGCCGCGCGGCTCTTTCCCGGCCGGCGGGCGGTGGTCGTCTGCGTCTGGCGGTCGGTGCGTCACGCGGTCGGCGCGGCCCGGGCGGCGCTGCCCGAGAGCGTCATCCGCGAGGCCGTCGCGAACCTCGACCGGGTCGAGGAGCAGAACGCGACCGACCTCGCCGAGGAGGGTGCGGCGGTGGCGCGCGAGAGCGGGATGGAGGCCGAGGCCGTTCCGGTGCGCTGCCAGACCTCGGTCTGGGCGGCGATCATCGCCGAGGCCGACGCACGCGCCGCGCAGGTCGTCGTGGTCGGCTCGCGCGGGCGGTCGGGGATCCGCTCGGCGATCCTGGGGAGCGTGTCGAACGCCGTCGTGCAGCACTGCCGGCGTCCGGTGCTCGTCGTCCACCCTCCCGACGCGCCCGGGCCCTGACGCCGCTACAGCCCGGCGGGGTGGCGGACCGTGAACCCGCGCCCGGAGCGCGGCGCGGGCCGCCAGCGCGGACCCTTCTCGCCGGCGCCCGACGTGTCGAAGCGCAGCCCCGCGATGACCGCGTACGCGTGCCCGCGGTGGGCGTAGATCGTGATCCAGCGGCCGGGGCCCGCCTCGCCGAAGCGCATGAACCCGGTCGAGTCCAGCGGCGTGCGCAGCAGGCCCGCGCCGGCGAGTGCGTACGACACCGCGCCCGAGCAGTCGTAGCCCGAGTCCTCGAGCCTGGCGTGGCCGCCGCCGTACCGGTACGGCTTGCGGGTGATGCGGTTCGCGGCCGCGATCGCCGCCTTGACCTGCGGCGGCGCCGAGGCCGGCGCGATCGCGGTGCGGCCGTCCGGGGCGAGCACCGCCTGCTCGGCCGGCGCCGAGGCCGCGTGGACCTTCGCCGCGTGGGCGGCGTAGGCGCGCATCCGCAGACCGCGCGCCTGCAGCCGTGAGACGACGCCGTCGACGGTCAGGGCGTGCCGGCGCTCGTACCGGCGCACCGCGCGCCGCGTCCGGCGGCCGAAGTGGCCGTCGACCCGCGTGGGGACGCCGGTGAGCGTCAGCCACCGCTGGAGCACGCGGACGTCCCGGCCACGGTCGCCGAGACGCAGCGGCTTGTCGCCGAACCGCGCGTCGGCGGCCGGCGGGCTGGTCATGGGCAGCGCGGCGGCGACGGCCGCCAGCGCGCACGAGATGGTTCTCCGGTGCGTGATCGTGTCTCCCGCTGTCCACTGCCTCCGGGGCGCGCTGTCGTGCGGGCGCTGGAAGCGGAACCCGGCTCGGCACCACGATGGGTTCAGAGCCAGGTTCCCGCCCGGCCACCGTGTGGCCGTCGCCCTGCGCGCCGGCCCGATGCCGGCGCAGATGCGTCCCCCGGCCGCTCCCGCCGGGGCGGGAGCGGTTCGGCTTGTTCTCCAGGTACGGGTGGTACGACACAGCCGCGCCGCCGGAGTTGCGCGGTGCGCTCAGCCGCGCGTCGACACCATCACGGTCCCCCGGGGGTCGGGGTTGGGCACGTCGGGCGGGGTGGGGAGCTGCGACCACACCGCGGTCGGCCGGCCGGTCCGCGGGTCGAGCGCCGCGGACGGCGGTCCGGTGGTGAAGTCGCCCGAGACCTGCTCCGTGGCGGCGAACGCGGGCTCGCCCGGCGCGCGGACGGCCGCCTCGACCGGCCCGGGGCTGAGCCCGTCGGCGCCGCCGAGCCGCGTCCATACCGCCGTGGCGGTGCCGTCGCCGGTGACGGTCACGGCGCCGAGCCGGCCGCTGGGGGCGAGCTCGCGCGCGAGCGGCGTCACCCGGGCGCCGGCGTCGACCGCGGCGGCGCGGACCGGGAACGTCATCGTCTGCCCGGAGCGCTCCGCGGCGGCCCAGGCGACGACGCCCGTCCCGTCCGGCGCCAGCGCGACGCGCACCCCGCTCTCCGGCCGCACGGCGGCGCCGCCCGGGTCGAGGGTCGTCGCCGGCCGGAACCCGCGCGGGCCGGCGGGGCGGACGGCGGCCCGCACGACGTACGGCTCGTTCGCCTCGATGCCGCCGTCCTGGGCGCCCCAGGCGACGACCATGCGCCCGCTGCGCGCGACCGCGGCCTCGACGTTCGTGAGGTCGTCGGTCGGCCCGAGCGACTGCGGCCCCTCGAGCCGTCCGCCGGCGCGCGACCAGCGCGCCTCGAGCCGGTCGGCGCGCCGGTAGGCGACGACGACGTCGCGCCCCTCGCCGACGGCGACGTCGACGTCGCTCATCCGCCGGCCCGACCGGATCACGCGGCGCTTGCCGAACGGGCGGCCCGCACGGCGCTCGGCCATCCACAGCAGATCGCGGCCGGGGCGCGCCTCGATCCACGCGACGACCGCGTCGCCGCGGCTGTTGGCGGCGATCGCCGCACCGCCGCCGTCGGCGTACTCGTCGAGCACCCGCTGGGGGTCGACGTCACCGGTGACGCGGCCGAACGAGACGCCGAGCCGGACACGGCGGTCGCGGTCGATGGACGTCTGGCGCAGGACGAGCGCACGGGTCGAGCCGTACGCGACCGGGTCGTCGGCGATCGCGCCGGCGAGGTCGCGGAACACGCGCCAGCCCGAGCCGGGCGCCCCGGTCGCCAGGCGCATCTGCGGGCGGTCGCACTCGGGCGGGCCACACGGCCGGTTCCACGCCACGAGCGCGTGCCCGGAGGCGCCGAAGGCGATCTGCGCCCGCGTCACCGCGTTGGCGTCCGGGCCGACGGTCGACGGGGTGCTCCACGGCGGCGCGGCCTGGGCTGCCGGGGCGGCGGCGCCCAGGATGCCGAGCGCGGCGAGGAGGGGGACGATGCGTGGCTTCGTCATGTCCCTGCAACGACGCCGCGGGGCGCCGGAGCCGGCCCGATTGCGACGCCTGTCGGCGTGCTGACCGCCACGGCGGGCAGGATCGCCACGGGCGGGCCGCTCGCGTACCTGCTCATCGCGGCGCTCGTCGCCGCCGACGCGATCCCCCGATGTTCCCGAGCGAGACGGCGATGATCACCGGCGGCATCCTCGGGCCGGTCTTCGAGCTGCTCACGCGCCGCACGTCGCTGCTCTGACGGCGCGCGCTCTGCGGGACGGCGGTCCGGGCGGCGCGGTCAGGCGCGCGGCGTCTCGGCGCCGAACAGGTCGTCGATCCGGCGCGTGAGCGCCACGCCGCTGGCGCGGAAGAGCGGGCAGAGGACGTCGAGGTCGCGGCCGACGCGGGTGACCTCGCGGATCACGAGCCACGCCGGCATGAGCAGTGCGGCCGCGAAGCGGCTGGCCTCCTCCTCGATGTCGGCGGCCGGGCGGCTCGTCGCGGGCTGCTCGTCCACCGCGGTGCGCCGGCAGAACAGCGACGTCTGGCCGTCGCGGTGCAGCTCCCAGTGGCCGAGCTCGTGGCAGATCGTGAACCGCCGGCGCGTCGGCCACGTGCGCGCCTCCTCGGCGTTGACCCAGATCTCGCCGCGGGCGGGGAGGAGCAGGCCCGACAGCGACTGGCCCTCGGCGAGCGGCGGCGCGCCGGGCGCGGCGGTCATGTCCTCGACGTCGCGGACGAGCAGCCCGAAGACGCTGTCGGCGATGTCCTCCACCGGGACCGGCAGCGTCTCGCCGTCCCAGATCCACGGAGGCAGGCGGCTCAGCACCTGCTCGGCGTGCTCCTCGGGGCGCTCCACTGAGTGGCGAGCCTAGTCCAACCCCAGGGCCTTGACGAGGCGCTCGACGAGACGCTGGGCGGGGTGGGGCGGGGGCGTGCGCAGCCGCGCGGCGAGCAGGGCGGCGAGGCGCCGGTCGCCCGCGTCGATCGCATGGGCGAGGACGCGGTAGGGGTTCGGTCGCCGGCCCATGTCCCACGAGGGTCGTCAGGCGGCGGGGCCGTCTGACGCGCCGGTGAACAGCTCGTCGACCTCGTCGCGGTCCTCCTCGGCGGGGCGTGGCGCGGAGCCTTGCATCGCGGCGAGGTGGTCGGGGTCGGGCTCGGCGGTCCGCGCGAACGCGGGCGCGCTCGCGGCGCCCGGCGCGGGCGGCCGCGGGAGCTCGGCCGCCGCCTCGCGCAACGCCGCGACCGTCGTCCCGGTGAGCCGCGCGAGCGCCTCGAGCACGCGGTCGCTCACGCCGCCCGGGTCGAGCTCGCCCTGCTCCATCGCGTGGTAGTAGACGCCGACCTTCTCGGCGCGGTCGGCGACCCCGAGCGCCTCGGCGAGCCGCGCGACGAGCTCGCTGCGGCGCAGCCGCGCCCGGTTGCGCAGGCGCGGCAGCACGACGGGCCAGGCGCCGGCGCGGCCCTGCAGCGATTGGGCGATGTCGTCGGCGAGCGGCCGCGCGGGCGACCGCGCGAACGCGGCGGCGTCGAACCGCCGCCGCGGCGCGCGCTCCAGGTAGGCGTCGAGGAGCTCCGCCAGCTCGCGGCGGTCGGTGCCTTCGACGCGGTCGAGCACGTCGGCGGGCCGGACGTCCTCGCCCGCCTCGCGGCGTGCGATGAACTCGCGCAGGAGCTGCTGGACGTCGGCCATCGCTACGGATTCTCCCCTTCGAGCAGCTCGCGCAGCCGCCGCCGGAAGCGGCTGACGATCTGGTAGGCGTTGGCCTCGGTGATCCCGGGCACCTCGGCGACGGCGTCGCGCGCGTCGCGGTCCTGGAAGACGAGCAGCTCCACGACCCGGCGGTGGGGCTCGGACAGCTCGTCGAGGCACTGCTCGACGAGGAGCTGCACCTCCACGTAGCCCGCGCCGTCGGGCTCGTGCCGGCCTCGCAGGTGCTCGCGCTCGCCGTCCTCGGTCTCGCGGACGAGCGGCGTCTCCTCCGGCCGGCGCTCCTGGCGCCGGTAGTAGTCGGCGGTGGCGCGCTTGATGATCGTCGTCAGCCAGGAGCGGAACTCGCCGACCGACTCGCCGGCGAAGCTCGACGTGATCGCGCGCGAGATGACGTTCGCGGTCTCCTCCTCGACGGCGTGGGCGGGCAGCCGCAGGCTGAGCCGCGCCTCGACCAGGTCCCAGAACGCGAACACGAGGATCTGCAGGGCGGTGCGGGCGTGCGCGTGCTCGCCGGCTTCGGCGGCCGCGCGCAGGTAGGCGACGAGCTCGTCGTCGGTGAGACGGTCGAGCTCGGCTTCGGAGAGCGGGCGGAACGCGGGCAACGGGATCGAGGGTCGGCGGAGCGGCCGGGGACCTGACGGGACGCTAACCGCGCCGCCCGTCAGATCGCGCGTCGCGCCGGCGACCCATCGCGCATGCACATCTCGACCCATCTCGACGTCGACGTGGTCGCGCTGGAGTCCCGCGACCGGGTCACGCTCATGCTCGACCTCACCGCGCCGATGCTCGTCGGCGGCGGCGAGCGCCCGCCCGCCGCGATCCAGGTCGTCCTGGACCGCAGCGGCTCGATGGGCGGCGACCGCCTGGCGGTCGCGCGGCGCGCGCTCGACGCGTTGCTCGCGCGGCTCGGGCCGCTCGACGTCGTCGGCGTCGTCGCGTTCGACGACGAGGTGTCGGTCGTCGTGCCCGCCGGACCGCGCGGCGACGGCGCCGCCGCGCGCGCCGCGGTCGCCGCGCTCGTGCCGGGCGGGATGACGAACCTGTCCGGCGGGGTGCTGCGCGGGCTGCAGGAGCTGCGCCGGGCGGCGCCGCGGGGCGGGACGCTCGTCGTGCTCTCCGACGGGATGGCGAACGTGGGGGAGACCGATCCGGACCGGCTCGGCGCGGTCGCGGCGAAGGCCCGCCACCGCGACGGGGTCACGGTGTCGGCGATCGGGATCGGGCTCGACCACGACGAGGCCCTGCTGGCGGCGCTCGCGCGTGGCGGCGCCGGCAACGCGTACTTCGCCGAGGAGGCCGACACCGCCGGCGCGCAGCTCGCGAGCGAGGTCGACGGGCTGCTCACGGTCAGCGCGCAGGCGGCGAGCCTGCTCGTCAAGCCCGCCGACCCGACGACCGGCGTGACGGTCTGGAACGACCTCCCCGGGCACGGGACGGCCGACGGGATCATGCTCGAGCTCGGCGACCTCGTCGCGGCCGAGGAGCGCAGGCTCGTCCTGACGTTCGACGTGCCGGCGATGGCCTCGCTCGGCCTGGCGAAGATCGCCGACGTGCGGCTGCAGTGGGTCGCGCTCCCCGAGCTCGTCGAGCACACGATCGACCTGCCGGTGTTCGTCAACGTCGTCCCGGGCGACGCCGCCGTCGGGCGCGTCCCCGACCCCGTCGTCCGCAGCGAGCTCGCGTTCCAGCAGGCCCAGCGCACGAAGCGCGAGGCCGCCCGCGCGATGCGCGAGGGCCGGATCGCCGACGCGCACGAGCTGTACCGCGCGGCCGGCCTGGACCTCCGCGCGTCGGCCGCGTCGGCGCCGGTCGCCGCGGCGATCGAGCTCAACACCGACGCCGACCTGCTCGAGGACCTCGCGCTGCGGGCGATGTCCGACGACCCGCGCCGCGTCGCGAAGGCCAGCGAGGCCGACAGCGGCTGGAAGAGCCGCCGGCGCGGGCGGCGACCGGCGCGCTGAGCGCGTCAGATCGGCTGCCGCTCCGACGACCTCCCGGACATGCGCTCACACCTCATCGCCCTCCTTCTCGCCGCCGCTGTCGCCGGGTGCGGCACCACGGCCGATCCCGAGCCCGGCGCGGCGGGCTCCGGCCGTTCGGCCACCTCGGCCGACACGGCCGAGCCGTCGCCGCCCGAGCTCGACGTGACGATCGACTCGCCTCGGGGCGGCAAGCGCACCACGGCATCGCGTGTCCGCGTCACGGGGACGGTCAGCCCGCCCGACGCGCGCGTGACGGTCAACGGGCGCTCGGCCGATGTCGAAGCCGACGGCACGTGGACCGCCCGCGCGTCGCTCGAGCTCGGCACGAACGGCGTCCGGGCGGTCGCGACGACCGACGGCACCACCGACCGGGCGGTCGACACGGTCGAGGTCGTGCGCCGCCGCACCGCGGCCCAGCGCGCGGCGTTCCGGGAGGCGCAGCGGCGCAAGCGCGAGCGGCGCCTGGCCGAGCTGAAGGCCTCGGCCCGGGCGATCGATCCCGAGCTCCTGCAGAAGAACCCCGACAAGCACGCCGGCGAGCGGGTCGTCGTGTCCGGCGAGATCTTCCAGATCCAGGAGGACTCCTCGCAGGGCAACTTCATGATGATCAACACCGGATGCGAGACGTCCTACGACATCCGCATCTGCGACGGCCCGACCGTCCACATCTCCTACCGCGGCACGAACGACAAGACCGAGGACGACTTCGTCACGGTCTACGGGACGGTCGTCGGCGGGCTCGAGTACGAGACGGCGATCGGCGGCTCGAACTTCGTCGCGTCGATCGAGGCCGAGATCGTGGAGTGACGCGGTTCACGACACGTTCACGCGACGGGCCCGGGTGCCCGGCACAGTGCATGTCGCGTGCTGTCCTCTCCTCCACAGCGCGCAGATCCAGAGAACAGACGCGATGCCCGCCGGCCTCGTTCCACGGGAGCCTGACCCCAGCTCCCGGCGCCGGCGGGCCTCGCGCGGATCTCGGCGATGAGCGGCACGAGACGGCGGGCCGGTGTCAGATCGCCGGGGTGGGCCGCGACCTGCGGCACATGCGTTCGGTCAAGTGCTGCGCTGCGGATGCCGACATCGGACCCAGGACGTACGCGTCTTCGCTCGGCTGATGCTCCTGCCCGCACACGCCACCGACGTCGTCCTCTCGGCGTCCGACATCACGGAGTTCCTCGCGTGCGATCACCTCTTCGAGCAGGCGCGGGCGATCGCGTTCGGTGAGCGACCCCGCCCGCGACCGCGTGTCGACCCGCACGCCGATCTCGTCGCGCGCCGGGGCGACCGGCACGAGATCGAGGTCCGCGACCGGCTGACCGCCGAGCTCGGCGGCTGCGTCGATCTGTCCGCCGCGCGCCCGCCGGCGCTCACGCCCGAGGCGCTGCGCGCGGCGGCGGGGCGCACGTACGAGGCGATGCGCGACGGCGCCCCGCTCATCTACCAGGCGCAGCTCTTCGACGGGAAGTGGCAAGGCCGTGCCGACTTCCTGCGGCGGATCGACGGCGTGCGGTCGGACCTGGGCGACTGGGCCTACGAGGTCGTCGACACGAAGCTCTCCCGCATGGTCAAGCCGTTCGTCGTCCACCAGCTCTCGCTCTACAGCCGGCTGGTCGCGCAGCTGCAGGGCACCGAGCCGGAGCGTGCGTCCGTCATCCTCGGCGACGGCCGCGAGGAGAGCATCGAGCTGCGTCGCTTCGCGGCCCTGCACCGGCGGGTCGCCGCCCGCGTCGAGGCCGCCGCCGCGGCCGGCCGCGCCCGCGTGACCTACCCGGAGCCCACCGCGCACTGCGCGGTCTGTCACCTCGCTGCCGAATGCGACGCGCGCCGCCGCGCCGACGACCACCTCAGCCTGGTCGCCGGTGCGCGCCGCGAGCAGCGCGAGCGTCTTGTCGAGCTCGGGCCGGCGACAGTGGCCGAGCTCGCTGCGGCTCCGACGGACCTCGACCCCGGTCGGCTCGGACCGGAGACGTTCGCCCGGCTCCGTGGCCAGGCCGCATTGCAGGTCGAGTCACGGAGGAGCGGTGAGCCGCGCCGCCGGCATCTCGAGCCCGTCCGCGCGCGCGGCTATGCCCGGCTGCCCGCCGCGGATCCCGGCGACGTGTTCTTCGACCTCGAGGGCGACCCCTGGCTCGAGCACGACGGCGGCATCGAGTACCTCTGGGGCTGGTGGACCGGCGACCGCGGCTACGAGCATGCGTGGGCGCACGACGTCGCCGCCGAGAAGCACGCGCTCGAGCGGTTCGTCGACCTGATCGTCGAGCGCCGCCGGCGGCATCCGCGTATGCACGTGTTCCATTACGGCGCGCACGAGACGTCGAAGCTCAAGTCGCTCGCGCTGCGGCACGCCACCCGCGAGGAGGAGGTCGACGAGCTCCTCCGCAACGGCGTGCTCGTCGACCTGTACGCGGTCGTGCGCCAGGCGATGCAGGTCGGCGAGGAGAGCTACTCGATCAAGCGGCTCGAGCGCCACTACGGGTTCGTCCGGCAGGAGAAGAGCGTGCGGGAGGGCGGTGGCTCGATCGTCGCGTACGAGACGTGGCTCGAGAGCGGGGCCGACCGCCTCCTGGAGGCGATCCGCGCCTACAACGAGGAGGACTGTCGCTCGACGGCGGCGTTGCGGGACTGGCTCGTCGACCGGATGCGGCCCGAGGCGGCAGCCCGGTTCGACGTCGACTTCAGCACGCTTGCCGAGCCAGAGCCCGACGAGCCGCGGCCCGGGCCCGAGTGGCTGCCCGGTCAGATGGAGCTGGTGGCCCGGCTTCAGGCCGGGCTGCCGGACGACGAGCGTGAGGACGACGGCGAGCAGGCGGCGCGGAGGCTGCTCTCGCACCTGCTCCTCTACCACTGGCGCGAGGGCAAGCCGGAGTGGTGGCGCTGGTTCGCGCTCGCGCAGATGAGCCCGGCCGAGCTCGTCCACGAGCCGGACGCGATCGGCGAGCTCGAACGCGACCCCGATGTGGAGCCGCGCGAGCACAAGCGCTCGTGGGAGTACGCGTTCCGCTTCCCCGAGCAGGAGGTCAGGCTCTCACCGGGGACCCACGTCGATCCCGTGACCTGCGAGACGCACAACGTCGTCGCCGCCGAACCCGACCGGATCGTGATCCGGCGCTCGAAGACCAAGCCGGCGCCCGCACCCGCGGCGCTCATCCCCAACAAGCCGATCATGGTGGGCGTCCTACGGGAGGCGATCACCGAGCTCGCCCGTTCCGCGCCGGGCTCGTACCCCGTCGCGCGCTCGCTGCTGACGGGCGGGTCGCCACGGCTTCGGAGCGGCGTGTTCCGGGCCGGCGACGACCCGACGCTGGAGGAGATGGTCGACGCGACGCTGGCGCTCGATCGCAGCCACCTCGTCGTCCAGGGACCACCCGGCACCGGCAAGACCTATCGCGGCGCGCGGATGATCGTCGCGGCGTTGCGTGCCGGACGGAGGATCGGCATCACCGCGCAGAGCCACGCCGCGATCAAGAACCTGCTCGAGGCGATCGAGCAGCACGCCCTGGAGACCGGCTTCTCGTTCTCGGGCTTCTACAAGGGCAGCGGCTACGACAGCGCTTCGGGGTGCGTCCACGTCGATGACGACAACGATGCCGTCAGCGAGGACCACCAGCTCGTCGCGGGCACGGTGTGGCTGTTCGCACGTCCCCGGCACCGCGAGGCGTTCGACCTGCTCGTCATCGACGAAGCCGGCCAGTACGCGCTCGCGGACGCTGTCGCAGCAGCCACCGCGGCCCGGGACGGCGTCGTGCTGCTCGGCGACCCGCAGCAGCTTCCCCAGGTCACGCAGGCGCGCCACCCGGGCCGATCGGGGCTGTCGGCGCTCGCGCATCTGCTCGCCGACCGGCCGACGATCCCACCCGATCGAGGGTTCTTCCTCCCGGAGTCCTGGCGCATGCACCCGGACGTCTGCGCCTTCGTCTCCGAGCGCAGCTACGAGTCGCGCCTGCGCTCGCGGCCGGCGTGCGGACTCCGCACGGTGTCGGCGCCCGGCACGTTGTCGGGCGCGGGGCTCCGGGTCATCGAGGTCGAGCACGAGGGCAACTCCCAGCGGTCGGTCGAGGAGGCCCAGGCGATCGCCGCCGCCTGCGAGGACCTGCTCGACGGCGGCGAGGTGACCGACGACGAGGGTGCGAGCCGCCGCCTCGAGCCGGCGGACATCATGGTGGTCGCCCCGTACAACCTGGCGGTCACCTGCATCGCTCACCACGTCCCGGCGGGCGTCCAGGTCGGCACCGTCGACCGCTTCCAGGGCCGCGAAGCCCCGGTCGTCTTCTACGCGATGACGTGCTCGACCGCTGCCGACGTGCCGCGCGGCCTGCACTTCCTGTTCAACGCCAACCGCCTGAACGTCGCGGTGTCCCGCGCGCAGTGCCTGGCCGTGCTCGTCCACAGCCCGCGGCTCCTGGACGCCGACTGCCCGACGGTGGAGGCGATGGCGCTCGTCGACGGGGCGTGCCGGTTCGCCGAGCTTGCTCGCGTCGAGACCGGCCGGCCCGTCTGAGACGCTTCGGCAGCTCATGGAGGAGACCGCACCCGGGCCGCGCGACCATCTCGTGACGGAGGCGCTGCGTCGTGCGCTGTCGCAGCTCGACGAGGAGCTCGTCGACGCGGTGCCGCTCGACCCCGCCGAGGGGCCGACCCGGCTTGCCCGTCACCTCGCGCGCGAGATGGAGATCCTGCTGCGCGACGAGGAGGACGCGAGCGAGCAGGCCGCGCGCACGAACAGCCTCCTCGGGCGCCTCGGCGAGGTGGCGCAGGAGCAGCGGCTCGTGGTCCCGCCGAAGGTGCTGCGCGGTATCCGGGGACGCTCGCCGCTCGGCGAGCGGCTCGACCCGCCGCCGAGCCCCGCGATCCCGTTCAGCCAGAGCGACCTGCTCGTCAACGCCGAGGGACAGCCGAACATCGGCTCCGAGCTGCGAGCCGAGCTCGCCTCGGCGACGAGCGTCGACCTCATCTGCGCCTTCGTGATCTGGTCGGGCGTCCGGCACGTCAGCGACGCGTTGCGCGACGTCATCGAGCGCGGCGGACGCGTGCGGGTGATCACGACCACGTACATGGGCGCAACCCAGAAGGAGGCGGTCGACCACCTCGTCCGCCTGGGCGCGCAGGTCAGGGTGGCGCTCGACGCGCGCACGACCAAGCTCCACGCGAAGGCGTGGCTGCTCGAGCGGCCGTCGGGGCTGAGCACCGCGTTCGTCGGCTCGTCGAACCTCTCGCACACCGCGCTGTTCGACGGCCTGGAATGGAACGTGCGGCTGTCGTCGGTCGACGCGCCGCACGTCCTCGATCGCGTCCGCATGACCTTCGAGGCCCACTGGGCGTCCGAGCACTTCGAGGACTACCACCCCGACCGCAACGGGGAGGCTCTCGCACAGGCGCTGGCCCAGCACGACCGCCGTTCGCTCGGGGAGGCGTCGACGATCTCGTTCGCCGGAGTCGACGTCCGCCCGTATCCGCACCAGCAGCGCATGCTCGACGCGCTCGCGCTCGAGCGCGAGCGCCACGACCGCCACCGCAACCTCGTCGTCGCCGCGACCGGCACCGGCAAGACCGTGGTGGCGGCGCTCGACTACCGGAACCTCTGCCGACCGGACGGGCGCCGTCCCTCGCTGCTCTTCGTCGCACACCGGGCCGAGATCCTCGACCAGGCGCTTCAGACCTACCGGACGGTGCTGCGAGACGGCTCGTTCGGCGAGCGGCACGGCAGCGGCTACACCGCACAGGGCGGGCACGTGTTCGCGACGATCCAGTCGCTGCAGCCCGAGCAGCTCGGTCCGAAGGCGTTCGAGGTCGTCGTCATCGACGAGTTCCACCATGCCGCCGCACCGACCTACGACCGGCTGCTCAAGCACCTCCAGCCCCGGGAGCTGCTCGGCCTCACCGCCACGCCTGAGCGTCTGGACGGTCGCGACGTCACCGAGTGGTTCGACCACCGCATCGCCGTCGAGTTGCGGCTGTGGGAGGCCATCGACCAGGGGTTCCTCGTGCCGTTCCAGTACTTCGGCGTCAGCGACGGGACGGACCTCAGCGACCTGACGTGGCGGCGCGGTGGCTACGTGCTCGAGGAGCTCTCGAACCTGCTCAGCTCCGACGACCGCCGCGTGGCAAAGCTGCTCGAGGCGATCCGCCGGATCGTCCTCGATCCCGGGCGGATGCGGGCGCTCGGGTTCTGCGTGTCCAAGGAGCACGCACGCTTCATGGCGCGCAAGTTCACGGAGGCCGGCATCCGCAGCGTCGCGCTCACCGGCGACGACGCGCCGGACGCGCGGCGTGCGCGGCTGAACGACCTCCGCGCCGGCTCTCTGCAGTGCATCTTCTCGGTCGAGGTCCTCGGCGAGGGCGTCGACGTGCCGGACGTCGACCACCTGTTCCTGCTGCGGCCGACCGCGTCGCCGACGGTGTTCACCCAGCAGCTCGGCCGCGGCCTGCGGCGCGCCGAGGGCAAGAGCCACCTGACGGTCATCGACCTCATCGGCCAGCAGCACCGCGAGTTCCGCTTCGAGGACCGCCTCAGGGCGATCGTCGACCCGCGCCGTGGGCCGGTGAAGACGCAGGTCGAGGAGGACTTCCCGTTCCTGCCGGCGGGCTGCACGATCGATCTCGACCGTCAGAGCCGCGAGATCATCCTTGACAACCTCCGTGCGACGGTGCGGCGCTCGCGCTGGCAGGTGCTCGTCAGCGACCTGCGCCAGGCACCGGACGACATCCGCCTGACCGGCTTCCTCGAGCAGTACGGGCATCGCGTCGCGGACGTCTACGGGCGCGCCGACGGGTCCTGGACCGCGCTGCGGAGGGAGGCGGGGAAGCCGGTGTCCGCACCGCACGACGCTTCCGCGGAAGCGCCGGCGCTGAAGGCGATGCGTGGGCTGACCCACGTCGACGACGCCGAGCGCGTCGGCTTCTATACCGACATCCTCGAAACCGACCGCGCGCCGCGCCTCGCGGACGTCGACGAGCGCCGCCGGCGCCTGCTCACCATGCTCGCCCGCCGCCTCGGATCGGCGACCTCCGGTGCGGCCACCGTCGATGAGTTCCTCGCGCGCGTCTGGCGCGAGCGGACGGTGCGTGCCGAGCTCGTCGAGCTGCTCGAGGCGCTCGACGAGCGCTCGACCACCCGGCCGATGGCGTCGGTGCTGGACCCGATGATCCCGCTCGCCGTCCACGCGCGGTATCAGCGCGACGAGATCACCGCCGCGCTGGGGCACGACGAGGGGGTCAAGCCGAAGGCGACGCGCGAGGGCGTGCTGTGGGTGCCGAGCGCGAAGGCCGACGTCTTCTTCGTCGACCTGCACAAGGCCGAGCGGGACTACTCGCCGACGACGATGTACCGCGACTACGCCATCAACCGCGAGCTCTTCCACTGGGAGTCGCAGTCGCGTCAGGCGCCGCACCAGCCGACGGTCCAGCGGTACATCAACCACCAGCGCGAGGGGACGCAGGTCCTGCTGTTCGTGCGCGAGCGCAAGCGCGACGAGCTCGGCACCGCGGCGTTCACGTTCCTCGGGCCGGTGACCTACGTCGAACACAAAGGCGCGCGCCCGGTGTCGTTCACGTGGCGCCTGCCCCTTCCGATGCCCGAGGAGCTCTTCGAGACCGCTCGCAGCGTCGCCGCGGCATAGATGGCGGCGTCCCCGCCCCGGACGAGACGGGGACGCGTGGACCGGAGCTCAGCGGTGGTGCCTGCGCGACGCCGCGCCGCCCTCGTCCGGGCAGTGCACGCGCGGGTTGTACATCGCGAACCGACCCGCCGGGTTGTGGCGGTACAGCCACACGTGCAGGTCGTAGTGCATCGGCATCCCGGGCTCGTGGCCGAGCATCGGGCCGTCGAACGGCAGCCCGAACAGCGACGGGCGGTCGTCGTCGGTGTGGAGGTTCTGGTCGGCGTCGACCTGGAAGTACTCGATCGCGCCGAGGCGCAGCTTGCCGCTCGGCATCGGCTCGTACACGAGGATCTCCGGCTTGGTGACGTCGAGCTTGCCGTCGGCGACGAGCTCCTCGTTCGCGTAGTGGATGCCCATGCCGCCGTACTTGGGATCGTCGGTGCACTCGCCGATCGCGCGGTAGCCGGCCTCGCGCGCGACCTTCACGTCGCGGAAGCGCCTGGTCGCCTCGCGGGCGCGCCGCAGGTCCTCGCTCCGGTCGCGCTGCGACGCGTGGCTCCGGCTCTTGTGCGCCGAGGCGGGGGAGGGCAGCGCGGCGAGCGCGAGCGCGGCCAGGGCGGCGAGCGCGAGGGCGGTGAGGATCGCCGGCCGGGTCGTCGGCCTGAGGTGGGTGTGGGACATGGGGTCCTTCCTCGTCGGGGTTCGGGCTGAGCGGGACCGGTCCACTCACCTCCAAGGAGCCGCGAGGCGCCCGGCGTATTCCGTGCCCCGGTCAGGAGCGCACCTGCCCGCCGCCCCGCCAGGCCGACAGCTCGACGATCGTCTCGACCTCGAGCACGTGCCCGGCGACGACGCACGTGTGCCCGTCGCGCTCGAACACCGCGACGTCGTGGCCGCCGTGGCGGGGGTCGCGGTAGAGCGCGATCCGCAGGCCGTCGCGCTCGACGATCCGCGCGCCGTCCGGCAGGCCGAGCGCCGGGCCCGCCACGATCGTGTACGCGAGCCGGTGCCCGTGGTGCTCGTAGTACACCGTCGCGGTGTCGCGGTCGCCGAGCCGGTCGCGCCGCATCCCGGTCGTGCGCCAGCCGAAGTCCGGCTCCCAGTTCGGGAACCGCACGCCGTCGACCTCGGCCTCGAGCGCCGTGCCGGTCTGCGGGGGACGCGGCTCGGTGGCGGGGAGCATCGAGAGCACCGCGACCCGCTCGGGCGACGGCGGATCGGCGCCGGGCGCGACGAGCGCTGCGACCGCGACGCACGCGGCCAGCACGGCGGCGAGCGCGCCTGCCGCGGCGTGCCGCAGAGGCGCACGGGGCTCGGGCGCGGGCCGGACGGACACGGCGGCCGGCGCGGGCGCCTCGTCGAGCCCGGCACGCAGCGCGCGCGCCACCCGCTGCTGGCGCGCGATGAGCCGCTCCGCGCCGGGGATGGAGCGCGCCCGCTCCTCGGCGCGCCGGCGCCGGCGGCCGGTCAGCGTCCCGTCGGCCAGGCCGACGAGAAGCCGCTCGTCACGACGGCTCAGCGCGCTCATGCGGCCTCCATCGCGGCGGCGACCTGCTCGCGGGCGCGGTAGAGCCGGCTCATCACCGTGCCGATCCGCGTGCGCAGCGAGCGCGCCGCCTCCTTGTAGGACAGCCCGACGACGTCGACCGCGACGATCGTGGCGCGCAGCGGCTCGGACAGCTCGGCCATCGCCGCGTACGCCAGGCGCGCCTCGAGCGCGCGCGCCGGGTCGGCGTGCAGGTCGGCGACCCACTCGAGGTCCTCGGGCGCCGCCGGGGCGGGTCGCCGGCGCGCCGCCGCGCGCGCGTGCGTGTGGCGCAGGACGCGCGGCAGGTACGCGACGTCGTGGTCGCGCTGCACGAACCGCGGCCGCCGCAGCACCCGCTCGAACGTCTCCTGGACGAGATCCTCCGCGTCCTCGCGCGACCTGCACATCGCGTACGCCGCCCGCATGAGCCGCGGCCGGTGCTGGGCCAGGCTGGCCGGCTCCAGCCGCCGCCGCGGCTCTGCTCCGGCCCCGTCCGGCGCGACCGCGGTCGCCGGTTCTCGCACCCCTGCCATCGAGGATGAAGGAGAGGGCCGCGGCCGGGTTTATTCCCTCCGGTGATTCGTCTCGTGAGATCGCGCGAAACTACGGACGGCAGCGCGGCGGCGCGTCCGTAGCGTTGGCCCATGAGCGACAAGACCGCCACCACCCGGTCCGGCGTGGCCCCGCACGGGCTGCGCGCGGCCACCGAGTTCCTCGAGGGGCACGGCGTCCGGTTCGAGGTCGTCGAGCACCCCACCACGGACACCGCCGCGAGCGAGGCGCGCGCCGCGCACGAGGCGCCGCAGCGCACCGCGAAGACCGTCGTCGTCCGCGAGGGCGACGAGGTGTGGATCATCGCGGTCGTGCCCGCCGACCGCCGGCTGGACCTCGTCAAGCTGCGCGAGGTCCTCGGCGCCGACGCGCCGCTCGCGCTCGCCGAGGAGGACGCGATCGCCGAGCGGTTCCCCGAGGTGCAGGTCGGCGCGATCCCGCCGTTCGGCCCGGCGCTCGTCAACGCCACCGTCGTCGACGAGCGGCTGCTCGAGCACGACGAGGTGCTGTGCGCGGGCGGCGACCACCGCCACGGGATCCGGCTCGACCCGAAGGCGGTCGTCCGCCTCGCCGATGCGAAGGTCGCCGACATCAGCCAGGACTGGTGAGGCCTCCGTGCATCCGTACAGACCACGGATGAGGTTCGCTGGGGACGGCGGATGTGGCGCGGCCCGTACCGCGTGAGCATGAGGTCAAAGCCCGAGACGGAGGCCACATCATGCTCAGCACCATCCTCGTCGGCGTCGACGGCCGGAGCGGCAGCGACGACGCCGTTGCCCTCGCCCGCCGCCTGTCGCAGATCGACGACGGCAGCATCGTGGCCGTCGCCGCGTATCCCGCCACCGCCGTGACCGTCACGCAGGCCGCCTGGGGCGGCGTGCGTTCGCGCGCGGACGCCGAGCATGCGCTCCACCGGGCTCGCAGCCACCTCGGCGAGGCCGAGAACGTGACGTTCCGGACGCACCCGGCCGCGCTGCCCGCCGAGGCCCTGGTGCTCGCCGCCGAGTACGAGAACGCGGACGTCGTCGTGGTCGGCTCGACCGACCGGTCCCTCCCCGGCCGGGTGCTGGGCGGCAGCATCGTCGCCGAGCTCGTCCGCCGGTCGCCGTGCCCGGTCGCCGTCGCGCCGCGCGGCTACGCCGAGGAGCCGGTCCGCGACCTGGACACGGTCGGCGTCGCCGTCGCGACCGACGGGTCGTCGGACGACGCGATCCGGTTCGCCGCCGGGATCGCCCACGGGCTGGAGGAGGAGCCCGAGCGCATCCAGCTCATCTGCGTCGACGACGTGCCGCTCCCCGAGCGCCGCCCGGACGGCAGCCTGTACCCGCCCGCCGAGGCGCGCCGGATGGAGATCGAGCAGGCGCTGACCCGTGCCGCCGAGGCCCTGCCGTACGAGGTCGCCGCCGAGGAGGTCCGCGCGTACGGCCGGCCGGAGGAGACCCTGACCGCGATGAGCGGCGACCTTGACCTGCTCGTGGTCGGCTCCAACGCCCGCGGGCGGCTCGCCCGGCTGGTCCGCGGCAGCGTGAGCGAGGCGGTCGCCGGCGCGGCCGCCTGCCCGGTCGTCATCGTCCCGGTCGCGCGCGTCCGCGCGGCCGCCTGACTCTCCTCCCCCCGATCGGAGCGGCGCCCGCACGGATGCGGGCGCCGCCTCCGGCCCCCTCCGCCCGAGGCCATCGTGACCGCAACCTTCCGCATCGGCCGGGTCGCCGGCGTCGACATCGGCATCCACTGGAGCTGGCTGTTCATCGCCATCCTGCTCTGCTGGTCGCTGGCCGCGGGCGTCTTCCCCGAGACGAACCCGGGCCTCGACGACGGCGTCTACGTCGCGATGGCGGCCGTCGCGGTGCCGGCGTTCTTCGCGTGCCTGCTCGCGCACGAGCTCGGGCACGCGCGGCAGGCACGGCGCGAGGGCATGGTGATCGAGGGCATCGTGCTGTGGCTGCTCGGCGGGGTCGCGCGCTTCGCGGGCCGCTTCCCCTCCGCGCGCGCCGAGCTGCGCATCGCGCTCGCCGGCCCGGCCGTTTCCGCCGTGCTCGGCGTGCTGCTGATCGCGGTCTCGGTGCTCGTCCCGCTGCCCGCGGCGGTCGACGGGACCGTCCACTGGCTCGGCTACATCAACCTGCTGCTGCTCGCGTTCAACCTGCTGCCGTTCATGCCGCTCGACGGCGGGCGCGTGCTGCGGGCGATCCTGTGGGAGATCAAGGGCAACTTCACGTCGGCGACCCGGGCGGCGGCGGGCATCGCGCGCGGCGCGGCGCAGCTCATGATCTTCGCCGGCATCTTCCTGGCGTTCGCCGGCGCCGGCCTCGGCGGCCTGTGGATCGCGCTCATCGGCTGGTTCCTGCTGAACGCGGCCGAGGCGGAGGCGGCCGACGCCCGGGCGCGCTCGGCGCTCGCCGGCCTGCGCGTGGCCGACGTGATGGTGCGCTCGCCGGACAGCGTCGACGCCGCCATGCCGCTCGACCGGTTCATGGCGGGGATCGTGCTCGCCAGCCGCCACACCGCGTACCCGGTCCTGCGCGACGGCGCGCCGGTCGGGCTCGTGTCGTTCCGCAACCTCCCCGAGACCGCGGCGTCGTGGCCGTCGGCGACCGTCGCCGACCGGATGCTCCCGCTGGACCAGTGCCTCGTCGTGTCCCCGCAGGCGCCGCTGGCCGACGTCCTGCCCGACCTGCTCTCGCGGCCCGAGCGGCGCGCGCTCGTCGTCGAGGACGGCCGGCTGGCCGGGCTGCTGACCGCGACCGACGTGCTGCGGCTCGCCGAGGTGTCCGAGCTCGTCGCTCAGTCGTTCGGGCAGATGACCGCGCGGCCGGCGAGCGACCCGGTGCGCAGGGCCTCGTAGGCCAGGGCGACGTCGTCGAGCGCGAAGCGCTGGACGTGCGCGTGGATCTTGCCGGCCCGCGCCAGCTCGAGCACCTCCATGAGCTCGATCGCCGAGCCCCAGTACGTGCAGGTCAGCTCGACCTCCCACGGCAGGACGCCCATCGCCGCCCAGCTGAGCGTGCCGCCGTGGAGCCCGAGGACCGTCAGCCGGCCCTCGGCGCGCACCATCGCGGCCGCGAGCGCGAGCGTGTCGTCCGAGCCGACGACGTCGAGGACGAGCTGCGCGCCCAGGCCGCCGGTCAGCGCGCGGACGCCGGCGGCCGCCTCCGCGGGGAGGAACCCCTCGTCGGCGCCGACCTCGCGCGCGAGCGCCAGGTGCTCGGCGCTGACGTCGACGCCGACGACCCGCGCCGGGCTGAGCGCGCGCAGGAGCTGGACCGCCATGTGGCCGAGCCCGCCGACCCCGATGACGACGGCGGTCGAGCCCGGTCCGAGCAGCGGCAGCGACCGCTTGATCGCGTGGTACGGCGTCAGCGCCGCGTCGCCGAGCGGGGCCGCCTCGCGCGGGTCCAGGTCGCCGAGGGGGATGAGCAGGCGCGGCGACGGGACGAGCATGAACTCCGCGATGCCGCCGTCCAGCCCCAGGCCGCCGCCGAACGCGCCGAGCTCCGCCTGGCGCTCGCAGGAGTTCTCCTTCGACGCGCGGCACGGGGCGCAGCGGCCGCAGCCCCACGGCCCGTAGACCGCGACGGGCTCGCCGGCCTGTAGTCCGGCCACCCCCGCGCCGAGCGCCTCGACCCAGCCGGCGTTCTCGTGCCCCAGCGTGAACGGCAGCGCGAACGGCAGCAGCCCCTCCGGCCACTCCATGAGATGCAGGTCCGAGTGGCAGGCTCCGGCGCCGCCGATGCGGACCAGGACCTCGCCCGGTCCGGGCTCGGGCACCGGGACGTCCCGCAGCTCCGGCTCGTGCTGCCAGGCGGTGAGCTGATAGGCGCGCATCGTCGTGCCTTTCGGTACAAGTGCAGTGCGGCTCCCATGCTCCGTCGTGCCGCGGCGCGCCGCATCCGTACTTCTCCGGGCTCCGGCCTCGCGTTGTCTGCGCTCGCGCACGTAAGCTGCCGGTGGAGAGAGTCACTGGATGTCTGCGCTGCCGCTCACCGACGGGCTGGACACCGCCGCGCGTCGCGCGCTGGACGAGATCGCCGGCCTGCTCGACGCGCCGCGCCGCCATGTCGCCATGTGCGCGCAGGCGTTCCTGGAGATCCACGCCGGCCACGCGCCGGGGGAGCTGCGCCGCGAGCACCTGCAGGCGCTCGTCCCGCTGCTCGACGAGATCCTCGCCGGCCTGCCCGCCGGGGTCGACGGGGCGGGCGTCGTGACCGCGCCGGGCGCGCTCGCCGACCAGCCGTTGTGGCTGGAGTGGTGGCGGCGCGGACGCGGCGGGGGGATCGAGCGGCTCACCGTCACGTTCGATCCCGACCATCCGGCGCGCTTCGACTACCCGCAGGCCGAGTGGTTCGTGGTTCCGCGCGACCGCGGGATCGAGTGGGTGACCGGGCCGTTCGTCGACCGCGGCGGGACGAACTGCCACCTGTGCACGTACAGCCGGCCGCTGCACGGCCCGGACGGGACGTTCCTCGGCATCGCCGGGATGGACCTGCGCGTCGGCTACGTCGAGGCACACGCGCGCCGCGCGCTGCCGCTCCTGGACGGCATCGCGGTGCTCGTCAACCAGGACGCGCGGATCATCGCCTCGCACGATCCCGCGCTGCCCGCCGGCAGCCTGCTCGAGCCGGACCTCGCCCGCTGCGTCCGCGGCCCGCGCGGCGCGCGGCGCGAGCTGCGCCTGCGCGGCGGCGCGGTCGCCTGGCACGACACGCTGCCGTGGGGCGTCGCGCTGTTCCCCGCGCCGCGGGCGGTCAGCGCTCGAGCGCGGTGAGGCCGAGGCCGACGATGAGGTCGGTCGTGGCGTCGACGTGCTCGGACGCCAGGCGGCGGGCGCGCTCGGGGTCGCGCGCCTCGAGCGCCTCGACGAGCTCGGTGTGCTGGCGCACGGCGAGCTGACGCACCGAGTCGCCGGCCAGCAGCGTCAGCAGGGCGAGGAGGTCGTGCAGCTCGGACTGCAGGTCGATCTCCGCCTGGGTGAGCCGCGCCGAGCGCGACGCGGCGGCGATCTCGATGTGGAAGCGCCCGTCGGCGCGGCGCTGGTCGGCGGGCGTCTCGGCGGTCTCCATCTGCGCGAGCTGCACGCGCAGGTGGGCGAGCTCGGCGGGCGCGGCGCGCTCGGCCGCGAGCGCCGCGGCGGCGCCGGAGATCGCGCGGCGCAGGTCGGCCAGGTCGCGCAGGTCGTCGGCCGACAGGTCGCCGATCCGCTCGCGCAGCTCGTCGAGCTCGGGCAGCGCGATGTGGCCGGTCACGAACGTCCCTCCGCCGCGGCCCCGGCGGGTCTCGAGCAGCTGCGCCTGGCGCAGGACGGCGAGCGCCTCGCGCAGCGTGACCTGGGCGACGCCGAAGCGCTCGGCCAGCTCGGACTCGGGCGGCAGGCGCGTGCCGACCTCGAGCAGGCCGAGCGTGATCGCCTCGCCGAGCCGCCGCACGACCGCCTCGACGCGGCCCTCGCCCCCGACGGTCGGGAAGAGCGCGGCCTGCAGCCCGGGCGCGGGCGCCGCATCGGACGGGACACTCATCGCGAGAACATCCTAGAAAGACTTGACCTTGGTTTTCAGAGGTTTAGGATCGGCCGGGTCAACCCCCGACCGGAGGAGCGGAGGTGCCAGACGACGGGAAGCTGGGTCTCGACGGAAACGGGTACGACCCGAACCGCGACGGCGACCTGCAGGAGCAGTTCGTCGAACAGTGGCGCACCAACGCGTACGGGTGTTTCTCATCCGGCCACAAGTTCTGCCGCGAGGTCTGCCCGGTCATGCAGGTCACGCGGAACGAGAACCACACGCCGACGGCGTTCCACGCGAGCATCGTCGCGATGGAGAAGGGCCTCGTCGACGTCGCCGACGTCGCCGACGACTTCGTCCACTGCACCCAGTGCGGGGCCTGCGAGCTGCGCTGTCCCAACACGCTGTTCACGGGCGACTTCTACCGCCATCGCACGCGCACCGTCGACGTCGTCAAGGCGATGCGCGCGCTGATGGTCGCGACCGGCAACGAGCGCGAGGGCTGGAAGCTCTGGAACGAGCGGCTGGCCGAGTACCACAACGAGCCGGTCCTCGGCGAGGTGCCGGTGCTGCAGGAGCACGTGCGCGACTGGGCCGAGGGCCTGGACATCCCGATCGGCGGCGAGACGATCCTGTTCGTCGACTGCGAGGCCGCCTACTACCGCACGTCCTACACGCGGGCGTTCGCCCAGCTCCTGCAGAAGGCCGGTGTCGAGTTCGGCCTCATGCGCGAGCAGTGGTGCTGCGGCGGCCCGGCCGCCGAGATGGGCTACGTCGACCTCGCGCGCAGGCACGCCGAGCACAACGTCGCCGACTGGCGCGCGGTCGGGGCCAAGCGGATCATCGCGCCCGACCCGCACGACTACATCGCGTTCACCGAGGACTACCCGCGCTACTTCGGCGACGCGTATGACTTCGAGATCGTGCTCGGGGTCGAGCTCATCGACGAGCTCGTCAAGGAGGGGCGGATCCAGCTGACCAAGCCGATCGAGCGCGTGGTCACCTACCACGACCCGTGCCGGCTCAACAAGCGCAAGGGCGTGCACAAACCGCCACGTGACCTCTTGCGCGCGATCCCCGGGCTCGAGCTGCGCGACGTCGACCACGTCACCCAGTGGTCGTACTGCTCGGGCGGCGGCGCCGGGCTGCCGATCGAGAAGCCCGAGATCACCGCGGAGATCTCCAACCGCCGCGTGGCCCGCGCCCAGAGCCTGGAGGTCGACACGCTCGTCAGCGCGTGCCCGTGGTCCGAGCGCCCGCTGACCGAGGCCGGCGAGCGCGCCGACGAGCCGCTCGAGGTCGTCGACCTGTTCGAGCTGCTCGCCGAGTCCGCGGGCATCGAGGTCGGCGGCCAGACCCGCGCACCGCAGCCGGAGGCGCAGGCATGACGACGATCGCGTTCAAGAGCGGCGTCGACGACGCGGTCATCGACGAGCTGCGCGCGATCATCGGGGACGACGACCGCGTGCTGCCGAACACGAGCTCGCGCGTGAACCGCACGCGCGTGCCGGCACCGTTCCCGGTCCACCGCTGGGCCGACTACATGCCGGACGTGGCGATCCTCCCGAAGACCGCCGAGGAGGTCTCGGAGGTCGTCAAGCTCGCCAACCGGCTGCGGATCCCGGTGGTCCCGCGGGCGGGCGGCACCGGCCTGTCGGACGGCGCGGTCGCCCGGCGCGGCGGCATCCAGATCGACTGCAAGCTCATGAACCAGATCCACGAGATCGACCTCGTGGATCGCACGGTCACGGTCGGGCCGGGCATCAACATGCTCAAGCTCAACGAGGAGCTGCGCAAGCACGGCGTCTTCTATCCCGACGACCCGGCGTCGTACCCGTGCTCGCTCGTCGGCGGGCGGATCGGGACCGGCGGCTGGTCGCTGCTCGGCGCCCGCTTCGGCCACACGCGCGACCTCGTCGTCTCGATGCAGGTCGTGCTCCCCACCGGTGAGATCGTGGAGATCGGCGAGGGCGGCGGGCGCAAGCTGCGCAAGTCCTCGACCGCGCTGAACCTCAAGCAGCTGTTCACCGGCCACCAGGGGACGCTCGGCATCACGACCGAGGCGACGCTCGAGCTCGTGCCGCGGCCCGAGGTCGAGTTCGCCGCGTTCTTCGCCTACGAGGACTACATGAGCGCCTACCGGACGCTCGGCGACCTGACGAAGTCGGGCCTCGCGACGCTCGCCGGCGTCGTGCTGTTCGACGAGTGGAAGATCGCCTACCTGCGCCGCGACGACGAGGCGTACATCCCGCAGCCCGACAACGTCCGGGCGGTCATCGCGGTGGCCATGTACGGCACCCGCGCCGAGGTCGAGCCGGCGTCGAAGATCGTCATGAAGCTCGGCCGCCACAACGGCGGCCGGTACCTCGGCGACGAGATCTCCGCCGGCGACTGGGCCTCGCGCCACGACCGGTACGCGACGCCGCTGCACGGCCGTGACAAGAACGGCCAGGCGGTGATGATGTCCTGGCACTGCGAGGACGCCGCGCTCAACTACTCGGTGCTGCCGAAGGTGCGCGAGGAGTGGCACGCGATCGTCGAGCGCTACCGCGAGCAGTACGGCATCTTCGACGACTGGGGCATGTTCGCCTACACCTCCGGCCCCCACAAGCCGTGGGCCGACTACCTCGTCGAGATCGACATCGGCATCTGGGAGTCGCGCCTGAACGAGGAGAACTGGCAGGGCTGGGTGAACTGCAAGCGCGAGATCGCCGAGGTGTCGCTGAAGTACGGCGGGTCGATCACCGCCTGCCACGGCGCGACGCGCGAGGGCGACGCGCACCTCGTCCCGCAGGAGATGGGCAGCGCGTGGGAGGTCGTGCGGCGGATCAAGACCGCGCTGGACCCCAACAACATCATGAACCCGGGCCAGCAGTCGTTCGACGAGTTCTACGAGGAGGGGGCCTGACATGGCGATCTTCCGCCTCGGCGACCAGGCGCCTCCGCCGGCGCGGCGGGTGACCGACACGGTCGTGATGCGCTTCGACCACGTCTACGAGGTCGACCCGGCGCTCATGGAGCTGACCGGCCAGCAGGAGCTCCCGGCGTGGGACACGCTGCGGATCGTCGACAGCCGCTGGGACCACCTGGACTGGATGCACGCGCACTTCGCCGACGACGTGCTGCTCGCCGGTGAGGAGAGCGAGACGCTGCCCGCCGACAAGCCGCCGGCCGACGAGATGCCGAGCGAGGAGCGGGCCGGCCCGCGGCCCGTGGAGTGAGAGAGCCAACGAGGAGGAGGGACAGCCGGCACATGGCACCCATGAAGTGGAGCTTCTGCATGCTCCCCGACTATCCGCTCGAGGAGTCGATCGAGATGATCAAGGCGGCCGACGAGCTCGGCTTCAACGCCTGCTACTCGGTCGACGAGACCTGGCACAAGGACCTGTGGGTGCTGTTCGGCGCGGCGGCGCGCGAGACCGAGCGGATCCGCTTCGGCCCGAACGTCACGCACGTGTTCCTGCGCGAGCCGACGCTCATCTGCCAGATGGCCGCGACGCTCGACGAGCTCTCCAAGGGGCGCGCCGAGCTCGTCGTCTCGACCGGCAACTTCGGGCTGCTGGCCCAGTACGGGATCGACTGGGTGCACAACAAGCCGCTGTCGCGGCTGAAGGAGGCCATCCACGTGATGCGCACGTTCCTCGACGAGGGAGCGATCACGTTCGAGGGCGACTTCTTCAAGTACAACGGCCTGTACACGTTCGCGCGGCCGGTGCAGGAGCGGCTGCCGATCCGCATGGGCGGCATGAAGGGCCCGAAGTCGTTCCAGACGGCGGGCGAGATCGCCGACGGCCTGCACCACGCGCTGTCGTACTCCCGCGAGGCGTACGACTACCTCGCCGAGAACGTGCGCATCGGCACCGAGCGCGCCGGCCGCGACTTCGACGAGTTCGACCTCGGCGCCTGGGTCGTCACGGTCGTCTCGGAGGACAGCGAGGCGGCCAAGCGCGCCGCCCGGATCCTCGTGGCGTTCTACATCTCGTCGATGCCCGCCGAGCAGCTCGCCCGCCACGGCATCGACGCGGCCGAGCTGCAGCCGGTCGTCGACGCGCTCGGCGCCGGCGACGTGCCGAAGGCCGTCGAGCTGTTCACGCCCGACTACGCGGAGAAGCTGTCGATCGCCGGCACGCCGGAGGAGTGCGTGGAGAAGATCAAGCGCGACATCCAGCCGGCGGGCGTGAACCACATGATCCTCGCGCTGTCCGACGCGGCGCTCGTCAAGACGTTCTCGGGCCAGGACGTCCCGAACGTGCCGGACATCAAGGGTCAGCTCGAGCTCGTCGCCGAGCGGATGATGCCGGCGTTCGAGCCCGCGCTGCACTGAGCCGAGCGCCGGAGGGCGCCCGGCTTCGCGACGAGTTCGCGGAGCCGCGCGCGTCCGGCGTGCCGGTGCGCGAGGATGGGGCCCGTCGTGCCCACCGCCGCGCGCACAGCGAAGGCGGCCGACGCGCCGCCCGCGCTCGGCTGGAACGAGATCAGGGGCCGGTCGCTCGCCGCGGTCGAGGCGCGGCTGGCCGCGTTCGTGCGCGCGGGCGCGCGCGGGACGCCGATCACGCCCGACGCGGTCCCGGCGCCGGCGCTCGGCAAGCGCTTCGACGTCGGCTCCACCCAGCCGCGGCGCTGGTACGACCAGCAGTTCTACGTCGTCGACGCGACGCTGGGGGAGGGGCGGCCGGAGGACCGGCTGCTCGTGACGCTCGTCCGCTTCGACAAGCGCGCGAAGCGCCTGACGTTCGAGCTGCCCGACGAGACGCGCAAGGCGCTGGCCGGCGTCCGGTCGGTGCGGGTCTTCGCGGTCGACGGCATGCGCGTGCGCCTGGCCGAGGACCTGCGCCGGGCGCTCAGGCGCGCTGAGCGCGGCAGGCTCGTCGAGGCGCTGTGGCGCCCGACCGGGCCGCAGATCAGGCCCGCGCGGGCGCGCAAGGGCTCGGGCCTGGACGCCGCCCAGCGCGAGGCGCTCGGCGCGCTCACGCGCAAGGGCGCGGCGTTCGTGTGGGGGCCGCCGGGCAGCGGCAAGACGAAGGTCATCACCGAGGCGGTCCGGCACGCGCTCGAGCGCGACCGCACCGTGCTCATCGCCTCGCACACCCACGTCGCGGTCGACAACGTCCTCGAGGCGCTCGTCGACACGACCGACCTCGAGCCCGGCGACGTCGTCCGGGTCGCGAGCCCGCTGACCGAGGAGAAGGTCTCGCCGCGGGTCGCCCGGCACGACTTCCTCCTGCTGCGCAAGGCGGTCGCGGTCGTGACCGACGAGGCCGCCCGGCGCGCCGATCTCGACGCGCGCGAGGCCGCCAACCGCTCCGACCCCGCGCGCACCGAGGACCCCGGCCCCGACCGTGCGGAGGCGCTCGCCGCGCTCGACGACGAGCTGAAGGAGATCGCCGAGGCGCGCGCCGAGCTCGAGGAGGAGCTGCGCGCCGCGCGCGACGAGCTGCTGGCCGGCGCGCAGGTCGTGGCGTGCACGCTCGCGTCGCTGTGCGGTCAGCGCCCGGAGCGCCGGTTCGACGTCGTGATCCTCGACGAGGCCGCGAGCATCGAGCCGCCGTACGTGGCGGTCGCAGGCGCGCGGGCGGACCGGACGTTCGGCCTCGTCGGCGACTTCCTGCAGAACGCGCCGATCGCCGAGGCCGCCGACGAGGAGGACGACAGCGCCGAGGACCCGTGGCTCAGCTCGGACGTCTTCGCGCTCGCCGGCATCCGCGACCGCGCGAGCGCCGAGGCGCACCCGCGCTGCGTCGCGCTGCGCCGCCAGTACCGCTACCCGTCGGTCGTCGCCGACCTCGTGAACGGCTTCTGCTACGACGGCCTGCTGGAGAGCGCGCGCCCGTCGGACCCGGCCGACGGGGCGACGGTGACGCTCGTCGACACCTCCGCGCTGGAGGAGCGGCGGCTCGTCCCGGCGTTCCCGCGCTCGTGGTGGTGCCCGCTCGGGCTCGAGCTGCTGCGGATCATCGGCGGCCACCACGCGGCCCGCGGCGCGTCGGTCGGCTACGTCACCCCGTACCGCGCGCAGGCCGAGCGCGCCGCCGAGCTGTCGCACCGCGAGGGGCTCGGCATCCCGTGCGGGACCGCGCACCGCTTCCAGGGCCGCCAGTTCGACATCGTCGTCGTCGACCTCATGCAGGACGACCGCGTGCGGTGGGCGGGCGCGGCCGACCTGCACGGCGACGAGCGCCAGGCGTCCGCGGCCAAGCTGCTGAACGTCGCGCTGACGCGGATGCGCGAGCGGCTGTACCTCTTCGCCGACTGGCGGTTCGTGCGCGGCCACGACACGCCGGGCATGCGCGCGCTGGCCGGGCTGGAGGGGCACCCGAACTTCAAGCTCGTCGACGCGCGCGACGTGCTGGCCTGGGCGCGGCGCGCCGGGCGCTGACTCCGTACAAACCCGCGACGCGCGACCGGTGCCCGGACGGATGTCCGAGGCCGCGCGAGCGCGGAGACTCGACGTATGAGCGGTCCCGCCCGGACACCGGCGCTCCTGGCCCCGCTGCAGGAGGTCCCAGTCGAGCCGCTGCCGCTCGACCGGTTCGACCTGCTCCTCGCGCCCGCCGAGCAGCGCGCGCTGCGGCGGGCGCTGGACCGCGCCGGCGACCTCCTCGCGGGCCGGACCGTCTGGTGCGTCAGCTCCACCGCGGTCGGCGGCGGCGTCGCGCAGCTCCTGCGCACGACGCTCGGCTACGTGCTCGGCAGCGGGCTGTCGGCCCGGTGGGTGGTGATCGGCGGCACGCCCGCGTTCTTCGACGTCACCAAGCGCGTGCACCACCTGCTGCACGGCGCGCCGCTGGGCTCCGATCCGCTCACCGACGCCGACCGGGTCACGTACGAGAGCGTGCTCGCGCGCAACGCCACCGCCCTCGCGCGCGTCGTCCGCCCCGGCGACGTCGTCGTGCTCCACGACCCCCAGACCGCGGGGCTGGCGGCGGCCGCGCGCGGCGCGGGCGCGCGGGTGGTCTGGCGGTCGCACATCGGCGCCGACCGCCCGAACGACCGGGTCGCCGCCGCGTGGCGGCTCCTGGCGCCCTACCTGCGTGACGTCGACCGGTTCGTGTTCACCGTGCCGGCGTTCGCCTGGCCCGAGGCGCCGTCCGGCGGCGTCTCGTTCGTCACGCCGGCGATCGACCCGACGGCGACGAAGAACGCGCACCTGACGTGCGACGAGATCGAGGCGGTGCTCGTCGCGGTGGGGCTCGTCGCCGGCGACCGCGTCGCGGCGTCCTACCCGCGCGGCGACGGGACCCGCGGCGTCGTCGCGCCGCACGACGTCATGACGCACGAGCGCCCGCTGCGCCCAGACGAGCGCTACGTGCTGCACATCTCGCGGTGGGACCCGCTGAAGGACCCGGCGGGGGTCATGCGCGCGTTCGCGCGGCACGTCGTCCCGGAGGAGGACGTCCACCTCGTGCTCGCGGGGCCGGAGCCGGCGAACGTCGCCGACGACCCCGAGGCCGCGGCCGTGCTGGACGGGGTCCTCGGCGCGTGGCGTGCGCTCGCGCCCGCCGCGCGCGAGCGCGTCCACCTCGCGCGCCTGTCGCTCGACGACCTCGAGACGAACGCGGCGATCGTCAACGCGCTGCAGCGGCGCGCCTCGGTCGTGGTGAAGAAGAGCTTCGCCGAGGGCTTCGGGCTCGGCGTCACCGAGGCGATGTGGAAGGCGCGGCCGATCGTGGCGACCGCGGTCGGCGGCGTCCGCCTGCAGCTCCGCGACGCCGACAGCGCGGTGCTCGTCGGCGACCCGGCCGACGAGCAGGCGTTCGGCAGGGCGATCGTCGGGCTGCTGCGCGACCGGCGCTTCGCCTACGCGCTCGGCGCCGCGGCGCACGCCCGCGCCCGCGCGCGGTTCCTCGAGCACGACCACCTCATGGCGTGGTGCGACGTCGTCCGCGACGTCCTGCGGCCCGCTCAGCGCTGGACGCGCAGCAGGAACGGCGCACCGGTCCCGCGCAACCCCGGCAGGTCGACGACGGTCATGCCGGCGAGCAGCCCGGGGCCGGCGACCCGCAGCTCGTCGCGCACGTGACGCCACGGCAGCCGCGCGTCCGGCGGGTAGGCGAGCACGAGCGCGTCGAGCCCGTCGAGCAGCGACGGCGCCCGCCGCACCGTCATCGGCAGCACCTCCTCGAGCGTGCCGCCGGGACCGGTCGCGACGAGGTTCACCGCGCCGGCGCCGCCGCCGGAGAAGCGCTTGCCGTACCAGCGCGGCAGGCCGATCAGGCCGAGCCCGCGGCGCGCCAGCGCCGGGAAGCCGGGCGGGCCCGGGAACAGCGCCTCGTGGTCGCCGTCGAGCTGCTCGGCGGCGGGCGGGCGGAGCGCCGGCCACGCCCGCCGCACGGCGCGCTGCGAGGAGCGCGCGCCGAGGGCGGGCGGCGGCGGGAGCTCGGCCGAGGCGGCCGGCTCGCCGGGCGCCGGGAAGCGGGCGGCGAAGCGCTCGGCCAGCGCGGTGATCGTCAGCGACGGGTTCACGCCGAGGTTCGTCGGGATCGCGCTCGCGTCGGCGACGTAGAGGCCGGGGTGGCCGAACACCTCATGGGAGGCGTCGACGACGCCGGTGCCAGGGTCGGCGCCGATCGCCGCGCCGCCGAGGATGTGCGCGGTGACCGACCGGCCGCCGAGGCTCTCGGCCAGCAGGTTCAGCGGGCGCCCGCCGCCGGCGCGCGCCACCGCGCGGGCGGTCGCGCTCGCCACCGGCAGGAAGCTCGGCGCGCGCCGCCCGGCCGGCGCCCGCGAGCGCAGCACGCGCCGCCACGGGCGGACCGGCGACCGGCCCAGGCGCAGGGTCAGCTCGTTGTCGGCGTGCTGCATGACCGTCAGCGCGATGAGCCGCCGCTCGAACCGGCGGGCGAGGACCACCCGCGCCTGGCGCAGCGGCGCGGCGGCGATCGCCGCGGCGGTCGCGAGCGCGCGGCGGCCGGGCCGGTCGCCGTCGACGAGCGGCCCGAGCTGCAGGCGCATGTGCCGCCCGCCGACGTAGCGGTTCTGTGTCACGTGGGTGTGCGGGGCGGAATAGAACTCGCTCGAGATCGTCGGCCCGCGGCCGAGGTCCTCGCCGGGCGGCGCGAGCACCGCAACGATCGCCTCGCTGTTCGTCCGCACACGCCGGCCGAGCTGCGGCGAGCGGCGGGGGAGCGTGCCGAGCTCGTCGCGGCAGCGCAGGAGCAGCTCGACCGTCCCGAGCACGCCGGCGGCGACGATGACGCGGCGGGCGCGGACCGGCTCGCGCCCGGCGACCGCCAGCTCGTAGCCGCCGCCGGGCAACGGGCGCAGCGCGCGGACGTCGTGCTCGGGGCGGATCTCGGCGCCGCGGCGCTCGGCGAGCCACAGGTAGTTGCGGTCGAGCTGGTTCTTCGCGCCGTACGGGCAGCCGAGCAGGCACTCGCCGCACAGCCGGCAGCCGGTGCGCTCGGGCCCTTCGCCGCCGAAGAACGGGTCGGGCTCGCGCACGCCCTCGCGCCCGAAGTGGATCGCGAGCGGCACCGGGCCGAACGTGTCGCCGGCGCCCATCGCCTCCGCGGCGGCGCGCAGGTGGTCGTCCATCGGGCCGTGGAACGGCGACGGCGTGCGGCCGAGCATCCGGGCGGCGACCTCGAGCGGCTCGGCGAGCTCCGCGCGCCAGTCGGCGAGCCCGGCCCACGCGGGGTCGTCGTACACCGCCGCGGGCGGCTCGAGCAGGACGCCCGCCCACACGATGCTCCCGCCGCCGACGGCGGTCGCGCCGATGACGCCGACGTCGCGCAGCACGCGCTGCCAGAAGAAGCCGCGCATGCCGAGCGCGGGCGCCCACAGGTAGCGGCGCAGGCCGCGCCGGACGGCGAGCAGGTCGGCGTCCGACAGGCGCCGGCCGCGTTCGAGCACGACGACGCGGTGGCCGCGCTCGGCCAGCCTGAGCGCGCTGACCGCGCCGCCGAAGCCGCTGCCCACGACCGCGACGTCCCATTCCCGGCCGGCGTCCTGCGTCGACATCCGGGCGGCCACTGTAGCCGCGGCCGCGTCAGCCTGACCCCGAGTCAGCCGCTCCGCGGTCCATGCCCAGCGCGCGGCGCACCTCGTCTTCCTCCTCGCGCTCCTGCGCGGCGCGGGCGTCGGCGTCGGCGACCCGGCGCAGCAGCGCCGAGCGGCGCAGCAGGTAGGCGCGCGCGATCAGGTCACGGGTGGCCGGGTCGGAGGCGAGCGCGGGCGCCAGCCGGTCGTTCGGCACGATCAGCACCTCGCTGTCCTCGACCGCGACGGGCGTGCTCGTGAGCGGGACGCCGCTGAGGATTCCCAGCTCGCCGATGAACCGGCCGCGGCCGTGGACGCGCCCGACGCGGTTGCGGGTGCCGAAGCCGTCGACCATCGCCAGCATGCCGGAGATCACGACGACGAAGTCGCCGCCCGGCTCGCCGTCCCGGTAGACCGGCGACCCCTTCGGCACCGTGCGTCGCTCGCCGAACCGCTCGAGCATCGCGATCTGGTCGCGGTCCAGGCGGGGGAACGAGCCGTCCTCGTCAGGTGTCTCGCGCAGCGCGTCGTAGTCCAGCGGCTGCCATTCGTCGTCGCGGGCCCGCTGCAGACCGGTCGCGGCGAGCGCCGCGCCGCGGGGCCGGTCGCCGTCGGTCGTCGCGGCGGGCTCCTCCTCGCCCTCGGGGCGGCCGTCGAGGAGCGCCGCGGCGAGCGTCTCGGCGTCGAAGCGCCCGACGTGGCGGCGCCCGTTGACGAAGAACGTCGGCGTACCGGTGGCGCCGCTGGCCTGCGCGGACGCGACGTCCTCGCGCACGCGCTGCTGGAACTCGCCGGAGCCGAGGTCGCGGGTGAAGCGGACCATGTCGAGGCCGAGCTCCTCGGCGTGCTCGAGCAGGTCCTCGGGGTCCAGCCGGTCCTGGTGGGCGAACAGGCGGTCGAACATCGGCCAGAACGCGCCCTGCTGCGCGGCCGCCTCGGCGGCCTCGGCGGCGAGTTCGGCGTGCGGGTGCACGTCGGCGAGCGGCAGGTGGCGGAAGACGTAGCGCAGCTCGTCGCCGAAGCGTTTCCGGACCGCCTCGACCGCCCCGGTCGCCCGGCCGCAGAACGGGCACTCGAAGTCGCCGTACTCGACGAGCTCGAGCGGCGCGGCGGCCGGCCCGCGGATGTGGTCGCGCTCGGGGTCCACCGGCGGGTCGAGCACCATCGGCGGCGCCCAGGCGTCGTCGCCGGCCAGGCGCCGGTCGAGCGCGAAGACCGCCGCCCCGAACAGCGCGGCGACGAGCGAGGCGGTCAGCACGCCAAGGCGCGCCTCGTCGGCCAGCTCGGGCGAGTCGAACGCCAGGTCGGCGACGAAGAGCGAGATCGTGAACCCGATCCCGGCGAGCGCGGCGCCGCCGCGGACCTCGCCGTAGCGCAGCGCCGGCGGCAGCGAGCCGAGCCGCAGGGCGACCGCGAGCTTCGTGGCGATCGAGATGCCGAGGAACTTGCCGAGGACGAGGCCGGCGACGATCCCGTGCGTGATCGGCGAGGCGATCGCGTCGCGCACGAGCTGCCCGTCGATCTCCACCCCGGCGTTCGCGAGCGCGAAGATCGGCACGATCACGTAGCTCGACCACGGGTGCAGGACCTCCTGCAGGCGCTCGTTCGGCGACACCGCCCGCTCGACCGAGAGCTTCGCCGAGCGCGCGAGGTCGGGCAGGGGCGACTGGTAGAAGGCCTTGACGAGCGCGCCCGCGCGGGCCACCTCCTCCGGGCGCGGCGGGTAGACCGAGATCACCAGCCCGACGGCGACGCCGCCGAGCGTGGGGTGGACGCCGGACTCGAGCATCGCCAGCCACAGGATCAGCCCGGCGACGAAGTACACCGGCCCGCGCCAGACCTGCAGGCGGCCGAGCAGGACGATCACGAGCACGCACAGCGCCGCGACGCCGAGCCACGCGACCTGGACGTCGTCGGAGTAGAAGATCGCGATCGCCGCGAGCGCGCCGATGTCGTCGAAGACCGACAGCGACAGCATGAAGACCCGCAAATGCTCGGGGAACGCGGGCCCGACGAGCGCGAGCGCGCCGAGCACGAACGCGGTGTCGGTCGCCATCGCGATGCCCCACCCGCGCGCCGCCTCGCCGCTCGGGTTGAACGCGAGGTAGATGAGCGCCGGCAGCGCGAGCCCGGCGAGCGCGGCGATCGCCGGCACCCGCACGCGCCGGGGGTCGGTCAGCTCGCCCATCGCGAGCTGGCGCCGCAGCTCCAGGCCGATGACGAAGAAGAAGAACACCATCAGCCCGTCGTTGACGAAGTGGCGCAGGTCCTCGTGGTACTCGAGGCTCCCGATGCCGACCGACAGCTCCAGCGACCAGATGTCGCGGTACAGGTCGGCGAGCGGCGAGTTCGCCCACACGAGCGCGACGACGGTGGCCGCGAGGAGCAGCCCCGCGCTGCCGGTCTCCGTGCGCAGGTAGGCGCGCAGCGGCGCGGCGAACTGCGCCACGAACTCGCGCCGGGGCGAGCGGGTCGTCCCTTCGCCGTCGGCGCTCATGCTCGGAGAGTACGAGTCCGATCAAGCTCCGGTCGCGGCGCAACGGCGGCGGCGCGCCAGGGTAGGGACGGACGGTGGACGTGACAGTCGACCCGACGCTCTACCTGTGGCTGAACCTCGTCGGCGTGTGCGTCTTCGGGCTCAGCGGCGGGCTCGCCGCGGTCCGGGCGCGGCTGGACATCTTCGGCGTGCTCGTGCTCGCGGCGGTCGTCGGCCTGGCGGGCGGGATCGTCCGCGACCTGCTCATCGGCGCGCCGCCGGCGACGTTCCGCGACTCGCGCTATCTGGCGGCGGTCGGCGCGGCGGGGCTCGTGTGCTTCTTCTTCGGGCCGCTCGTCGGGCGGCTGCAGCGCGGCGTGCTCGTGTTCGACGCGATGGGGCTGGCGGTGTTCTGCGTCATCGGCGCGAGCAAGGGGCTCGCGTACGACCTCGGCCCGGTGCAGGCGACGCTGCTCGGCGCGATCACCGGCATCGGCGGCGGCATGCTGCGCGACGTGCTGCTCGGCGAGGTGCCGGTCGTGCTGCGCCACGAGCTGTACGCGACGCCGGCGCTCGCGGGAGCGGCGATCGTCGCGGTCGCCGACGCGGCCGGCAGCACGAGCGACGTCTGGCTCGGGGTCGGCGCGGCGGTGTGCCTGGTGCTGCGGCTGATCGGGCTGCGCAACGGGATCAACGCGCCGACGCCACCGGCCGGGCGCTGGCGCGTGCCGCCACGCGAGTGAGGCGGGAGCCGAACCTGCGCCGGGCGCGCCACCCGGCCGCGAGCCCGACGATCGTCAGGAGCGCGAAAACGCCGAGCGCGGTGAGCCCGAGCGGCGAGCCCGGGTCGGCGGCGGTCCCGCCGAGCGCGGCGTAGACGAAGATCCGCGGCGCCCCGCCGAGCGCCATGCCGGCGAGGAAGTCGCGCAGGCGCACGCGCGTGAGGCCGGCCGCGTAGGCGAGCGGCCCGGCCGGCACGCCGGGCGCGACGCGCAGCAGCGCGACCCCGAGCACCGGCCGGCGCACGAGGCGCTCCTCGACGAGCCGCAGCCGCCGGCCGGCGAGGCGGCGGGCGGCGTCGCCGGCGGCCGTCCGGGCGGCGAGGAACGCGATGCCCGCCCCGAGCGTCGCGCCGGGCAGCGCGACCGCGAGGCCCACGGCAGGGCCGAGGACCACGCCGGTCCCGGCGGCCAGCAGCGAGCCCGACACGAGCAGCGGCACGAGCACGAGCCACGCGGCGAGCAGCACGACCGGCGCCGAGACCCCGGCGGCGGCGACGGTGGAGCGCAGCTCGGTGATCGAGTGCGGGCCCAGGACGAGGCCGATCACCGCGGCGGAGCCGGCGGCGAGGACGAGGAGGATGAGGCGGGCCCGCGGGCTCACCGGTCCCAGGCTAGGGACTCGCGGCTGATATAGGGGCATCGTGTGATCGATGTCTCCGCGATCGTCCACGTCCATTCGACGTATTCGGACGGGACCGCGACCGTGCCCGAGCTGCTCGACGCCGCCCGGGCCGCCGGCGCGCGCGTGCTCGTGCTCACCGACCACGACACGCTCGCGGCGCGGCGCGACGGCTGGGAGGGCTGGCACGACGGGGTGCTGCTCGTCGTCGGCCACGAGATCTCGCCGCGCGGCGGGCACCTGCTCGCGCTCGGCACGCCGGACGAGATCCCGCACGAGGGGCGCTCGGCGGCCGACCTGTGCCGCGCGGTCGCCGGCGCGGGCGGGCTGGCGATCGCCGCGCACCCGTTCTCGGAGGGTTCGCGGATGTCGCGCCGGATCGGGCGCCCGCATCCGTGGCCGGCGCTCGACGAGCCGTGCTGCCACGGCGTCGAGCTGTGGTCGCTGACGACCGACGCCGCCGAGTCGTGGGCGAGCCCGCGCGAGGCGCTGCGCGCGCTGCGCGACCCGCAGCGCGCGCTGACCGGCCCGCCGCCGCGGCACCTGCGGGTGTGGGACGCGCTGTGCCGGACGCGGCGGGTCGTCGCGATCGGCGGGCTCGACGCCCACCAGCCGGGCGTGCGCGTGCGCGGCCGCGTGTGGTCGATCATGCCGCACGAGCGGTGGTTCGGCCTGCTGCGCACGCACCTCGTGCTGCCCGCGCCGTTCACGGGGGACGGCGCCGCCGACGTCGCCGCGGTGCTCGCCGCGATCCGTGAGGGTTCGTGCGCGCTCGCGCGCGTGGACCTCGGTGACCCGGAGGGCATGCGGTTCACCGCCGCGGACGGCGACGGCCGCGCCTGGGCGATGGGCGCACAGGCGCCGCCGCAGCGCCTCGAGCTGGAGGTGTCGCTGCCCGGCGACGCCGACGTGCGGCTGCTGCGCGACGGCCGGGTCGTCGCGCAGGCGCGCGGGCGGCGCCTGACGGCGACCGCGTCCGAGCCGGGCGTCTACCGCGCCGAGGCCTGGCGCGACGGCCACGGCCACCACCAGCCGTGGATCATCACGAACCCGGTCTACGTGCGCTGAGCATGGCGCGCTCAGGCGTCCGGAACCGCGTCGACCGCGTCGGCCGGGACGATCACGACGACGCGGTCGGCCTCGTGGAGGACCGCATGCGACACGCTTCCCAGCACGCCGCGCAGCGGGCCGAAGCCGCGCGAGCCCAGGACGATCTCGTCGGCGTCGCGCGCGTCGGCGGCCGCCACGATCGCGCGCGCCGCCGGGCCCTCGAGCAGCGAGGTCTCCAGCGTCGCGTCGAGCCCGTGGTTGCGTTCGAGCTCCTCCAGCAGCTCGCGGCCATGGGTCATGTAGGCGTCGAGCGCCTCCTGGTAGTGCGGCGCGCCGAGCCAGTCCGGCACCGGCTGGAAGGCGTGGACCGCGACGACCTTGCCGCCGTCGCACGAGCGCCGCGGCGTAGCGCAGGGCGGCCCGGGCCGGCTCGGAGCCGTCGTAGCCCACGACGACCGTGCACCGGCCGTCGGCGCGAGCCTCGCGCGGGTGGTCCGCCGCGGCGGCCGGCACGACGACGACCGGGTGGTCGGCGTGCTGGAGCAGCGCGTGCGACACGCTGCCGAGCGCGGCCGAGAACCGGCCCAGGCCGCGCGAGCCGACGACGATCTCGTCGGCGTCGCGGTCGCGCGCGAGCTGCGCGATCTGCTCGGCGGGCGATCCCTCGAGGACGACCGGCTCGGCGGTGTCGGCGTACGCGCGGACGAGCGACGTGGCGAGCTGCCGCGCGAAGGTCCGGCGATCGTCACCGACGGTCCGGGCGACCGGCTCCGGGAGCGTGGCGACGACGTGGGCGACGATGAGCTCACCGTCGGGTCCCGCGCGCCGCATCGCGTGCTCGAGCGCCACGCGCGCGTTGCGCGAGCTGTCCACGCCGACCACGATGCGCCGGGAACCGGGACCCACGCCGGCGACTCTACCGGGTCGAGCGAATAGGGTTACGGGGGCGTCATGGCCGACGTCCCGGCATCGAAAGGCTCGTCGTCCAAGCCGCCCGAGCGGTCGGGCGACGCGAGCCCGCCGTGGCACGTCGACCCGGCGCCGGACGGGCGCGGCGCGCCTCCCGAGGAGCCGCCGCTCGTCCCGCGCACGCTGCGGTTCTGGCTGCTGCTGCTGGTCCTGCTGGCGATCAACCTCGTGCTGTCGTTCGCGACCGGCCGGCCGGAGTCGCGCGTCCAGGTGCCCTACCAGCCGTTCTTCGTCGAGCAGCTCGAGCGCGGCAACGTCGAGCAGATCACCTCGCGCGACGACGCGATCCAGGGCGAGCTGAAGGAGAAGGTCCGCTACGACCCGCCCGGCGACGAGCCGGCGACCGACGTCGAGGCGTTCGACACGCGCGTGCCGGCGTTCATCGACCGCGAAGGGCTGACCCGCAAGCTCGAGAGCGAGGACGTGATCATCAACGCCGAGCCGCCGGACGACGGCCGCTCGCTGCTCGTCAACCTCCTGCTCGGCTTCGGCCCGACGCTGCTGCTCGTCGGGTTCTTCATCTGGCTCATCCGCCGCCAGATGCGCGCGGGCGGCGGCGGGATGCTCGCCGGGTTCGGCCGCTCGACCGCGCGGAAGATCACGGCGTCCGAGCGCCCGCGGGTGACGTTCGACGACGTCGCCGGCATCGACGAGGCCGAGGAGGAGCTCGTCGAGATCGTCGACTTCCTCAAGAACCCGGACCGGTACCGGAAGCTCGGCGCGAAGATCCCGCGCGGCGTCCTGCTCTACGGGCCGCCGGGCACCGGCAAGACGCTGCTCGCGCGCGCGGTGGCGGGCGAGTCGCACGCGGCGTTCTTCTCGCTGTCGGCGTCCGAGTTCGTCGAGGCCTACGTCGGCGTCGGCGCCGCGCGCGTCCGGGACCTGTTCAGGCAGGCCAAGGAGGCGGCGCCGTCGATCGTGTTCATCGACGAGCTCGACGCGATCGGCCGAGCGCGCTCGGCCGGCCCGAGCCTCAGCGGCGGCCACGACGAGCGCGAGCAGACGCTCAACCAGATCCTCACCGAGATGGACGGCTTCGAGGCCGGCGACAACGTCATCGTGCTCGCCGCCACCAACCGGCCGGACGTGCTCGACCAGGCGCTGCTGCGGCCCGGGCGCTTCGACCGCCGGATCGCGGTCCAGCCGCCCGACAAGCCCGGCCGGGTCGAGATCCTGAAGATCCACACGCGGTCGGTGCCGCTCGCCGACGACGTCGACCTCGAGGACGTCGCCGCCTCGACCCCCGGTGCGACCGGCGCGGACCTGGCGCTCATCGTCAACGAGGCGGCGCTGTTCGCGGCGCGCCGCGACCACGACAAGGTCACGCAGCGGGATTTCGGCGACGCGATCGAGAAGACGATCCTCGGCGCCGAGCGCCAGGTCGTGATGAGCGACGAGGAGCGCGAGCGGACCGCCTACCACGAGGCCGGCCACGCGCTCGTCGGGATGCTCACGCCCGGCGCGGACCCGGTCCGGAAGATCTCGATCATCCCGCGCGGCCAGGCGCTCGGCGTGACGCTCTCGACGCCCGACGAGGACCGCTACGGCCACACGGAGGACGAGCTGCGCGCGCGGATCAAGGTCGCGCTCGGCGGCCGGTGCGCGGAGAAGGTCGTCTACGACCGGATCAGCACGGGCGCCGAGTCGGACATCCAGAACCTGACGAAGCTCGCCCGCGGGATGGTCGCCCGGTGGGGGATGAGCGACGCGGTCGGGCCGCTGGCGGTCGGCGAGGGACCGGAGGGCGGCCCGCTCCTGCCGGGCGTGTCGCCGCCCGCGCCCGCGACGCAGGAGCTCGTCGACCGCGAGGCGCGGCGGATCGTCGCGGAGGCCGAGGAGGAGGTCATCGAGCTGCTCACCCGCGAGCGCTCGCGGCTGGACGCGCTGGCCCGCGCGCTGCTCGAGCACGAGACGCTCGACGGCGACGAGGCATACCGGGTGGCGGGCGTCGAGCCGACGACGACGACGCGCGAGGCGGCATCGGCCATCTAGCCTTCCGCCAATGGCCGAGCTGACGCCGAACGAGCTGTTCGATCCGCACGCGCTGCTGGAGCTCACGCGCCGGACCGCCCCGGACGGGGTGTTGTCGATCTACGTCGGCGCCGACACCGGCGCCGACCCCGGGCTGAAGGGCGCGGCGATCGACATCAAGAACCGGCTCTCCGAGCTGGAGCGCAACGTCGCCGCCGAGGGGCCCGGCGCGCGCGCCGAGGCGCTGCGCCGCCACATCCAGCGGCTCGGCCCGGAGATCGAGCGCCTGGTCAGCCCGCTTCAGCCCGGCCGCGGCCGGGCGCTGTTCGCCTTCCTCGGCAGCGACGAGGAGGTCATCCGCTTCTCGAGCCAGATGCCGCTGCCGAACCGGGTCGTGCTGGACACGAACCCGTTCATCCACCCGCTCCTCGAGCTGCTCGACGAGGCGCGGCCGGCGGGCGTGATCCTCGTCTCGCAGGACGAGGCGCAGATCCTCGAGTGGCGGCTGGGGGAGCTGCACCAGCTCGAGCGGCTCGAGCCGGAGATCGTCGAGGCGCCGCACGAGCGGCCCGGGCCGGTCGGCTCCCGCGGCGGGGGCGAGCGCGCGGGGACGCCCGAGCGCGAGCAGCGCCAGGCGCGCGAGCAGGCCCGCACGCGGCACTGGCTGGACGAGGTCGCGTCCGCCGCCGAGCGGCTGGCCGCCAAGCAGGGCTGGGAGCGCATCCTGGTCAGCGGCGGTGACCGCCTGACCGACCCGCTCGCCGCGGCGCTCACGTTCCTGCCCGAGGACGCCGTCATCCGCGATCAGCGCGTGCTGACGCAGCTCGATCCCGCCGCTCTCGCCGCCACGGTGACGGAGAAGCTCAAGGCCCAGCACGACGCCTACGAGGAGGCGCTCGTCCGCCGCGCGCGCGAGGCGGCGCTCGGCGCCGGCGCCGGCGCGCTCGGCCTGTCGGAGGTCGCGGGCGCGCTGAACGAGGGGCGCGTGAGCCACCTCGTCTACGACCCCGAGGTCCGCTACCGCGGCGGCGTCGACGCCGACGGCCGCCTGTACGCGAACGACGAGTCCGGCCCTCCCGGGGTCGAGATCAAGCCCGAGCCGCGCCTGACCGAGCGCCTCGTCGAGCGGGCGCTCGAGACGAAGGCGCGGGTGACGCCGGTCGAGGGCGCGAGCGCGGACGTGCTCGCCGAGGCCGACGGCATCGTCGCGCTGCTGCGCTGGTAGGCGTCGCCGTGGCGCTGACAGCCGTCGGGCAATGCACCTCGGCCAGCCCGGGTCGGCAGATGGGGCGCCGGCGGTCAGAGGTCTTGACAGCGGGGACTACAGCTGACGAGGCTTGCGTCGTGAGTCGCCGAAAGAAGCCGCTGACGGAGTCCCAGCGGCGCAGGATCGTCACTCTTCAGAACAAAGTCCGCAACGCCATCAACGTCAGCGTCAGCCCGGGCAGGAAGACTGGGGTGAAGCCCGCCGACCTGAAGGCGTACATGCGCTCGGCAGGGCTCCCCGTCCATCAGATGACGCTTCGCGCTCAGCGACTTCCGACCGGGTCGGAGTTCCGGGCCGACTACAAGCTCTGGCTCGACGGCGAGCTGCTGTTCAGACTCAAGCTCGTTCCGTGGCCTGACGGTCACGGCGCGCGCTGGCACGTGAAGCGGCATCCCGAAGCACTGTGGTGGAGGACGCCGTCGCGCGGTTCGGCCAGGCGGAGAACGGGGCGCCCGAGTGCCCGCCCTCGGCAGCGGGCACGCACGCGCCAGACCTGAGAGCTTCGGGTGATGCCGACGTTCGGTGATGCCGGTGCGAAACCTCCGTGAGCCAGCGTGAGGACCAAGAGCGCCGGATCTGCCCGTCTCGCTCACCCGTTCATCTCGGGCAGCGAGTCGACCGGGACGTTCACGTGAGGGTCGGCAAGGCCGGCGCGACGACCCCGCCGCAGACCGGTCCGCTCCCGGCGCCACCGCCCCCGACCGCGACGGGCCCGGCGCCGACGCCCCCCGCGCCACGGATCGGCTCGCCGTCGCGCAACGTCGACGACCAGCAGTGCCTCAGTCGCCGGCGCTTCGACCTGCGCGTCATCCGCCGCCGCGGGCTGCGGGTGAAGCTCCGCGGGGCGCGCATCACCCGCGCGGTCGTCACCGGCCCGAACGGCGTGCGCAAGCGCCTGCGCCACAAGCGGCGGGTCGCGACGGTCGACCTGCGCGGGATGCGCGCGGGGCGGGCGAAGGTGGAGCTGCGCATCCGGCTCGGCGACGGGGTGCACTACCGCGGCAGGAAGAGCGTGACGTTCACCCGCACGTACACGACCTGCAGGTCGGTGAAGATCCCCGGCTGACGCCAGGGATCGGTCGGAAAGGAGCCTCGCGTCGCAGACGAGCTTGTGGATGACGCCGGCTGCAGGCCGCGGGGGACAGGCGGTTGCTGGTGCCGGCGTGCCCGTCAGCGGGCGGACGCTCTGGGCGCCGACCGATCGATCGTCTCGGCTTCGCACGGGTGTCGTCGACGATGCCCCAGGCGCGCGAGACACCCGGCTCGCCGCATCACACCGACGCCGGCGCGCACCGCTCAGTGCACCCGTCCGCGACTGGTCGCCTCGATGAACGCTCGCAGCTCCTCGATGGAGCCCGGTTCGAGGTTCTCCCAGCGCAGCGCGTAGACGTCGAGCCTCTCCTGGCGCAGGACGCGTGCGGTTCCGTCGAGGTGGGGTGGGAGGTCGAGGTCGAAGTGGAGCTGCTCGTCGACCTTCAGTGGGCGGCTGGCTCGGACGAGCGCTCCTCCGCAGCCGATGTCGATCGTGCGGACCTTCACCGGGCGGCCCACGCTGCGCTCGAGGTCGATCTCGATCTTCACGTACGCGCGGGGGTCGCGGCGCTTCTCGCCTGACGAGGCTCGGCCCATGCCAGGACGATGGGGGACCGGTGCGCGCACGTCAACCTTCCTGTTCGCGCGCCGGTAGGGTCGGCGCGTGGACGAGCCACGGCGCATCGATCTGGGGCGGATCACGCTCGCCGTCGCCGAGAACGGGCCGGCGGCCGGGCCGCTCGTCGTGCTCCTCCACGGCTTCCCGGAGCTCGCGTACTCCTGGCGTCACCAGATCGGCCCGCTGGCGCAGGCCGGCTACCGCGTCCTGGCGCCGGATCTGCGCGGCGTCGGCGGGTCGGACCGGCCGGATGACATCGCCGCCTACGCCGTGACCGAGCTGGCCGCCGACGTCGTCGCCCTCATCGACCACGCGGGACGCGAGCAGGCGATCGTGATCGGTCACGACTGGGGCGCCGACGCGGCGTGGAAGACCGCGTGGATGCACCCGGAACGGGTGGCGGCGGTCGCGGGGCTCAGCGTGCCGTTCATCCCGCGGGCGCCCGCGCCGCCGGTCGGGATCATGCGCGAGCACCTCGGCGAGGACTTCTACATGGTGTGGTTCCAGGAGCCCGGCGTCGCGGAGCGCGCGCTCGAACAGGACGTGCGGCGCACGCTCGCCACGACGAAGGTCTGGACGCGCGAATGGGCGGCGTCGCACGACGACCCGCCGACGCCGCCGTTCATGACCGACGCCGACCTGCAGGTCTACGTCGACGCGTACACCCGGACCGGGTTCTCCGGCGGCCTGGCGCTCTACCGCAACCTCGACCGCAACTGGGAGCTGACCGCCCCGTTCGCCGACCGCCGCATCGAGCAGCCGGCGCTCTTCCTCACCGGGGAGCGCGACCCGGTCCGGTCGTTCATGCCGGCCGCGGCGATGGACGGCTGGGTCACCGACCTGCGCGCCTCGGTCGTCGTGCCCGGCGCCGGCCACTGGGTCAACCAGGAGCGGCCGGACGAGGTCAACGCCGCGCTGCTCGACTGGCTCGGGACGCTCCGCCGGCCCTAGCGGATCGGCTTCGTGCCGGGCATGTCCCACGTCTTCGGGCCCTCGCCGTCGGCGTCGATGTCGTAGATCACGCGCGCGTCGGCCGTGAACGTGCCCTTGCGCGACTGCGGCACGCGGTAGTAGCGCGCCCACACCTGGATCGGGCCGGACGAGGTGGCGTTGATGACGCGCGCGTACCCGTCGGTGTTCGCGAGCACGGTGCGGTTGTTGCGCTGGACGCCGACGCGGATGTCGAAGCGGTCGAACTTCCGCAGCCCGCCACCGTCGGAGTAGTGGCCGGTCGCGGACGCCCAGTAGCCCTTCTCCGAGTAGTCGTAGTGGATGCAGAGCGTGAGCTCGACGTCGGTGTTGAAGCCGGACGTCGGGAACTCGCGGACCGTGAGCTGCTCCCACGGCTTGGTGCGCTTGGTCTTCTTGATGCAGCGCCGGATCTTCTCGGCAGCGTCGGCGGGCTCGGGCGCAGCGGCCTGGAAGCCGAAGAGCGCGACGAGCGCCGCCAGCGCGATCGCGAGCAGCGGGCGTGATGCGTTCGTGGAGATGCGCATCGGACCGACACTCGCGGCAAACGGGGCGGGAGGCCACTCCCGGTGTTCACGCGGCGATCACGAACCGTGATCGCCGGCGAGCGCTCATCGCGTCGGGGTCTTGCGGACCGCCCGCGGCCCGGCGCCGCACGGCGCTCGAGCACGGTCAGCCCCCTGAACCACACGGCGGCGTCAGCGACGCACGCGGACCGTCTGCGTGCGCGACACGGAGGGCAGGCCGCGGACGCTCGCGGCCACGTGGAGGCGGACGGTCAGGCGCCCGGCGCGGCGCAGGCGGCGCTTGCCCGCGCGCGTCAGGTTCACCGTGAACCGCACGCGGTTCGCGCGGCGGACGGTCCGCGTCAGACGGCCGATCGTCACAGTCTTCCCGCGTGAGCGGACCGTCAGCCGGAAGGTCAGGCGCGTGTCGGGCCGGCCGGTGCGCAGCGTGCCGCGGATCCGGCCGCGCTGGTTGCGGTCGACCGTGAGGCCGCTGAGGACGGCGGGCAGGTCCAGCGAGGGCGCCGGCTGCGGCTCGGGCGGCGGTGCCGCCGGCGGCGGTGCTCCACCGCCGTTCGCCGGAGCCGCCGGCGTCCGGGGCGTGGACGCAGGCGCCGGCGGCGGGCGTTCGTCCGCTCCGATGTCCGGCGCCGCGCCGAGGAGCCGCGCCTGGCCGTCGACGTCCGTCGTTCCGGACGCCGCGTCGAGCGGCTCGCCGGCGTCGATCGTCGGCGAGTCCGCGGCCTGGTGGAAGTCGCCGGCCGCGGCGCCGGCGAACCGGGGCGGCGCAGTCTGGACGCCGGCGAGCGTCACGTTCGAGAAGCCTTCGGTGCTCAGGGTGCCGAAGTTGCACCGGCGCAGGTGGACGGTCGCGCTGGACGGTGAGACCGGGCGGACCATCACGTCGGCCCTGTTGGCGCCGACGCCGGACTCCCTGAAGATGCTGTTCGCCGCGTCGAGCGTGACCGGGGTCAACGCGTTGACGCGCAGCGCGGCCGACACGCCTCCCGAACCGCCCTCCGTCACGATCGCGGTCACGCCGCGGATCGTCGCCGAGCCGCTCACCTCGATCCCGATCGTCGCCGAGCTCGCCCCTGCGCGGACCGTGCTGTTGCGCAGCGTGCCCCCCGACAGCGCGACGCCGGTCGCGGCGCCGGCGCCGCGGGCCGAGACGACGAGTCGCTCTGCGAGCGCGCCGAACGGCACGGCCACACCCGCGGGAGGGAAGACCGGTGAGACCGGATGCTGGACGTTGACGACGAGGTCGGCCAGGCGCCCGTTCGACGGCGCCACGATCCCGGTGCCGTCGACGGAGATGTTCAGCACCGGACGAGGACGGCCGGCCTCCCCGTGGATGTCGACCCCGGGGACGGTGTCGAGCGTGACGTTCACGTCGTACGTGCCGGAACGGACCACGAGCTCGTCGCCGTTCTCCGCCTCGCCGAACGCATGGTCGATCGGGCACGGGTCCGCCGGATCCAGGCACTCGTCGAGCGCCGTCCCGGCGGCACCGGCGTAGCGCACCGCCGCCGACGCGGCCGGCGCCGCCCACAGCACCGCCGCGAGCGCGACGGCGACGAAGCCCAAGTGACGATGCACACAAGAACGCTACGCAATGCCGCTCGGGCCGGTCAAGGCTCCGCGACCGGCGCGGCGAGGGTCACGAACGATGTTGCACCTGCCTCGAGCGCCGATCTATAGTCGGCCCGTCGAAGGAGGTGCCGCACGCATGGGCGACGTTCTCGGCCGCGAGCGTGAACTCGCCCGCAGGGCGCAGTTCCTCGCCGAGGCGCGCGTCGGCCTGCGCGTGCTGACGCTCGAGGGCGAGGCCGGGATCGGCAAGACGACCGTCTGGGACGCGGCGGTCGCCGACGCGCGGCAGGCGGGGTTCCGGGTGCTGTCCGCGCGCCCCGCGGAGACCGAGGCCAAGCTCGAGCTCTCCGCGGTCGCCGACCTCGTCGAGACCGTGCCGCCTGCCGTCGTCGCGTCGCTCCCCGCGCCGCAGCGGCACGCGGTCGAGGTCGCGCTGCTGCGCTCGGACCCCGGCGAGGACGCGCCCGGCGCGCGGACGATCGCGACCGCGGTGCGCGGGATCCTCGAAACGCTCGCCGCCGCCGGCCCGTTGCTCGTCGCCGTCGACGACGTCCAGTGGCTGGACCGCGCGTCGGCGACCGTGCTCGGGTTCGCGCTGCGGCGGCTGGGCGGGACGCCCGGGGGCTGGCTGCTCGCACGGCGCGCCGGGCTGCCCACCCTGCTCGCGCCCGAGCGGCTCCTCGGCAACGGCGTCGCCGACACGCTCACGCTCGGGCCGCTGGACGTCCAGGCGATGCACGGGCTGCTCACGGCCCGGCTCGACCGGCCGCTCGCCAGGCCGGCGCTCGTCCGCGTCCACCAGACCGCGGGCGGCAACCCGCTCTACGCCCTCGAGATCGCGCGCGAGCTGCAGCGCGCAGACGCGGTCGGTCCGGTCCTGCCTGCGCCCGCGCACCTGCGTGACCTCGTCGCCCGGCGCGTGCGGTCGCTGCCGCCGGCGACGCGCGAGGCGCTCCTCACCGCCGCCGCGATGCCCGTGCCGACCACCGCGGTCGTCGACGCCGAGGCGCTCGCGCCCGCCGAGGACGAGGAGATCGTGACCGTCGGGCCCGACGGTCAGGTCACGTTCCGCCACCCGCTCTACGCGTCCGCCGTCTACGGGACCGCGTCGCTGCGCCGGCGGCGGGTGGTGCACGCGCGGCTTGCGTCGCTCGCCGCCGACGAGGAGGAGCGCGCCCAGCACCTGGCGGCGGCGACCGCCACGCCCGAGGGGGCGATCGCCGCGCGCATCGAGGCCGGCGCGGCTCGGGCGCGCCGGCGAGGCGCGTGGGGCGCGGCGGCCGCGCTGCTCGAGCGGGCCCGGGAGCTCACGCCGGACGACGACCGGGGCGCCGCGTGCCGACGCGGCCTGGCCGCGGCCGAGCATCACGCCCACGCGGGCGATCGCGTGCGCGCGCGGGAGCTCCTCGAGGCGCTGGACGCCGGCGGGCTCGCGCCGGCGGTGCGGGCGCGGGCGCTCGTCCTGCTCGGCCAGATCGCGATCAACGACGACAAGTTCGACGAGGCGCGCCGGGTCCTCGCGTCGGCGCTCGAGCACGCCGGCGACGCGCGGACGCTGACCGAGATCGAGGTCGGGCTCGCGTACGTGTGCGCCAACCAGTGGGACTTCGCGGGCGCGGCCGCGCACTCGCACCGTGCGCTCGCGCTGGCCGAGCGGGCGGGCGTGCGCGGGCTGGTCGCGATCGCGCTCGGGTTCTGCGCGATGTACGACTTCCTCTGCGGCGGCGGCGCGGACCGGGAGAAGGCCGAGCGCGCGCTGGCGCTCGAGGATCCGGAGCTCGTCATGCCCGGGAACTGGAGCCCGAGCACGGTCGTCGGGGCGCTCGCGCTCTACCTCGGCCGGTACGACGAGGCGCGCGCGCGGCTGCGTGCGGTCTGGGAGCACGCGAGCGCGGTCGGCGACGAGAGCGACCTCGCGTTCGTCGTGCTGTGGCTGTCGTGGCTCGAGGTCCGCGCCGGCGACCTCGCCGAGGCCGGGCGGCTGGCGCGCGAGGGCGCGGCGCTGGCGAGCCTCACCGGCAGCACCTCGATCCACGCCTGGCTGCTCGCGCAGCAGGCGCTCGTCCACGCGCACACGGGCGACGCCGAGGCGACGCGGCGGCTGTGCGAGGAGTCGTGGGTCGCGGTCGCGCACTTCGGCAACGCGCTGTCGGGGATCTGGATCGCGGCGGCGAACCCCGTGCTGGAGCTCTCGCTCGGCAGCGCGGAGGCGGCGTGGCGGGCGTGCGAGCCGCTCGTCCGCGGGCTCGAGCGCGAGGGGCTCGGCGAGCCGGTCGTCGCGTTCTTCCTCGGCGACGCGCTCGAGGCGCTCATCGCGATCGGGGAGGCCGAGCGCGCCGCGCCGCTCGTCGAGGCGCTCTCGGACCGCGGGCGCGAACTGGACCGCGCGTGGGCGATCGCGGTCGGAGCGCGGTGCCGCGCGCTGCTGCTCGCCGCGCGCGGCGATCTCGACGCGGCGGCCGAGGCGGTCGAGCGGGCGCTCGCCGAGCAGCCGCGGCTCGGCATGCCGTTCGAGCACGCGCGCACGCTGCTCGTCGCGGGCGCGATCGCGCGGCGCCGCCGCCGGCGGAGTGCCGCGAAGGCGGCGTTCGAGCGCGCCGAGGCGCTGTTCGCCGAGCTCGGCGCGGAGCTGTGGCGCGCGCGGGCGGCGGAGGAGGCCGGCCGCGTCGGCCTCCGCCGGGGCGCCGGCGACGCGGTCACCGCGACCGAGCGCCGCGTCGCCGAGCTCGCCGCTCAAGGCCGCACGAACCGCGAGATCGCCGGGACGCTGCACATGAGCCCGAAGACGGTCGAGGCGCACCTCGCGCGCGTGTACCGGAAGCTCGAGATCGCCTCGCGGGCGGAGCTCGGCGCGCGGATGGCCGTCGGCGCGCCCGTGCAAACGTAGGGAAACGCCCGATACAACGCGCGCGGCGGCCGCCATAGCGTCGGCTCAGTGAGAGCGTTGGTGTCGCGGACGGTGGTGTCCGACCGGCGGTGAAGGGTCCTCGGCTGGCGGTGAGCTGACTCGTAGCGTCGCTGTCGGCCAGAGTTGGTCTGACTTTCATGCGTTGTGTC
>Ga0310839_100134_pt1 | contig 74922 bp, 74 predicted proteins | sample SM_ome_7_FD_201305 | JGI IMG/M metagenome (GOLD analysis project Ga0310839, IMG submission 201305) | Sorghum-adapted microbial communities enriched on stacked mutant (SM) sorghum from Joint BioEnergy Institute, Emeryville, California... ...
TGGTCCGGGCCGCAGAGGATGATGTCCACGACCGCACGCAGGTCCTGCTCGAAGCTCCGCCGGTCCGGCATCGACCGGTAACAGAGGGAGTTGCCTTCACCGGTCGGGGGATGGTTGTGCGCCGTCCCTACGTAACGGTCGCTGTCGCACGGGTGATAGCGTACGCTCGTCGAGCTCTCGTTCTCCATCCGCGCCAGGCGGAACCCGTCGATGATGATCGTGTCGCCGCTCCGCCGGCCCTCGAGGCAGAGGACGAACTCCACTTCCGTGATGTAGCGGTAGAGGTAGCGCCACCCCTCGCGCACCTCGGGGGTGACGATGACCGGCCCGGCCCCCTCGTAGTCCTCCACCCCGGACGCGGGCGAACGAGCCTTCCCGGCATCGCCGCCCCCCCTCGATTGGGCCTCCGCCGAGGTGCCGGCGCACCCCAGCAGCACCACCGCCACCGCGATGGCCATGTACTGCTGCCGCACTGCAACCTCCGATGCCTGCTCCCGCGGTTGCCCGCGGGCCCACGCCGACGGGGCGCGACGGCGCCCCCGTAAGACGAAGCCCGCCCCGGTCGCCAGGACCGCGGCGGGCAGCGGCTCGGTCGTCGGGCCGCAGGGAACGCTCCATGCAAACGATGCGCCGCATGAGGCAGACGCGCGTCGGAGTTTCCGGCTGGAGCTACAAGGGGTGGAGAGGGCGCTTCTACCCCGAGGGACTACCGCAGAGGAAGGAGCTCGAGTACGCGAGCCGCAGACTCGACTCGATCGAGATCAACGGGTCGTTCTACTCGCTGCAACGCCCCACCAGCTACCGGCGCTGGTTCGAGGAGACGCCGCCCCGCTTCGTCTTCGCCGTCAAGGGGAGCCGCTTCATCACCCACATGAAGAAGCTCCGCGACGTCGAACAGCCCCTCGCCAACTTCTTCGCCTCCGGCGTGCTCCGCCTCGGCCGGAAGCTCGGGCCGATCCTCTGGCAGCTCCCTCCCCGGCTCGCCTTCGACGAGGACCGCCTCGCCGCCTTCCTCGATCTCCTGCCGAAGACGACGACGGCGGCCGCCGCCCTCGCCCGGCGCCACGACGAGCGCCTCGAGGGACGGAGCTGGACCCGCGCCGAGGCCGAGCGGCCGATCCGTCACGCCTTCGAGGTCCGCCACCCCAGCTTCCTCGACCCCGCCTTCGTCCACCTCCTCCGCCGCCATGGCGCCGCCCTCGTCTTCGCCGACACCGCCGGGCTCTTCCCCTACGCCGAGGAGGTCACCGCCGACTTCGTCTACGCCCGCCTCCACGGCGCCGAGCACCTCTACGCCAGCGGCTACACCGACGCCCAGCTCGACTGGTGGGCCGACCGGCTCCGCGCCTGGCGCGCCGGCCGCGAGCCCGACGACGCCCGCCGCATCACCGACCTCGCGCCTCCGGCCCGCCACGGCCGCGACCTCTACGTCTACTTCGACAACGATGCCTGGGGCCACGCACCCTTCGACGCGATGCGGCTCGCCGAACGGCTGCGGGTAGGGGCGGGGGAGGGGATCGGAGCGAAAGGGTCGGCCGCGGCCTGAACATCGCACAGGGACGCGCCGCCGCCCCGGCCCCCGTCCCTCACCCCGCCCGGCCCCTCACCCCCTCCAGCACCAGCCGCTGCTCCGCACGGGCGATGTTGCGACGGGTCGACTCGATCACGTCGGGGTTGACCGAGATCGAGTCGATCCCGAGCCCCACCAGGAATTCGGCGTACTCCGGGTAGACCGACGGGGCCTGGCCGCAGATCGAGCAGGTGATCCCGATGCGACGGCACCCCTCCACGATCGCGCGGATCGTCTCCAGCACCGCACGGTCGCGCTCGTCGTAGAGCGGCGCCAGCACCTCGCTGTCCCGGTCCACGCCGAGGACGAGCTGCGTCAGATCGTTCGAGCCGATCGACACCCCCGTCGCGCCGAGGGCGGCATACTCGTCGAGCCAGTACACGACCGACGGGACCTCGGCCATCACCCACAACTCCAGCCGCCGATCGCCGGCCAGCCCGCTCTCGTCGATCCGCTTCTTGCACTCTCGGAACTCCCACCCCGTCCGGACGAAGGGGATCATGAGATGGACGTTGTCGAACTCCGCGCGGACCCGCTCGAGAACCTTCAGTTCCAGCGCGAAGAGGTCCGGCTCCCGGACGTAGCGGTAGCACCCCCGGTACCCGATCATCGGGTTGTCCTCCCGTGGCTCGAACCGGTCCCCGCCCTTCAACCCGCGGAACTCGTTCGAGCGGAAGTCCATCGCCCGGTAGATCACCGGCCGGGGGTGGAACGCCCGGCCGAAGATCCGCAGATCGGCGGCGAGCCGGTCGACGAACTCGTCGCCCTTCCCCTCCTCCAACAGGAGCCGCGGGTGCCGCCCCTCCAGCGCGGAGAGGATCATGAACTCGGCGCGCAGCAACCCCACCCCATCGACCGGGAGACGGGCGACCTCCTCCGCCCGTTCCGGCTCCGCCAAGTTCACGTATAGCCGCGTCGCGGTGACCGGCGGCGCGCCCGCCGCCGGGGCCGGTGGGGCGCCCCCGGCGGTCGGCGGTGCGCCGGCCTGCGCCTCCCGCTCCCCCTCCGCCCCCGCCGTCACGTCACCGGCCAGGACCGTGCCCTCCCGGGCGTTGACCGTCACGACCATCCCGTCCCGCAACATCTTCGTCGCGTCCCGCGCCCCCACGATGCACGGCAGCCCCAGCTCCCGCGAGACGATCGCCGCGTGCGACGTCATCCCCCCGGAATCGGTGATGATCGCCGCCGCACGCCTCATGATCGGCACCCAATCCGGCGCCGTCCGCGTCGTCACCAGCACCTCGCCGGGCTTGAGCTTCCCCTCCTCCTCGGGAGAGGCGAGGACGCGGACCGTCCCGGCGGCGATCCCCGGGCTGGCGCCCAGGCCGTGCAGCAGCACCTCGCCCCCCGACGCCGGCTTCTTCGCCGCCCGCCCGGCCAGAGTCGTCACCGGGCGGGTCTGGAGGATGTAGATCCGCCCCGCCTCGATCGCCCACTCCACGTCCTGCGGCGCGCCGTAGTGCTCCTCGTCGCGGATCCCCAGCTTCGCCAGCTCCAGGGCCTCTTCGTTCGTCAGCACCGGCGCCGTCGCCTTCTCCTCCGGGAGGTCGACCCGCACGTTCTCGCCGGTCTTCGCATCGCGGACCCGCATGAACTCCTTGCGACCGATCACCCGAACCACCGAATGACGCCGCTTGTCGACCTCGTAGCGGTCCGGCGTCACCTCGCCGCCGACCACCACCTCGCCCAACCCCCACGCCGCCTCGATCACCAACCGGTCCGGATCGTTCGTCGCCGGGTCGACCGTGAAGAGGACGCCCGACTTCTCCGAGTCGACCATCTTCTGCACGATCACCGCGATCAGCGCCTCGCCCGCCACCCCCTGCTTGATCCGGTAGAAGAGGACCCGCGCGCCGAACGCCGAGGCCCAGCACTCCTTGACCGCATTCACCAGCGCGTCGGCGCCCCGCACGTTCAGGAAGCTCCGGAACATCCCGGCGAAGGAGTACTGCGCCGTGTCCTCCGCCGTCGCCGAGGAGCGGACCGCGACGAATTCTTCGTCCACGCCCTCCCTTCGCGACAACTCCCGGTACGCCTCCGCGATCGCTCTGCGCACCTCCTCCGGGATCGCGGCGCCGCGGACCCGCGACTGGATCGCCTCGGCCGCCTCCCGCAACGCCGCGTCATCGTCGACATCGAGACCCGAGAGACGCTCCTCGATCGCCCCGCCGATCCCACTCGCCTCGTAGAACCTGCGGTACGCGTCGACCGTCACGACGAAGCCGGGGGGCACCGGCAGCCCGGCACGCATCATCTCGCCGAGGTTCGCGCCCTTGCCCCCCGCCACACGGATGTCCCCCCGGCCGAGCTCCTTCAACCACCGGACGTATGCCATCTCGTTCCCCTCCGCATGCATCTCGGGTCCGGCACAGGTCGGCGACGGCGCCGCCTCACGCCTCGGGCCGCATCACGAGGACGGGGAGGCGCGCGCTCCGGATCACCTTGTCGGCCACGCTCCCAAGGACCAGCCGCCCCAGCCCGCTCCGTCCATGGGTCGACATGGCGACGACGCCCGCGCCCTCCGCCGCGGCCGCCTCGAGGATCGCCGCCGCCGGCGCCTCGTGCGCCACCACCCGGACGGCGACCTCGAGCCCCTCCCGACGCAACCGCCCGGCCACCCCCTCCAAGTACGACTCCGCCCGCGCACTCGCCTCCTCGAGCCTCGCCTCGTCGACCCGGAAGACGTGACCGGCCACCTCCAGCGAGGGCGGGACGACGTGCAGGAGCACCATCCGGCCGGAACCGATCCGCGCCAGCGCCGCCGCCGGCTCCAGCACGCCCTCGGAGAGCTCCGACTCGTCGAGAGGGACGAGGATCGGCCCGGCCAGGAGCGCCCCCCCGTCCGGCGGCGCCGCACGGTCCACCGGCCGGACCAGGAGCAGCGGGATGCCGCCCCGGCGCACCAGCCCGTCCGCCACGCTCCCCAGCCACGCCCGCTCCAGCCCGCCCCGCGCATGCGTCGTCATGATGACGAGGTCGGCGCCGATCTCCGCGGCCTCCGCCTCGATCACGTCGACCGGGTCGCCATCCCGCAGCGCCGCGGATGGCGCGCGGCCCAGCTCCTCGGTAAGGCCGTCGACGATCCGGCTCAGGTACGCCCGCTCCCGCTCGCGGATCTCCAGGTCCCAGGTGTCCATCGGGAGGATCCACGCGGCGAGGTCGACATCGTGCGCGTGCACCAGGTGGATCGACCCGCTGCTGCGCCGGACGATCGCCAGCGCGTAGGGAAGCGCCTGCTCGCCGAACGGCGAGCCGTCGAGCGGGACCAGCAGCGTTCGGATCATGAGAACTCCTCGGAAGGGCACCATCCGCCAGCAAGGAGAGTGCCCGGCCCAACGACCCGCCGGACCAACGCCCACGCGTCACGGCCGGGTTGGCACGCGAACGCCACACCTCCCCCGGCCCCATAACTCCCGAGCCCGCCGGCCCGCCTCCACGGAATGCAACTTGCACCACGACCCGCTCCCGATACCCCTGCGCCATCACGGCGCCACGGCCCCGTGGCTCCGCCTCTCCCGAGTACCACAAGGAGGCACCGATGACCGTCTCCGCCCTCCCCCCTCCCCGTACGCCGCGGCAGTTGCTCGACGACGACTTCCTCGAGAACCGCGGACGCGTCCTCGAGCTCGCCGCCTTCCTCGACCGGCTGGACCGCGCCGCCGCCGGCACCCCGACCCGCGACTTCCGACTCCTCGCTCTCCAACGGGCGCTCCGGTCCCTCGCGACCGATCCCTACCCGCGCGTCGATGCGATCCACGCGATCCTCAGCGACCCCGGCACCGGACCGGTCGAGCCGGGACGCCAGACCGCCACGGGCGCCGTCGCCCCCGAGCCCGAGGAGGCCCCGTGATGGAGTACATCGACGCCCACGCCCACATGATCTCCCGGACCGCCGACGACTACGAGGCGATGGCGCTCACCGGGTGCATCGCCGTCTGCGAGCCGGCGTTCGAACACGCCTGGCACCGCCAGTCGATCGGCGGGTTCCTCGACTACTTCCGGCGCCTGACCGATGCCGAGCCGCGCCGCGCCGCCCGATTCGGGATCCGACACTTCGCCTGGCTCTGCCTCAGCCCCAGGCGCGCCGAGGACCGCGAGCTCGCCCTCGCCATCGTCGCCAGGATCCCACGCTTCCTCGAACGCCCCAACGTCCTCGGAATCGGCGAGACCGGCCTCTACCGCGGCACGCGCAACGAGCTCGAGACCTTCCGCGACCACGTCGACCTCGCGATCGACCACGACCAGCTCCTCCTCGTCCGCACGCCGCAGCTCGAGGCGAAACTCCGCGGGACTCGCCTCATCGTCGAGACCCTGGCGAGCGACGGCCGCGTGATCCCCGAACGCGTCCTCATCGACCACGTCGAGGAACACACCATCGGAATGGTCCTCCAACAAGGGTTCTGGGCCGGGATCACGCTCCACCCCCACGCCACCGCCTCGCCCCAACGAGCGATCGACATGATCGAGCGCTTCGGGCCCGACAGGATCTGCGTCGCCTCCGGATGCGACGGGGGGCCCAGCACCGCGACCGCGGTCGCCCACTTCGCCCTCGCCATGCGACGCCGCGGCCACCCCGACACCCTGATCCGGCGCATCGTCTACGAGAACCCCGCGGCGTTCCTCGGCCAGTCGCCTCGATTCCAGATCGGCCACCCGCCGGATCGGAAGCCCAGGCGCCGCCCCGCGGACCGACACGACGAGGCGAGTGAGCCGGTCGCCGCCGGACACGGGGGGTGAACCGCATCGCCAAGCCGTGCGGGAAACAGGGACCGCTGCACAGGGCCGCACACCTGCTCCTCGCCGCGCTCGCCGCGACCTGCGCCGACGAGCGCGGCGAGAAAGACCCGCCCGCGTACGACGCGGCCGTCCCCGCCGACGCGATCGAGTCCGTCGACCTCGCCGCACTCGAGGCCCAACGCCACGACACCACCTGGCGCGCCCACGCCGATCGCGACCGGAGGCAACGACTCGGCCGACGGCACACCCCGGTCCCACCCGCCCCCCGCCCCGCCGCCGACACGACCGCCCCTCCACTCCCCGTCGAACTGGTCGAGGAGGTCACGGGCCAGTCCGGGACCGATCCCCGCCGCCCCTCCGTCCTCCACCTCCAGGTCCTCCTCGACCGCATCGACTTCTCCCCCGGCGTCATCGACGGCCGCTGGGGCAAGAACGTCGAGAAGGCCGTCTACTGGTTCCAGCACGAACAAGGGCTCGAGCCGACCGGCCGCCTCGACGACGAGACCTATCGCCGACTCCTCGACGCGACGGGCGACCCCGCCACCACCCGCCGATACCGCGTCCGGAAACGCGACCTCGATGGGCCCTTCGTCGACATCCCCCCGGGGATCTATGAACAGGCCCGCCAGCCCTGCCTTTGCTATACCTCGCCCCTCGAACGCCTGTCCGAGCGCTTCCACACCACCCCCGAGCTCCTCCGCCGACTCAACCCCGACCTCGACCTCGACACCCTCGGCGAGGGTACCCTGCTCCAGATCCCCGACGTGAGGGAGGCGCGCAAGCCGCGACGTCGCATCGCCACGATCCTCGTCTCGACCCGCGGCTTCTACACCCACGCCCTCGACGAGGACGGCGGCATCGTCTTCCACTTCCCCTCGACCCTCGGCTCGCGTTACAGCCCCACCCCCACCGGCAGGTACCGCGTCGCCGCCATCGTCGCCTGGCCCCGGTTCCACTTCACCCCCAACCTCTTCTACGACGTCCCTGACGACCGCCCGGAGACCGTCCTGCCCGCGGGGCCGAACTCGCCGATCGGCGCCGTCTGGATCGAACTCTCCCGGCCGTACTACGGGATCCACGGCACCGCGGCGCCCGCCACGATCGGCTACGTGACCTCCCACGGCTGCGTCCGCCTCACCAACTGGGACGCCTGGGCCCTCGCCCGCCACATCGAGCCGGGCCTCGCCGTCGAGTTCCGATGACCCCCGCAAGCGACGGGATCCGGCCCTCCCGGCGACGACCCCCGCCGGCCCGCCACCTCACCTGCGCCCGGCACGAGGGCGCATCGACGTGGCGAGCCACGGCGAAATCGCCTACACTTCCACCCTGTTCCGAATCGTCGCGATCGCCACCCGAGGGGGCCCGACCCGAGCACCACGACCGCACCCGCCCGGGCGGCCCGCCCGCGATCGGCCGGGGGCTCGACGGCACCGCCCCACCGGCGCCGACGACCGATGAGCCAGAACCGTGAACCGACGACGCAGGACCATGGAGAATCCGCGCATCGAAGCGCTTCGCAGGATGATCGAACGCAACCCCAACGACCCCCGCCTCCGCTTCGGCCTCGCCCTCGAGCTCGAGAAGCTCGAACGCTGGGAAGACGCCGCCCGCGAGCTCCGCGCGTATCTCGCCCTCGCCGACGACGAGGGCAACGCCTGGGGCCGCCTCGGCCGCGCGCTCCGCGCCCTCGGCCGCGACGACGAGGCCAAGGACGCCTACGGCAGAGGGATCGAAGCCGCCTACCGCCACGGCCACCCGAGCATGGCCGCCGAGTTCGAGGAGATCCTGGAGGAGTGGGGAGATTGACCGTGCCGACGCACCGGCTCGATACGGATTGCTCACGATGACGTCACGGATCCGGGCCGGTGCTCACACCCTCCGCGCTCCCCCAGCCCGATCCAAGTGCGGCCGCCGGGGATGACATGACCTCACGTCACTTCACCGGCCACTGCCCACCCTAGCGCATCCGGGTCGCCGTGGCGCCGAAGTCCAATTCGTAGATCCCGATCGCCCACGGATCCGGTGGAACTGCAAGCAGTACGTAGATCCGATCGTCCACGGCGAGGAGCCTGCCGGGCAATGCAAGATCCTCCACGACCTTCGCCGCGCCATTCACTCCCCGGTAAATATCCACGGCGTACTGCGTCACCTGGAACAGATCGCCCACGTGATGCACGGAGGCCGAAGAGGCGAATCGCCCATGCGCGATCAGGACGACCTCGCCTCGGTAGCACTCGACGCCGTCGATCACTGTGAACCGGGCGAGCCAATCCGCCAGCTTCTTCATCTGGGCCGGTCCCGCCAATTCACCGGCCGCGAGTCGTGGCGCGGGCTTCCACGATGCCGGCGGCTTCCCAAAATCGCCGACATACCGCCCCTGTCGGTCGTAGACCCGCACCGGGTAGACCATGCTGGTCGCAACGAGTACGTTGTTGCCGCAAACCGCGCCTCGATCCACGGCTACGCTTCGCCAGTACGGCTCTTTCAGGATGACTTCCGGCCACTCGTGAAACGTGCCCTGGACCTCGCCATCCTCGGAGAGCCACACGTAATAGGCACCGCTCGCGTGTCGAATGCCGAGCAAGACCCTCCCATCGACCACTTCTACTTGGTATGCAATGTCGCCATCTCGGACGCCGAACGCCGTGTCGTACGCCATCGTCGCTCCCCATCGCTGCACCACCGGTCCGCGCGTATCGGCGACGTAGACCCGGCCCGCAGGATCGATCGCGACATCGATCGGTTGCTTCAGTTCCCCGGGGCCCATCCCCTGGCGATCATACAAGCTCAACAACCTCCCGTCCGGCGCGTGGACACGTAGCTGGGCGCCACGGCCGTCCGCGATCAGGAACCGCCCGTCCGGGAACCGCGCCAATGCCTTGATTTCTGTGATCGGCGCCGAGTCGGGCTCCTCGAGAACCACCCGGCCAACCTCCCGGAACAGCATCTCAAATCGCAACTCGCGTGGCTTCTGAGCATGCGCGGAATCCACCCTACAAACCCACGCCACGACCGCCGCGAATACGCACCGCCAAAAGTCTGCTGTCCTCATCGCCGTCCTCGGTCCATAGGGGTGATGGGAAGCACGGGATCACGGCTCACTACAACGACTTCACGAAACGCGAATCACCTGCTCGCATCACTACTGCTCATTCTCTTGGGCGCAGCACACCTGGTACTTCGGATCGCCGCAATAGCTGCCACATGTGTGGCCAATCCAGGACTTCTTGCCGGCTGCATCTTCGAGCGCCGACGGCGACGGCGCAGCCGCAATCGTGACTGCCGAAAACGCGATTGCCATCGTTCCGAGCAAGATCCGCATCCGGCGCGACATTTTGACCTCCTTGTGTTCGTGAGAACGTGTGCACGATCCCAGGCTCCCCATCTTCGCGGTCGATACCGAATGTCCCACGATTTCACGTACGTCCCGGCTCACCGCTCCTCAGCCACGCGATCACGACATCTTCCAGCTTCCACTCACACGCGAATTCGTACGGGCGCGAATCCGCCATTGCCGTCACCCCGGACGGCAGAACGAACAGCTTGGTGGAGGCGAGCTCCAAGCCCATACGATCCGCAACGATTCCCGTCGGATCGTACACGACCGTGCCTCTGACTCGCGTCTGCTGCGCGATCTCTCGAGCCCGGTCGCGATCGACTCCGACGAGAACGAGCACGGTCCGCACCCTCGGCTCCCGCGCAAGGGCGTTCCAGTTGCTGATGTCTGAAAGGCACCCAATACAATCGTGCGGATTCACGACCCACATCAGGCTGAAACGCCCCGGCTCGAAAAGGGGCGCGTCCGCTCCGTCCACCGTGGGGAGGATGAGAGACGGAAGGCGCAAATTCACGAGTCGCGAGATTGCGCTCGATCGCGCGACGTGGCTCTTCGTGGCCTCGACGTACTCGTGGTATCTCGTAAGGCGCCCGTAGAATACCGCGACATTCGCCGAGAGCACGAGCAATGCCGCGATCAGGACGGCCTCGGCTGTTCTAGATTTGCGCCCATCCGGTTCCAATCCGACACCTCCCTGTTCGCATGGAGGATTTCGATCGATAGAACCGTTAGGAGGGTATGCGGGGGCTCGAGAGGCTCGAGCGAGTGCACGGTGACGTGGATCGGGAGCGTCGGGCCGAGGAACGGCCTAACGAGGGTTGCTTACCGTCAAAATAGCAACCGCCCGCACCGGATTTCAAGGGCACGGCCCCCGCATCGCGAACGGAACGGCATGAGCACCGCATCAGGACCGTACTGCCCTGCGCTCGCTTGCCCCCCTTGCGTAGTTCATGTTGACTTCGGCTCCCCCCCACCGTAACGTCCCGCCCGCACACGCAACGGAGCGGGGCGCTTCAGGGTACGTCGCGAGAGGCGGGTCCCCGCACCACGGCCCCGTATCATCGAAGCCGCCTACCGCCACGGCCACCCGAGCATGGCCGCGGAGTTCGAGGAGATCCTGGAGGAGTGGGAGGGCTGATCCCTGCGATTGACTTCGGCCCCTCCGGCCGGTACTCTCCCCCCGGGACCGGATGCGACCCCCGGAACGCGCGCCGGTCCGCGGGACGTTCCGTACTCCGGCGCGCCCCGCCGCCGCGGACCGCGAGACCGCCCGTCATGAACCGCGCCGAGTCCTTCGAGTCCGAAGCCCTGCCGCACCTCGACGCCGTCTACCGCTTCGCGCTCCGGCTCACCGGCTCGGCCGCCGACGCCGAGGACCTCACCCAGGAAACCTTCCTCCGCGCCTTCCGCGCCTGGGACCGGTTCACCCCCGGGACCCGCGCCAAGAGCTGGCTCTTCACCATCTGCAGGAACACCTTCCTCCGCCAGCGGAAGCGCGAGAGCCACCACCGCGAGATCCTCGAGCGCCACACCCCGGCCCCGACCGGCAGCGCCGTCGTCGACACCTCCGCGGTCCCTTTCCTCGGCGACCCCGTCCTCGACCCCGAAGGCGACTTCTTCCGGAGCTTCCTCGACCGCACCGTCCTCGACGCGATCGACTCGCTCCCCGCCGAGTTCCGCGAGGTCGTCACCCTCGCCGACCTCGAAGGCCTCGCCTATGCCGAGATCGCCGAGGTCCTCGAGCTCCCCGTCGGCACCGTCAAGAGCCGCCTCTTCCGCGGCCGACGCCTCCTCCAGGAACGGCTTCGCGACTACGCCGCCGATCAGGGCATCATCCCCGCGCCTGCTCCATGAGCCAGATATCCTGCCAGGAAGCCCTGGCCCGACTCTACGAACTCCTCGACGGCGAACTGCCCGCCGACCACGCGGACCGCATCCGCGAACACCTCGAACGCTGCGGAAGCTGCTTCCCCAGCCTCTGCTCCGCTCGCGCGTTCCAGGAGCTGCTCCGCCGCGTCTCTCGCGGCCAGCCCAACGCACCACCCCACCTCCGCGAGCGACTCCTCGGCCTGCTCCGGAGCGAAGGACTCGACCCGGGACCCTGAACCGAAGGCACGCGCCCGGGCCCCGAAACGATAGGAATCACCCCGCACGCGAGCACCCGCGTAACCCACGGGTGCCGTACGGAGCACCCCGCGGCGCACGCCCCTTGCGAGGGCCCGACCCCGGTCCGCTCTCGCCGCCTCGGGGCTCGCTCCCCCCCTTGCGGCGACCGAAGGAAAACCGAACATTCCCCGGGGCCGCGGGTAGCACGAAATGGACGAATTCACGCGTGACGACGCGACGAAGCAACACGAAGAGCAACCGACGATGGTGATGCCGCAGCGACGGGAGCGGGTCGTGACCCGCCTGATCGAAGACGAGATGCGGGAGTCCTTCCTGGACTACTCGATGAGCGTCATCGTGCAGCGCGCGCTCCCCGACGTGCGCGATGGGCTCAAGCCCGTGCACCGGCGCATCCTCTACGCCATGCACGAGCTCGGGCTCGCGCCGAACCGGCCGTACAAGAAGAGCGCGTCGGTCGTCGGTGAGGTGCTCGGGAAGTACCACCCGCACGGCGACATGGCGGTCTACGACTCGCTCGTGCGGATGGTGCAGGACTTCTCGCTCCGCTACCCCCTCGTCGACGGGCAGGGCAACTTCGGCTCGATCGACGGCGACAACGCGGCCGCCTACCGCTACACCGAGGCGCGGCTGGCGCCGGCGGCGATGGAGCTCCTCGCGGACATCGAGAAGGAGACCGTCGACTTCGCCGACACCTTCGACGCGCAGCGGAAGGAGCCCGAGGTCCTCCCGGCTCGCCTCCCGAACCTCCTCGTCAATGGCAGCTCCGGGATCGCCGTCGGGATGGCGACGAACATCCCGCCCCACAATCTGCGCGAGGTCGCCGCGGCGCTCCGCCACCTCGTCGAACACCCGGACTGCGCCGTCGACGACCTGATGAAGCACCTGCCGGGGCCGGACTTCCCGACCGGCGCCTTCATCCTCGGCGTCGAGGGGATCCGCAACGCCTACCGCACGGGGCGCGGCCGCATCGTCATGCGCGCCAGGGTCCAGAAGGAGTCGAAGCGCGGTGGCAAGGAGCAGCTCGTCGTCACGGAGCTCCCCTACGGGATCTCGAAGGCCCGGGTCGTCGAGCAGATCGCCGAGCTGGTCCGCACCCGCAAGACCGAGGACATCGCGGACCTGCGCGACGAGTCCGACCGCGACGGGATGCGCATCGTCATCGAGCTCAAGCGCGGCGCGCAGGTCAAGCCGGTCCTCAACCTGCTCTACAAGCAGACGTACCTCCAGGCCACCTTCGGCGCGATCATGCTCGCGCTCGACGGCGGCGTGCCCCGCGAGCTCACCCTCAAGGAGCTCCTCGAGCGCTACCGCGACCACCGCCTCGACGTGATCCGGCGCCGCTCGCGCCACGACCTGGAGCGCGCCCGCGCCGAGGCGCACGTCACCGAGGGGCTCCTCATCGCCCTCGACGCCATCGACGCGGTGATCGCCCTGATCCGCAAGGCGAAGGACCGGGAGGACGCCTCGGCCAAGCTGCAGAAGCGCTTCGGTCTCTCCGAGAAGCAGGCCGACGCGATCCTCGCCATGCGGCTGGCCCGGCTGACCGCCCTCGAGACCCGCGAGCTCCGCGACCGGCTCAAGGCGCTGGAGAAGGAGATCGCCTCACTGGAGAAGCTCCTGGCCAGCGAGAAGCGGCAGCTCCAGGCTCTCGTCGCCGAACTCGACGAGCTGGTCGAGAAGTACGGCGATGCGCGCCGCACCACGATCCTCGAGGGCGGCGACTCCGACTTCGCGGTCGAGGACCTCGTCGCCCAGGAGGAGGTCGTCATCACCGTCAGCCACGAGGGCTACATCAAGCGGATCCCGATGGGGCTCTACCGCCGCCGGGCCACGAGCGGCAAGCCGCTGGCGGGGATGGAGAAGTACACCGACGACTTCCTGGAACACGTCTTCGTCGCCAGCACCCACGACACGCTCCTCTTCTTCACCGCCGGGGGGCGGGCGTACGCGCTGCCGGTGCATCAGATCCCCGAGGCCGGTCGCGCCAGCCGGGGCCGGTCCCTCGCCCAGCTCCTCGGGATCGAGCGCGACGAGGAGGTGGCGGCCCTCGTCGCCGTCACCGAGTTCTCCGCCGAGCGGTCCCTCGTCTTCCTGACCGCCGGCGGCACCGTCAAGCGGACCGCACTCGACCAGTTCGCGAACATCCGCTCGAACGGGATCCACGCGATCAACCTCCAGGAGGGCGACCGCGTCCTCGACGTCCAGCTCTCGAACGGGCTCGACGACATCGTCCTCGTCACCCGCCAGGGCCAGGCGATCCGCTTCCCCGAGTCCGAGGTCTCGCTCATGGGCCGCGCGGCCCAGGGGGTCAAGGGGATCCAGCTCCGGAAGGGCGACGAGGTCGTCGGGATGGTCATCGTCCGCCGCGACGCCACGCTCTGCACCATCACCGAGCAGGGCTTCGCCAAGCGCACGTCGGTCGGCGACTACCCGGTCCAGCGCCGGGGCGGGATCGGCAGCAGCGCGCTCCAGGTCACCGCAAAGACGGGCGCCCTCGTCGCCGCGAAGGAGCTCGTCGATGGCGACGAGCTGATGGTCCTGACAGGGACCGGCCGCGCGACCCGGATCACCGCCGCCGAGATCCCCGTCCAGGGGCGAGCCACGCAGGGCAAGCAGATCGTCGTCCCCGTCCGGGGCGACCAGGTCGTCGAGGTCGCCCGCGTCGCCCGCGACCGCGACGAAAACGACTCCGGTAGGGGCGCTCGGGCCGAAGATGACGAGCAGCTCGAGCTGGCCGTCGGCTCCGTGGAGTGACCGATCTCGGCCGGCCGATCAGCGCCCCTGGATCGCTTCCAGGAAGTGGACGAGGGCGCGGTTGAACGCCTCGGGGGCCTCCAGGTTCGGCAGGTGGCCGGCGCCGGGGAGGACGACGAGGCGGGCATCAGGGATCGTGCGTTGGAGGAACTCCGCCTCCGAGACCGGCGTCGTTGCATCCTCCTCCCCCACCAGGACCAGCGTCGGGACGTCGATCGTGGGGAGGAGATCGGTCGAGTCCGGGCGGTCCGCCAGCCCCTGGAGGGCGCGCACGAGGGTGCCGGGGGGCGTCGACTCGATCATCGACCGCACCCGATCGACGATCTCCGGCCGCTCCCGCCGGGTCCGCTCCGCGAGCAGCTTCGGCAGCATCGCGTCCGCCACGGCGACGGCGCCCTCCCGCCTCACCCGTTCGGCCAGCTCCCGCCGCCACGCGCGGCCTTGCTCGGTGTCCGGCCCCGCCCGCGTATCGCTGAGCACCAGCGCCCGCACGCGGTCGGAGTGCCAGCGCCAGAACGCCAGCGCCACGTAGCCCCCCATCGAGAGGCCGCAGAGGACCGCCCGGTCGATCCCCACGGCGTCGAGGAACGCCGCCAGATCATCCGCGAGGAGGTCCATCGCCAGGGGGCCGTCGCCCTCCCCGGCCTCGCTCCCGCCGAACCCCCGGAGATCCGGCGCGAGCCAGCGCCATCGCTGCGGCAGCCGGTCGATCTGGTCGTCCCACATCCCGCCGTGCAGCGGGAAAGCGTGCACGAAAAGGACGGCATCGCCCCGCCCGGTCTCCCGCCAGTGCATGCGGATGCCGTTCACCAGCGCCTGCATCGCTTCCTCCGGTTCCGCGCCCACCATGATCCCGCGTCGGCGCCGCAACCCCTGGACCAGGCGGGGCCCGGCGCCCGACCGTTGCCCGCCGGCCGCGGAGGGGACTGCGCACCGCCCGCGACCGGTGACCCCCTCGAGACTCCTCGGCTACAACCCCAGCGATGACCGGATGATCGGATCGATCCGGTCCGGCGTCCACGGGGGATCGAAGGTGAGCTCGACCTCCGCGCTCTCCACCCCCTCGACCCCCAGCACCGCCTCCTTCGCCTGCTCCACGATCTGCCCGGCAACCGGACAGAACGGCGAGGTGAGCGACATCTTCACGTCCACATGCCCATCCTCGATCCGTAGGTCGTAGATCAGGCCGAGGACCACCAGATCCAGGTTCAGCTCCGGGTCCTTCACCTTCCGGAGCGCCTTGCGCACTTCCTTCTCCGTGACCATCCCCTCTCCTTTCGAAACGGCGGCGTCGAGCTCCCGCCCGCCGCGCCCACAGTCCGTGCTCCACCCGTCGCCCTGCGCGCACGCTCGCGCCGCGACCGGGCCGTGACCCCCCGGCCCACCTCGCCAGCCCAATGTAGGATCGGCGACCGGCCCAGGATAGGCGCACCTTCGCCACGCCGGCGCACGGCGCCGCGCGGGCACGGCCCGCCGACGCACCGACACCCTTACTACCCGCCGGAGACGCGTCCGAGCCGGGGACCGTCAGGACCACGCGTCGCCTGCCGATCGGCAGCGCCGTACCCGGCGATCGAGTCGCTCCCCGTCCGCGCCCGTGCCCCCGCGGTCGTTGACAGCTCAGGGCCCGATCGCTACGGTTCGATCCCGAGACCCAGGGAGGAGCCACCGATGCATCGACCGATCCGACGGATCGCCATCAATACCGGCGGCGGCGACGCGCCGGGCCTCAACGCCGTCATCCGCGCCGCAGTCCTCTCCGCACTCAACCTCGGCTGGGAGGTCTACGGCATCCGCAAGGGCTACGGCAGCCTCCTCGGCGAGGAGCCCCTCGTCCAGCTCGACAGGGAGAGCGTCCGCGGAATCACGCACCTCGGCGGCACGATCCTCGGCACCACCAACCGCGGCAACCCCTTCGAGTGGCCCGAGCGCCAGCCCGACGGAACGATCGTCACCCGCGACCGCTCCGACGAGATCCTCGAGGCCTTCCACCGCCACGAGCTCGACGCGCTCATCGCCATCGGCGGCGACGGGTCGCTCCGCATCGCCAACGACCTCGCCAAGAAGGGCCTCCCCGTCGTCGGCGTGCCCAAGACGATCGACAACGACCTCGCCGCCACCCAGGTGACCTTCGGCTTCCACACCGCCGTCGAGACCGCGACCGACGCCATCGACAAACTCCACTCCACGGCCGAGAGCCACGAGCGGGTCATGGTCGTCGAGGTGATGGGGCGGCACACCGGGTGGATCGCGCTCCATTCGGGCGTCAGCGCCACCGCCGACGTGATCCTGATCCCCGAGATCCCCTACTCGATCGACAAGGTCTGCGACAAGATCCGGGAGCGCTACGAGGTCGGTCCCCGCTTCGCGATCGTCGTCGCGGCCGAGGGCGCCGCGCCGATCGGCGGCGAGGCGAGCTACGTCGAGGCCGCGGCCCCCGGCCGCGCGGCCAGGTACGGCGGGATCGCGGAGCGACTGGCCCGCGAGATCCAGGAACGGACCGGCCGCGAGACCCGATCCCTCGTCCTCGGCCACCTCCAGCGCGGGGGCTCGCCCACCGCCTACGACCGCCTGATCGCGCTCCGCTTCGGCGCCGCCGCCGTCCGCTGCGTCGCCCAGGGGCACTTCGGCACCATGGTCGCCCTCGATCCGCCCGCCGTCCGCGCCGTGCCCCTCGAGGAGGCGATCCGCGAGATCAAGCGCGTCCCGGTAGACTCCGACACCGTCGCCACCGCCCGGGACATGGGGATCTCGTTCGGCGATTGATCACGAGCCTCGAAAAGGGAAGGGGCGGGTCCTGCTCGCGGGGTTCCGCGAACACGGCGCCGGGGTCGTCGATTACGGCCCCGGCCCGCACCCTCACCCAAACCCCGCCGACGGCGGGAACCCCAGCATGGCCAGCATCCGGTTGAACGCCTCCCGCGGCAGATGCCCCCCGGAAGCCCGATCGTGCCCCCGTCCGAACCGGCCGCCCCACCGCCCCTCGGGGTCGAACGACCGGAAGAGCGCAGGGAGACTCACGTCGGTGCGCTCGGTCCGTGCGGCGAACGCGACCACCCCGGGAAGGTAGCCGGCGTTCGCCACGATGACGACATGCTCCCGCAGCCTGCGCCGCCAGCGCTCGGCGAGGAGCGGGTGGATCTGGCACGCCGACCGGAAGCGAATCAGCGCGAATCGCCGGTCGTCCGAGAAGACCGGCGCGATCCGCGCCACCCGCTCGACCTCGCCTCGAACCTCCGCCCGATATCCCCGCAGCCGCTCCGCTCCCGGCGAACCCTCCACGACCCCGCGCGGCCCCTCCGCCTCGAGCAACAGCGACAACGGCGTCGCCACGTCGAACGCACTCGCCCGCCGCGCGGCGTTGATCAGCGAGACCGCCTCCCGCAACCACTTCGCCCCGTGCCTCCTCTTCACCTCCGCCAACTCCGGCCAGGGCGCGCGGTCCCCCAGATCCCCGATCACCCCGATCGCCGCCAGCCACGCCAGATCGCCGAGCTCCGTCAGCGGCGAGAGAAGGTCGTACGCCAGCCACGCACTGCTCGGCGTCGGGTCCCACCCGTACGCCGAGACCACGACCGCATCCTCGGGCTCGCCATCCGGGCGATGGTGGTCGATGTAGAGCGTCGCCACCCCGTGGAGCACCCCGACCCGGTCGACCCCCAGGTCCGTGACGATCAGCGCGTCCGGCGCCATCCCTCGCAGCCGCCCCCGCGCCTCTTCCGAGAACGCCGACTCGCCTCGCTCCGACGGGACGACCCGCACACCCTCGTGGCCGAGGCGCTCCAATCCCCGCGCCACCAGCGCCCCCGAAGCCAGGCCATCGGCGTCGAAGTGGCAGAAGACGACGACCCGCGCGCCCGGCTCCAGCGCCGCGACGAACCCCGCGGCCCGATCACGCGCCGGGCCGATCGCCTCCTCGTACCTCATTCGATCACCCCCCAGGCTCGCCGGGCTCGCCCCGCCGCAAGCACCGCACCCCGCCTCCCGCCTTGAATTCGCCCCCTTCTTCGGGTAACTTCCGTTCCCTCCCCACGGTTTTCCGCCGTCCCATCAGGAGAGTCACCGATGAGGGTATTCCGCTCCGCGATCCCCGTCCTGGCCATCGCCCTTGCCGCGCCCGCGACGAGCTGGGCCCAGGAGGCGACTTCCTCGTTCGAACTGTCCGTCGCCAACATCATGCGCGGCCCCGAACACGTCGGCGAGCCGCCGGTCGCCGTCCGCTGGACCGACGACGGCAACTGGATCTTCTTCCGCTGGAAGCCGGGCGGGAGACCGTGGCACGAGGATCGTGCGCTCTACCGCGTCCCGGCCCGCGGCGGCGAGCCCGAGCGCCTCTCCGACGAGGCCGCCGACTCGCTCGGCGTCCTCCTCGCCGACGGCGACGTCTCCCCCGACCGCCGCTCCCGCGTCGTCGCCTACCAGGGCGACCTCTGGCACATCGACCGGCGCTCCCTCGCGGTCCGGCGCCTGACCCACACCCGCGACGTCGAGGCCGACCCCGTCTTCGCCCGGGACGGCAAGACCATCTACTTCCTCCGCGGCGACAACCTCTTCGCCCTCTCCCTCGGAGACGGCTCTCTGCGCCAGCTCACGGACATCCGCAAGGGCCCCGAGCCGCGGGAGAAGAAAGCCGAAGGGCAGCGCAAGTTCCTCGAGGACCAGCAGAAGGAGCTCTTCGAGCACATCCGCATCGAGGTCGAGCGCCAGGACCGCGAGAAGGCCCGCCGCGAGGCCCGCGAAGCGCGCCAGCCCCGGCCGATCTACATCGACAAGGACGAGCGGGTCATGGGGCTCGCCGTCGAGCCCGGCGGCCGCTACGCGATCCTCCGCGTCGGCAAGCAGCCCGCCGACGCCCGCCAGACCCTCGTCCCCGACTGGGTCACCCGCTCCGGCTACACCGAGCCGATGAACGTCCGCTCCAAGGTCGGCGACGCCCAGAGCGAGGGCCGACTCGCCCTCGTCCCCCTCGAGACCGGTGAGGCGAAGTGGCTGAAGCTCGGCCGCCAGCCCACCGCCGCCGACTCCGCCGACCCCAACGCCGGCAAGCTCGCCACCGCCGCCTTCATCGGCTGGAACCGCCAGGGCGACAAGGGGCTCATCGCCGCGACCAGCTACGACTACAAGGACCGCTGGCTCTACGTCCTCGATGCCGCGTCCGGCGAGCTCACCGAAGTCGCCCACGACCGCGACGACGCCTGGATCGGCGGCCCCTGCGACACCGAGTGCATGGGCTGGCTCCCCGACGGCCGCACCGTCTACTTCACCAGCGAGCGCGACGGCCACAACCACCTCTACACCGTCGCCGCCGACGGCACCGGGCTCCGCCAGCTCACCCGCGGCGAATGGGAGATCTCCGCGGTCGACGTCGCCCCCGACGAGGATCGCTTCTACCTGACCACCTCCGAGGGATCGCCCTTCGAGCTCCACTTCTTCCACATGCGCTTCGACGGCTCGGGCCGGACCCGCATCACCTCCCGCCCCGGCCAGCACGAGGCCACCCCCTCGCCCGACGGCAAGCGCCTCGCCGTCGTCTACTCCTTCGCCAACCGGCCGCCCGAGCTCTTCCTCATGGACAACAAGGCCGGCGCCGAGATGCGGCAGGTGACGACGTCGCCCACCGAGGCCTGGCGCTCCTTCGGCTGGATCGCCCCCGAGATCATCCGCTTCCCCGCCCGCGACGGCGCGAGCGTGCCGGCCCGCATCTACCGGCCCCGCGACCTCGGCGCACGGCCCAACGGCGCCGCCGTCATCTTCGTCCACGGCGCCGGCTACCTCCACAACGTCCACAACGGGTGGTCGACGTACTACCGCGAGTACATGTTCCACCACCTCCTCGCCTCCCGCGGCTACGTCGTCCTCGACATCGACTACCGCGGCTCCGCCGGCTACGGCCGCGACTGGCGCACCGCGATCTACCGCCACATGGGCGGCAAGGACCTGACCGACCAGATCGACGGCGCCCGCTATCTCGTCGAGCACGAAGGCGTCGAAAGCTTCGACAGGATCGGGATCTACGGGGGGTCGTACGGCGGGTTCATCACCCTCATGGCGCTCTTCACCGCACCCGAGAGCTTCGGCGCCGGCGCCGCGCTCCGCGCCGTCACCGACTGGGCTCACTACAACCACTGGTACACCAGCCGGATCCTCAACCTCCCCCACGGCGACGAGGAGGCCTACCGCCGCTCCTCGCCGATCTACTTCGCCGAGGGGCTCGAGGACCCGCTCCTCATCGCCCACGGGATGGTCGACACCAACGTCCACTTCTCCGACGTCGTCCGGCTCGCGCAACGCTTGATCGAGCTCGGGAAGTCGGGGTGGGAGATGGCCGTCTACCCCGTCGAGAACCACGGCTTCGTCGAGCCCTCCTCCTGGACCGACGAGTACCGCCGCATCCTCGAGCTCTTCGAACGGCACATCGGCTCCCCCCGGGCCGCCGCCTCGGAGAACCAACCGTGAGGCACATCCGTTCCGCCGCCGCGGCCCTCGGACTCCTCGCCCTCGCCGCCTGCGGCGCGGGCGAGGACGGACCGATCTACCTCGGACTCGCCGGCCCCATCAGCCAGCCCAACGGCCGGTCGTTCCGCCTCGCCGCCGAGATGGCCGTCGACGAGATCAACCGCGCCGGCGGCATCCGCGGCCGACGCCTCGAGCTCGTCCAGCTCGACGACCAGGCCAACCCCGAACGCGCCATCGAGGTCGCCACCGAGCTCCGCGACGACCCGCGGATCGTCGCCGTCATCGGCCACATCAACTCCGCCGCGACGATCGAGGCTGCCAAGATCTACAACGACGAGGACAACGGCGTCCTCCAGATCTCCCCGGCCTCCAGCAGCCCCCTCGTCACCGAGGCCGGGCCCTGGACCTTCCGCGTCTGCCCAAGCGACCTCCAGCACGGGCCGACCCTCGCCTCCTGGACCTACGAACGCCTGGGCCGCCGCCGCGCCGCCGTCCTCTACGCCAACGACGACTACGGGCGCGGCCTCCTCGACACCTTCTCCCGCGCCTTCGAGGAGGCGGGCGGCACCATCGTCGCACGCGACCCGTTCCTCCCCTCGCTCATCACGTCGCCCGACGCGCTCGACCCCTACCTCGAGCGCGCCATCGCCGCGGGGATGGACGCCCTCGTCGTCGCCGGCCAGGCGGCCGAGGCCCTCACGATCCTCACCGCCGCACGACGCCTGGGCTTCCACGGTCCCGTCCTCGGCGCCGACGGGATCACCAACCTCCGCGATGCGGGCGAGATCGCCGAAGGGGTCTACATCACCTCCGCCTTCCTCCCCGACCGCCCGACCGAGCGCGCCCAGAAGTTCGTCCGCGACTACGTCGCACGGTACGAGGAGCTCCCCGACCACCGCGGCGCCATGGCCTACGACGCCATCCACCTCGTCGCCCGGGCCCTCGCCGAGGTCGGGACCGACCGCCGCACGCTCCGCGACCACATCGCACGCGTCGGCTCCGAGCTCCCCGCCTACGAGGGCGTCTCGGGGACCATCATCTTCGACGAGAACGGCGACGTCGCCGGGAAGGACGTCGCCGTCGGGATCGTTCGGCAGGGCAGGATCCTCACCGCCTCCTGATCCCGCCGCGCCCGGATGCGAAACGCCCTCCGAGCGGGTTCGAACCCGCTCGGAGGGCGTTCGATTCAGGACCGGCGACCCCCGGCCCGCCCCCACCCCAACGCCGACCTCCCTGGGCCGCTCCGGCGGCGGGAGCGCCGCGCCGATCTCAAGACCGCCGCATTATCCCCGCAGTACCTTGTCCGCGTACCCGTTCTCGGGGTTGCGGCCCTGACGCAGCAGCCGGTCCACCGTCCCCGGACCCCGGTTGTACGCCGTCAGCGCCAGCCGAATGTTCCCGTTGTACTTGTTCAGCAGGTAGTCCAGGTACCGGAACCCGATACGCAGGTTCGTCCGCGTGTCGAAGAGGTCGCTCCGCTTCGTCCCGGGCGCGAGCCACTGCGCCGTCGACGGGAGCACCTGCGTCAGCCCCACCGCGCCCGCGCTCGAGACCGCATTGCGGCGGAAGCTCGACTCCGTTCGCACCAGTCCGAACGCGATTCGCGGCTCGATTCCCTCCGCGACCGCCGCCGCGTGGATCTCTTCCGCCAGCGCCACGGGGATCCGGAACTGCCGCGCAAATCGCTCGGCCACCGCGTCACGCTCCCGCTCCAGCGCCTTCGCGCGCCACGCATCCCCTACGGTCGCGTTCGCCGCCACCGGCTTCCCGACCGCACCCAGTGCGGACACCTCCATCGCACCCGACGACACCCCGGCCGTCGCGAGCATCCGCCCCGACCCCGGCGCCACCGCCGCAGCGGCCGACCGCTCCGTCTGGTCGGTCAAGAGAAATCCTCCGGCCGGCGCCATCAGCACCAGCCCCATTACCATCATCCTGGCCGGTCGCCGCACGCGCTCGTACAGCGCCCTGACCTCGGGGATCCAACGCTGCATCGCGTCTCCCTCCCTCCGGTTTCGGGTGTGTGTAGCCCGCTGCGGGCGGGCTCGAGCCTGCACGACCCTCTGGCCGCACACGAACGGTTCCTTATACACCCCACCGGCCGGAGCGGTTCCGCGATAAACCGTGCAACTGATTGTCCTACACTAGTTTACGACGATAGCGTGACCGTCGCCGGCGTGCCGAGCCGCAACGTCACACTGCGGGTCACCGTCTGCGTCCGCGCCTCGTTCGTCGCGATGACCGTCACCGCCTGACGCGCGGGACGGGTGATCACGAATCGGCCCTGGCTGTTGGCCGAGACCGTGCCGAGCAGGTGGGCGCCCGTGCCATCGTCGTACGAGATGATCATCGGGTACGGCATCGAGTTCTGGACCTCGAGCGTGTAGGCGGGCCCCGGCTCGCTCTCGACGGCCACGCCCCGGGTGCAGGCGGCGGCGAGGACGAGGACGGCGGCGAGGACGGGGAGACGGGCGAGGATCGTTCGGCGCATCGAGCTCCTCCTTCGACATTCGGTTCGACCTGTCCGGGCTTTTCCGGCTCCGCGTGCGGGAAACCCTACGCCGCCGCGGCGGCGCGCGGTCCCAATCTCGCCTCGCGTGTCGGCCTCCGCCACCCCTATGCGGGCGGGGCTCCCCAGCGATTGCGCCGGCCTGCCCGAACTCCGCATTCCGCCGCGATTCTCCCCCTCCCCGGGGCCCATCCCTTGCAGAATTTCGGGGCAAGGGAGTCCGGATCGACGTCACGGGAATCGTGGAGGTGCATGTCTATGAGGTCCGCAGCCCTGGGAATCGCGGCGCTCGTCGTGCTGGGCGGGTGCCGCACCGCGGAGGTCGAGACCGGGCCGGGTCCCGGAGCGCAGCCCGCGCCGCCGACGGCAAACGCCCTCCCCGCCGGGTCGATCCTCGAAGTCGAGCTGAACCAGACGATCGGCACGGATGAGAGCCGCGTCGGCGACCGCTTCACGGCGACGGTCACCGAGCCGATCGTCGCGCGGAACGGGCAGGTCGTCGTGCCGAGGGGCTCGACGGTGAGCGGAGTGGTCACGGGGCTCGATCCCTCCGAGCGCATCGGCGACCAGGCCGCGATCCGCGTGAACTTCGACCGAATCACCATCCGCGGTAGGAGCTATCCCTTCGCCGCGGAGGTCGTGGACACCGACGTGAAGCTCGAAGGCGAGGTCGAGAGGGGCGTGACGGGTGCGGCGATCGGCGCGGTCGCGGGGGCGGCGCTGGGTGCGATCATCGGCGGCGACGTCGCGGACATCCTGATCGGCGGCGCGCTCGGCGCCGGCGCGGGCACGATCATCTCCCTCGGGATCGGTCAGGTCGACGCCAAGCTCCCCGCGGGGACCGACATGACCCTTCGGACCACGAGCAACATCAGCCTTCGCTAGGACGGCGACGATGGTCGAACCCTACGATCGGTACAAGAAGCCGCAGGACATCGGCGCGGGCTCGCCGGCCTCGGGCGAGGCGAAGCGGCAGGGCATCAGCGGGGCGCGCGGCGGACCTCGGCAGGCCCGGACCCGCGGCATCTCGAAGCAACCGGCCCAGACCTCCGGCCGGCGGTCCGTGCGCCACCAACAGGCGCCGACTCAGCGCAAGAGCTTTGCTCCCGAGGAGAACCCGGCGGAGCAGGGAACCGGCGAGCCGAGCCCCGATCGCCTCCGCACCCGGTCCCGGGAGCAGGGGATCGAGCCCCGGAGCGGGAGCCACGTCGCCCACGGCGAGAGAACGCAGGAACGCGCGGTGCAAGGTCCACCCGACCGCGGCCACACCCGCTACGGACGCCAGAAGGTGCCGGGCCAGCCCGAACGCCCGATCCCCCCGGAACGGGATCCCGAGGAGTTCACCTGACCCACGCCGGCGCGCCATCTCCTTCAACGCGACCGCGAGCTTCGGCTGAGCCGCGGTGGCATCGAAGGGGATGGCGGCGTCGATCGCTCCGGGATTGGGATCGCGCGAAAGTCTCGAATCAGGCGGGTTTCAGCTGATCCACGGGAATCGGCGTGGCCGTACGCACGCAGTCGCGCCCCTCCTGCTTCGCCCGGTAGAGCGCGGCATCCGCCGCGGCCAGAAGCTCGGCGCGGGACGCCATCTCCGGGCTGTACGTCGCCACGCCGACGCTGACCGTGATCGGCCCGCATGGAAGCTCCAACGACCGCAGCGCCGTCCGGACCCGCTCCACGAAGCCGAGCCCGCCCTCCAACCCACAGGAGGAGAGGACCGTGATGAACTCCTCTCCGCCGTAGCGCGCGGAGAAATCCATCTTCCGCGTCTTCGAGGCGAGGAGCTTGCCGAACGCGACGAGCGCCGCATCCCCCGCCGCGTGCCCGTAGAGGTCGTTGTATTCCTTGAACCGGTCGATGTCGAAGAAGATGACCGTCAACGGACGGCCCCGCTGTGCGGCGGCGAACTCCTTCTCGAGGAAGAGGTGCGCGTAGCGCCGGTTCGGTAGCTCCGTCAACTCGTCCGTCAACGCCATGAGCTCCGCCCGCGCCCGCTGCCGGTGCAGCAGCTCCGTGACCCAGCCGATCCCGAGCGAGATCCCCGCGTACGCCACCACCACGGCGAGCAGCAGCGGCGATTGCCCGGCGCCGCTCCCCGTCGCCTTGACCACCACCTGCGTCACCGAGAGTACCGCCATCCCGGCGGCCAGCGCGGTCGCGGCACCCTGCCACCCCCGGTAGTACGCGAGGAGAAAGGCCGGCACCAGGGCGAGCAACCAGAGGAGCACCTCGTATTCGCCCGCCCCATCGGCGAAGAAGAGCTGCGCGGCCACCGGGACCGCGAGCGCCCCGAACGACAGGACGAGCGCCGTGGTCGGGATCTTCGGACGCGGGAGATACCAGATCGGGGTCATGAACCGCTCACCGGAGGACGACCGGGCCACTGCACCCGGCCATTGCTCAAAGTAACGACTCCGAAAGACCGAGCCAAGTCACGGCGCCCCCACCCCTCCCGCCGCCCCGCACACACGTCCTCACTCCCCTCACCGGCGCAGCAGCCAGTCCGCGAGCCAGAGCCCCGCCACCACATCGTACGCGAAGTGCCCGAGCATCGAGGGGAGCACGCTCCCCGTCGCCAGGAACGGCACCGCCATCAAACCGCCGAGCACCCCCGCACGCACCACCCCGGCGGCGCCCTGGTACGCGTGCAGCAGGCCGAAGACCGCGGCACTCATCACCGCCGCCAGCGCGACCGACCCCGTCGCCACCCCGAGCGCAGGGATCAGGAAACCTCGGAAGACCAGCTCCTCCCCCACCCCCGCCGAGAACGCAAGGCCCACGAACGCCGCCCGCTCCGATCGCGTCCTCGGGAGCAGCTCCACGACCCACCGGCTCTCCCGCAACCCCAGCGCCCGCCCGGCGGCAGCCACCGCCAGCGCCGCCACCGCCACCCCCACCCCCCACCCGACGAACGCACCCACCCCCGGCATCACGAGCCCCAACCGCGCCGGCACCATCCCGCTCCACCCCGCCGCCAGCAACGCACCCCCGGCAAGCCCCCACAAACCCAGAGCCGACGAGACGTACACTGCGAGCCGCGGCAGCGCCGTGACCTCCCCTCCAAGCGCCACCGCCTGCCCCACCCCGAGCACCGGCAAAACCACCAACACCAGCACCACGAAGGCGCGCGCGGGCCACGGGAGCGGCGCCGCCGCCACCCACGCCAGCACCGCAGCCCCGACCATCGCCACCCACACCGATCGAGCCATCACCGTCCGCACACCACCTCTCGCAGGTCCCCGAAACGAACCGGGCGGAGCGAGGCCCCCCTCGCTCCGCCCGCCACGCTCCGATTCGCGTGACCTTCTAGTTCATCGAAACGATCCGGCGCACGAACGGCATCCGCGCCAGATTCTCCGCCTGCGTGCCGTCGACCTCCGCAACCAGCGTCGATCCGTCCGGAGCGACCTCGATGATGTTCGCCACACCCCCCGTGTGCTCGATCTCCTGAAGGACCCGGTACGCCCGCATCATCGACGCCGTCGTGTTCCGTCCACCATGGATCTCGACGCGCACCCGCATCGGCACCACCGACGCCACCACGGCTGCGCCCCGCAGATTCAGCTTCTCCGCCGCGCCACGCCGGCGCAGTCGCCTCGGACGGCGGAACGGCACGCCGCCCATCTCCTGGTTCCCGTACATCCCATGCCTCCCTGTATCTTCAAGGCCCGCGTCGCCGCGGCCCTATCGTTCATTGGACCGTCCCCGGCCACCACCGGGGACGGCAGACCACACCCCGGTCGGGGTGCAGCCTGCCCAATGTACATGTTCGATGACAGAGCGCAAGGGTTTCGTTCGGCGACTCGCCCCGGCGCGCGACCCGATGGAGGCGGCGCCGGGCTCAGACCCCCAGCCGACGAATCAGCGCCGGCGCCGCCGCGACCACCGCCACCCCGAGCACCAGCCCGGCGACGGCGTCCGTCGCGTAGTGGAAGCCGCCGTAGATCGCGCCGAGCGCCAGCGCGGTGGAGAGCACGAAGAGGAACGGCGCGAGGCGGGGCAGATACCGCAACGCCAGCACCGATTGCGCGAAGGCCACGCCCACGTGCGACGAGGGGAACGCCGCGCCCTGGCTCGACCCGGCCTCCAGGACCCGGTGCGCCAGCTTGTAGAACGCCCCCGCCGCGATCTCGCCCCCCGGCGCCGGGAAGAGGTAGCGAGGCCCCTGGACCGGGAAGTAGATGAAGAAGAGGTAGTGGACGAAGAACGTCAGCATCACCCCGAAGGTCACCCGCCGGAAGTCGTCGAACCGCCCCGTGAGGTAGAGGATCAATGGCGGGCCGTAGATGATGAAGTAGTACGAGAGATAGGCGGCGTGCAGCGTCTCCGAGAGCGGAAGCACCGGGTACGCCCGGGCCAGCTCCCGGCTCGGCTGCCCGCCGAAGATCGCCTCCTCCCAACCCTGGATGATCGGGTCGAAGTAATGCCCGTCGAAGACCGCCTTGTTCAGGATGGCGAGCTCGGTGTAGAGGGCGGGGATGAGGAGGAGCGGGTACCAATCCGCGAGCACTCGCATCACCCGGGGCCAGCGCGTCTCGAGCGCCGCCCCCACGGCCGCCGCCGCGTGGGGCCGGAGCGCGAGCCACGCCGCCGCGATGTGGAGCGCGGCCAGCACCGGCCACGCCGCGGGACGGTACGGGAACGCCAGCGCGACCCCCGAGACCAGGCTGTAGACCCCGAAGAGGCGGTGCATCGCACGCCCCGGCACCGCCTCCCCCGCGACCGCCCCCACCGCGGCCGTTCCTACGACGTCGGTCACCCCGCCCCGAGCGACTTCTCGTAGATCCTGTACGTCTTGTAGACGCGGGCTCCCATCCGCTCGAGCCCCCGGCGCATCTCCCAATTGTCCTCCAGAATCCACGAGCACTCCGCCCGCCGGTACCCGGCCTTCGCGCCCTCTTCGAAGATCGCCAGGTACAGCATCGCGTCCAACCCCTTCCGCCGGAACCCGGGCTTCAGGCCGAGCGTGAGCACCCGCAGCGCGTCGATCGACTTTCGGTACCAGAGCAGCTTCAGCACCCCGAGCGGGAAGAGCCTGCCGTTCAATCGCTTCAGCACCTGGTTGAAGTCCGGGAGCGCCAGCGCGAAGCCGGCCGGCTCGCCGTTCGCCTCCGCGATCTGGCAGAGCCGCGGGTCGACGATCGGACGGAGCTGCTTCGCGAGGTGCGCGAACTCCTCGTCCGTCATCGGGACGAACCCCCAGTTCCTCTCCCAGGCGCTGTTGTAGATCTTCTTGATGATCCGCACCTCGTCCGCGAACCGCCGCATCTCCATCGGCCGCACGCGGATCCCCTCCGACTCCCGCAGCCGGGCGACCCCGCGAACCAGCCGCTCCGGCGGACGCTGGTCGTCGATCAGGTAGGCCAGCAGGTCCTTCGCCTTCCCGTACCCGGCCCCTTCGATCAGCGCGCCGTAGTACGACGGCGAGTGCCCCATCATCACCATCGGTGGGGACTCGAAGCCGTCGACGAGCACGCCGAGCGGCGCCTCTTCGTTCGTCGAGAAGCTCATCGGCCCCTGGACCCGCTCGATCCCCCGGGCCCGCAGCCACCCCTCCGCCTCGGCAAGGAGTGCCGCCGCGGCTTCGGCATCGTCGAGGCACTCGAAGAAGCCGAAGAACCCGGTCCGCTCGCCGTGGAAGTCGATGTACTGCCGATTCACGATCGCCGCGATCCGGCCCACGACCTCGTCCCCCCGCCACGCGAGGAAGTACTCGACCTCGGCGTGGCGATGGAAGGGGTGCTTCCCCCGGTCCAGGACCGCATTCACGTCGGCGAGCAGCGGCGGGACCCACGCCGGATCCCGGGCGTAGATCCGCCACGGGAGCCGCACGAACCGCTTCAGCTCCGACGGCCCCGTGACGGGACGGACTTCGACTCGGATCGCCGCGGCCACGCTAGATCACGGCCATCGTCCGGCCGACGCGCGCGAACGCGTCGAGGACGAAGTCGACGTGGTCATCGGTGTGCGTCGCCATGAGCGAGATCCGGAGCCGGCACGAGTTCTCCGGGACCGCAGGCGGCGCCACAGGGTTCGTGAAGACGCCAGCGTCGAAGAGCTCCTTCCAGAAGACGAACATCTCGTCGATGTTCCCGACCAGCACCGGGATGATCGGCGTCTCGCTCTGGCCGAGGTCGTAGCCGAGGCTCTTCAGCCCCTCGTACATCCGACGGGTGTTGTGCCAGAGCCGCTCCCGCCGCTCCGGCTCCTCCTCGATGACGTCCAGCGCGGCCAGCACCGTGGCCACCGAGGCCGGCGGCATGCTCGCGCTGAAGATCAGCGAGCGGGCGTGGTGCTTGAGGTAATGGATCACCGACTCCGGCCCCGCCACGACGCCGCCGATCGAAGCCAGCGACTTCGAGAACGTCGCCGTGATCAGCCCGACCCGGTCCTCCAGCCCGAAGTGCTGCGCCGTCCCGCCGCCGTTCGCGCCGAGGACGCCGATCGAATGGGCGTCGTCGACCATGATCTCCGCCCCGTGCAGCTCGGCCAACGCCACCAACCGCGGGAGGTCGACGATGCTCCCCTCCATCGAGAAGATCCCGTCGGTCACGATCAGCTTCCCCGCATCCGGCGGCGCCTGCGCCAGCAACCGCTCCAGCGCCTCGAAGTCGCCGTGCGCGTATCGATGCACCGCGCCGTACGAGAGCCGGGCGCCGTCGATGATGCAGGCGTGGTCCAGCTTGTCCAGGTACGCGACGTCGCCACGGCCGACCAGCGTCGCGATCACACCGAGGTTCGTCTGGTAACCGGTGCTGAAGACCAGCGCCGCCTCCTTGTTCAGGAATCGGGCGAGCCGCTCCTCCAGCACCTCGTGCATGTCCAGGGTCCCGTTCAGGAATCGGCTCCCGGTGCAGCCGCTTCCGTACCGGTAAAGCGCGGTCTTCGCCGCCTCCAGCACCTTCGGATGGTGCGTGAGCCCCAGGTAGTTGTTGGAGCCCACCATCACCTTGCGCTCGCCCCGGATCACCACCTCCGTGTCGTACGACGCCTCGATCGGGGCGAAGTACGGATAATAGCCCGAGGCCTGGAGCTCTCGGGCACGGGTGAACCGGTGGCACTTGTCAAACAGACTCATTGACGCTCCAGCACTCGATCGTGCGACGGCTCAAAGCCACCCCCGAGCGCGGTACCAGGCGGCGGTCTGCGCCAGCCCCTCCGGCAGCGGGATCCGCGGCGTGAATCCGTACTCACGTCGCAAGGCCTCGGTTTCGCACAGCCAGCCGGGAGCCAGGAGCTCCCTGACCTTGTCTCGGTTGAACATCGTGGACCGGCCCAGCAGGGACGCGGCCCGCTCGTTGATCGCCGCGGCTGCGGCGACGATCCCGCCGGGTATCTTCACGACCTTCGGGCGGCGCCCCACGGCCCGCCCGATCCACTCGACGACTTCGCCCCAATCGTATGCCCTGGGCTCCGCCACGTGGTAGATCCCCGTCGCGCCTCGCGCCTCCCCGGCGAGGGCCAGCGCCTCGGCGAGGTCGCCGACGTGGACCATCTGGATGAGCCGCCGCGGTCCTGCGGGGATCGGCACCACCCCGCGGGCGGCCATCCGGAAAAACCGCAACAACTCCCGGTCACGCGGGCCGTAGACGGCCGGCGCCCGGAGCACCACCACCTCCACCGAACCCTGTGCGTCTAGGCAGATCCGTTCCGCAGCCAGCTTGGAACGGCCGTAGGCCGTGAGCGGGCTGGGCGCATCGCCGCGATCCACGGGCCGGTCGCCCCGGGCGGGGCCGGCCGCGGCGAGGGAGCTGAGCAGGACCACCCGGCGAGGCGGCCGTTGGGCGGCCCGGATCGCTGCGATCAGCCGCTCGGTTCCGGAGGCGTTGACCCGATGGTACTCCGCCTCCGACCGTGCGTGCGTCAGCGCCGCGAGGTGGTAGACGACGTCCACGCCGTCGACGCCCCGGGCGAGGGCGTCGGAATCGTCGAGCCCTCCCGTGATGCGCTCGATACCGGGCCGATGCAGGGCCGTCGTGTCGCTCGTGCGGCGCACGAGCGCACGCACCGCGATCCCGCGGCCGGCGAGCGCCTCGACCAGGTGGGATCCGACGAAACCCGTCGCCCCCGTGACGAAGACCCGCGTCGCTTCCGCCGATTCGACCACCGAACGCTGCCGTTCTAAGGTGTGCGCCCCGACCCAAAAAGGCAATGCTCCGCCTCGCCCTCCGGCCGCACCGAACGCACCCTTCCGCCCCGAAGGGCCCGCCCCCGGATGATGGAACCGCGAGGTCCGACCGTCGCATACGACGATCGAGGAGCGGCTCGCGTCGCAGGGTGGCCGGAGCCGCTCGGCCGGGGAGGTCGGCGCCATGGGAAACAGCGGAAGCTAGACAGGCGCGAGGCGGCGGTCAAGGCGATGAGCCCGGGGGCTGCCGGCGCCCCGGGCACCTCCAGCCGGCGGACGCGGCGGCGACGGCACGGCTCAGGGCATCGCGGCGGCGAGCTCCTCCTCCACCACCCCCACGGCGTGGTCGAGCTGGTCCTCGGTGATGACGAGCGGGGGGACGAAGGCAAGAACGTTGGCATCCGGCCCCTCGCTCAGGAGGAGGACGCCGCGGCGGAGGGCCCCGCCGACAACCCGGGCGGCCAGCTCCGAGGCCGGCCGGCGGCTCGCGCGATCCTCGACGAGCTCGACCCCCTGGAGGAGCCCGGCCCCGCGCACGTCGCCGACCGCCGGGTACCGCTCCCGCCACCCTTCCAGCCGCTCGCGCAGCCGGGCGCCGAGGCGGGCCGACCGCTCGACCAGTCCGCCGGCCTCGATCTCCTCGATCTGCGCCAGCGCCGCCGCGCATGCGATCGGGTTGCCCAGGAAGGTGCTCGTGTGGATCGCCTCCCCCGTCGAGGGGGGCCACGCCTCCATCACCGTCGGTCTCCCGATCGCCGCGCTCAGGGGGAGCATCCCGGTGAGCGCCTTCCCCACCGTCATGATGTCCGGCACCGTGCCGGTGTGCTCACAAGCGAACCACCGGCCCGTTCGCCCGAAGCCGGTGTAGATCTCGTCGAAGATCAGGACCGCCCCGCGCTCGTCGCAGAGCCGGCGCAGTCGCGGCAGGAAGTCTTCCGGCGGGACCACGATCCCGCCCCGCCCCTGGATCGGCTCGACGACGACCGCGCCGATCGGCGAGTCGGTGCCCTCCGCCTCGTCGAACAGCTGCGCCACCGCATCGAGCGATCCCTCGACCGGGTCGCCCGGCCCCGTCCAGCGGTACGGGTGCGGGTACGGCGCGAAACGGATCCCGGCGTAGAGCTGGCTCATGAACGGCCTGCGGAACTCGCCCCGCCACGTCGCCGCCAGCGCGCCGTACGTCAGGCCGTGGTACCCGCCCGTGAAGGCGACGACGCCCGGCCGGCCGGTGTGGAGCACCGCCGTCTTCAGCGCCGCCTCGACCGCCTCCGCCCCGGCGCTCGCCAGGATCCCGACGCCGAGGTCGCCCGGCGCCAGCGCCGCCAGCCGCTCCAGGAGCCGGACCTTCACCTCCGGCGGGTAGACGTCGCCGAGCCCGTGGGCGAGGGTCGCCGCCTGCGCCCCGACCGCCGCGGCGACCCGCGGGTTCGCGTGCCCCGCCGCCGCCACGCCGAACCCCGACGTCAGGTCGACGTAGACGTTCCCGTCCGCGTCGCGCACGTTCGCACCCCGCGCCGCCACCCAGAAGATCGGCGGCTCTCCCTCCAGCCGCGTGATGTTGCGCGACTCCACCGCCGCCAGCCGTTCCGCCAGCCGCCTCGACGCCGGCCCCGGGACCGGCGTCGCCACCCGCGGCAACGCCTCGCCGAACCGCTCCTCCGTCATGCGATCCTCCAGACTCCGTCCCCGGCCCCGCCCTGGACCACCCCTTGCACTCCTTGGGATCGGGACCGGAAGGAGGTAGTATGGCTCGATTCGACCGGATGCGCTACGACTACCGCGGCCCGGAGTACGACCGGCGCTACGGCCGCTACGAGGGGGCGTTCGCGCGCCGCTTCGCCCTCGAGCGATGGGAGCTCGAGAAGGAGCACCGCCACGGCCGGGCCCGGCACCGCGCCCCGCCGCCCTTCGACAAGGAGTTCGCCTACGAGGACCGCGCCTACTCGCGCCGCTACTGGCCGCCGGCCATGCGGCGCGCCCAGCGCATGTACTGATCCGGGGAGGAGCGATGGTCCGGAAGCAGATGGAAGGCGACAACCGCCAGCTCCGGCGAAAGGCGAGGCAGGCCCGGAAGCGCGGACGGCTGCCGAGCGAGGTCGGCGCCACGACCGGCGCCTCCAAGCAGCGGCTGCACCTGCGCGACGATGAGGATCACGGGGAGAAGATCGAAGCGATCCGACAGGGGAAGCAGAAGGTCATCCGGGAGAACACCCCCGAGGAGCGGCCCCGCAGCCGGCGCCCCTACAACCCGATGACCCGGACGACGCACCTCTGAAACGGCGATCTTGGGATCGCGGCGCGCTCCGCTGGAAGGGGGCTCCGCCGGGTCGGCGGCCCGGCCATCGCTACCGCCGCCGCCCTTCCACGCGCCGCGCGGCCAGGAGCGCCGCCGCGGCGCCGATCGCGATCCCCGCGACCGCAGCGCCGACGAGGACGAGCGCCCGGTTGCGCGCCGCCGACCGACCGACGTCGACCGGCGAGAGGGCCTCGGCCACCGATTCCTGCTCCACCTCGGGTCCCTCGCCGGGTGGCGGCTCCGGCAACCCGGCGCCCGCCGCCTCCCGCCGCTCCGCCTCCTGTCGGAGGGTCGACCCGGCCTCCGCCGTCAGCTCCCGCAGCAGCGCGACGCTCTGCGAACGGCGGCACGCCCGGCACTCGGCCTCCTCCGCCAGCCGCGCCGAGCGGTTGACGTAAACCAGCTCGCCGCCGCACTCGGGACACCGCGCCCCCGCCAGCGCCGGGATCAGAGCGTCGTAAAGGGCGCGCCGCGAGATGCCGAGCCGGTCCGCGATCTCGGCCACCGACAGTTCGGTCTCCCAGTACAACCGGCTCACCTCCGCGGCGAGCGCATCGCGGTCGTTCGACATGGGGGTCTCCGGGCTGCGGATCGGGTCGAGACTCGGTCGGCAAGATACGGTCCGCTGCGGCACCGGGCCAGGCGGGAGCGCCGGGCGGGGCAACACGGGTCGCCAGTCATGGCGCCCCCCCCCCGCACCTCACCCCGGAGCCCCCTCTGAAACTCCCGCGATGACACGCGCGTATGAGCACGACGCCACGATCACCCGAACGCGCCTCCAATCGGCCCATGCCTATTGCCGTCTTCGCCATCCTCTTCGCCCTCCAGGCCGGGACCGCCCCCCGGGCCGACAACGGGGCCGACCCGACCCGCACCCGCGCGGACACCGTCGTCGTCGACCCGGCCCTCCTCGCCGATGCGTACCTTGACCCCGGCGCACGGGAGCTCGTCCGCCGCGCCCGCGAGCGCCGCGCCGCCGTCGACCAGTCGATCCGCGCCTACCGAGCCCTGGCCAGGGAACGGATCTCCGTGGGCATCCGCGCGCTCCGCCGCGAGCGGCTCCTCTACCGCAGCGAGACCGCCGCCCGCATCCACTGGCGGCGCTTCGGCGCATCGGAGATCGAGGTCCTCGGCGCTCGGGAGGCGATCCCCATCGCGCTACCCGGCGTACGCGTCCCCGAGCACATCCATGGGTCGCTTCCCCACCTCGCGATCGACCCGGCGGGCGAACGGGTCGTCATCGGCTTCGGGAGCAACGACGGGGACGACAAATCCCGCCGCGCCTTCGCTCCCCTCGCCACGGGGAGCGAGGCCGACTACCGCTTCGCCTCCGGCGACACCACGACGATCCGCCTCCCCGACGGCCGCGAGGTCCGGCTCGTCGAGCTCAAGCTCATCCCCAGGAGGCGAGACTTCCGCCTCGTCAGCGGCTCGCTCTGGCTGGAAACCGACTCCTTTGCCGTCGTCCAGGCGGTCTTCCGCCTGGCCCGGGCGTTCGACCTCGAGCGCGACGCCGACGAGGACGACGTCGAGGATGTCCCGGGGATCCTCAAGCCGATCCGCGCCGACATCCACTTCGTCACGATCGACTACGGCCTCTGGGAGATGCGCTGGTGGCTCCCCCGCCTCGTCGCCCTCGAGGGGATCGCCCAGGCCGGGCCGCTCATCCGGGTCCCCGTCCGCTACGAACGCCTCTACTCCGAGTACGAGATCCTGGGCGACACCGTCGCGCTCCCCCCGGTCACCCTCGCCCTCGCCGGCGACTCGCTCGGCGAACGCTGTCGCGGCCGGGGGTGCATCTGCGATGGCGGCCGCTGCCGCCGGGTCCACGTCCGGCTCCCCGACGACACCGCGTCGCTCCTGACCAGCGAGCTCCTCCCCCCCTCGATCTTCGAGGAGGGCGACGTGCTCCTGAGCGGCGATGACGTGCGCAACGTCACCCAGATCCTGGGAAGCGCCATCGGCGCCCCCGCCGAGCTCGGCCGCCCCCGCCTCGTCTGGGGTTTCGACCGGCCGGGGCTCGTTCGCTACAACCGCGTCGAGGGGCTCTCCATCGGCGCCCGGGCCGAGATCGAGCTCGGCGACCTTGCCGCGGACCTCACCGCCCGCCTCGGGACCGCCGACCTCGAGCCGGGTGTCGAGGCCGGCATCACGCGCGACGGCATCGAACGCGGGTACCGCCTCGTCGCCTACCGGCGACTCGCGCCGGTCGACCCGACCACGCGGCCGTTCGGGTTCTCCAACTCCCTGTCCGCCCTCCTCTTCGGCCGCGACGACGGGGACTACTACCGAGCCCTCGGGGTCGAGCTCGCGGGCCGCCCCGCGGAAACCCGCCCGGCCTGGTACGCCTGGCGCATCTACGCGGAGCGGCAGCGGCCGGCACGGGTCGAGACCCGGGCCAGCCTCCGCAGGCTCCTCGACCGCGACGCCGATTTCCGACCGAACATCGAGGCCGACCGCGCCGACCAGATCGGCGCCGCCCTCGACCTCCGCATCGCCCGTGGCCTCGACCCGGTCGGGTTCCGCTGGGAGGCCGGGCTCTCCCTCGACGGCGCGACGGGGACCTTCCGCTACTTCCGCCCCGCCGCGTCGCTGCGCCTCACCGCGCCCCTCCCCGGCCCCCTCGTCGGCGCGATCGAGGGCGCCGCGGGGACCTCCTTCGGCGAGGTCCCCGCGCAGGCCGAATGGTTCGTCGGCGGCCCCACCACCGTCCGGGGCTACGACCCGCTCACCGCGACCGGCACCGCCTTCTGGCGCGGCCGGGCCGAAGTCGCGACCTCCTTCCCCGGCGCCCGCGTCGCCCTCTTCACCGACGCAGGCTGGGCCGGCCCGCGCGAAGCCTTCACCGCCGACGACGCGCTCCTCGCCTCCGGCGTCGGCGTCAGCCTCCTCGACGGCCTCCTCCGCTTCGACCTCGCCCGCGCGCTCCATGCGCCGACCGGGTGGAAGGCGCACTTCTACATCGACGCGACGCTGTGAGGCGGGGGCGCGACGACGACGCGCCCGCCGCCGGACACGCTCCGATCACGCGGCCCCCGGCATACCCGTTGCACCACCCGCTCCCGTGAGTCGCAGCACCGACAGGGAGCGCCATGCCGAGGTCTCGCCGCACGATCGCCCTCATCATCGCCGCCACGGCGGCAGCGGCATGCGACCGAGGCCGACCCGAGGAGGAGCTCGCACAGGCGCGCGAGCAGGAGAGGCTCGAGGCGGACCCCGATGGCGCACGGGTCTCGATCCAGGCCGAGGATGACGACAAGACGAACCGGCCGGAACGGATCTACTACGACCTCACCGCCTTCGACTGGTACCGCCAGGGCCAGCCGATGATCGTCGACGGGGTCGAGCACGTCCCCGCCGGTGAGCCGCAGGCCGAACGCTCCCGCATCTTCCGCAAGGCCGGGGAGTACGCCGGCGTCGACTACTACGTCCCCGAGGACGAGGACGCCGATCCCGCCGTCTACGTCCCCGTCTCCCCCGGCTACTGGCAGCCGTTCGCGCCCGTGAGGACGCAGGCGCAACAAGCCGAGCCGTAGCGCCCCGTCGGTCCCGGCCGGTAGCCGAGCCGGCGCCGATCGGCTATCATCCCTTCCATGTCCAGGATCTACACACGCACGGGCGACCGCGGCGAGACCGGGCTCTTCGGCGGTGGCCGCGTCCACAAGTCGCACCCCCGCGTCGAGGCCTACGGCGAGGTCGACGAGCTGAACGCCTCGATCGGCTGGGCGATCGCCGTCGTGGACGACGACGAGATCCGCGAACGTCTCGGCTCCATCCAGCCCGACCTCCTCGCGATCGGCGCCCATCTCGCCACCCCGCCCCCGGCCGAAGGCCGGCGGCGGCCACGGCTCCCCGACCTCCCGGCCGGGCGCATCCCCGAGTTCGAGCGCTGGATCGACGAGATCGACGAGGGCCTCGGCGCGCTCCGCGCCTTCGTCCTCCCCGGCGGATCGCCGGGCGCCGCCGCGCTCCACCTCGCCCGGACCGTCTGCCGGCGCGCCGAACGCCGGGTCGTCGCACTCGCCGAGACCGAGCCCGTCGACGAGGCGATCCTCATCTACCTGAACCGCCTCTCCGACCTGCTCTTCCAGCTCGCCCGGCTCGCCAACCACCGCGCCGGACGACCCGACGTCCTCTGGCTGCCGCAAAGCTCATGAGCGAGGCGATCACCGGCCGCGCCGGGGCGATGGCCGCCCGGATCGAGACCGCCGCCACCGAAGCCGGGACCGGCCCGGCCGCCGCCGCGGCCGTCGTCGCCGCCTTCCTCGCCGCCATGCGCCCACGCCGCGAGCGGCTCGACGACGAACACGACCCCGACTTCCTCCACCCCGGCCGGACCGTCCTCATCCTCCTCGAGGACCTCGGCATCACCGATCCCGCCGTCCTCGCGGCCGGCGCCCTCACCGAGACGCTGCGCCCCGAGCTCGCGCCCCGCCCGGGCGACGTGACCGCCGCCGCACCCGATGCGCAACAGCTCCTCGCCGAGATCCCCGTCCCGGCCACGGCGGGCGACGAGCTCCTCGAACGCCTCGTCGCCGCACCGCTCGCCGTCCGGTGCATCGCGCTCGCCGAACGCCTCGACCACGCCCGCCACCTCCACCTCCGCCCCGCCGCCGAATGGGCACCACTCCACCACGAGACCTGCACCATCTACCGCCCCGTCGCCGAGCGGACGCACCCCGTCCTCGCCCGTCGCTTCCGCTGGTGGTGCGAGACCTTCCGCCGCCGATTCCTCCAGACCTGAACCCCGCCCGCCGCGCCCCCTTGCGACCCGCGAGGCACGATTGCACTTTCCTCGGCGCGGTTTCTAGCGCTTTGCAACGATTCTGACCGGCGGGAGGTCCCGGAATGCCGTACGTGATCACCGAGCCCTGCATCGGCACCAAAGACGCGAGCTGCGTCGAGGTCTGCCCGGTGGACTGCATCTACGAGGGCGAGGATCAGTATTACATCCACCCGGACGAATGCATCGATTGCGGCGCCTGTGAGCCGGAGTGCCCGGTCACGGCGATCTTCCCCGACACCGATGTGCCCCCGGAGTGGAGCGACTACATCGAGAAGAACCGCGCCCATTTTGAATAGGTACCGCCGGACCCTCGGCCTCGCGCTCCTCCTCGCGGCCTGTGCCGCGGGGGACGACGCCGGCGCACCGGCTCGGCCGGCCGCGGCCGACGCACGCGACGAGATCGTCGCGATGCTCGAGGCCTCGGCCGAGTCCTGGAGCCGCGGCGACCTCGACGGCTTCCTCGACGACTACCTCGACACCGAGGAGACGACCTTCGTCGGAGGAAGCGGGGTGGTGCGCGGGACCGACGAGATCCGCCGGCGGTACACGGCAGGGTACTGGAGCACCGGCCGCCCCGAGCACCGGCTCCGGTTCGACGCGATCGAGGTCCGGCCCCTCGGCGACGACCACGCGCTCGCCATCGGCCGCTACATCCTCGAATCGCCCGACACCGGAGAGACCGCGGCGACCGGTTTCTTCACGCTGGTGCTCACCCGAACCCATGCGGGCTGGAAGATCCTTCACGACCATTCGTCGGCTTCCTCATGACCCCGGCCCCGGGCGCGGCCCGGGGATGAAACACGTGTGGCGCGCCCGTCCCACCCATGGGACGGGCGCGCCACACGCTCCCAGGGTCCGAGGTTCGGCCCGCCTACAGCCCCGCGGCGCGAATCGCGTCCAGGGACTGCTCGGTGGGTTGCGTCTCGCCCGCCGGGACGCCCTCGCTCCGGTCCGGCCGATCCTGGCGTTGCTTCGAGATCAACACCCCGATCGCGACGGCGGCGACGGCCATCAAGCTGACACTCAAGGTTCGGATAAGCCCTCCCGCGCTGGAGGTGGAAGAGGACCCGTTGGGGGAACGGGCGTCGGTCGTGCATGCATCTTCCATGCCGGGCGTGAAAATGCGGCAAACCCTTGCGGGGCCGCAAGATCGTACTCAGTTCGAACCGCCGCGTGCGTATCGTTGTGACACAGTTGCCGCACCGGACGGACAGTGTTGCCGATGATCCACGACAGTGACCCCGTCGCCCTGGCCCGGGCCCTGATCGCGACGCCCTCCGTGAACCCGCGCATCGAAGCGGGGGGCGCCGGAGAGGCCGCGGTCGCGTCCCTCGCCGCGGAGTGGCTCGCCGCCTGGGGCTTCGCCACCGACCGCGTCGATGCGGAACCGGGGCGGACCAGCATCATCGCACGGTACCGCCGGGGCGGGGGACCGCGCCTCATCCTGAACGGCCACCTCGACACCGTCGGGGTGGCCGGGATGACCGTGCCCCCGTTCGATGCCGAGCTCCGCGACGGCCGGATCTACGGCCGCGGCGCCTGCGACATGAAGGCGGGCGTCGCCGCGCTCCTCGCCGCCGCACGCGATGCCGTCCGCGCCGGCCGGTTCCGCGGCGAGCTCATCGTCGCCCTGGTCGCCGACGAGGAGCACGCGAGCCTGGGGCTCGAGGCGGCGCTCGAGGCGGGGCTCGAGGGGGACGGCGCCGTCGTCTGCGAGCCGACGTCCCTCGCGATCATGCCGGCCCACAAGGGCTTCGCCTGGATCGACGTGCGGTTCCGTGGCCGGGCCGCACACGGCTCCCGGCCCGACCGCGGGATCGACGCGATCCGCCACGCCGGGCACTTCCTCGCCCGCCTCGACCGGATCGAGCGGCGGATCGTCGACCGCCCGGCGCACCCCCTCCTCGGGCACGGGAGCCTGCACGCCGGCACGATCGAGGGGGGGAGCGCGCCCTCCGTCTACCCGGACGCGTGCCGCGTCATCCTCGAACGCCGCACGATCCCCGGCGAGCCGCACGACGCGCCCCTCGCCGAGGTCGAGGCGCTCCTCGACGAGCTCCGCGGCGAGATCCCCTCGTTCGACGCCCAGGCCAGCCTCGACCTCTTGCGCCCGGCCACCGAGGTCCCCGGCGATGCGCCGATCGTCCGGGAGCTCGCCGAGGCCGCACGGGAGACCGGCATCGCTCCGGAACTGCGGGGGATGACCGCCTGGGTCGACGCGGCGCTCCTCAACGAGGCGGGGATCCCGGCGATCTGCTTCGGCCCCGGCCGGATCGAGGACGCACACTCGGCGGACGAGTCCGTCGACGCGGCGGAGATCGGCACCGCCCGCGACGTCCTCTTCCGGTTCATCCACCGCTTCCTCCGATAGGCGACGATGTTGCCGGAATCGCATCGCCGGGCCCTCGACCGGGCGGAGGCGCGACTCCTCGCCGGCTCCGACGCGGAGGCGTTTCTCGCCCGGCGGGAGGCGGGACGCCCCGCCCCCGGCGACGACGAGCGCGCGGAGGAGCTGGCCGCCGGGATCCGCGAGACGCAGCAACCCGACGGGAGCTGGCAAGACTCCGTGATCGCCACCGCCGAGGCGCTCCTCTGCCTGCGCGAGCTCGAGCCCGCCGCGACCGCCGCCGAGCCGGCCATCGCTCGCGCGATCGATTGGCTCCGCACCCGGCGGAACGCCCCGGGCCGCTTCGGCGACGGCTGCTCTCCCGACCGCCACCGCCTCGGCCTCTGCCACCACTTCCTGGGCGGCTTCTTCGGCCCCGGCCCCGGCGATGCGCCGACCCAGGAAGCCGTCCTCGCCTCGGGCGCCCGCCTCCCCGGGGGGCCGGCGCGTGCCCTCGGCTCCTCCTGCCTCGCGCTGCGGGCCCTCATCGCCTGGGGCGTCGTCGGCAACGACGTCGTCCTGCACCTCGAGGGGCTCCGACGACTCGCGCCGCTCATCCGACGCGAGTCACGGGAGCCGGCACCCGTCGACGTGCTCCCCCTCGTCGTCCACGCCCTGCTCGACGCGCCCGTGGCCGACGGGAACCGCGATGCGGCGCTCGAGGCGCTGACCCGCCTCGCCCAGATGCAGAGGGCGGACGGGAGCTGGCCCGAGCTCGACACCTTCTACGTCCTCGAAGTCCTCCTCGCGGCGCAGGCCCGGCACCCGAACCCGACCTTCGATGCCGCGCTCCGCCGCTGCGCCGGCCTCCTCGCGGTGACGCAACAGGAGCACGGCGCCTGGGATCGCGACGGCGGGACGCGACGCTTGCGCATCGGCTGGCGCACCCTGCGATACGCCACGGGCGCCGGCCAAGAACTCCGCTCCGAGGAGGTGTAGCCCATGCCGACGTCCCCCCGTACCGTCATCGCCGCCGTCCTCCTCGCCGGGTGCGCGATCGAGCCCGAGCCGGCCGAGCTCGTCCTCTCCGGCGGCGTCGTCTGGACCGGCGTGCCCGGCGCCGCGCCGGCAAGCGGGATCGCCGTGCGCGACGGCCGAATCCTCCACGTCGGGACCGACGCCGAGGTCCGCCGCTTCGTCGGCCCCGCGACACGGGAGATCGACCTCGCCGGCCGCCTCGTCCTCCCGGGGTTCATCGACAACCACGCCCACTTCCTCTCCGGCGGCTTCCAGCTCGGGAGCGTCGACCTGCGCGACGCCGCGACCCCCGAGGCGTTCGCCCGGCGGATCCGCGACTTCGCCGCGACCCTCCCCGCCGGCCGCTGGATCACCGGCGGCGACTGGGACCACGAGCTCTGGCCCGGCGGGCCGCTCCCCCGTCGCGAGTGGATCGACTCGGTCACCCCCGACCACCCGGTCTTCGTCAATCGCCTCGACGGCCACATGGCCCTCGCCAACACCCGGGCCCTCGAGATCGCCGGGATCACCCGCGACACCCAGGACCCGCCGGGCGGCACCATCGTCCGCGACCCGCGGACCGGCGAGCCGACCGGCGTCCTGAAGGACGAGGCGATGAGCCTCGTCTCGCGCGTCATCCCCGACCCGTCGCCCGAGGAGCTCGACGAGGCGTTCCGCCGCGCCCAGGCCCACGCCCTCTCGCGCGGCATCACCCTGGTCAACGACATGGGCGGGTGGGCCGACCTCGAGACCTACCGGAGGGCCGCGCGGAACGGAGAGCTGAAGCTCCGCATCTACGCCTTCGTCCCGCTCGGATCCTGGGAACGGCTCCGCGACTACGTCGAGCGCGAGGGCCGGGGCTCCGGCCGACTCCGCTGGGGCGGGCTCAAGGGGTTCGTCGATGGATCGCTCGGCTCCACGACCGCCTGGTTCTACGAGCCCTACACCGACGCGCCCGAGACCGCCGGGCTCCTGACCACCGACACCGCCACGCTCCGCGCCTGGATCCGCGACGCCGACGCCGCCGGGCTCCACGTCGCCGTCCACGCGATCGGCGACCGCGCCAATGACTGGCTCCTCGACGTCTACGCCGACGTCGCCCGCGGGAACGGCCCGCGCGACCGCCGCTTCCGCATCGAGCACGCCCAGCACCTGAGCCGCGAGGCGATCGCCCGCTTCCGCGAGCTCGGCGTCGTCCCCTCGATGCAGCCCTACCACGCCATCGACGACGGCCGGTGGGCCGAGAAGCGCATCGGGCCCGAGCGGATCCGGACGACCTATGCCTTCCGCGCCCTCCTCGATGCCGGCGCGCAACTGACCTTCGGGAGCGACTGGACCGTCGCGCCGATCGACCCGCTCCTCGGCCTCTACGCCGCCGTGACCCGCCGCACCATCGACGGGCGCAACCCCGACGGCTGGGTCCCGGAACAGAAGATCGGCCTCGAGGAGGCGCTGCGCGCCTACACCGCAAACAACGCCTGGGCCTCCTTCGCCGAGGACCAGCTCGGCACCCTCGAGCCCGGCAAGCTCGCCGACCTCGTCGTCGTCTCCGAGAACCTCTTCGCGATCGACCCCGTCCGGATCCCCGAGGCGGGGATCGACCTCACGGTGGTCGGAGGCGAGGTCGTCTACGAACGCGAGACGAGGACCGCGGCGAGGTGAGGGCGACCGCACGGGCCGTGGGGTCGCTCGCGGGTCGGTGAGCGCCCTGCCCACGGCTCCGCGGGTGCGCCCACGACCACGCTTGACACGGGGCGGATCCCGCCCCACGACAACCACTTTCGACGAGAGAGGATACCATGCCGCTACAGATCGGTGACCGGGCCCCGGACTTCACCCTCCCGGCCCGTCCGAAGGAGACGGTCAGCCTGCGCGACCTGATCGGGTCCCAGCCCGTCGTCCTCCTCTTCTTCCCCCTCGCCTACTCGTCGGTCTGCACCGCCGAGATCTGCGGGGTCGCCGAGGACTACTCCGCCTACCGCGACCTCGGCGCGAACGTCGTCGGGATCTCCGTCGACTCGCCCTTCGTCACGCAGAAGTTCGCCGAGGACTGCAAGGCGCCCTTCCCGATCCTCTCGGACTTCAATAAGGAGGTCATCGAGCGCTACGGCGTCCTGCGCGAGGAGCTCGCCGGGCTGCGCGGCGTCTCGAACCGCGCGGCGTTCGTCGTCGACCGGGACGGCGTGATCGCCTACGCCTGGATGAGCGAGAACCCCGCCGACATGCCGCCCTTCGACGAGATCAAGGCGGCGCTGCGGAAGCTCGGCGCGGCGGGATGAGGGGCCCGGGGGTGAGGCTAGCGCCGACGCTGATCCTGGCGGCCCTCGCGACGTCGGCCTGCGTGCAGGCGCCTCGCGGCGTCAGCGGCGGCGACGTCGCGCAGGCGCCCCGGGAAGTGGACCTGAGCGAATTCTTCGGCGGAATCGACCCGGCGGACGCGACGTTCGTGCTGCTCGACGCGAGAACCGGTCGCCTCACCCGGTACAACCCGGAGCGGGCAAGGCGGCGCTTCATCCCCGCCTCGACCTTCAAGATCCCGAACACGCTCATCGCCCTGGAGACGGGCGTGGCGACCGGCCCGGACTTCACCCTCCCGTGGGACAGCACGGCCCCACGGGAGCCCGGGTTCTGGGCTTCATCGTGGTCCCGGGACCACTCGCTGCGCTCCGCGATGAGCAACTCCGTCTACTGGTACTATCAGGAGCTCGCCCGGCGAATCGGGGCCGAGCGCATGCAGCGGTACCTGGATCGGTTCGACTACGGGAACAGGAGCCTCGGCGGGGGGATCGACCGGTTCTGGCTTCACGGCGACCTCCGGATCTCGCCCGACGAGCAGGTCGCGTTCCTGCGCCGGATGTACTTCGGCGAACTCGGCGTTTCCGAGCGATCGACGGCGATCCTGAAGGACCTGCTCGTTCTCGAGGAGACCGCGGGGTACCGTCTCAGCGGGAAGACGGGCACGGCGGACGTCACGCCCACGCGGGAGCTGGCGTGGCTCGTCGGGTACGTCGAGCGCGATGCTCGCCTCTGGTTCTTCGCCCTGAACATGGAGGGCGAGGAGGTCTGGGAGCAGTGGGGCCCGCCGACCGAGCGGCTCGAGCTGGTGCGGAAGATCCTCCGGCACCTGGAGGTGCTCCCCGCCTCCCGCTGAACCCCGCCGGCGCCCGGAACGGCCCGTGGCTCGACGCGCGGTGCGTCGAGCGAAGCTACAGGAACTCGTGCCGAAGGCATTCGAATGTCCGAACCCACACCGCCCGCCGTCGGAACCATCGGCTGGGTCGACCTCACGGTACCCGACGCCGAATCGCTCCAGGCGTTCTACGCGCAGGTCGTCGGCTGGGCGCCGCAGCCCCTCTCCATGGGCGACTACGCCGACTACGTCATGACGTCCGCCGAAACCGGTGCCGGCGTCGCCGGGATCTGTCATCGCCGAGGGCCGAACCAGGAGATTCCGCCGGTGTGGCTCGTCTACATCATCGTCGAGGACCTGGACAAAAGCCTGGGCAAGTGCCGGGAGCTCGGCGGCGAGGTCCTGGTCGGCCCCAGGGAGGTGGGGGGCGGCCGCTTCGCCGTGATCCGGGACCCGGCGGGCGTCGTCTCGGCCCTGTACCAATCGGCCTGATCCGAATCGCCTCGGCGGCCCGCCCGGCAAGGTCGATCGCCCTACCGGCCGAGCGACGCCGGGATACCCACCGATCGCGGCTCGCCTTCGCCATCGATTCGATCGAGCACCAGCCGATCCGGTTTGCATCCCTGGAGCAGCCTCGAGTAACGCTCGGGGCTGCGAAGGTGTCCTGTCAGGAGACGATGGCGATACCCGATGCGAACCTGGTCGAGCGCGCCCGGCGGGGGGACGCGGCGGCCTTCGACGAATTGACCGAACGTCACCTCGACGCGGCGTACAGTCTGGCGCTCGCCCTGCTCGGGAGCCCCGACGATGCGGAGGACTGCGTCCAGGATGCGTTCGTGCGGGCACTGGAGCGGCTGGACCAGTGCCGCACGCCCGAGCGATTCCGGAGCTGGCTGGGCCGGATCGTCCGCAACCGTGCGCTCAACATGATGCGGCACGCCCGCGTTCGCGCGGCGGTTCGGCTGGATGACCTGAGCCTGCCATCGGACCGCGGCGATCCCGCACGTGACCTGGACCGGGAACTCCTGCGTGCGCGGCTGATCGGCGCGTTGGGTCACCTGACCGAGTCCCAGCGAACGGTCATCGTTCTCCATGATCTCGAGGGCTGGTCCCATGGCGAGATCGCGGAGGTGCTGGGGATCCGGGTCGGCGCGTCGCGCGCGCATCTCTTCAAGGCCCGCAAGGCGCTGCGCCGGGTGTTCGGTGGACATTCATCGCTCGAGGAGTGGAGATGAACGACGAGCCGGTCGACCTCGCACCCTTGAGACTCGCGGCTGACCCCATCCGGCGCGACCGCCTGAAGGCGGCGATCCGCATCCGGACGCGACACGAGTTGGCGAGGCGCGCCACGCGGGAGACGCCGATGGCGACGCTCGCGCGCTGGTTCCGACCGCTGCTGGTCGGGAGCGGGCTGCTCTTCGCCAACGCCATCGCCGTGCTGCTCTTCGCACCCGATCCGCCGGCGCCGGCCCGGCTGGCGACCGGCGGTGCACAGTTCGGCGTGCCGCCTTTCATAGGCGCATGGCTCGAGCGTGGCGAGGAGCCGAGCCCGCTCGACCTGATCGTGCTGTTCGAAGGAGATCGATGATGAACGCGCAGGGTTCGCCGCGCAGGGTCCGCGTTCTGGCCATCTTGGCCCTCGTCGTCGTGTTCGCCGCCGGCATGGCCGCCGGCGTCGCCACGATGCGCATCATGGCCGGACGGGCGGCGAAGGAGGCCGATTCGGCGCCGGGGCTGCCCGTGCTCGCCCCCGGTGCCCGGATCCTGGACGGACTGAACCTGACCGACCGGCAGCGCGCGGCGATCGACACGATCGTGGCGCGGCACCGCGCCGAGGCGGCGCAGGTCTGGCGGGATGTGCAGCCGCGCTTCCTGGCCATCGCCGCGTCGGCGCGTGCGGAGATTCGTGCCGTCCTGACCGACGAACAGAAGCGCGAGTTCGACCGCCGGCTGGCGCGACGCCGGCAGGCGCTGCGGTCGTGGGTCGACGCGTCGCTCGACGCGGATACGCTCGACCGCTGAACGGACCCCGTGTCACGACACGCCGGCCGGCGGGTAACGCACCCGCCGGCCGGCGTGTCTCTTTACGACTCGCAAGCAGGGTCACGACCACCGCCCGGCGGGTGTACCCGCCGGCAAGACCATCGACGGAGCGTCACGTCATGTGCATGCAACCTCGTCAGACGACATCGTCCCCCGCGAGCGTCGCGCCCGCTCGCCGCCTCGCCCTTGCCATCGCAGCGCTCGGCATCGTTCTGGCACCCAAGGTCGCGGAGGCGCAACGGCCCCGGGCCGGCCGGCTCGCATCGCGACTCTCGACGCCTGCACCCGCGCCCGCGGTCGGGATCCGCTCCGGCTACGACTTCGATGGCGATGCGTGGAGCCTGGGTGCGCAAGCCCGCCTGCCCGTCGGCCGCCGCCTCGAGTTCATCCCCAGCGGCGACGGGTTCCTCGCCGGGAACCGCTCCGACTGGCAACTGAACGCTGATCTCGCGCTGCGCCTCGGAAGGCTCCGTACGCTCTACATCGGCGCCGGGCTCGCCGTGCTGAACCGCGAGGCCGACCCGGCCGAGGGATCGCAGACGTGGCTGGCGACGAACCTGTTGGCCGGCCTCCAGCCGCGCGCACGGCGCCTGCCCGTACGTCCCTTCGTCGAAGTGCGATGGACCCTCGTCGACGGCGAGGCGCCGGTCCGGCTGGCCTTCGGCGCGAACCTCCCGCTCCGCACGGCGCCCGGCCGCTAGCCGGTGGAGATCGACCATGAGAACGCTCTCCGCAGCGCTGCTCGCCTCGCTGCTGATCCCGCTCCCGGGTTGCGGCGGGAGCTCGACCACGGATCCGGAGCCCCCCGCAGGCAGCCTGGACTTCGCCGAATTCGACAAGGCGGTCGAAGCCTCGATCGTCGCGCTGGGGCTCGAGGGGGCCGCGGCCGTCGTCGTCCACAGGGACCTCGGCGTCGTCCACATCCGAGGGTACGGCGCATTCGCCTCCGATCGCCTCTTCCTCATCGCGTCGTCGAGCAAGCCGCTCAGCGCCGGCGTGCTCATGCGCCTTGCCGACCAGGGGCTGCTCGACGTCGACGCGCCGATCGGAACCTATGTGGGCGAGCGCTGGGGCGATGAAAAGGCAACGCTCACCGTCGCCCAGCTCCTTTCCAACAGCTCGGGGTTGGTCGGATTGATGGACGATCCCGGGTACGGGCCCTACCGCTGCCAGTACTCATCGGCCGGAACGCTGACCTCCTGTGCGCGGGAGATCTATGAGGCCGCCGATGCGGGCGACATCTTGCCCCCGGACACGCGGTTCCGCTACGGCGGCGCCCAGTGGCAGCTGGCGGGCGGCATCGCCGAGATCGTCAGCGGCAAGTCGTGGGAGCAGCTGGTCCGCGAGACCTACCTCGAGACCTGCGGCGCGGCGAGTCTCGGATACACGAACCCGTTCGGCGGTGGAAATGGATTCCGCTACCCGGACGAGTTCCAGGGCGATCCCGCGAACCTCCCGGATACCGACAATCCGAACATCGAGGGAGGCGCTTACATCACGGTCGAGGACTACGGCAGGATCCTCCTGATGCATCTGCGTGGAGGTCTCTGTGGAAAGCGCCGCGTGCTGTCCGAGAGCGCCGTCGCGCGCATGCACGAGGACCGCATCGGCGCGGTGTACGGCGGCTCCACGCCGCATCCGACGCTGAGAGGCTACGGCCTCGGGTGGTGGGTCGACCGCGAGAACGATGGTGTGGTGGCGAGCCCGGGCCTCTACGGCGCGATCCCCTGGCTCGATGCGCGGCGAGGATACGGCGCCTTCATCGCGATCGAGGCCAGCGCAGCCGAACGCCGCCACCTCTGGACCCTGACCCGACCGATCCTGGACCGGATCTTCGACGAGGCGGACCTGGGAGCGGCGCAACGGATGCGATGAGCAGCCCGGCCGCCGCGACGCGGGCGAATCCGGCGCCGCGCTCGATCGCGCTGGCTTCGTCGATCCCGGTTCGGCATCGTGGGCGTAGACGCGTCGCCTCTTCACGACCGGTCCCGTGGACGGCGAGGCGATCGGCTCCTACCAGGGGGAGGCGCCCCACCGCGCGGGCCTCGGACCCACCGCCTGGCGCACCCGAGCCGTCCCGGCGCCCCGACCTCCCGGCTCCGGCGCCGGCCTACTCCCGCTCCACGACCATCGCGAACCCCATCGCCCCCGCCGCGCAGACGGTGATCAGCCCGAGCCCCTGCCCCCGCCGCTTCATCTCGTTGAGGAGCGTGATCGTGAGCCGGCCGCCGGTCGCGCCAAAGGGGTGTCCGATCGCGATGCTCCCGCCCATGACGTTGATCCGGTCCTCGTCGATCAGCCCGACCTTCTCCGACCGCCCCAGCTCGCGGCGGGCGAACTCGTCCGAGTCGAGCGCCTGGAAGTTGGAGAGGACCTGCGCGGCGAACGCCTCGTGCATCTCCCAGAGCTCGATGTCGCGCATGCTCACCCCCGCGCGGTCGAGCGCCATCGGCGCGGCGTAGGCCGGGCCCTGCAGGAGCTGCGCGCTCGGCGCGAGCGCCGCGTAGGCGTAGCTCCGGATGTAGCCGAGCGGCTCGTATCCCAACGCCTTCGCCTTCTCCTCGCTCATCAACAGCACCGCCGAGGCGCCATCGGTCAAAGGCGAGGAGTTCCCGGCGGTCACCGAGCCGTACTTCCGGTCGAAGACCGGCGGGAGCGACGCCAGCTTCTCCGCGCTGGTGTCGGTGCGGATCCCGTTGTCCTGCGTCGCGACCTCCTCGTATGTCGGCGGGATGTACGTCGGCACGATCTCCCGCGTCAGCCGCCCATCGGCGGTCCCCTCGGCGGCGAGGCGGTGCGAGCGCAGCGCCCAGCGGTCCTGCGCCTCGCGGGTGATCCCGTTCTCCTTCGCCATCCGCTCGGCGCTCTGGCCCATCGTCTCCCCCGTCGACGGCTCCGCGATCGCGGGGGTCATCGGCACCAGCTCCTTGGGGCGGAGCCCGGCGAAGGCCTTGATCTTGCCGCCCACGCTCTTCGCCCGGGATGCGGCGACCAGCCGGTCGCGCATCGAACGGGACAGGAGGATCGGGATGTCCGTCAGCGACTCCGCGCCCCCGGCGATGATCACGTCGGCGTAACCGCGGGCGATCGAGTCCGCCGCCGAGGTGATCGCCTGGTTCGCCGAGGCGCAGGCCCGCGAGACGGTGAACGCCGGCGCCTTCGGTGGGATCCCCGCGCCGAGCAGGACCTCGCGGGCGATGTTCGGGGCGGTGACCGCGTGCACGACGGTGCCGTAGACGAGCTCGTCCACCTCGGCCGGGTCGAGCTCGGCGCGGTTCAACAGCTCCCGGACCGCGATCGTCCCGAGGTCGATCGCGGTCATCTCCTTGAAGATGCTGCCCGCCCTGGCGAACGGGGTGCGGCACCCCTCGACGATCGCGACGCGGCGGCCGGTCCAGCCGTTGCTCATGCGCTCTCCCTCCTCGCTCGGACGTCAGGACCGGGGAAAGGTGGCGCGCGCGGTCTTGGCAACGCAAGCTTTCACCGGCGGCGGGCGGCGAGGTGGCCCCGCCGGCCCGGGGACGCCGAGCTCCGTGGCCGTGCCGGACCCCGCCCGCGAAGTACGGTCCCACGAAAGGAGTGTTTGGATGGATGTTCGAAAGGCGACGGCCGAGGACCTCCGCCCCCTCGCCGAGCTCTGGGCCTATGCCTTCCCCGGCGAACGGACCGTCGCCGACCGCATGCGACAGCTCGAGCTCGGTTACCCCTACGGCGGACTCGACGTCTCCTGGCTCGCGGAGTCGAATGGGCGGCTGACCGGCGCGTTCCGCGCCTATCGCCTGGCCCAGTACCTCTCCGGGACGCCGATGCCGATGCTCGGCCTCGCCGCCGTCGCGACGGCGCCCACCGACCGGCGCCGGGGCGTCGCACGGGCGCTGTGCCGCCACGCGATCCGGATCGGCCGCGAAAGGGGCGATCTCATCAGCGTCCTCTACCCCTTCCGCCCGTCGTTCTACCGCGCCCTCGGGTGGGGCTTCGCCGGCATCCTGCACGCGCACCGCTTCGCCCCCGGCGCCCTCCCCGACTACGACGAGGCCGCCCACGTCCGGCCCGCAGGCGCCGACGACAGAGCCGCCATCGCCGCATGTTACGCCCGCGTCGCCGCGGATTCCAACGGCCTCATCGAACGGAACGTACCGATCTGGAGCTACCACTTCGAGAGGCCCGGGACGTACGCCGTCGTATACGACGACGGCGCCATCCACGGCTACGCGCTCGCCCGCTTCGCCCGGGGCGCGACCCCCGAGGGGGGCTCGCTCCGCGTCGACGAGCTCGTCGCCGAGTCCGACGAGGCGTACCGCGGGCTCCTCGGCTGGATCGCCGCGCAACGCGACCAGGTCCGGCTGGTCCTCTACGACGCCCGCCCCGACGAAGAGCTCGACCTCCGCCTCGACGACCCCCGGCCGCCGGGGTACCGGCCCGCCCGCAACCTCTGGTACCCGACGGCGCAACGGCTCCGTGGGCCGATGATCCGCATCCTCGACGTCGGCGGCGCCCTGGCCGCCCGCACCCAGTGGGGCGAGACGCCGGGGCTCGCCCTCACGATCGAGATCGAGATCGACGACGCGGAGGTCCCCGAGAACCGGGGCCCCTGGACCGTGGCGATCGAGGACGGCGGCGCACGCGTCCACCGCTCCCGCGGCGCCGGCGCCGATGCCCGCCTCGAGACCGACGCTGCGACCTTCGCCGAGATCTACGCCGGCGCGCTCCTCCCCTCCGCCGCGGCCCGCCTCGGCCGGGCCCGGATCGATGGGGCCGCCGAGGCCCTCGACCGCGCCGTCGCGGTCCGCCGACCCTTCTGGCTCCTCGACGAGTTCTGAGGGGTCAGCTCCGGACCAGGCGGAGCGCCATGCGGGTCCCCATCCCCTGGGCGAAGGCGAGCTGCACGCAGAGCTCCGCCAGCGGCTCGAGGTAGCGCGCGTTGCGCAGCGGACCGGCGTCGATGACGTCGAAGCCGAGCTCCTCGCCGAGCGTCAACGCCACGCGCTTCGCCTCCACGTCATCGCCGCAGCAGAAGAGCGTCGCCGCCTCGCCCCCCACCACCGCGGACGACCCGATCACGTCCGCGTAGACGGTGTTGAACGCCTTGACCACCCGGGCGCCCGGCGCCCATCGCGCGATCTCCTCGGCGCCCGAGGTGGTGTGCCCCACCTCCAGCGAGAAATAATCCGCAGACAGCGGGTTGGTGCAGTCGATCACGATCTTCCCATCGAGCGGCGCCGCGGCCTCGAGGCTCGGCCGGACCCCCGCCCATGGCGTCGCCAGGAGCACGGCCTCGCCGAACGCCGCGGCCTCTCGGATCCCGCCCCCCCGCACCCCCCTCCCCATCGTGCCCGCCAGCTCCCGCGCCCGCTCCGGGTCGCGCGAGCCGAGGAAGACCTCGTGGCCCCGCTCCGCCCACCGTCGGCCGAGACCACTCCCCATCCTGCCGGTCCCGATGATGCCGATCCGCATGGCGCCTCCCGCGTCGATCGTGGAAAGTGCGGTGATGCGACTTCGCCGCCCGCGGCCGGTACGCCCCTCGTGCGTCCCGTTCCGAACGGGTGAGCAACTTCGGGCCCCGCACGGCTCCGGGCCGGCGGGGCGGGGAAGGAGGCCGCGGGCGCGGCCCATGGACGTGCCTGGTCGGGGTGTCTCGTTCGGAATGACGAAGGGCGCCGGCTCCGGCGACCGAAGATCCTCCATCGGTATACCGGCCACGCCGATGAGTCAAGGAACTTGTCGCGACCCGCCTCCCGGGATCACGGCCGCACCCGGCCGGGAGGGCGCGGGACCGCCTCAGCAGTCCAGCCGTGGGTAGGCGTTCGTGAATTCGATGCGGTCCACACCATCGGCGCGGACGACGCGGAAACCGAGGGGCGGGCCGCCCCAGGTCCCCGCCTTCGACGCGATCGCGACACGCTCGAGCCCGGGGGAGGGGACGCGATCGTGCTGCGCCCAGCTCCCATCCCAACCGCGGATCGCGAAGCAGTGGGTCACGTTGCGGGTCAGCCGCCCCGCCTTGGTGGGCTCGGTGAGATCGAGGACGAGCCATCCATCGTCCAGGCACTCGACCGCCAAGCCCCGCCGCCCATCGACCCAGTTCCCGAACGCCGCCACCCGCCCGTCGCACGCGCCGGGGAGCCGATCGACGTAACGGTAGTGGATGCGCAGGCCATCGGCGCGAAGCCAGGTGGAGACCGGGGGCAAGACGGCTGGGGTCGCGTCCGGCGGCGTCGGGGCGACCGGATCCGCCCAGTCGTCCGGAGCCGCCCGGTCGCGGTACGGCGTCGGCCGCGCCGCCTCCGCCGCGACGACCGGTCCCGGCACGCTCACCCCTGCGATGCCCAACGCGGGGGCGCCGAAGCGATACCCGATCATCCCGGCGGCGAGCCCGGCCACGAAGAGAGCGACGTAGCGGCTTCGCCCCGGCGGCTTGCTCCGGGATCGCTTCCCCGTCGCCTGCGCGGCAGCGGCGCGACGGCTGTTGATGTAGGCGGAGATCAGCGTCGCCGTCAATGAGCAGCCGCCGATGATGGCGGCGGAGATGATCTGGTCGCTCGGCCACCGGGCCAGCATGAGCGCCTCCTGGAGGGTCGGCTGCGGCATGCCGCGGCGACAAGCGCGACGTGGTGCTGGGCCATTGGCCGAGTCGGGGCGTGCGTCGCCCGCGGGCCACCGCCGGCCCCGCACGGCATCGGCGATGCCGCTTCGTTCGCGCGTGTGAACGGGAGGCTCCGGCCCCGGTCGGGGGCGGGAAGGGGAGGCGCTCGAAACGCCCTAATCAAAGGTGTGGAACGGGTGCGCGTCAAGGGCGACGCGGGAGAGGCCGCCCGCGAGCGAGCGGCCCCGACCGCTCAGGCGACGTCGCCCTTCAACGCCTCGTCGAGTGCGTTCCAGCCGAGGAGCGCGCACTTGACCCGCACCGGGAACTTGCTGACCCCGGCCAGCACCCGCAGATCCCCGAGCGCCTTGTCGCGGGCGGCGTCGGCATCGCCGTGCATCATCGCGGTGAAGAGCCCGGCCAGCGCCCGCGCCTCGTCCAGGGTCTTGCCCTTGATGGACTGCGTCATCATCGAGACCGACGACTGCGAGATCGAGCAGCCGTCGCCGACGAACCGGACGTCCTCGATGACGCCGTCGACGACGCGGAGCTGGAGCCGGACCTCGTCGCCGCACGTCGGGTTGTTCAGATGCGCCTCGGCGTTGGCGCCCTCCAGCTCGCCCCGGTTCCGGGGCCGCTTGTAATGGTCCAGGATCAGCTCCTGGAAGAGGGAGCCGAGCTGCGGCGTCGATCGGTCGATACTCATCTCCAACGTCTCTATCGGCGAAAGCGGATGTCGTAGACAGTGCCCCGAGCCGGCGCCGCAGCGGCCGCCGACCACGCGGCGCTTCCTCACGCGAAGATGCGCCGCGCGACCTCCAGCGCCTCGGCCAGTCGGTCGAGCTCGTCGGTCGTGTTATAGATCCAGCACGAGGCGCGAGTCGTGGCCGGCACGCCGAGCCGCCGCATGAGGGGCTGCGTGCAGTGGTGCCCCGCCCGCACCGCGATCCCTTCGGCGTCGAGGATCGTGGCGACGTCGTGGGGGTGCACGCCCTCGAGCGCGAACGAGAAGACGGCCGTCCGCTCCGCCGGATCCTCGGGACCGAAGAGCCGCAGCCCGTCGACGGCGCCGAGGCGCTCCATCCCGTAGCGGACCAGCGCCTCCTCATGGGCGGCGATGGCGTCGTACCCGAGCGACTCGATGTACATCGCCGCCGCCGCCATGCCGATGGCGCCGGCCACGTTCGGCGTCCCGGCCTCGAACTTATGCGGCACCGCCGCCCACGTCGACCGCTCGAGCTCGACGGTGTCGATCATCTCGCCGCCGCCCTGCCAGGGCGGCATCGCCTCGAGCAGCTCGCGCCGCGCCCAGAGCGCGCCGATCCCCATCGGGGCGCCCAGCTTGTGGCCGGAGAAAGCATAGAAATCGCACCCCAGCGCCTGGACGTCGACCCTCATGTGCGGCACGGCCTGCGCGCCGTCGACCAGCACCCGCGCGCCGACCGCCTTCGCGCGTTCGACGATCTCGCGGACGGGGTTGATCGTGCCCAGCGCGTTCGAGACGTGCCCGACCGCGACCAGTCGCGTCCGCTCGTTCAGCAGCTCATCGAGCTGGTCGAGGCGGAGCCGGCCCTGCCCATCGATGTCGACCCGCCGCAGCCGCGCCCCCGTTCTCTCCGCCACGAGCTGCCACGGCACCAGGTTCGAGTGGTGCTCGAGGACCGTCACGACGATCTCGTCGCCCTCGCGCAGGTTCGCCCACCCCCACGCTAGGGCGACCAGGTTGATCGCCTCCGTGGTGCCCCGCGTCCACACCAGCTCTGCGGGATCCGCGGCGCCGATGAAGCGCGCGACGCAACCCCGCGCCGCCTCGAACCCCTCTGTCGCCCGCCGCGACAGCTCGTAGAGGCCGCGGTGCACGTTCGCGTTGTCGCGCTCGTAGAAGCCGACGACCGCGTCCAGCACCGCCCGCGGGCGCTGCGCCGTGGCCGCGCTGTCCAAATAGATCAGCGGGTGCCCGTGCACCCGCTGATCCAGGGCGGGGAAGTGCCCCCGCACCGCGGCCGCGTCCAGTTCCTTCTGCACTACTGCCACCGGGAATCCCTCCGTCCTCAGACGGCGACCAGGATCTGGCCGTCCTCGACCTTCACCTCGTACGTCTGCACCGGCCGGATCGCCGGGAGACAGAGCGCCCGGCCGGTCCGGACGTCGAACTTGGCGCCGTGCCACGCACACTCGACCTCGCCATCCACCAGCTCGCCGGAGGAGAGCGGAAAGTCGCGATGCGTGCAGTTGTCCTGGATCGCGTACACCTCGCCGTCGACGTTGGCCAGGCAGATCCGACGGCCCGCGACCTCGACCGCCAGCAGCGATCCCGGCGGCACCTCGTCGAGCGACGCCACCCGCACGAACTCCCCCGCCATCGCCGCCTACCCGATCCGCGCCGCGATCGCGGCGCGCAGCTCCTCGACGACCTCCGGCAGCGGCAAACGGTCCAGGACCTCGCCGAAGAAGCCGAAGATCACCAGCCGCTCCGCGGCCTCACGCGTCAGGCCGCGGCTCATCAGGTAGAAGAGCTCCTCTTCGTCGAGCTGGCCGACCGTCGCGCCGTGCGAGCAGCGCACGTCGTCCGCCTCGATCTCGAGGTTCGGCAGCGAGACCGCGTTCGCGTCCGGCGAGAGGAGCAGGTTCCGGTTCGTCTGGTACGCATCCGTCTTCTGCGCCTTCGGATGCACCCGGATGATCCCCCGGAAGACCGTCCGCGCCCGGTCGTAGAGCGCGCCCTTGTAGAGCAGATCGCTCGTCGCGTGCGGGACCACGTGGTCCTGCCGCGTGTTGTGGTCGAAATGCTGGTCGCCCGTCGCGAAGTAGAGACCCAGCATGTCGCTCCGCGCGCCCGGACCCTCCAGCCTCGCCGCCAGGTCGACCCGCGCCACGCTCCCGCCCAAGTTCACGACCAGCGTGTCCAGGTTCGAGTCCCGGCCCGCGATCGTCCGCTGCATCGAGAGGTGCCGCACTCCCTTGCCCCAGCGCTGGAGCGCGACGTACTGCACGTCCGCGCCGTCCCGCGCGTAAACCTCGACCGCGCCGCACGAGAACGCCGCGCCATCGAGATCGGGCGAGGAGAACTCGTCGACGTAGGCCACGTGGCTCCCCTCGTCCGCGATGATCAGCGTCCGCGGGAAGACCGCGACGCCGGCCTCGTCGATCCACCGCGCCACCCGGATCGGCGCCTCGATCCGAACGCCCCGGGGCACGTAGAGGAAGACGCCCGCCGTCCAGAGCGCGGCGTTCAGCGCCGCGAACTTCCCGGCCTCCGCCGGGACCGCCCGCGTCGCCAGATACTCCCGAACCAGCGCCTGATGCTCGACCGCCGCCCGCGCCAGGTCCATCAGGACCACGCCCTTCGCCGCAAGCTCCGGGTCGAGCGTCGCTTCGACCACCGAGCCACCCACCTGGAGCACCCGCCCCGCCGCCTTCTTCCCGTCCAGCATCGCGCGCGCGCCCGCGGGGACTTCCACCCCCGCCGTCGACTCGGCCAGCCGCAGCGACTCCAGCGCGAACTGCGACACCTCGGTGTAGCGCCACTCCTCCAGCTTCGTCGTCGGGAACGGCGTCTCTTCGTAGACCCGCCACGCGTCCAACCGCCGCTCGCGCAGCCAGGCCGGCGCACCGGCGGTCCGCGCCTCCACGGCCTCGCGGTTGAACGCCGCCGTCACCCCCGCCACTTCCGTCGCCAGCTCAGCCAACGCTCCCCTCCATCTCCAGCTCGATCAGTCGGTTCAGCTCCACGGCGTACTCCAGCGGCAGCTCCTTCGCGATCGGCTCGATGAACCCGCGCACGATCATCGCCGCGGCCTCGTCCTCCGACAGCCCCCGGCTCATCAGGTAGAAGAGCTGCTCCTCGCCGATCTTCGAGACCGACGCCTCGTGACCCACGTTCGCCGTGTGCTCCTCGATCTCGATGTACGGGAAGGTGTCCGTACGCGAAACGTCGTTCAGCAGCAGCGCATCGCACTCCACGTTCGACTTCGCGTGCTTCGCCCCCTCGTAGACCTTCACCAGCCCCCGGTACGACGCCCGGCCCGTCCCCTTCGAGATCGACTTCGAGATCACCTGCGACGTCGTGTACGGCGCCGCATGCACGACCTTACCCCCCGTGTCCTGGTGCTGGCCATCGCCCGCGTACCCGATCGACAGGATCTGGCCGTGCGCGCCCTTCCCCACCAGGTAGCACGACGGGTACTTCATCGTCAGCTTCGAGCCGAGGTTCCCGTCCACCCACTCCATGTGCGCATCCTCGTGCACCAGCGCCCGCTGCGTCACGAGGTTGTACATGTTCTTCGACCAGTTCTGGATCGTCGTGTACCGGAACCGCGCGCCCCGCTTGACGATGATCTCGATCACCCCCGAGTGGAACGAGTCCGTCGAGTAGATCGGCGCCGTGCACCCCTCGATGTAGTGCGCGTACGAATCCTCGTCCGCGATGATCAGCGTCCGCTCGAACTGACCGAGCTGCTCCGTGTTCACCCGGAAGTACGCCTGCAGCGGGATCTCGACCTTCACCCCCTTCGGGATGTAGACGAACGAGCCCCCCGACCAGACCGCCGAGTTCAGCGCCGAGAACTTGTTGTCACCGGGCGGAACCACGGTGCCGAAGTACTCGCGGAAGAGATCCGGGTACAGCTTCAGCCCGTTCTCGATCGACTCGAAGATGATCCCCTTCTCCTCCCACTCCTTCTTCAGCGAGTGGTAGACCATCTCCGACTCGTACTGCGCGCCGACTCCCGCCAGGACCCGACGCTCCGCCTCTGGGATCCCCAGACGCTCGAACGTCTCCTTGATCTCCGGCGGGACGTCGTCCCACGAGTACTGCATCCGGTCCGCCGGCTTGACGTAGTAGTAGATGTCGTCGAGCACCGACTCCAGCTGCGAGAGATCGCCGCCCCAGGTCGGCATCGGCTTCGACCGGTAGATCTCCAGCGCCTTCAGCCGGAACTTCAACATCCACTCCGGCTCCTCCTTGTGCGCCGAGATCTGGCGGACGACCTCCTCGCTCAGCCCCCGCTGCGCCTTGAAGACCGGCTTGTCCTTCGTGATGAAATGGTACTTGTAATCTTCGAGGCCGAGGTTCGCGACGGTCTCGTTGTACGGCATCTCGTCTCCTCCTTCGGTTGGCTCGCCCGCCGCTCGAAGACGACGGGCCACGCGCCTCTCGCTCGGGTTCCCCCCGCGCCGCCGCTCAGACGGACGCCGCCGGCTCGCCCCGGTACAGCTCGTAGCCGCTCTCCTCCAACCGCAACGCCAGTTCCGGTCCCCCGGTCTCCACGATCCGGCCGTTCGCCATCACGTGCACGAACTGCGGCTTGATGTAGTTCAGCAGCCGCTGGTAGTGCGTGATCATGAGGACCGTCATCTCCGGACGCTCCTCGTGCAGCTTGTTCACCCCGTTCGCCACGATCTTCAGCGCGTCGATGTCCAGCCCCGAGTCGGTCTCGTCCATGACCGCCAGCGCCGGCTCCAGCATCGCCATCTGCAGGATCTCGTTGCGCTTCTTCTCGCCGCCGCTGAACCCGTCGTTGACAGCCCGCTCGGCGAACGAAGGATCCATCTCCAGGAGCTGCATCCGCTCCAGCAGCTTCTCCTGGAAGTCGAAGATGTCCAGCTCCTCCTCCGGGTTCCGCGCCTGCACCGCGACCCGCAGGAAGTTCGCGATCGAGACCCCGGGGATCTCCATCGGGTACTGGAACGCCAGGAACACGCCCGCACGCGCGCGCTCATCCGGCTCCATCGCCAGCAGGTCCTCGCCCCGGTACAGCACGCTCCCCTGCGTCACCTCGTACCCGGGATGCCCGCTCAGCACCTTCGCCAGCGTGCTCTTCCCCGATCCGTTCGGCCCCATGATCGCGTGGACCTCCCCGGCCCGCAACTCGAGATCCACGCCCTTCAGGATCTCCGTCCCCTCCTCCGCGATCACGGCGTGCAGATCCGAAATCTTCAGCAGCGGCTCACTCATTCGCTCCCCTCAGTTCTCGCGGTGCGGCCGTGTATGCCACCTGATAAGAATGATTCTCAATATTAAGAAAAGCTACCCGCCCGCGGCCGGGGTGTCAAGGGTCGAAACGCGCGGATTTCCACATCGCTTCGGGGCCGGGCGGAGGTGTATGATTCATGGCGACGCCGGCACCGTCGCCACGCGGGGCGTCCCCTTGGATGGCGCTTCCCGAGGATGGATCGCGTCCGGCGTTTCGGGCAAGGGAAGCGGCGGAAGAGTGCGAGGGTAATGGCAAGGGGGAAGGCGCGCCGTTGTTCGCGCCGGTCGACGGGGCGGACGTAACCGAGCATCGGGTCGGCGAGCCGATGCTCCCACCCACGGTGCGGGCTCCCGTCAGCCATTACTGTCGCGAACGACGGCGCACCGGTGCTCCCACGCGCGGTGCGGGTCCCCTGGGCGAGGGGTCGCGACGGCCTTGCTGCATCAGGGTGGTCCCACGCGCGTCGCGGGCTCCCCGATCGCTCAGGGGTGGCGGAGTGTACTCGTTACGGCGCGTCGACGCGCGGAGCGGGTCCCGCTCGACCCGCGCGGTCGTCTCCGGGAGGGCTCGGGCGCGTCCACGCACCGAGCGGATCCCGGATCGGGGAGCTCCGCGCGGTCTTGGTGTCCGGATGCGCCCTCGCACCGAGCGATCCCCGCTCCGGATCCGACGCCTCCCGTAAAGCCGGGTGCGAGCGGGCACGACTCGCGCGTTCTCCTATCAGGGCCGGACGACGGGCCCGGGTGGTCTTCACTGGCGGAGGGAGCGAACGAGGATGCGACGTCTGATCATGGTTCTCGGGGGCGGCGGGGTGAAGGGGTTGGCGCACATCGGGGCGTGGAAGGCGGTGGAGGAGGCGGGTCTCGAGGTCTCGGGGATCGTGGGCACGAGCATCGGCGCGCTGGTGGGGGCGTGCATTGCCGGGGGCCGCGGGTGGCGCGAGCTGGCGGCGCAGGCGCTGGCGCTCCGCAAACGCGACATCGTCTCGATGAACGGCCGCGCGCTGCTCCTGAACGGGATCCGGCAGCCGAGCCTCTTCCGTCGGGATGCGTTCCAAGCCTACATCCGTTCGGTCCTCCCTGTGAAGCGCTTCGAGGAGCTCTCGCTGCCGGTCTCGATGAACGCGGTGGACCTGGAGACCGGGCGGATGGAGTGGTTCGGCGCCGGCGGCCGGACCGACGTCCCGTTGGCGGACGCGGTCTACGCCTCGTGCGCGCTCCCGCTCTTCTATCCTCCCGCCGAGCTCGGGGGGCGTCATTACGTCGATGGCGGCGTGAGGGACGCGCTCCCGATCGAGCGCGCGGCGGAGCTCGGCGCCGACCTGATCGTCGCTGTGGACGTGGCCGCCGGCGAGGTGAAGGACTCGCTGGACACGATCTCGAAGGGATTGATCGCCATCCATCACCGCGTCTTCGACATCATGGGCCACGCATGGCGGCGGGCCCGCCTGGAGGCGTGGTCGGGCCCGCCGCTCATCTACGTGCGCCCGCACCTCGACGGCGCGTCGACCTTCGACTTCACGAAGACGGGTTACTTCCTGGAGGAGGGGTACCGCGCGACCCGCGAGGCGCTGCGGGAGTGGCGGCGGGCCGGGGTGGCGGCGGATTGAGGGGGCGAGGCGGAGGGCAGGACACCGGGCGACGACCTGCCGTGGAGGCGCCGTCGTGACGACAGCGCGCAACCGCCACCCGGAGATCGCGTGCATGGCCTTCGGCGATAGCTCGGCCCGTTCAGGGAAGCGATCAGAAAGAGCGCAGAGTGGCCCAGCCACTCCTTAATCGATTCATCCGCGAGCATCCGGCAAGCCGCCGCTCTGCCTCCGCGATCCCAATACGATCAAGACACCGATTTCTCCAGACTGTCCAGGGCGCCGCCGCAACTGCCCCGCTTGTGCGTATTGCGCTGATCGCCGGTATCGATATCGATAAGCAGGCGAGGACGTTGCACGCGACCACGTAGCACTGTTGCGTCGCGCCCGCCCAGGTCATAGGCGTTCGGGCCGATCGCATACCGATTCGGGTCGAAGCGGGAAACGGAAACCTGGTCCGGGCCGGCAAAACGGGAAACGGGAACCCGGCTCGGACCGGCGAAACGGGAAACGGAAACCCGGTCCGCGCCCCTAGGCCCCGCGTTCCAACACCGCCAGCCGCGCTTTCGCTTCGTCCACCAGCGGCCGCAACTCGGGGTCGCAGTCGAGCCAGAGTTCGACGAAGCGTGCGTAGTGCCGGGTCGCGGCGGCGCGGTCGCCGAGCTGGTCGAAGAGTCTCGCGCGGCGGAGGTGCGTCGGCGCGAGATAGATCAGGTCGTATGCCGCGGGCTCGGGGAAGGTGGCGAACCAACGGATCGCCTCGGTGCGACGACCGAGCGCGGCGAGGCTTTCACCGAAGAGGAAGCGTTCGTACCCCTGGCCGGCGAAACCGGTGGTGGCCGTGAGGTATTGCGGCCCGAGCGGCGCCGTCCTGATCTGCTCGTAGGCGCCGGCGGCGTCACCCGCGTGCCATGCGACGGCGGCGCGGATGCTCCGCGCGAGCCCGGGGCCGAGCCCTCGGTCGCCGGGGTCGCCGCCGAGCGCTTCGAGCGTCTCCGCGCGACCGAGCGCCTGCTCGAGACGGCCGAGCTTCGCTTCCAGCAGACCCGAGAGGTAGAGGCGCAGGAAGGGAGCGTATCCGTCGCCCTGATAGGCGATACCGGTGGGGGATTTCGCCTTCGATAGGGCGCCGGGCTCGGCGAGGCGATCGAGGATCGCCTGGATCTCGGCCGGCGCCGTGGGGGTGACGGGGGAGGCGTGGTAGAGCGCCGCGATGATGAGGGCCGAGACCGGGTCGATCACCTCCAGCTGCTCGAGCTCGCGGCGGGCCGCGCCCCAACGCCCCATCGCCAGCTGGAGCTGCGCGCCCATGCCGTGCCCGAGCGCGCGGTACAAGGCGGGTTCGGCCGGGCCCTCGAGCAGCTTTGCCAGCCGGAGCGCGAGGTCGAGGTCGCCGGCGTGCGCCGCGGTGCCGAAGAGGGTGACCATGATGACCTCGTCGCCGAATCGAGTGGCATCGGCGATGATCCGCTCTCGCTCGACCGAGTCGCGGAGCGCGGCGGCGCGCAGGGCGCGCATCTCGAGTGCGCGGTCCAGACCCTCGGAATCGGCGAGGAGCGGGGTCAGGCGCTCGATCAGCCGGGCGCGGTCGCCGCGGCGAGCATCGAGGCGGGCCGTGTGGATCAGCGACTCGACGTGTCCCGGCTCGAACGCCAGCACCCTTTCGAATGCGACACCGGCCTCCTCGATGGGCGAGCCCATGAGCGGGCCGTAGTGGAACAGGACCTCGCCCAGGAAGTACCACGCCTCCACCTCGTCGGGGTGGGCCGCCAGGATCGCGCGGTAGAGACGCTCGGCCTCGGCGGCGTCCCGGTCGATGAACGCCTTCAACGCGTAGAGCAGCTGGCGGTCGTGCCCGGAGAGGCGGCCGGCCTGCCGGATCGCCTCATTGACGGCCCGCGCGGCCGGGCCGGACCCCTCGCCCGACCAGACGGCGGCGACGGCGAGGCGGTAGTGGGCGAGGGCGAAGGCCGGATCGTGCTCGATGGCGCGGCCGAAGAGCTCCTGCGCGGCCGCGTAATGACCCGCCCGGAGCGCGTCCTCGCCCTCGAGGTACGCGCGAAGCGCGGGGAGCGACGACGTCGTCGCCGCGGCGAGGCGGGTGATGTGCGCCCGCGGCCCCACGATCCGCCCGGCGAGGAGGTCGGCGACGAGACGGTCGACGAGCGTGAAGAGGCTGTCCGCCGGCCCCTCGGCCGCCGCACGGACGACGGGCTCGCCCCCCCGCCGTCGGTAGAGCGTGGCGTTGAGCTGGATCCGGTCGCCATAGGCCACGATGCTGCCCAGCGTGAAATAATCGGCGCGGAGCCGATCGGCGAGCGCGGCGGCGCGGCCGGGCGTCGGGGGCTCGCCGTCGGAGACGACCGCGAGCACCGCACGGGGGTCGACGCTCCGCAACCCACCGATGTCGCTCAGCTTGGCGCTGAGCAGATCCGTCAAGCCGCGGCCGAGGAACGCGGAGCGGTCGTCGCCCTGGACCTCGAAGGGAAAGATCGCGATGGCGCGGGGTCCCGCGTCGTCGCCCTCGGGGGCGGCCGGCCGTTTTCCGCCGTGGGCGATCAGCGTCCACGAGACGGTGAGGAGGACCGACACGAGGGCGAGGACCGCCATGCGCCCCGCCGTGCGGCGAGCCGCGGGCCGCGGCGCGGTCGGTCCGGACTCGGGTGAAAGGTCCGGCGCCGGATCGGTTGCCGGCTTCGAGGGCGGCGCGAGCGTCGCCCCGGGCGACGACTCGGCCGCCGATTCGGGTTCCGTATCGGGTTCGGGTCTCGGAACCGACTCAATCGTCGGGTCGGAGCGCCGGGCGATCGGTGGCGCCCCGGGTCCGGGAGGCACGCGGTCGGTCGCGGCCGGGCCGGTGGCGATGCCGCGACCCGCGACAGGCGGCGCGACGGTGTCCGCGACGTCGCCCTCGAGCGCCGCGCGCGCCCGGATCCCCTCGACGAGCTCCCGAGTCTGCGACGACGGCTCGGCCTCGAAATCCTGCCAGAGCTGACGGGCGAAGGCTTCGTACGCGCGGAGCGCCCCGGCGCGGTCGCCCAGGCGGTCGAGGCACGCGATCAGGCGACGGAGCGCCGATTCGTCCCAACTCACGAGCGAGGCGGCCCGGCGCGCCCAATCGGCGGCGGCCGAGACATCGCCTCGCGCCTCCGACTCCTCGGCGAGCCGCCACGCCGCGTCGACGGCCTGGTCGCGGTAGCGGTCCCGCTTGGCGTCGAGCCAGCGTTCGAAGCCGGGCGCGTCCGCGACGTGGAGCCCGGGAACGAATTCGCCGCGGTAGAGGGCGAGCGCCTCCTCCCACCGCCCCTCCCGGATCGCGCGCTCGAAGTCGATCGCGTCGCACCGCACCGCGCCCTCGGCCAACCCGACCTCGCTGCCCCGCGTCACGATCACCTCATCACCGAGCGCCCGACGCAGGAAATGCAGCGCCTGGCTGAGCGCGTTGCGCCCGCGCGCGGCGTCGAGTTCGGGCCAGAACAGCGCGAGAAGCGTATCCCGGCGATGGAACGGCCCCGGCCCCGCCGTCGCGAGGTACGTGAGCAGCGCCGTCCGTTTCGGCTGGGAGAGCACGGAGCGCAACGACAGCCCACCCGCGCCCTCCAGCTCCACCGTGCCGAGTACCTCGAGGCGGATCATTGCGCCGTCGCGGGTGTGCGGGAGATCGTATCGGGAATCTTGGCGTTGGGAACGAAATCGGTGGCAAGGTAAGGATCGGGTAAGAGGGAGGTCAAGGCCAGCTCCCACATTTGTTCCCGTGGGCCCGGCATCGCCGCTGGCGCCGGCCGCGAGCCCGGGACCCTCACCCGTTCGACGGCGCGTCGCCGCGGCGGATCTCCTCGGGAAGAAAGGGGGAGCGAATGGCAAGAGAATCGATACGGCCGAGTATCCTCTCGGCCACCGGCGCGCTGCTCGTCGGCCTCGGCGTGTACACGGCCGCCATCTACCTGCTGGCGCCGTGGATCGTCGACTCGCTCGGCGGCAACGCGCTCGTCGCGGCGCAAGTGGCGATCGCCGTCGTCCCGGGCGTGCTGTGGCTCGCGTTCTTCTACAGCCAGGACCGGTTGGAGCCGGAGCCGAGGCACTACGTGCTCGGCGTGTTCCTGCTCGGCGCCGCGCTGGCCCACTGGGTGGCGCTCCCCCTGGTCCGCGACCTCTTCGCCGTGGACGCTTGGCTGTACCGCAGCCGCTGGGGGCATCTGCTGGGCGCGATCCTGGTCGTCGGTGTAGCGCAGGAGTTCGCGAAGTACGCGGCCGTGCGCTACACCGTCTACGGCTCGAAAGAGTTCGACGAGCCGATCGACGGCGTGATCTACGCGAGCGCGGCGGGGCTGGGCTTGGCGACGATGCTCAACGTCGACTACGTCCTGGGCAACGGCGGCGTGGACCTGCGGGTCGGGGTCCTGCGGATGGTGGTGACGGCCCTGGCCCACGCCAGCTTCGCCGGCGTGCTCGGCTACGCGATGGGTCGCGCGAAGTTCAGGGAAGGGACCGACACGATCTCGCTGATCGGCGGGATCGCACTGGCCGCCGCGTTCAACGGCGTCTTCTTCTTCCTCCAGGGGCAGGTGACGACGCGGGGGCTGGAGTACAAGCCGTGGAACGGGCTGATCCTGGCGGCGGTGTTCGCCGTCGCGGTCTTCGCCATCGTCTTCCACCTGATGGGCCGCGCCCGTGCGGCGGGCGCCCACGCCCTCGCCATGGAGGCGAAGCGCCATTACCTGCGCGAGGACGGGCCCGTCCTCGCCATCACCCTCGTCCTCCTGCTGGCCGGCTTCGGCGTGCGGGGCACGCTCCTCCACGCCGTCCGGCCCGTCTCCTCGGCCGACGCGGCGATCAGCGTCGAGGTGCCCGCCGACTGGTTCGCGGGCGCGACCGGGGAGAGCGGGATCGAGGCCAGCGACCCGACTTCGGGCTCGTCGTTCTCGACCCGGGTCTCCATCCTGCGCGAGCGCGGCGCCGGCAACGGCGACCCGAGCGCCGTGGCCATGGGCGGGATCGTGCGCCTGTCACGGGAGCTCGCCTTCTTCCGCCAGCTCTCGTCGTCCGACGTGACCGTGTCGGGGCTCCCGGCGATCCGCATCGACTACGTCTTCGTGACCGACCCGCACGAGTCGATCCTCCTCGCCGATCCGGTGCCCGTCGTGGTGCGCGCGGTGGAATACCTGATTCCGCAGGGCACAGACCTCGTCCGGGTGCGGCTCCTGGCGGACAACATCGTGTACCCGCGCGAGGCGAAGCGGCTTCAGCGGGTCGTGGAATCGATTCGACTCGAATCCGGGAGGTCTTGAGCCATGGACAAGCACGTTCGTCGCCTTGCCCGCGCGAGGGCGCTTCGGCTTGCCCTTCTGGCCGCCCTCGCGTGGGCGTCTCCCCTCGGCGCGCAGCAGGTCTCGATCCGCGATGCGCTCCCCGCCGTGGTCGCCGTCCTCGCGATCGACGCCCAGGGCAACCCTGTCGGCAGCGGCTCCGGGACGATCGTGGCGCCGACCGGCGCCATCGTCACGAACTTCCACGTGGTGGGGAGCACCGAGACCGGCAGGCTCTACAACCCCGACGGGCTGGTCGCGATCTTCATGCTGCGGCGCTCCGACGAGCCGGCGCGTCTGGTGGCCTTCGCGACCGTCATCGAGGGGAACCCCTCGACCGATCTCGCCCTCCTCCAGATCGTCGGCAACGCGAACGGCGAGCGGATCGATCCCTCGCGTCTCTCGCTCCCCTCGCTCCCGCTCGGCGATTCCGACCGGCTCGAGGTCGGCGACAGGATCACGATTCTCGGCTTCCCGGGGACCGGCACGAGTCTGAGCGCCACGAGCTACGACAACCGGTTCTTCGTCACCCTGACGGATGCCACGGTCAGCGGCTTCGACCGCGAGGGCGCGACGCGCTCGTGGATCCGGACGACCGCGCTGATCATGGGGGGGAACTCCGGCGGCACCGTGCTCGACCAAAACGGCTGCCTGGTCGGCGTCCCGACGGCGTCGCGCGTCAACCCCGACCGCGTGGAGCAGATGGGTTACCTGCGGCCGATCAACTACGTGCCGGCCTCCTGGCTCGCCGGCTACCCTGTGGATTACTGCCGGGCGAGCGCGGCGTACGGCGCGGGCGGCGGAGTGCAGGGGGGCGGCGGCGCCCCGGCGCCGGCCTCGCGCGGCGTCGTCTTCAGCGGCCAGATCGTGGACGCGAACACCGGGCGCGGGATCCCGGGCGCGTACTTCGCCATCGCGCATTCCACGTGGCGGCCCGGGATGGAGCTCCGCGAGGAGCACCTGGCGAGCGGGGCGCAGACCGATGCTTCCGGCTACTTCCAGACGACCACGCCGGTGGTACGGGGCCGGTCGTATTACGTCATCATCGCCGCCGAAGGCTATCGGCCGGTGTTCGAGGAGGTACACATCGGCGACAACCTCCCCGACCGGTTCCGCTTCGAACAGCCGCTCCGTCTCCAGCGGTGAGCTCAGGCGACGCCACGATCGCAGCACAGGCGTCCCCTGCGCCGGCACGCCCCACGGGCCCGGCGCAGGGGACGCCCGCCGACCGGCTCGCGTCCGGGATCGACGCCGCGTTCGACGCACTGAGCGCGTACGCCGTCGTCCGCCGCGTCGCACGCCCCATAGCGGGCTCGAGGAGCTGGGCCGCGCAGAGCATCGCCTTCACGCTCCTGCTCCTCGGCGTGTGCATGGCCGGCGCCGTCTGGACCGGCGAGCCGGCCACCTTTCTCGCGCTCCAGTTGTGGTCCGCCGTGCTGCTCCTGGCCGTTCTGCTGGCGTTCCACGGCCTGGCCCGCGCGATCGTCGACACGCTGCGCGACAAGGTGTTCCCGGTGCTTCCTCCGGCCGAGCTCGACGACGCCGCGGCCCGGCTGCGCACCGCGCTCCCGCTCCGGCTCGAGCCGATCGTGAGCTGGGGCGTCGGGGTCCTGACCATCCTCCTCGCCGGGGTGGGCCTCTACCTCCTCCTGGGTACCGCGGGGCCCTTCGCCTACCTCAACATCCTCGTAGGCTCCGCGCTGACCGTGAGCATGGTGTTCGTCCCGGCGACCGTCACGGCGGCACTCCTCCACCTCACCTCGGGCCCGATCCGGCTCCCGCCGGTTCGGCCCGAGATCTCGCCCCTCGTCGTCGGCTGGCGCTCGATCACTCGCCACGTGATCCGTGTCGCCGCGCTCGTGGCGACGATCGGCGTCATCGGCCCGTTCCTCGTCCCCGGCCTCGGCTCCGCCGCGACCGTCGTGGCGAGCCTCGTCCTCGCCGGCGCGACCAGCGCGGTCCTCGTCCTGATCATCGTGCAACACCGCCGGCTCGGCACGCTCCTCCGGGACCACCGCAGAGCCATCGAGAAGGAGCTCCTGACCGAGATCGGCGAGTACTACGAGCGTCGCCACGCCCTGGACGCCGCCGACATCGCACGCGTCGAGGCCCTCGTCCTCTTCCAGAAGTTGGTCGCCGAACGCTCGGGCCGGGAACGCATGGGCACGGCGGTGGCGATCCTCCGACAGCTCGCGCCGATGAGCTTGCCGCTCCTCGGGCTCCTCGCGGGGAGCGTCGACATCCCCTTCATCGAGAACGACACTCTGGTGTTCTTGATCCTCGAGTGGCTGCTGGATACGCTCCGGTAGGTTCTGGCGGACGAGCGGCTTTTCGGCGGGCGTGCCGGTGGGCTCGGTGGCTCGCCCGGGGAGGGGTTCTCTGGAGAGGTCGGTCCGACGGGATCCCCTGCAGCATACCCGTCAGGTTGAGCCCGCCGGCGATCCGGATCGGGTCTCCTTGGGTGGATTGACCGGTCTGATGCGGTCCTATAGGCAGCGACGCCGCAAAGGCCTGCCGCTTCTTTCTATAGCCGCTCGCTTTCTTCTCCGTTTCGCCGTACTTCGCAAAAACCGCCCAGATACGGGTTCTCAAGGCAAAATGCTACCTAGGGCAGGGATGGAAGACATGTGAGGAACTCCTTGCCTTCACGTCTTTCACCGGCCCCGGTGAGTGCGCACGTAGGCGCGTAGCACCGCGTTGATGCGGCTTTGGTAGCCTGGGCCCTGGGCCTTGAAAAACTCTACGACCTCGGAATCGAGACGGATCGAGATCGGGACCTTCGGCCGCTCTGAGGGGAGAACGAGGCGGGCCGCCTCGAGCTCCGCCTCCGTCCAGGGCGGATTATCCGCATCCTCTGCGGCCCCCCGCTCGATCTCCTTCTCGCTCATGCGCCTTACGCGCTCCCAGTCGGTCTTACCCTTCCGCCTGGTCGCCAAGGTTCGCCTGGTGATACGCTTCTCGCTCACTCTTCCTAGCCCTCCGTGCCGAGATGATGCGGCGCCGGCCCTCTCGCAACGTGAAGATCACCGCAAGCTCGACGCCTTCTACCATGCCAACCGCCTTCCAGCGCTCCTCACTGCCGCGGGCGGACCTCACCTCCAAGACCGGCCCCTCGAAGATGCTGATCGCGTCCTCGAAGTCGATCCCGTGCTCCTTCAGGTTCGATGCGGCCTTGGCCTCATCCCACTCGAATTCTTCCATGCGGCAACCTCCTATTAGTATATACATGTGTGTGTACGACTGCAAGAGTAAGTTTTGTCCGATCCGCTTGTGGCACAGTCCCGAGTAGCCCCTCTCGACCACCCTACCCTGTCCACCGGGCCAGCTCCAAATCAGGGGGCTGCCCCACTTTAGTCGTTATTGGGCAGCCCAAAGCGCAGTCCAGCTCTCACCCGCCGACCATACCAGGCGAGCGAGACGGAGCCCAAACGGGGCTCCCGTCTTAAAGTCCTTCTTGGTGCGGCAAATGCGTAAGAAGGGGCGGCGGGGCGGGGCAATCGGGAGCCCCCTTGAGGGGGCGGATTGGAGCTGCCCGCACCGGCCCCTCTGCGGTGCCCAAGGTTTACGTAACGGATTACGTAACGGGCCAAAGGGAAGCGGAGGCCCCAGACGCAGGTGTTCTGAGGGCAGGTGCGAATAATCCCAGGATTATTCGCAAGCCAGCGCCGGCAAGCGGCTCGGCCGGTCCCGGAGCGGAACGGTAGAGCGCAGGCTGCAGTGCATCCGTAGCGTGCCGCGAACCGGAGGGCGAAGCGCCGGAGCGCCGCCTGGGGCGCCTTGCCGAATTGCCTCCTGAGGGACGCGGGGCGGGTAGGGGCCTGTTCCGGCCAGCCTGGTGGCCCTCCGCCTGCGCCGAGCCCGGCCGGGTGCGTGCGGCGGTGCACCAATTTCAGCCGCCGCACCGAGACGTGGGTGTAGATCGCGGTCGAGCTGATCGCCTGGTGCCCGAGCATCTCCTGGATGTCCCTGATGTCGGCGCCGCCCTCGTGCATGAGCGTCGCCGTCGTGTGGCGCCAGATGTGGCAGCTTCCGCTCTTGCCCACGCCCGCCGCGTCCAGGTAGCCGTGCAACCGCTCGGTGAGCCGGTTCGGCCGGACCGGCCTGCCCCAGCGGTTCCAAGAGGGCGCCCGCATCATGGCGCGCCGCGAGCCCCGCCTGGGCCTCCTCCAGGTCCCCCCCAATCGAGCCGTGCGCGCGCCGATCGGCACGTTGCGCGCGCGCCGCCCTTGCCGCTTCGGATGAAGATGTCATCGCCGTTTGAAACGCGGTTATCCCGCACAATTGGTGAAGCAGATTGGGCCATACCGGGGTACGTCTGGGAGAATTGTCTCTCGCCCTGGCATTACGCCGCTTCTCTTCCGCCTTTTTCCTGTTCCTCGTTAGCTGGAGTTGATCTCCCTAGCTCTGAATGCGCATGGGATCACGGTCCATATGCGCGCGAAGCGCAGGTTCAACCCCACCCCGACTGCGGCAAGCTGACGGATCGGATCCATAACCGCTACAGCCGCACCCTGACCGATATTCCTTGGCACGGCACAGCGGTTCGGCTGCGAGTTCAGATGCGCGGGTTCTTCTGCGCGACATCCGAGTGTGGGCGACGCATCTTTGCCGAGCGGCTCTCTGGAACCGCAGATCGCTACGCCCGGCGCACGCACCGGCTTACTGTGACCTTGCACCAAGGCGGTCTTGCTCTCGGCGGAGAGACCGGATCTCGCCTCTCGCGTCACCTGGCGATCGGGGTAAGTTCCGATACCCTGCTCCTGCCCGTCAGGGCGACTTCCAGCCGAACACGGCACCCCAGGTTCGGGTGCTTGCCGTCGATGAGAGGGCGTACCGCAACGGTGTAGACGACGGCACCATTCTTGTAGACCTGCATCGGAGGCGAGTCGTCTAACTACTGCGGAACTGAATCGAAGATTTATTCGCCGCTTGGCTCGAGGATCACCCGGGCATGGCGATGATCGCGCGGGACCGCTCTGGAATCTACGGCCAAGGAGCGAGTCGCGGCGCTCCTATGACCGTGCAGATGGCCCACCGCTGGCACTTGATCCGGTATCCGATGGGAGCAGTCGAGAGGGCAATCCTGGGCAAGTTCGCGCGACTCCGAGAGGCGGCCGCAGCCTCCCTCGCATCCCCTCCGCGCGAGGGGCCCCTCCAGACGACGCTTCGTCCTCCGACCCGTGCCTAACGGCAATAACCCAGCCACCGGTAGGCGCGGCTCCGACGTACGAGGAGGTCGTCGCGTTGCACCGCAACGGCATGTTGAACCGCCAGATCGTTCCCACGGTGGCGCTGAGCCGCCAGGCCGTTGCGCGCTGGCTATCCTACGGTGGATTTCCTGAGCGCCGGGAGCGGCCGCTGGTGGGCAACAGCCTGGCTCCGTATCACGCATACCTCGAGCGGCGCTTCTCCGACGGCTGCCCTAATGCGGCCAAGTTGTGACGGCAGATCCGGTCTCATGGATATGGGGACGCTTCGACTTGGGTGCGCAATTATGTTCGCGGGCTGCGGCAGATTCTGCTGAAGCAAGGCAAGCCACCCATGCGCCGGCCCTCCACACGGAGATGCGCCTGGTGGCTCCTCGCGGACGAGCCAGAGCTTACGGAAGAGCAGAGGACGTATGTGGCTTCCCTCACCGCCCGTTGTCCCGAAATCCGACTGATTCGCTTTCCCGCACAAGAGCTTCGCCGCGTGCTCAGCGAGCAGGACACTCAGGTAGTGGGTCCATCGGTGGAGGCCACCCAGCACAGCCTCCTTCGCCGCTTTGCTTGCGGCATTCGCACCGGAATGGCGCTGGTTCGTGCGGTCATCGTGCTGACGTGGAGCAAAGGCCCAGTCCAGGGGCGGGTGAAACAACTTAAGATGATCAAGCGCCAGACGAACAACAGAGCGGGCTCTGACCTGAACCGAGAACCCGTCCTCTATGCCGCGTGAAAATGAGGGCTTGACGGATCACCACTGTGCTCACGCCCAAAACCATCAAGTGTGCGGAAGAATCAGTTTTCGAGCAGCGTTGCCAAGTGCGCCCTGCTCAGGACGCGGCGGGAGTTCTAATAACGGGCATCGTCGAAAAGCCCCATCACGCGCAGTGCGGCCGTGACGGTACGGTGGCCCGGCGCCGAGATCGTGCCGACCAGGAGTCAATCGCCTGTGCGAAGACCCGCTTCGAGAAGAGCGACGCCCAAGGAGTGAGAAGCTGTTGAAAAAGGGCGGGCACTGCACGCATCGGAGACCCTGCTTAATAGCTACACTCGCCGTAAGTACGCCTCCCGCCCCAGAGTGTTCAGACGGACAGAGTCGAACTCATAGCTATACACTCACTTGGGGCCAAACGGTTGCCACTGTAAATGCAACGCTCGCGCCCTTGGCAATGGCCACCGGCGGCACTCACTGTCCGCCTTGCCGCACGAAGTGGTGGCTGGGGGCATCGGTCCAAAGACTTCCCAAAATGAGCGTGTCGCCATTGATCCGTACAATGAACTCCGAATCGGGACTGAACATCGGGATCTCTCGGGAAAAGCGGATAATCGGCACCTCACCCAATTCGTATTCCTCGCTCAGAAAGACCGTATAGGTGCCCACAACGGGAGGGTTCGATCGGTGTTGCATCCGGAAAGTACTGTCGCGCTCAAAGGTTAGAACTCGGTTATTGGCTTCAGTAGCGAAAATCGTATCTCCCGTCATGCCCCCTTCCGAGCTAACCCAACGCCACGCCCCCTCAAGATGCGGCAACACCACTTGAGAAGTGACACTCGGGTGTACGCACGCTACCAAAGGTACAGTGATAAATTGCAATAGACTCAAGATAATAACAGGCAGCGTTCTCATGGGAGATACCCCCAGTGTCTCAACAGGCGTCCGGTCTGAATGGCTTCAGCTTGCAATTGACTCGGTAGTCCCAAATATATTTGCGCCTGTATCTGATAAGTTATTAAGTCCTGACCAGCCGCTTGTCGTCCATACATCGCGTGTTGGGCTTCATGCCAAGCAGCCAATGCCATGTCAGCCGGGCTCATGGCTGAGTTGATCCAAATGAAATGCCCCCGCGAACCGCCACCTTGGAATCTTCGCGTTTCATCCGAGTTATCGCAACACTCCGCCCGTTGCGGCAGGTAATGAAATACGAGATCGACCTCCAGCCTTTCGTAAAACGATATCGCGCCCTCCAATTCTTCCTTGGCTTGCTTACTTATACCTTTTGCCCCAGACAGTCGCGTAAGCATTTCTATTATGGCTCTACACTCCGGGTCTTCAGTGCCGTTCTTACCCTTCTTACATAACCCAAACGGGTCACTAAAGTTAGACGCCTCTATTCCGATCATATCCCTTGTTGCCCCTCCTTCAACTGCCACCGTGCCCCCCTACCGAAGCTCGTCCACCACACCTCTCCCGAGCAACAAGACAATCCTTGATCGTATCACCGCCGAAGGCAATGCCCAATTCGAGTTCCTACGCCCCTCGCTGGCTCAGAATTCGTGAGCGTGCCGGTCCGCGTTACCCTCTCAGGTTATTCTCGAAACGAGCCGTATGCCGTCCAGATCGCATTTTAGCCGCGAGGATTCTCCTCGGTATGTCTCCGCCTCACCTTTGCCAGGAGGAGACATACCATGTTGAAGACCAAGTTCCAGAAGCGCCAGCAAGCCCAGCAGGCGGCCGCCGTCGTCGGAGTCGATGCGGGCAAGCATAGGCACGCCCTCGTCGTTCGCCCCCGGGGCGGGCTCGACTCGAAGCCGATCCTGTTCGAGAGCACACGTGCAGGCTTCGAGAAGGCCGTGGAGGCGATTCGCACGCACGCGACCGGTACAACGCCGCAAGACGTGCTCGTCGGGATCGAGTTTGCCGGCAACTACGGCTTTACCCTCGCCCACTTCCTCGACCAGCAGGACTTTCAGGTGGTGAGCGTGCTCCCCGCCCACACCAAGCGCTGGAAGGAGGTCATGCACAACCAGGCGCTCAAGACGGATCCGATGGATGCACTTACGATCACGGACCTCGTCTCGCAGGGTCACTTCGTGGGCTTTCCCTTCCTCGAGCCCGTCTACGCGGACCTCCGCTACCTCGTGAGCACCCGAGAGCGACTCTCCGGCCTTCGTACCGCCTGCATCGCGCGCCTCAAAGCGATCTTGCTGGAGTTGTCCCGGTTCAGTGGACGGTTTTTCGCTTGCGGCTTACGCCGCCACTGCCGGGGCAAGTCTCCTTTCGTAGCTGATCGGTGACTCGTAGCCGAGGGCGGAGTGCCGCCGGCGCGGGTTGT
>Ga0310839_100135_pt1 | contig 74381 bp, 66 predicted proteins | sample SM_ome_7_FD_201305 | JGI IMG/M metagenome (GOLD analysis project Ga0310839, IMG submission 201305) | Sorghum-adapted microbial communities enriched on stacked mutant (SM) sorghum from Joint BioEnergy Institute, Emeryville, California... ...
CCAGGGACTGGACCAGCTTGTCCATCCGCCGGGTCGAGACCCCGAGCAGGTAGCAGGTCGCCACCACGGAGATCAGGGCGGCCTCGGCGCGCTTGCGCCGCTCGAGCAGCCACTCCGGGAAGTAGCTTTTCAGGCGTCGCCGACACGAGGCCCCCCAGCCCACTCGCACGCACAGTTCGGGCAGGCCCGTGGAGGAACGCGGAGGAGCCGGTGGGGGTGCGGAGCCAGCGGTCGGGAGCCTACCTGGCGAGCCCCGGACGGGAGGCCGTCGCTCGGCTGACCACGACCTGACCGTACCGAGGAGCCTCAGGTCGCGGTGCGGGACCCGCCGCCCGAACCTGGACTTCCCGACGGCGATGTACGAGACGCGCTGATTCGGGCGAGCGCCCCTGGCTCCCTCCGTGGCTCCCGGCCGAGTGACCGTATATATGCCACAGGCCCCCCGAGGGGGCCTGTGACCTGCGGTTCTACTGGTGGAGCTGAGGGGATTCGAACCCCTGACCTTCTCATTGCGAACGAGACGCGCTACCAACTGCGCCACAGCCCCATGAGCGGGTAACAGGGTAGCACCCGCCGGGCGGTGCTCTCACACCCGCTCGCGCGGGTGGTCGAGCGCCGCGCGGGCCGTCACTCGCCGGCGGCCCGGCGGCGGGCGAGCACCGCGTCGAGGTCGAACCGGCCGGTCGCCGGGGGAGCCGCCTCGGCCTCCGCCTCGGGCGCCGCCACCTCGTCCCGGGCACCGTCGGCCGCGGCGTCGGCCTCGCGCTCGTCGAGGACGAGCGGCGCGGGCTCCGGTCGGCGGACGGCGGGCTTGAGCGCGTACGACGGGCGCGGCACGGGTACGGGCTCCCAGGTGGGGCCGGCGGCCACGTCCGCGCGGTCGGCCGGCGCCTCGTCGGCCTCGTCGGCCTCCACGAGGTCGTCGACCAGGTCCTCGGCGGCGTGCTCCGCCACGTCCTCGTCGGCGGCCTGCGCGACGCGCTCGAGGACCTCGGTGGTGGCCTCGGACGGACGGCGCGCGTACCCGACCGCCGTCGGCTCGCGCGTCGAGCGCGGCGTCGCGGCGCGCGCGGGCGCACCGGCGGCCCAGGCGGCGTCGGCGCGGCGGCCAGCGATCACGGCGCGGCGGCCCAGCACGAGCACGGTGAGCAGGAGGACGGTCGGCGCCACGCCGACGGCGAGCAGCGCGCCGACGGCCACACCCGCCCAGCCCGCGACGGTCGCGAGGGCGAGCACGGCGGCGAGCACCGCCCGGCGTCGGGCGGCCGCCCGACGGCGCGCCAGGTACGCCGCGCGCGCGGCGCGCTCGGCGGCGGTGCGCCGGATCGCGCTGGCCACCACCCTGTCCGCTGGTCCGTGCGGCCGGTCCACTGGCCCACCTCCTCGTCGCGGGGGGTGCAGGAGCACCCGCCCTCCCCGGCCGGCCTCGCGCCGACCCGGCCCCTCCCCCGGTGCCGCGGGGGCCGCCACCCGTACCACCCGCAGCCGCTCGGAGAACCTGTCGTCCGTCCGGCACTCCGCGAGCTGCTGGCGGTACCGCAGGCGGTGCGGCACCAGGTATGCGATCCAGAGCACCGCGACGGCGACCAGCAGGGCGCCGGCGGTCTGGCTCACGCAACGACGGTAGGTGGCGGCGTCGGCGGGGGCGTGGAGGGGCGGCGGCGTGTCTCAGCGCTGGTCGCGCCGGAGGGCCTCGCGGGTGGCCCGCCAGCGCGCGAGCAGGCCCTGGGGGACCTCCTCGGCCGTCACCGCGAAGGTCCGGTGGTCGCGCCACTCGCCCTGGATGTGCAGGTACCGCTCGCGCAGGCCCTCCTCGCGCAGGCCGAGCTTGGCGACCACGCGCAGGCTCGCCGTGTTCTCCGGCCGGATGGCGATCTCGACGCGGTGCAGACCTACCGGCCCCAGGCAGTGGTCCACCGCGAGGGCCACCGCGGTGGGGGCGATGCCGCGCCCCGCGACGTGCTCGGACACCCAGTACCCGATGCTCGCGGAGCACAGCGACCCGCGGGTGATGGTGGCGACGGTGAGCTGGCCGACGAGCTCGCCGCGGTACTCGATCGCGAAGGGCAGCGTCTGGCCCTCGCGCGCCTGCCGGGCGAGCGAGCGGACGTAGCCCGAGAAGGTCGGCGGGCGGCCGGGCGGGGGCTCGGGCGAGGTCGCCTCCCACGGGCGCAGCCAGCCCTCGTTGAGCGCGCGCAGCGCGTGCCACGCCGGCCCGTCCGACCGCCGCAGCGGGCGCAGCACGACGTCGCCGTCGCGCAGGACGGCCGGCCAGCCGCGCGCCACTCAGGACTCCAGCACGAGGCAGGGCACGACGTCGCCGGCGCGCACGTGGGTGGTCTCCTCCGGCACGACGGCCAGGGCGTTGGCGCGGGCGAACCCCGCCAGCGACGGCACGTCCGGGCCGATCGGCGTGACCCGGTAGCCCTCGCCCGGGGAGCCGACGACGGTCGCGGGCACGGCCTGGGTCCGCCCGGCCGGCGAGGCCCACGCCTCGGTCGCGGCGGCCCGGACGGTCGGCCGGTGCAGGGAGGGGCGGCCGCTCATCGCGCGGAGGGCGGGGCGCAGGAAGAGCTCGAAGGCGACGAGCGCGGCGAGCGGGTCACCGGGCAGCGCCGCGACGACGACGCCGGGCGCCCCCTCGTCGTGCGCGAGCGCCGAGGACGGCACGACCCCGAACGCCATCCGTCCGCCCGGGGTGAGCGCGAGCTGGTCGAGCCGGACGCCGTCCAGCCCCGCGAGCACGTCCCCGACGGTGTCCCACGGGCCGCCCGAGAGCCCGCCGACGAGCACGAGCAGGTCCGCGCGCACCAGCTGGTCGTCGACGGCCTCGCGCAGCGTCGCGCGGTCGTCCGGCAGCGGGCCGACGCGCACCGCGCCCGCGCCGGCCTCGTGCGCGGCCGCGACGAGGGCGTGCGCGACGGCGTCGTGCACCGCGCCGTCCCGCAGGCGCCGGCCGGGCTCGACGAGCTCGTCGCCGACGGTCGCGACGACGACGCGCGGCGTGGGGTGCACCCACAGCCGGGACCGTCCGACGGCCGCGGCCAACGCGAGGTGCCGCGGCCCGATGCGCGTCCCGGCGCGCAGCACGGTGGTGCCCGCGTGCGCGTCGTGACCGGCGGGGCGCACACCCTCCCCCGGCGCGACGGCGGCGCGCACGTGCACCTGGGCGCGCCCGCGGTCGGTGCCCTCCAGGGGCACGACGGCGTCGGCCCCCACGGGCAGCGGGGCGCCCGACGCGGCGAGCACCGCGGTGCCCGGCACGTGGGGCAGACGCCCCGCCGAGGGCGGGGCGTCGTCGACGACGGGAAGGCGCACGCCGTCCCCGTCGGGTCCCGGGTGCACGTCCGCGGCGCGCACGGCGTACCCGTCGCGGTCCACCACGGGCCACGGCGGGACGTCGGCGTCCACGACGACGTCCCGGGCGAGCACGCAGCCGTCCGCGTCGGCCAGCACCACGTCCAGCGGCGGCATCGGGACCGCCGCCGCCAGGACCGCGGCGAGCTGCTCGGCGACCGACCTCACCGCGTCACTGCCAGCTGTCCACGTACTCCACGAGCCACTCGCGCAGGTCGGGACCCAGGTCGGGGCGCTCGCAGGCGATCTGCACCACGGCCTTGAGGTAGTCCAGCCGGTCGCCCGTGTCGTAGCGGCGACCGCGGAAGACGACGCCGTGCACGCCGCCGCCCTGCTCGGCCGGCATGTCCGCGAGCGTGGCGAGCGCGTCGGTGAGCTGGATCTCGCCGGCGCGGCCGGGCTGCGTGCGCTCGAGCACCTCGAACACGGCCGGGTGCAGCACGTAGCGGCCGATCACCGCGAGGTTGCTCGGGGCGCGGGCGGGGTCGGGCTTCTCGACGAGCCCGGTGACCCGCACGTGCGCCTCGGGCTCGCCCTCGAGCGGGGCGACCGCGGCGCAGCCGTACGCCTCGATCTGCTCGGGGTCGACCTCGAGGAGCGCGACGACGGACCCGCCCGTGCGCGCCTGCAGCTCGATCATCTCGGTGAGCAGCGGGTCGCGCTCGTCGATGAGGTCGTCGCCGAGGAGGACCGCGAACGGCTCGTCGCCCACGTGGTACCGGGCGCACAGCACCGCGTGGCCGAGGCCCTTCGGCTGGCCCTGGCGGACGAAGTGCACGTTGGCGAGCTCGGTCGACCGGCGCACCTGCGCCAGCCGGTACTCGTCGCCCTTGGCCTCGAGCGCGGCCTCGAGCTCGGGCACGGCGTCGAAGTGGTCGTCCAGGCTCCGCTTGGACCGCCCGGTGATCATCAGGACGTCGTGGAGCCCGGCCCGCACGGCCTCCTCGACCACGTACTGGATCGCGGGCTTGTCGACGATCGGGAGCATCTCCTTCGGCGTCGACTTCGTCGCCGGGAGGAACCTCGTACCCAGGCCGGCCGCTGGGATGACGGCTTTGCGGATGGTCATGTCTGGCAGGCTAGCGGCCCCGGCCCCCCATGGCGCCGTGCCGCGTCGATCTCACCCCACCTGGCGCATGGCCGACGGATTCTTTGCCATGATGTGACCATGGCCCGGTCCACCCAGCCCTACCCCCGGCACGGCTTCGGGCTCGAGGTGACGGAGCTCAAGGAGGAGCTGCGCCGCGCGATCCGCGCCGAGCGCGCGAAGATGTCCGAGCGGCGCCGCGAGGCCGCCGGGATGGCCTTCGCGAAGATCGTCGGCGACCTCGCGCCGGTGGCCACGGCCGACTGCGTCGCCGCCTACGTCTCCCGGCCCACCGAGCCCCCGACCCTGCCGCTGCTCGACCGGCTCGCCGGGCGCGGCACGCGCGTGCTGCTGCCCGTGCTCGGCGCGGGCCTGACGCGCGAGTGGGCCTGGTACCGCGGGGCCGGCGACCTCCAGGTGCGCGCCCCCGGGCGCCCGGCCGAGCCCGCGGGCCCGCCGCTCGGCGCGGACGCGCTCGCCGAGGCGCAGGCGATCGTCGTGCCCGCGCTCGCCGTCGACACCGCCGGCGGCCGCCTCGGCCAGGGCGGCGGCTGGTACGACCGTGCGCTGCGACACGCCCCGGCCGACACGCTCGTCATCGCGATGATCTACGACGACGAGCTGTACGACGCCGAGACGCGCCCCCTGCCGCGCGAGCCGCACGACCGCGCGGTCGACATCGCCGTGACGCCGTCCGGCTGGCGCTGGCTGCGGGAGCCGTCGGGCGCCTGAGCCCGGGGGCTCAGCGGGCCGGGCGCAGGGTGAGCTCGCGCGTCGCGGCCTCGCGCACGGCGTCGTCCGTCCACGGCCAGGGGAAGGTCTCCCCCTGCGCCCACGCGGAGAACTGGTCCGTGTAGTGCACGCTGCCCGGGTGGCCCGACGTGCCGGTCGCGGCCACCCACGTGGAGCCGTCGAGGTCGCCGAGGTCCACGACCATGCGCATGGCCGGGCCGGCCGTCACGCCGAAGCCCTCGGAGGCGTCCCACGCCATCGCGTTGACGATCGACGAGCCGCCGTCCACCGCGAGCGGCCGCGGGTTGACGAGGCGCCGCACCAGGTCGGGCACGCCCTCGCCGCCCAGCACCGGGTGCTGCGGGGCCGCGGTGTGCAGGCGGCCCCACCGCCACTGGCGCGCGTCCTTGCCGAGCTCGACGGTGAGCTCGAGCCGCGCGGTCTCGAGCGCCCGCGCGAGGATCTCGTCGCGGCTCTCGGTGACGTTGACCGTGCGCCGGTCGTCCCACCAGGCGCTGTCCGGCTCCTCGAGCAGGCCGGAGACGACGTGCAGCCACTGCGCGCCTCCGTCGGGCCACAGCGCCTCGGGGAGCTCGTCCTGGAAGGTGAGCTCGAGCAGGGTCGACCACACCGCCGCGAGGTACGCGGCCGCGGCGGAGTCGGCGGACTGCTGCCCGTCCCAGTCGCGCAGCAGGTCGACGGCCTCCTGCGTGAACGCGTCGACGCGGACCTGGAGCAGCGCGGGCACGAGCACGTCGGCGTAGGGGCTCCAGGCGTCCGACTGGATCCGGCTCATGAGCGCGGCGTCCACGGGCGTGCCTGCGGCGATCGCCTCGTCGAGGAGCGTGCGGATGCGCTGCGACCGGTAGCCGTAGTCCCAGTCGACGGCGAGGAAGGGGCCCTGGCCCGACACCGTGACGGCCTGGTTCGCCGCGACGACGTAGCCCTCCGGCGGGTCCTGCACGGCGGGCAGGTCCTCCGGCGGCACGAAGCCCTGCCAGTCGTAGCGGGAGTCCCAGCCGGGCCGCGGCCACGTGCCGTCGGTCGGCACGGGCGAGTCGGGCACGCGCTGGCGGATCGGCACGAGCCCGGGCGCCTGGTAGCCGATGTGGCCGTCGACGGTGGCGTAGACGATGTTCTGCGCAGGGACGGCGAAGAGCGCGGCGGCCGCGGCGACGTCGTGGGCGTCGGCGGCGGTGTTGAGCGCGAAGACGGCGTCGGCGGTGCGGCCGGGCACGAGCGCGGTCCAGCCGAGCGCGACCTCGGTGCGGCTGCGCGGGCCCTGCGCGGTGGGCGCGGCGGCGAGCATCTCCACGTCGAGGACGTCGGAGACGATCGGGCCGTGCACGGTCGAGCGGACCTCGATCTCGACCGGGTCGGCGCCGTTCACCTCGATGACCTCGGTGCGCACGTCGAGCGGCACGTCCTCGCCGTCGCGCTCGTACGTGCCGGCCTCGCGGTCGACCCGCTCGAGGAAGAAGTCCGTGACGTCGGCGCCCATGTTCGTCAGGCCCCAGGCTAGGTCGGCGTTGTGGCCGATGATGACGCCCGGGAAGCCCGCGAACGTGAAGCCGCCGACGTCGAAGGGGCAGTCCGGCCCGACGGCGGCGCAGCGCAGGTTCATCTGCATGAAGATGCCGGGCGCGGAGATCGACAGGTGCGGGTCGTTGGCGAGCAGGGGCGCACCGCTCGCGGTGAGGTCGCCGGAGACGACCCACGAGTTGGAGCCGACGCCGTCGCCCTCGCCGACGAGCGTGGGCACCGCGTCGAGCGCGGCCGCGGCGGCGGTCAGGGCGCGCTCGAGGTCGGGGGCGTCCGTGAGGCCCGCGGGCGCGGCGGACACGACCCCGTCGTGCTCGGCGGTCCCGTCCTGCCCGTCGGCGGCCGCGACCGTCCGGACGGCGGCCGTGGCCTCGGCGGGCGGCGCGACGATCGGCGCGTGCGCCTCCTGCGGGTAGCGCGGGAAGAGCTCCTCGACGCGGTCGACGTCGCGCACCGTGAGCCACGCGAGGCCGCGGGTGAGCTCGTCGTCGTAGTTGGCGCGCAGGTCCCAGGCCATCGCCTTGAGCCAGGCGAGCGAGTCGACCGGGTCCCACGGGTCGGGGTGGTCGACCTGCACCTGCAGGCCGAGCACCGTGTACTCGAGCGCGAGCGCGTCCGTGGCGCGCGACTCGAGGTAGGCGTTGACGCCGTCCGCGTACGCCTCGAGCCAGCGCCGGGTGTCGGCGTCGAGCAGGTCCCACTCGGCCTCGGCGACGTCGCGCCAGCCGAAGGTGCGCACCACCATGTCGGCCGCGAGCGCGTCCTCGTTCTCGCCGACGAGCTCCGACAGCCGCCCGGCGGTCACGTGCCGGCGGTAGTCCATCTCGAAGAAGCGGTCCTGCGCGTGCACGAAGCCCTGCGCGCGGAAGAGGTCCTCGGCGTCCTCGGCGACGATCGTCGGCACGCCGCGGGCGTCGCGCCAGACGGTGACCTCGGCGCCCAGGCCCGGCACGCGGAGCGTCCCGGCGTGGTCCGGCAGCGGCCGGCGCACCACCGCCGCGGCGACGGCCACCGCGGCGACCGCGGCGAGCGCGAGCACGACGGCGACGACGAGCAGGACGCGCAGCGCACGGCTTCGGGGCACCCTTGGGAGGGTAGTCGGTCGCGGCGCCCGGGCCCGGGCACGCGGGCGGCGCGTGGCCGGACGCGGGCCGGGGTGGGGCGTCTCACGCCGGACGGGGCGTGCGCGCAGCGCCCACCAGGCCGTACCATTGGCACTCGGAAGGGGCGAGTGCCAGCACCGCGTTCGCGTCGGCACCCACCCGAGTCGACCTGGAGGAACCGTGCCGACGTACTCCTACGCCTGTACCGCGTGCGGGCACCGCTTCGACGCGCAGCAGTCGTTCGCCGACCCCTCGCTCACCGAGTGCCCCGAGTGCTCGGGCCGCCTGCGCAAGCTCTTCGGGTCGGTCGGCGTCGTGTTCAAGGGCTCCGGCTTCTACCGGACCGACTCCCGCTCGTCGTCGCGCTCGAGCATCGGCTCGAACGGCTCGCCGTCGTCCTCGTCGTCGTCCTCGTCGTCGTCCTCGTCGTCGTCCTCGTCGAGCGGCTCGAAGGACACCGCCTCGTCCGCCACGCCGAAGGCCGCCGCGTCCTGACGGCCCCCTGAGCACCGGGCCGGGCGGGGGTGTCCACCGGCCCCGCACCGGCGACGTCGTCCCCCGGCCCGCGGTCCCGTCCGGCTGCGCCGCCCGACGCCGTCCGTAGCGTCGCCGCGTGCCCGTTCCCCTCGCGCTGCGCGTCCTCGCGTGGCGGCTGCGCCCGGCGCTGCTCGCGGTCGGTCTCGTCGCGCTGTGCACCGTGGCCGCGCGCCTGGCCGCTCCCCCGCCGCCGCCGTCGGCCCCCGTCGTCGTCGCGCGTGCCGACCTCGCGCCGGGCCACGTGCTCGCCGCCGAGGACCTGCGCACCGTCCGCCTGCCCGCGCGCCTGGCGCCCCCGGCGGCGGTCGCCGACCCGGACGCGCTCGTCGGCGCCCGCGTGGCGGTGCCCGTGCCCGTCGGCCTGCCCGTGGTCGAGGCGCACCTGGCCCGGTCCCGGTTCGCGCGGCAGCCCCCGCCCGGCACCGTGGCCGTCCCGGTGCAGCCCGCCGACGACGCCGTCGCCGACCTCCTGCGGCCCGGCGACCGCGTGGACCTCGTGACGGCGGGCGACGCCTGGGGCGGGGAGGCGCCCCGGGTCCTCGCGCGCGCCGCGCTCCTCCTCGACGTCGTCGTGGCCGACGACGACGCCGCGGCGGGGCTCCTGGGGGCGGCCGGCGGCGGGCCGTCCGGGGCGCCGGTGCTGGTCGTCGCGGTCTCGCCGGACGAGGGACACGCGCTCGCCGCAGCGGGTGGGGGTCACATCGGGGCGGTCCTGGTGCAAGGATCCTGAGCGGCGGGCCCTCCGCCGCTGACCAGAAGGGGGTCACAGATGCTGCAGGGCTTCAAGGACTTCATCGCCCGGGGCAACGCGATCGAGATGGCCGTCGGCATCGTCCTCGGCCTGGCGTTCAGCCAGGTCATCGACGCCGTCGTCAACTGGCTGATCACGCCGCTCATCGCCGCGCTCGGGGGCGCCCCGAACCTCGACTCGCTGCTGACCTTCGAGCTCAACAACGCCCAGTTCTCGATCGGCGCGATCCTCACCGCGCTGATCAACTTCCTCATCGTCGCGGCCGCGCTCTACTTCGTCGTCGTCATGCCGATGAACAAGCTCGCCGAGCGCCGCAAGAAGGGCGTGGAGCCCGAGCCCGAGGCCCCGGCCGAGGACGTCCTGCTGCTCCAGGAGATCCGCGACCTGCTCGCGCAGCAGCGCAACGTCTGACCCGCGCGACCGACCGGCGCGACCGGCCCCCGGCGGCGCCGGGGGTCAGTCGCGGCCCCAGTGCGGCGGGACCTCCCGCCGCCACCGCTCGTCGTCGTCCGGGTCGGGGCGCTCGCCCCAGCCCACGTCGCTGTCGTCGGGGCTGCGCGGCAGGACGGGGTCGTCCGCGCCCGGGCGCGTCTCGTGCGTGCCCGGGCGCACCACGCGCCGGTGCCTGCGCGGCCGGCCCTCGCCGGACGCGCCCGCGGTGCCGCTCACCGGGCCCGCCGCACCGCCGCGTCCACGGCGGCGTCGATGCGCGCGCCGCGCCGCGTGATGCCGAGCTCAGCGCGCAGGGCCGCGGCCAGCTCGTCGTCGGTGCGCGCGACGCCGTCCGAGCGGATCCACGCGACGAGGTCGTCGAGCTGGTCGTCGGTGTAGGCGCTGATCGGCAGCCCGGCGGTGACGTCCGGGCGCGGGCCGCGCGGCCGGGCGATCGGCAGCTCGTCCTGCACCGCGACCTCGGCGGTGTCGCCGTCGTCGGGCACGAAGGCGCCCGGGACGACGTCGGCGACGTCCTGCCCGGCGCCCCGCGGTGCGCCCTCGGTGGCCACGGCCGTCGCGCCGTCGGCCGCCACGCCCTCCGCCGCGGCCGGGCGCGACGGCACCGGGCGGACGGGCCGGGCGGCGTGCTGGGCCGCGCGCGCGGCGAGGCGCTCGGCCTCCGCGCGCTCCTCGGCGACGACGCGCTGGTGCGCCTCGATCACCGCGGCGCACACCGCCTCCGCCTCGGCCTGCGGGTCGAGGAACGCGGCGGCGGACCACACCTGGACCACGGTCCAGCCGAGCCGCTCCAGCCGCTGCGGCACCTGCCGGTCGCGCACGCGCACGCTCGGCTCGGCCACGTACGCGTCGTCGTCGGTGAGCACCGCGACGAGCATCCGGTCGGGCAGGTCCGGGTGGCCGACGACGAGCGGGATCCGGAAGCCGTCCCCGGGGCCGTGGTCGAGCTCGACGACGAGGCCCATGCGCCACAGGCGCTCGGCCAGGTCGAGCACGAGGCGGTCGGGGTCGGTCCCCGGCTCGGGGGCGGGGCGGCCGGAGCGGGTCGCGCCGGTGCGCCGCTCGGCGAGCCGGAGCAGGTCCGCCAGCAGCAGCGCGCCGGGCGCCTTGAGCCGGTCGGCGTCGAGGTCGTCCGCGGCGAAGCAGGACACGACGGTGAGCCGCTCGCGGACCGCCGTGAGGGCGTCGAGGAGCGCGGCGTCCCCGCCGTCCTCCGACAGCACGCCGAACCGGTGCAGGACGCGCCCGTGCGGGGTCCGGCCGAAGCCGACCGAGAGCACGATCGCGTCACGCTGCAGGCCCTGCGTGGCGCCCACCTCGACGACGGCGAACGGCTCGGGGTTCGTGGGCGCGACGAGCGCGGCGACCGCGGGGTCGTCCGCGGCGCGCGAGGCGACCGCGTCGCGCACCCGGTCGGCGTGCACGCGCGACGGCGTGACGACCGCGAGCGACGCGTCGGGTCGGCGCCGCGCGTGCTCGGCCACGAGCTCGACGACCCGGGTGACCTCGGCCTCGGTGGCCTCGACCGCGCCGTTCTCGGACGGCATGCCCGTGCCGTCGACGAGCTCGAGCCGGACGAGCCCCGCGTCCGAGGGCAGCGGCGTCGGGCGCAGCCGGTCGCCGTAGCCGTGCCGGGCCAGGAACGCGGTGAGCTCGGGGTCGCGGCGCGCGACGTCGGCGCGCAGCGCGAGCCGCGGCAGCAGGTCCGCGAGCCGGGCGAGCGCGGAACCCGGCCGGCAGCGCACGTCGCCGACGACGAGCACCTGGCGGCCGCGCGCGAGCGCGGGCACCACCTCGCCGAGCGGCAGGTGGCCGGCCGCGTCGAGGACCACCAGGTCTTCGTCCCGGCTCGGCGGCAGCAGGTGCGGCACGAGCATGGGCGAGGCGACGATGCACGGGCGCAGGTGCCGCGCGACGCGCGGGAAGCGCTCGACGGCCTGGCGCAGGGTGGCGAACCGGCCCTCGACGACCTCGGCGAACAGCGCCTGGGTCTCGTCGTCGGCGGCGCGCATGCGGGCGAGCACGGCGTCACGGGCCGCGGCGCGGGCGAGGACCGCCCGGTCGGCGAGCAGGCGCTCGTCGAGCGCGCGGAACTCGGCGACGAGGCGGGTCAGCGAGACGCCGTCCTGGCCGGCCAGGGCGGGGTCCTCCGCGAGGACGAGCTCGAAGACGGTGCTCCACCACGCGAGCTCGAGCTCGGCGGCCACGACGGTGGCCGGGGCGCGGCGCGCGGCGAGGTCGGCGAGCAGGTCGCCGAGGCCGCGCTGGCGCAGGCTGCGCAGGAGCGCGGTCCGCTCGGGCAGCGTCTCGAGCGCGTCCCGGTCGGCGCGCAGGCGCTCGAGGCGGGTCTCCAGCTCGTCCCAGGTGAGCGTGGCCAGGTCTCCGCCGGCGGGCGTGCTCTCGAGGACCTCGGCGAGCGCGTCGAGGTCGGCGCGCGCCTCGCGGTGGTCGAGCTGGATGCCCGCCAGGCCCTCCGGGATGCGCGGCCAGCCGCCCGCGGGGCAGTGCGCGCGCCACACCTCGCGCTGGCGCTGCACCTCCAGGAGGGCGGCGTGCAGGTCCTCCACCGGGCGGCCCGGCCGGAGCATGTCCTTGGCCTGCTTGCGCAGGCGGCGGCGCATGCCGAGGCTCATCTCCACGCCGTGCTCGGCGCGCCACGCGGCGGTCGCCGTGGCGGCGACGAGGTCGGCCGCGGACCGCTCGAACACGATCGGCCGGAACACGTCGAGCGCGGCGCGGACGCCGTCGAGCATGTGCAGCTGCTCCGCCCACGCGGCGGGCGTGGTCGCGGGCACGAGGCCCGTCTCCTCCGCCACGCGCGCGGCGTCGGCGCGCATCTGCGGGAGCGCGTGGTCGAGCAGCCGCTCGACGCGCCGCAGGGCCGCGCGGCCGCGGTCCGGCGTCGGCAGGTCCGCGCCGAACCAGGCGGACGCCTGCGCCTCCGGGCTGAACGCGCCGAGCGTGGCGACCCGGACGAGGTCGGCCGCGGCCTGGCCGCGGATCTCGCCGTTGAGCGCCTCGGCCACGGGCGGGCTGAGCCGGACGCGGGTCTGCGGGGCCGGGCGGGTCGAGGTCAGCCGGGCGAGCGCCTGGAGCGCGTCGTACGCGGAGCAGCCCCACGGCTCGCGGACCCGGTGCAGGCCGGCCATGTAGCGCTGCAGGCGCTTGCGGCGGTCGAGGAGCTCGCGCTCGACGATCGCGGTCTTCTCCACGTCCACCGGCACGGGGTCGGACGTCATCGCGCCGAGCAGGCGCTGCCCGGCGGCCTCGCGCCAGCCGGACCGCGGCGCCACGTCGAGCACGACGTCGTCGAGGCCCAGCGCGCGCAGACGCGCGGTGACGGCCTCGGCGGCGCGCCGGTGCCCCGCGACGTAGAGGACCGTGCGGCCGGCCGCGACGGCGTCGGCCACGACGGCGGCGACCGTGCCGGCCACGTCGGAGCCGGGCGGGGCGTCGACGACGAGGTGGTGGCCCGCGCGGATGCTCTCCAGCACGTGCAGCTGTGCCGGGTCGAGGTCGCCGACGCCCTCCTCCTCCGGGACGCGGTCGCCCGACGGGCGCGGCGGCAGCGGGTGGGTCAGCGCGGCGGCGGCCCGGTCGTCGCCCGCGAGCGCCGCGACGACCTCGTGCTCGGCGAGCACGGGCGCGAGCGCGTCGAGGTCGTCCACGAGGCTCTGCTCGGGGTGCACGAAGGTCCCCACGAGCAGCCGCTCGTCGAGCGTGAAGCCCTCGAGCAGGGTCTCGCCGAGCCCGCGCAGGCGGTCGAGCGCGTCACGCGGGTCGAACCCGGTGGCGCCGAACGTGGCGCGGGCGAGCGCGACAGGGTCCAGCAGCGCGCCGCGTGAGCGCAGCGCGGTCGCGAGCACGGGGTTGACCTCGAGCGACGGCTCGAGCGTGAGGTCGAGGTCACCGTCGCCGGGGTGCGGGGCGATCGTCACCGGGCGCAGCAGCACGGGCGCCTTGAACGTGCGCCGCCTCGCGGGGCGCCGGGCGGCCCGGGGTGCGGCCGGCGCGACCACGGGGATCGGGGCGGTGACGGCGTCGGGCTCGGTGCGGCGCCCGCCGTCGGCCTCCCCCGCCGCGTCCCCGCCGTCGGCGTCGGCCTCCGCCGCGGCGGCCGCCGGTGCGGGCTCGGGCTCCGGCTCGGGCTCGACGACCTCCTCCGTCCACGTGGCCAGGCCGATGGCGAGGAAGGTGGAGGCGATGCCGTAGCGCTGCGCCTGCTCGTCGGCGCGGCCGGCGACGGCGCGCGCGCGGCGGCGGGCGACGGACAGCGCGGAACCCTCGCGCACGAGGTTGGACAGCCGCGTGGTGCGGCCGGCGAAGAGCTGCGCGATGCCGGACGGGTGGGCCGCGGTGATGTCGAGCAGCGAGGCACCGAGGCGGTCGACGTCGGCGAGCGCCGAGTCCCCCGCGTCCTCGACCAGGGCCGCGCGCCACTCCAGGCGCGCGCTCTCGACGAGGTCGGCCACCGTCGTCGGGCGGACGACCACCGGGCCGGGGCGGACACCGGGCTCGGGGGCGGTCGTCTCCGGCTCCCCGACCGGCCCGGCGTCCCGGGCTGAGGTGCGGGCGCGAGCGTTCACACGGGCACGGTAACCGCGGGCGTCGGCGGGGCCGTGGTGCCGCGCCGCCGAGGGCGCAGGCCGGCGCGGGTGAAGCGGCCCGGACCGGTCCGGCCCGGGCCGGACATGGAACAGTGCGCACCACGCAGGGGGCAGGCGGTGCGCACTGTCAGGCCAAGTGTGTACCCGGCACCACCGCCGGTCAACGCTCCGGACGGGCCCTCGCGGCCGCCCGCGGGAGAATCACCCGAGCGGGTGAGCGAGGCGCCGTCAGGCCTCGTCGATCGGCGGCCGGCCGAGCTGCCAGGCGTTCTCGTGGTCGCGCAGGAAGTGGGTCGGCCAGACGGCGTCGGCCGCGCGCTCGTCGATGCCGTAGAAGGCCAGCAGGTCGCTCACGAGCGTCTCGACGGCCGTCCGGCTCGGCTCCGCGAGGAGCGCGCGCAGCCGGTCGACGAGGTCGGCCGGCCGGTGCGTCACGCGCTCGGTGACGCGCAGCAGCCACTTGTGGTGCGGGTACAGCGTCGAGGCCTGCGCGAGCACCAGCCGGCACGCGAACAGCACGACCTTGCCGAGCGCGACGGTGCGCAGGTACGGGTCGTCCTTCTCCACGCCCTGCCCGTGGTACCAGCGCCAGCCGAGCAGCTGGGCGGTGAACGAGGTGATGCGCCCCTCGCGCTCGTGCTCGGGGTAGCGCGTGATCTCCGCCAGGAGCTCGGCCAGCCCGTCCACCCGGGAGAACAGCACGCGCGCGCCGACGTAGGCGTAGCGCGCCGGGTCGCTCCCCCGGGCCGCGACCTCGCGCAGCCCGTCGAGCGTGACGTACTTGCCGTCGACGTACCCGCCGTCGTACGTCACCACGCCCGAGCCCTGGGGCAGGTAGAGCGTGAGCCGGTCCTCCGCGTCGCGCCGCGCGAGCTCCTCCGGCCCGACGACGACCGCGACGTCCACGTCCGAGGCGGGCGTGGCGAACCCGTGCGCGATCGACCCGCCGAGGATCACCCCGAGCACCGCGGGGTCCTCGGCCAGCACGCGCGCCGCGTTCGCCGCCGTCGCCGCGTGGTGCGGCAGCAACCCCTCGTACGGGTCCGTCGTCGGACCGGTCATCGCGGCCTCCCCCGCTCGCCCACCGACGGGGTGTCCCGTCGGTGGGCGAGCGTAGGGGTCAGCCGGCCGGGAAGACGAGCACCCAGGGCGACCCGCCGGGCACCGAGGTCCCGGGCTCCTGGCCCTGCGTCCACCACTTGGCCTCGTACGGGACGAGGCCGACCTGCACCCGGTCACCCGCGACGTAGACCGCCTCGGGGTCCCACTGCGGGTAGGTGCCCTCGGGCATCGTGGGCAGCGGGGCAGGCTTGTCGCCCGGCAGCACCGGACCGACGAGCGTCCACGGCGAGTCCCACTGGTTCGCGACGGGCGTGTCCGGGGCGACGCCGCTGGTCCAGAACCGGGCCTGGTAGACCTGCTGGTGCCAGACGACCTTCGTGCCGCCCGGGTACGTGCCGTACGGGTCCCACACGGGGTACGGGCTCGTCGCCGGGTCGTCGACGACCTCGTTCGGCGCCTGCGTCTGCTCCGGGGTGGGCGACGGCGTCGCACCCGGCGTGGGCGTTCCGGCGCGCTCGACGAGCAGGTCGAGGTCCGCCGCCAGCGTCTCGGCGAAGGAGAACCCGGCCTGGTCGACGCCGGAGCAGCCCGTCTGCACGACCGTGAGGATCGTGGGCAGCGGCGCGGTGCAGGTGCGGTCGCGGTTGAGCGACCACATCGACACCCGGCCGAGGCCCTTCTCGCGGGCGAACTCGTTGAGCGTGGCGGCGTCGGTGAGCGTGAACCGCTCGGTGGGCACGTCGCTCTGGCCGATCATCGGCGTCACGCCGACGCGCGCCCATGCCTGCGCCTCGGTGAGCTCCTGGCCGACGTCGGAGAAGACGTCGTCGACCTGGGCGTGCAGCGCGGTGAGCGAGCGCACGACGAGCTCGACGAGCGGCTCCTCGGCGGTCGTCACGACGCCGTAGTCCATGGTCATGGCGTTGACCCCGGCGACGTCGACGCCCGCGGCGAGCATGCCGCGCAGCGCCTCGAGGCCCTCGGCGGTGAGGCCGTCCGGGCCCACGGGCAGGGTGAGCCACACCTCGAGCGAGCGTCCGGCGTCGTCGGCCTCGTCCTGCAGGTCCTTCACGGCCGCGGCGCGGCGCAGCGCGCCCGCGGTGTCCGTGAGGGCCGCGCCCTCGAGGTCGAGGTCGATCCGGGTGACGTCGTACCGCTCGACGACGTCGCGGTACGCCTGGCGCAGCGCGGTCGGGTCGGCGCACGCCGAGGCGAGCTCGGTGCCGAGCTGGCCTCCGAACGACACCGACACGTCGCCGCCGGTGCTGCGCAGCTGCGCGATCCGGCGGTCGAGCTCGAGCTCGGTGCCCGCCTCGGCGAGGTCGTACCACCCGCCCCAGCTCGGCCGGCACGGGGCGTCCGGGTCGGCCACGACGAACGCGAGCACGACGTCGGACTGCGCCGGGCCCGCGGGCGTCTCGAACGGGTGGGGCGGGGTCGCGGTCACGTCGACGTACGGCGCGAACAGCGACGGACCCGGCGAGGTCGGCGCCTCGAGGAGCGCAGCGACCGTCGTGGTGCCGGACCAGCCGAGGCCGCCGGCGCACGCGAGGACGACGAGGAGTCGCCACAGGGAGATCCGGTGGCGGGGGCCGCCGGACGAGGAACGGGACGTGCGCATGCGGCTCACCTCTGGCGGGCGCGGGTGTCCCCGCGGCGGACGGGCGGGACGGAGGACACGGCGACCTGCGAGCGGACGGTGGGCTGCGGCGGGCCGCCGCGGACGGGGTCGGGTCCGAAGTACAGGACCGACTCCCAGTCGAACTCCGCCGGGCCGGCCTGGGCCTTCGCCGGCTGCGGGGCGCGGCGCGGCTTCGCGGGCACGCGGATCCAGTGCCAGGCCCCGAGGACGATGTCGACGATCGAGTTGCGGAACCCGATGAACGCGACGATCGCGTACGTCGTCAGCAGCCCGTTGAAGGCCGCGAACGCGCCGTTGTACCAGTTCTGCACGAGGACGTCGTGCCACAGCGTCACGAACGAGAACGCCGCGATGAGGTACGCCGCGAGCACGAACGTCGCGGGGGCCGCGGTGCGGTCGGCGACCTTCGGGGTGCGGGCGAACGCGATCTTCGACTTCGCGGCCGCCTGCTGCAGCGACTTCAGCGTGCCGGCGAGGTTGACCGCCAGCAGGACGAGGTTGAACGCGTACACCCGCAGCACGTCGCTGCGCTTGTAGCCGAGGCGGTGGAAGTCGGACGCCATGGCCACGAAGTACGGCAGCGCCGCCGTGAGCAGGATCGGGCTGAGCAGCTGGCTGTCGAACGGGAACACCAGCAGGAACACCAGACCGAGGCTCGCCCAGCTGATCGACGCCATGTACGTCACGCGCAGCGCGACCGCGAGGCGGGGCACGCGGTTGCCGGCCTTGCGGGCCTGGCGCGCGTAGCGCAGGAACTTCGGCAGGATCAGCAGGCCGCCGTTCGCCCAGCGCGCGCGCTGCACGACGAGCGAGCCGAAGTCCGGCGGCGTGGCCGAGTAGCTGAGCCGCTCCGGGTAGTTGTGCAGCGTCCAGCCCTTGGCGACGAGGTCGATGCTGGACTCGGTGTCCTCGATGACCGTGCGGTCCTGGACGTAGCGGCGCACCTCCTGGCTGCCGACCCAGCTGATCTCGACGATGTCGTCGAGCGCCTTCTTGCGGATGACGGCGTTCGCACCCACCCAGAACGTGGCGTCGAAGTACGTCAGGCCCTGGTGGACGATGTGCTGGATGTCCGTGGTCGCGCCCGCGATGCGCTCGAGGCGCGTGGGGGCGCCGCGGAACGCCGAGTACGGCGTCTGGATGACGGCGACCCGCTCGTTCTCCGGCAGCTCCATCTGGTGGACGAGGCGCAGGCAGTACTCGCGCAGCAGCACCGAGTCCGCGTCGAGCGTGAGCACGTAGTCGCTGTCGGGGACGATGAAGGCGTCCTCGGACTCCGACGGGCGCAGCACGCGGCCGATCCGGGTGTCGATCGCGGCGACGCTGCGGCCCATGAGGCCGAGGTAGGCGTTGAGGTTCATCGCCTTGTTCGCGTCGTGCGGCAGGTTCGCGTACTGCTTGCGCTCGAACGAGGAGATCTCGACGCCGAACGTCCACACGAGGCGCCGGCACAGCTGGGCGAGGCGCTCCGCGGGGACCTCCGCGCCCTGGTCGAGCGCCGCGAACAGCGCCCGCGCCGTGGTCTCCAGGTCGCGCGACAGCGCGCCGAGGACCTGCTCGGCGAGGAAGTCGTCGGTGTGCGAGGCGCGCGGCCAGGCGGCGGCCTGGTCGGCGAGCCACCCGGCGGCCCACGAGTAGTCGATGGCCAGGGAGCGGACGGCGTCGGTGGAGGCCGCGCCGCCGCGCACGGCGGCCGCCTCGTGCACGACGAGCGACCGGCTCACCCGCTCGTGCGGGACGCGCAGCAGGTCCATGATCTCGCGCGGCAGCGCACGGCAGCCCTCGAGCGAGGCGATCGCCGCGGGGTCGGTCGGGTTCGGCGGGTCGTCGATGAGCAGGACGATCCGCAGGCCCGGGTACTCCTGCAGCGCCGCGGACAGCAGCGTGGCCCGCACGACCGACGGCTCCTCCCGGTAGGAGGGCACGAGCACGGTGAGCGACGGGCGGTTCGTCGAGAGCATCGCGTCGATCTCGGCGCGCGGGGCGCGCACGTGCTGGCGCGAGCGGTACAGGGCGCCCTGGCGCGCCACGAGGTACATGACGGACGAGAAGATCAGCGCCGTCATGAGCACGACGTAGGCGAGGGTCTGCCACACGAAGCGGCTGTCCTGGATGCCCTTGTCGATGAACTGGGACACGATCGTGTGCGCCAGGTAGACGAGCCACGCGACGATCGACACGGTGATCGCGAGGCCGCCCGCCCACGTGGCGCCCGGACCTGCGGGGCGCTCGACGGGCGGCAGCGGCGGCCGGGGCTTCTCCGCACCCCACTGACGCCGACGACGCCGCACGGGCTCCGCGGCGGCCGCACCTGCGGGCGCGGCGGAGTCGGCCGAGGCGGCGCTCGGGTCGGTCGGGGGCGTCGTGTCGTCGGGCTGGCTACGGGGTGGAGCAACGGGGATCTGGCTCGACACCTGTGACCTTCCGTGGTCCGCGCACGTGCACGCACCGTCGGCCGCCCTCGGGGGGGACGAGGCGGCGGCGGAGCACGGCGGGGGGACCGGCTCGGGATGGGGGGATCGGACGCCGGACGGCGTCGTCGGCGACCCGGCACAGTGAGCATGCCGTCTCCGCAGGACCTTGGTCCCGTCTCACCTAGAAGGATCACCCGTTCGGATCATGAGATTTCACCCGCTCCCGGCACCCGGGCGCGCGACGGGCAGGTCGGCGCGAGCCGGACCGGTCGCCCGAACCGGGCCGAAGCAGGGCATTGACCGTCGAACCGTGCGCGCGCGTAGGGTCGATCGGGACCTGGAGGAGGAGGAGGGACACGACCGAGGACCCGCTCGAGCTGGACCTGCGGCGGCGCGCCGAGAAGCGACTCGAGGACAGGCGCGACTCGGGGCCCACGTGCTGGCGTACGTGCTGGTCAACGGCTTCCTCGTGGTGATCTGGGCGATGACCGGCGGACCGTCGGGCTTCTTCTGGCCGGCCTTCCCGATGCTCGGCTGGGGCATCGGCCTGGCGTTCCACGTCTGGGGCGTCGTGTCGCCCGAGCCGAGCGAGGACAAGATCCGCGCCGAGATGGAGCGCCTGCGCCGGCGCTGACGCCGCTCCGGCGGGCCGGGCCCGCTCCCGGGCTCAGTGCCGGCGGACCCGGTCCGACCGGTACGGCGCGACGGCGGCGCGCACCGCGTCGGTCGCGCCCCAGTCGTCGTCGAACATCGCCATGAGCGCGAGCTGCTGGCGCAGGTGCACGAGCGGCAGCCGGTCGAGCCAGCCTGCCTCGCGCCCGGTGAGCTCGGCGTACACGTCGAAGAACCGGCGCGCCTCCGGCGGGTGCGGGGAGCACCACAGGTGGCTGAGGTCGACGTCGGCCCACACGTAGCTCACCGCGGGGTCGATGAACGCGGGTGCGCCGTCGGGCGTGGCGAGGACGTTCTGCATCCACAGGTCGCCGTGCGTGAGGCACGCGGGCATGGGCGGCAGCAGCTCGGGCAGGCGGTCGCACAGGCGCTCGAGCGCGGCGACGTCGGCCGCGTCGAGCTTGGCCCGCACGCGCGGCTCCGGCAGCCAGCGCAGCAGCCGGTGCTCGGCGAAGAAGGCGAACCCGTCGTCGGACCAGGCGTTGTGCTGGCGCATGGGCCCGAGCCACGTGTCGTGCGGCCAGCCGAACCGGTCGGTCACGGTCGAGGTGTGCAGGCGCGCGACGTCGTGCGCGACGCGCTCCCAGAAGGCCTCGCCGTCGGGCCGCGGCGCGAGCGCGGCCAGCACGAGCAGGCGGGGCGAGACGTGCCGCACGTCGGGCGTGGCGAGCCCGCCGAGGTCGCGCAGCGCGCGCAGGCCCTCGGCCTCCAGCGCGAACAGGTCGTCCGCGGGCGGGGTGTCGAACGACTTCACGAAGACCGTCTCGCCGGACGCGCGCCGCGCGAGCCCCGACCGGGCGGCCATGCCCTCGTCGGACGGCGTGACCGCGACGACGTCGGTCAGCCCCTCGGCGTGCAGGCGCGCCAGGAGGAGGTCGGCGGTGCCCGGCACGGGCGCGCCTAGAGCTTCTTGCCGGGGTTGAGGATCCCGGCCGGGTCGAGGACGGACTTGAGCGAGCGCTGCAGCGCGCGCACGTGCCCGGTCAGCTCGAGGTGGAGGGCGGCGAGCTTCTCGGTGCCGATGCCGTGCTCGCCGGACACCGTGCCGCCGTGCGCGACGGCGAGCGCCATGATCCGCTCGTGCGCGCCACGGGCGGCCGCGACCTGTGCCTCGTCGTCGGGGTCGTACGCGACGACGGGGTGCAGGTTGCCGTCGCCGACGTGGCCGCCCGTGCCGATGGGCAGGCCGATCTCGCGCGACAGGTCCTCGATCGCGGCGAGCACCGCGGGCAGCTGCGAGCGCGGCACGCACACGTCCTCGTTGAGGCTCGCGCCCCGGTACTCGCGCATCGCGGGGTTGAGCAGGCGGCGCGCGGCGAGCAGACGGGCCACCTCCGCCTCGTCGTCGGCCACCGTGACGCTGGACGCCCCGTGCACGCGGCAGGTCTCCGCGAAGGCGGCGAGGTCCTCGGCGGCGCCGACGGGCTCGTCGGTGAGCGCGAGCAGCCACGCGCCCGCGCCCACGGGAAGGCCCGCGCCGGGGTCGAGGCGGTGCACCGCGTCGAGGACGACGGTGTCGAGCAGCTCGAGCGTGCTGGGCCGGCGCGCGGCCATGATCGCGTTCGCGGCGGAGAGCGCGGCCGCCACGGTCGGGAAGCCCGCGCTGACCCCGCGCGACGGGCCGGGAGCGTGCCGCAGCGCGACGGTGACCTCGGTGACGACGCCGAGGGTGCCCTCCGAGCCGACGAACAGGCTCGTGAGGTCGAGCCCGGCGACCGCCTTCACCGTGGCGGGCCGGGTGTGCACGACGGTCCCGTCCGCGAGCACGACCTCGAGCGTGCGCACCCAGTCGCGCGTGACCCCGTACTTGACGCAGCGCATGCCGCCGGCGTTCGTCGCGACGTTGCCGCCGATGGTCGACGTCGACCACGACGCCGGGTCCGGCGGGTAGAACAGCCCGTGCTCGGCGACGGCGTCGGCCAGGTGCTCGGTGATCACGCCCGCCTGCGCGACGGCCACGAGGTCGCTGGCGTCGACGCGCAGGACGCGGTTCATCCGCGTGAGGTCGAGCAGGATCCCGCCCTCCACGGCGGAGGCACCGCCCGCCAGGCCGGTGAGCCCGCCCTGCGGGACGACGGGGATCCCGTGGCGGTGCGCGGTCCGCAGGACCTCGGCGACCTCCTCGGTGCTCGTCGGCGCGACGACGGCGACCGCGGCGCCGTCGGGCGGGATGAACGAGGCGTCGACGGAGCGGGCGGCGATCGCGGCGTCGTCGGTGACGACGGCGCCCGGCGGCAGCGCGCCCCGGAGCTCGTCGAGGGCGACGGCTGCCTGGTCGACGACGGTCACGGCACCTCCCGTCCCACGCGCGGCACGCTACCCGACCAGCACTGCCGCGCCGGTGATCCGGTCCGCCCGCAGGTCCGCGAGCGCGGTGGCGGCGCCCTCGAACGGGCGGCGGTCCACCGTGGCGTGCACGCCGAGGCGCCCGGCGAGCGCGAGCAGCTCGCGCCCGTCCTCGCGCGTGTTGGCCTCCACCGAGCGCAGCTGCTTCTCGTGGAAGAGGTGGCGCCGGTAGTCGAGCGGCGGGATCTCGCTCAGGTGGATCCCGGCGACGGCGAGCGTGCCGCCGGGGCGCAGCGCCTCGAGCGCGGGCAGCACGAGCTCGCCCGCCGGAGCGAAGAGGATCGCGGAGTCGAGCGGCTCGGGCGGCGCCTCCGCGGCGCCCTGCGCGGAGTGGCAGCCGAGGCGCAGGGCGAGCTCGCGCGCCTCGGCGGCCCGGGTCATGACGTGCACGCGCGCACCCTGCGCGAGCGCGACCTGCGCGGTCAGGTGCGCGGAGCCGCCGAAGCCGTACAGACCCAGCACGCCGCCGTCGGGCACCTCGGCGCGGCGCAGCGCGCGGTAGCCGATGATGCCCGCGCACAGCAGGGGCGCGGCCTCGACCGGGTCGAGGTCCGCCGGCCACGGGTACGCCCACGCGGCGGGCACGGTGAGCAGGTCGGCGTAGCCGCCGTCGGCGTCCCAGCCGGTGTACTCCGAGCGCCGGCACAGGTTCTCCCGTCCCGCGCGGCAGTCGGCGCACTCCCCGCACGTGCGGCGCAGCCAGGCGACGCCGACGAGGTCACCGGGGGCGAAGCCCGACCCGTCGGGCGCGTGCAGCACCTCGCCGACGGCCTCGTGGCCGGGCACGACGCGCGGCCTGTGCGGCGGCAGGTCGTGGTCGAGGACGTGCAGGTCGGTGCGGCAGACGCCGCAGGCCAGCACGCGGACCAGCAGCTCGTCGGGCCCCGGCTCGGGGTCGGGGCGCTGGACCAGCTCGAGCCGGCCGGGGCCGGCGACCTCCCACGCGCGCACGGTCCCATTCTCGTCACCGGACGCCCGCCGCGGCGCGGTGACCGAGGGGCGACCGTTTGACCCGACGCGCGGCGGTCGGTGAGGCTCGCCGGATGGAGCTCGACCCCGCCGACGCCCGACGCATCGCGGTCCGCGCCCAGCTCCTCACCGCGGACCGCCCGACCGACCTCGTCGACACCGTGCGGCGGCTGACCATGCTGCAGCTCGACCCGACGGCGGCGATCGCCCCGAGCGCGGACCTCGTCGCGTGGAGCCGGCTCGGCTCCGCCTACCGGCCCGAGCACCTGACGGCGGCCCTGGCGGAGCGACGGCTGTTCGAGCTCGGGGCGGTGGTGCGGCCGATGAGCGACCTCGGCCTGTACCTGGCGGTGCGGCCGCGCCCGCCCGAGGAGAGCGGGGCGTCGGCGTGGGTGGCGGCCAACGACGCCTTCCGCCGGGACGTCCTGGCCCGGCTGCGCGACGCCGGCCCGCTCCCCTCGCGCGAGATCCCGGACACCGCGCAGGTCCCGTGGACCTCGACGGGCTGGACGCACGAGAAGAACGTCACGCGGATGCTCGAGATCCTCGCGGTGCGCGGCGAGGTCGCGATCTCGGGGCGGGTCGGCCGCGAGCGCCTGTGGGACCTGCCCGAGCGGGTCTACCCGGCCGACGTCGCCGTGCCGGACGAGGCGGAGGCCGCGCGGCGGCGCGACGAGCGGCGCCTCTCGGCGCTCGGCATCGCGCGGGACGCGAAGGTGGCGATGCCGGTGGAGCCGGTGACCGTGGGCGAGGCGGGCGAGCCCGCGACCGTCGCGGGCGTGCCCGGCCGGTGGCGGGTGGACCCCGCGGCGCTCGCCGCGCTCGACGAGCCGTTCCCCGCCCGCGCGGCCCTGCTGTCGCCGTTCGACCGGCTCGTGCACGACCGCGTCCGCGCGGAGCTGCTGTTCGGGTTCGAGTACGTCCTCGAGATGTACAAGCCCGCGGCGCGGCGCCGCTGGGGCTACTTCGCGCTGCCGGTGCTCCACGGCGACCGGCTGGTCGGCAAGCTCGACGCCAGCGCGGATCGGAAGGCCCGCGTGCTGCGGGTCCACGCCGTGCACGAGGACGTGCCGTGGTCCTCCGACGTGCGCGACGCGGTCGACGCCGAGATCGCCGCGCTCGGCGACTGGCTCGGCGTGGCCGTGGTCCGCGAGTAGCCCACCGGGCACGGTCCGGCCCGGCGCGCCCGGGCTCAGCCCCGGACGCGGAAGCCCCACTCCCCCGCGGGCGCCTCCTCGCGGACCTCGACCGCGTCGACCCGCGCGCCGGACGGGCCGCGCCGCGCCCACGCCACCAGCCGCCCGACGGCCTCCTCGCCGCCCTCCGCGACGATCTCCACCTCGCCCGTCGGCAGGTTGCGCACCCAGCCGGCCACGCCCAGCCGCTCGGCCTCGCGCACGCACGACCAGCGGAAGCCCACGCCCTGCACGACGCCGCGCACCACCACCCGCCGACGGATCACGCCCCCAGTGTGGCGCCCGCCCCGGCCCGGCCGACAGGCCGGGGAGGGCCGGCGACCCCCACGGGGAAGACATGGGACGACCGGCCGTGAATAAACGAGCACCCGCGCGGTGTTGCGCACATCACGCGGACGGAAGGAGCGCGCGATGGACACCTCTTCGGCCCGCCGGCTCGGCCTGGCGGCGACCCTGCACTGCCTGACCGGGTGCGCGATCGGCGAGGTGCTCGGCATGGTGATCGGCACCGCCGCCGGCTGGACCGACCTCGCGACGGTCGTCCTGTCCGTGGCGCTGGCGTTCTTCTTCGGCTACCTGCTGACGATCTCCCCGCTGCTGCGACAGGGCCTGGGCCTGCGCAACGCGGCCCGGATCGCGCTCGCCGCGGACACGGTGTCGATCGCGGTCATGGAGGTCGTCGACAACGGCGTGATGCTCGCCGTCCCCGGCGCGATGGGCGCCGGCCTGGCCAACGGGGTCTTCTGGGCCTCGCTCGCGTTCTCGCTCGCCGTCGCGTTCGCCGTCACCTGGCCCGTGAACGTCTGGCTCGTCCGCCGCGGCCGCGGCCACGCCGTCGTGCACGGGCACCACGGCGGGCACCGCACCCCGGCCGATGCCGGCGGCGGGCACGAGCACCACGCCGCGCAGGTCCCCGACGCTGCGCCCTCCCCCGACGTCGTGCCCTCCCCCGACGCCGTCGCCCGCCGCGCCGGGAGCCACGCGTGAGCCGGGCCGCCTGGCGGGGCCGCTCGCGCGGGCAGCGCGTCGCGCTCGTCGGCCAGGTCTCCGAGCCGCTGCGCCGCTTCCTCGGCACCGAGGCCGCGGGCGCCGTCGTCCTCCTCGGCGCGACCCTGGTCGCGCTCGCCTGGGCGAACTCCCCCTGGTCGGGCGCGTACGTGCACCTCCTCGAGACGCCGATCTCGGTCACGGTGGGCGGCGACGGCCTGACCATGGACGCGCACCACTGGGTCAACGAGGGCCTCATGACGGTGTTCTTCTTCGTCGTCGGGCTCGAGGTGCGCCGCGAGCTCGCGCTCGGCGAGCTGACCGACCGCCGCCGCATCGTCGTCCCCCTCGTCGCCGGCGTCGCGGGCCTGCTCACGCCCGCGGCGATCTACCTCGCCATGACCGCGGGCACGCCCGCCACGGCCGGCTGGGGCGTCGTCATCGGCACGGACACGGCGTTCCTGCTCGGCGCGCTCGCCGTCGTCGGGCCGCGCATGTCCACCCAGCTGAGGCTGTTCCTGCTGACCATGACGGTGGCCGACGACATCCTCGCGGTCACGGTCATCGGCGTCGCCTACGCCGACGACATCCACGTGCCCTCGCTCGTCGTGGCCGCCGTGAGCGTCGTCGTCCTCGTCGCGCTCGGCCGGGCCGGCGTGTGGCAGGCCTCGCCCTACGTGGCCGTCGTCGTCGTGCTGTGGCTCGCCACGCTGCGTTCGGGCCTGCACGCGTCGATCGCCGGCATGGCCGCGGGCCTGCTCGTCCCGGCGCCGGCCGCGCGGCGCGACCTCGTGGAGGACGCCGCGCGGGCCGCCAAGGCCTTCCGCCAGTCGCCGCTGCCGAGCGTCGGGCGCACCGCGCAGCGCGGAATCGAGCGCGCGGTGTCCGTGAACGAGCGCCTGCAGGAGGCGCTGCACCCGTGGACGAGCTGGGTGATCGTGCCGCTGTTCGCGCTCGCCAACGCGGGCGTGGACCTGCGCGGCGGCGTGCTCGCCGACGCCCTGCGCTCGCCCGTCACGTGGGCCGTGGTCCTCGGCCTCGTGGGCGGCAAGGCGCTCGGCATCTCGCTCGGCTCGCTCGGGGCGGTCCGCGCGGGCTGGGGTCGCCTGCCGCAGGGCGTGGGCCCGGGCCAGGTGGTCGGCGGCGCGGCGCTGTCGGGCATCGGCTTCACGGTGTCGCTGCTCATCGCGGAGCTCGCGTTCGGCCGCTCCCCGATGCGCGACCAGGCCACGGTCGGCGTGCTCATCGCGGCGGTGCTCGCGACGGCGCTCGGCTGGGTCGCGTTCCGCTACGCCGCGTGGCGGCTGGGCGAGCGGACGGCCGAGCTGCCGACGACGCTCGCCGTCCCGGTCGACCCGGCGCGCGACCACGTGTGGGGCCGGCCGGACGCGCCGCTGACGGTCGTGGAGTACCTCGACGTCGAGTGCCCGTTCTGCGGGAAGGTCACCGGGGTCGCGGCGGCGCTGCGCGAGCGGTTCGGCGACGACCTGCGCTACGTCGTGCGGCACCTGCCGCTGCCGGACGTGCACCCGCACGCGGAGCAGGCGGCGTTCGCGCTCGAGGCCGCCGCCGCGCAGGGCCGGTTCGACGACATGCTGCGCACCCTGTTCGCGCGCCAGGACCGGCTCGAGCCCGAGCACCTCGTCGAGCAGGCGGCCTCGCTGGGCCTCGACGTCGACAGGTTCCTCGCGGACATGGCCGACGAGCGGGTCCAGGCGCGGGTCCGCGAGGACGTCGCCGGCGCCGAGGCGAGCGGCGCGCGGGGCACCCCGACGTTCTTCCTCAACGGCCGCCGGCACGTGGGCCCGTACGACGCAGCGACACTCGTCGCGCGGCTCGAGGAGATCCGCGCCGGTCTGCGCGGCGAGGCGGCCGACGCCGAGGCCGCGTCCGCCCGGGTGCGCCGCAGCGCCCCGGCGCGCGAGCCGGTGCCCGACGCGGTCTCCGAGGCCATCTCCTGACGGCGGCCCGGCGCCGGCGGGCCGGTCAGGCGTCCGCGGCGCCGGGCACGACCAGGCCGGACTCGTAGGCGGCGACGACCAGCGCGGCCCGGTGGGTGACGCCGAGCTTGCGCAGCAGCGCGTGCACGTGCGACTTCACGGTCGCCATGCTCACGTCGAGCGCCTCGGCGACCTCCGCGTTCGACGCGCCCCGGGCCACGGCGCGCAGCACGTCGGTCTCCCGCGCGGTGAGCTCGGCGACCGCGGCGCGCAGCGCCGGGTCGGGCGCGGTCCCCGCCGGCGCGCCCGCCGCCCGCCCGACTCGCCAGTGCCGCACGACGAGCGGCGTGACCGCGGGGTCGAGCATCGCGCCGCCGCGTGCCACCCGGTGCACGCAGTCGACGAGCGTCGCGGGGTCGGTGTCCTTGAGGAGGAACGCGTCCGCGCCCGCGGCGAGCGCCCCAGTCACGTACTCCTCGTCGTCGAACGTCGTGAGCACCGCGACGCGCACGTCGGCGAGGTCGGGGTCCTCCCGGATCAGCCGGGTCGCGGTGACCCCGTCCACGCCGGGCATGCGGATGTCCATGAGCACGACGTCGGGCCGCTCGCGCGCCGCGAGCGCGACCGCCGCCTCCCCGTCGCCCGCCTCGCCGACGCACGTGACGTCGGGCTCGTGGTCGAGGATCATCCGCAGGCCGACGCGGATCATCGCCTGGTCGTCGACGATGACGACCCGGACCGGCCCGGCCTGGTCCTCATGCATCCGTGGGCACCTCCAGTCGCACCCGCCAGCCGTCGCCGGCGGGCCCGGCCAGCACCGTCCCGCCGCACGCCGCGGCGCGCTCGTGCATGTGCACGAGGCCGTTGCCGGCCCCGCGCGTGTCCTCGGGCGGGCGCCGCGGGCCCGGGTCGGTCACCTCGAGGACGAGGCGCGGCCCCACCTGCGCGAGCGCGACGGTCGCCCGCTGCGCGCCCGAGTGCGAGGCCACGTTCGTGAGGGCCTCCTGCGCCACGCGCACGACGGCGAGGCCCACCGCGGGCGCGCACGGCGGCAGCGCGGGCGGCAGGTCGGCGTCGACGGCGAGGCCGGCCTCGCGCATCCGCGCGACCACGGCCGCCAGGTCGGCGAGCGTCGAGGTGGGCGCCATGGGTGCCCGGTCGTCCCGCAGCACGCGCACCACCGAGCGCATCGCGTCGAGCGCCTCCCGGCCCGCGGGCCCGATCCAGCGCACCGCGTCGCGGTACACCTCGACGTCGTCGCCGCCCACCCGCTCGACCGCCTGCGCGCGGACGACGATCGCGCTGACGTGGTGCGCGACGACGTCGTGCAGGTCCCGGGCGATGCGCACCCGCTCGGACTGCACGGCCTCCCGCGTGCGCACCTCCTGCAGCTCCTCGAGCTGCCGGTTGCGCTCGGCGAGCGAGGCCAGGGTCTCGTCGAGCCGCCCGAGCACGGCACCGAGCACGGCCGCCCCGGCGACGAGGGTCACGACGAGCAGCAGGTCGTTGACGCTGCCGCCGGGGCTGTCCACGTGTCCGCGCGCCCACATCAGCAGCGGCCGCCACGAGCCCCACACCAGCCACAGCGCGCACGCGGCCGACGCCGGCGCGACGTACCAGACGGACAGCCGCCGGCGCCGGGTCACCACGAACGCGGCCAGGAGCATCGGCGCGAGGTGGAACGCGGACTGCAGCCCGGGCGGCACCCACCACGTGTAGAGCACCGGGTAGCCGATGGTCGTCGCGGCGTACGCCCAGCCCGGGGCGAGGCGGCGCAGCGCGATCGGCACGCCCAGCCACACGCCCGCGATCCAGTACGACTCGAACCACATCGGGTGCCAGTAGTCCCAGCGCCGCAGGAGCGTGACGGCCAGGAGCCAGCCGCCGACGACGAGGAGCGCCGCGCCCAGGTCGGTGCGCAGTGCCGCGCGGACGTCCACGGCCCGGCCGCGCCCGGCGCCGGTCCGCGCGGGCTCCCCCACCGGGACCGCCGCGGGGACGGGGGGCGCCCCGGGGGCCGGGGTCGTCGCGCTCGTGGCCACGGCGCCGAGCGTAGGCCCGCGCGCGGAGCGGCCGGGACCGACCAGGGGCGGGCACGGGCGTCGGCCCCGTCCACCCGCGGGTGGACACGGGCCCGATCGCGGGATCGGGGCGCGCAGCGGTGAGGATCCGGCCGCCGCCCGACGCCGCGCGCACCCCCTCCCGGCGAGGCTCGAGGCATGAGAGCACGACAGCAGCACGACCCCGCCCGTCCGCGCCGCGGAAGGGTGGTGACGCTGCTGCTGCTGCTCGCGACGGTCGCGGGGGTCGGCGCCGGGCAGGTGGTGTCCGCGAGCGGCGCGCTCGGGTGGGAGGGACTCGACGCGCCGTGGGACGGGCTCGAGGCGCCGTGGGAGCGGCCCGAGCCGGCGCCGACCCCCACGGCCCTCGACCCGGACCTCGCGGACCGGTTCGCCCGTGCGCAGGCCGCGGCCGCCGCGGAGGGCGTCCCGCTGTCGCTCAGCTCGGGCTGGCGCAGCCCCGAGGAGCAGCAGGCCCTCGTGGACGAGGCCGTCGCGGAGCACGGCTCGCTCGAGGCGGCGAAGCGGTGGGTCCTCCCACCCGAGAGGTCCGCGCACGTCGCGGGCCTGGCGATCGACGTCGGCCCGTTCGAGGGCGCGCAGTGGCTCGCGGAGCGCAGCGGCGACTTCGGCCTGTGCCGCACCTACGACAACGAGTGGTGGCACTTCGAGCCGATGCCGGCCGAGGGCGTCTGCCCCGCTCCCCTGCCGGACTCGTCCTGGGGCTGGTGACGGCGGTGTCCCGGCGCCCGGTGACCGGGCGCCGGGACCGGCAGTACCGTGCGACCGGGGGTGAGGACCGTGCGCGAGCGGGTGGGACGACCGGCCCCCGTGGCCGCGGTGCTCCTCGCGCCCGCGCTCGCCCTCGCCGCCTGCTCGGGGGACGCCGCGGGCCCGGCGCCGACACCCACCCCGCCCGCCGACGGCGTCGGCGCGGTCGACGCGTTCCGCGCGCAGCTCGAGTCGCTGCGCGACCTCGGCGACGCCGTCGACCAGCACACCGCGATGGAGGAGGACGTCGCGGCGTGCATGCGCGCGCTCGGGTTCGAGTACACACCGGTGGACCTCGCGGCGCAGGTCGACGTGGTGACGGCGTACGACCTGGGCCTCGACCGCGGCACGCGCGAGTACGCCGAGGCGTTCGGGTACGGCATCACGACCGACGACATGGGCTTCTACGCGCTCACGGCGGCGCGCGCCGACGACCCGAACGCCGCGTACGTCGCCTCCCTCACCGGGGCGGCGCGCGCCGAGTACGAGGCCGCGCTGTGGGGCGACCCGGACGCCGACCCGTTCGACCCCGACGCCGACCGCGGCTGCAGCGGCAAGGCCCAGGACCGGGTCTACCTGCGCGTGACGGCGACCGACGCCGTGGACCCCGAGGCGCTGTTCGCCGAGGAGGCGCTGCTGCGCGAGGCGATCCTCACCGACGACCGCGTGGTGGCGCGGCACGCCGACTGGGCGGGGTGCATGGCCGACGCCGGGTACCCGGGCCTGGCGGACCCGGGCGACAACCTGATCACGGGCGACGCGATGCTCCGGGTGCGCGAGGAGTTCGACGCCCGGCTCGTCGCGCTGCAGGCCGAGGTGCCGGCGGAGGTCGACGACCCGAGCGCGCGGGCCGCGCTCGCCGCGCTCGCCGCGAGGGCCGAGCTCGCGGACCGCGAGGTCGCCATGGCCGTCGCCGACCACGACTGCCGCGAGTCCTCCGGGTACGCGGACGCGCTCGCGCAGGTGTCGGTCGAGCGGCAGGCGGAGTTCTTCGAGGCGCACCGCGCCGAGTACGAGGCGTACGCGGCGGCGATGGCGGAGCTCCTCGCCGGGCGCGGCTGAGGCCCGCACCCGCGGCGGCGGCCGGAGCGGGCGCGGCCCGGCCGGCTCAGCGCGCGATGTACGCGGAGAGCTGGTCCCGCTCGGCGGAGATCTCGGTGATCCGCGCCTTCACGACGTCGCCGATGCTCACGATGCCGATCATCCGGCCGTCCTCGACCACCGGCAGGTGACGCACGCGGCCCTCGGTCATGGCGGCCATGAGCTCGTCGAGGTGGTCCTGCGGGCCGCAGGTGCGCACCTCGGACGTCATGATCGCGGTCACCGGACCCTCGAGGACGCCGTCGCCCCCGGCGTGCAGCCGGCGCACCACGTCCCGCTCGCTGACGATGCCCTCGACGTGCTCGCCGTCGGACGAGACCACCACCGCGCCGATGCCGCGGTCGGCCAGCAGGGCGAGCAGCTCGCGCACGCTCCGGCCCGGCGCGATCGTGACGACCGCGCTCCCCTTGGCCCTCAGGACGTCGTTGACCCTCATGGCACACCCCCGCTCGCCCGCGCCCGCCGGCCCCGGCGACCGGCGTCGTCGCGGTCCCTCCCCCGACCGTACGGCGTCGGGCGGCGGACGAGAACCCCGGGCTCAGGCGGTCTGGCCCTCGTGCAGGCCCTCGGCGATCTCCTCGACGAGCGTGGCGCAGAAGGCGGGCAGGTCGTCCGGGACACGGCTGGACACCAGGCCGGAGTCGACGACGACCTCCTCGTCCACCCAGGTCGCGCCCGCGTTGGTGAGGTCGGTGCGCAGGCTCGGGTAGGAGGTCATGCGGCGGCCGCGGACGACGTCGGCCTCGGTGAGGATCCAGCCGCCGTGGCAGATCACCCCGACGGGCTTGTGGTCGTCGAAGAAGCCGCGCACGAACTGGACGGCGTCGGGGTCCATGCGCAGGTGGTCGCCGTTGACGACGCCGCCGGGGAGCACGAGCGCGTCGTAGTCGGCCGCGTCGGCGTCGGCGACGGCCTTGTCGACCGGCTGCTCGTGGCCCTTCTTGCCGCTGATGGTCCCGGTCTCGGGCGAGACGAGCACGGCCTGGGCACCGTGCTCGGTCACCGCCTGCCAGGGGGCCGTGAGCTCGGAGTCCTCGAAGCCGTTGGTGGCGAGGAAGGCGACGGTCTTCCCGGTCAGGTGGGTCATGGCGCGCTCCTGGTGGTCTCGTGGACGCTCGTCCCTCGACGCTAGGCGCGACGCCGCGCCCCGGCATCCCGGACGGCGGCGCCGCGGCTAGACGAGCACCGTGGTCGCGGTCCTGATGGTCGGCGCGTGGCCGATGGGCTGGGCGTAGAGGAGGACCTGGTCCTCGGGCTTCTTCTGGTAGGGCCGACCGCCCACGTCGAGGATCTGCGGGACGATCGTGGCCTCCACCCACGTCGCGGCCACGTAGGTCCCGCCGCCCTGGACCTGGACCGTCGTCGCGAGGTCGTCGAGGGCGTACGTCCTCGAGCTCAGCGGCATGCCCTGCAGGCCGGTGTAGGTCACGCGGACGAACGGGCGCGTCCGGACCGGGTTCAGCCACTCCCACGCGCCCGTGACCGGGTCGACGTGCGCCACGCCGACCCCGGCGACGCAGTCGTACTCGGTGATCGACGAGCCGCCGAAGGCGTGGTCGGTGAGGAAGTGGAACCGGTGCTCCACGGTGAGGTTCTGCGACGCGGTCACCGTGAGGTAGGACAGCACGGCCTTCGGCCGGATCTCCGCCCCGACGCCCCCGTACGCGTTCGCCCGGCCCGCGAGCGCCCCCGCGTTGACGTAGGCGGTGACGCGCCCCGTCCGCGCGTCCGCCGTGCCCTGACCGCGCCCCGGTGTGACGCCCTGGTACGCGCGGCGGTACCGGTGGTCGTCCGGCGGGGGGTAGTGCCAAGAGGGGCGGTGGTCGGCGTCCCCCGGGATGTCCAGGCCGTCGGGCCAGCCCAGGGCCGTCTGCGGGAGCCCACCCGGAGCGAGCTCGCTGTAGATCAGGCCTGGTAGTCGCGCAGCGCCTGGACGTAGGCCTCGTCCTCGCCCGGGCCAGCGGCGGCGATGACGGACTCGAGCCGCTCGCGCGGGGAGGACTTCCGCACCGTCCCGGCGTGGTCCGGCTCGCTCCCGGGCGGTCGGCCGACGGCGTCGGCGTGACGGGGCAGCACGGGCTGGTCAGGGACCATGTCGGCCTTCTTCGGTCGCCGGGACGGAGCACCACGAGGCACCACGAGCACCGCAGACCGTCGAGCGCAATCACCGGCCCCAGCCGGGGAAAGCCCCCGGGGCGCCGCACACCCCGGGTCGCTCAGGCCAGGTGCTCGCCCCACCAGCGCAGGACGTGCTCGAACCGCTGCACGCGGTGCCGCGGCCGGCCCGACCGGCTGAGCTCGTGGCCCTCGCCCGGGAACAGCAGGAGCTGCGTGGGCACGCCGCGCCGCTTGAGCTCGACGTACCACCGCTGCCCCTGCTCGACCGGGCAGCGCCAGTCCTGCTCCGAGTGGATGACGAGCGTCGGCGTCGTCACCTTCCCCACGTGCACCATCGGCGACTGCGCGGCCACCTGGGCGGCCCCCTCGGGCGTCGCCGCGTCGCCCAGGTACTCCAGGCCGAAGAACCAGCCGATGTCGCTCGACCCGACGAAGCTCACCGGGTCGAGGAAGCCCCGCTCGACGATCGCCGCCCGGAAACGGTCGGTGCGGGTGGTCAGCCACGCCGTGAGGTATCCGCCGTACGAGCCGCCCATGACGCCGACGCGCTCCGCGTCGAGCCGCGGCTCGGTGGCGAGCGCGTGGTCGAGCAGCGCGAGGACGTCGTCGGCGTCGACCGTGCCGTACGCGAAGCGGATCGACCGCCCGTGCGCGGCGCCGTACCCGGCCGAGCCGCGCGGGTTGCCGTGCACGACGGCGTAGCCCGCGTGCGCGAGCGTCTGCACCTCGTCGAACAGCGCGTGCGTGTACTGCGCGAACGGGCCGCCGTGGATCATGAGCACCGTCGGGTACGGCCCGTCGCCGTGCGCCGCGGGGTCGGGCAGCGTGAGCCAGCCGTGCACGGGGTAGCCGTCGGGCGCGGCGGCCGTGATCTCCACGGGCGTGCGCAGGCGACCGGTCGCGCGCAGCGGGCCGCCGAGGTCCGTGAGCACGCGCGGCTCCCCGCCCGCGAGCGGCACGGCGAGCACCTCGCCCGACGACGCCGGGTCGGCCGCGCTCACGGCCGCCACGCCCACGCCGGGCAGGGCGGCGACGCCGAGGACGACGCGCGGGGCGTCGACGAGCACGCGGGGCTCGCCCGCGCCGTCGGCGGGCACGGCGAGGAGCACGACGGCGCCGCGCCGCTGGTCGGCGACGAGCACCTCGTCACCGGTCACCGCGAGCACGCCGGGCACGAGGTCGCTCGTCTCCGGGTCGGTCAGGCGCGCGAGCGCGCCGGGCGCGGCACCCGGCCCGCCGGGCAGGTCGAGCCGGTAGAGGGCGTTCTGCGTCGCGACGAACCCGCGGCCGGTCGGCCCCATGTCGCCGGCGACCAGCCAGACGGCCCGCCCGTCGGGCGCGGGCAGCGCGTGCTCGACGGACAGCGTCGAGCCGGCGGCGGCGTCGGTGAGCGGGCGGGGCACCGCGGGCGAGTCGGCGTCGGCGTCGAGGAGGACGGCGTCGGCGCGCAGGTCCTCGTCGTGGCCGGGGTGGACCGCGGCGACCGCGACGAGGTGGCGGCCGTCCGGGAGCCAGCGCGGCGCGTGGGCGTCGCCGTCGCCGTCGGTGAGCCGCCGCGCGTCGGGGGTGGCGGCCGGGCGCTCGCCGCGCAGGACCTCCTCCGGCAGGTCGACGACGAACACGTGCCGGGGCCGGTCGTAGGTGAAGCCGACGTCGTCCGTGCGGTACTGGTAGCGCGTGATGAGGCGCGGCGCCTCCGCGGAGGGGTCGCCGTCGGGCTCGTAGCGGCCGTCGTCGGGAACGCGCGCGACGAAGGCGAGGCGCCGGGAGTCGGGCGACCACTGCGGGTCGGCCACGCCGAGCGGGGCGTCGGTGAGGACGACCGGCTCCCCGCCGTCGGCCTCGACGACGTGCAGCTGGGGGCGCCCCTTGGGCCCCTCCGGGACGGGCCGCACGAAGGCGACCCACCGGCCGTCCGGCGACCACGCGGGCGCGCCGTCGCGGCGGCCGCGGGTGAGCGGGCGCGGCGGCGCGGAGCCGTCGAGCGGGACGCGCCAGAGGTGGCCGACGTACTCGTCGGACTCGGGGTCGGGCCGGGTCACGGCGACGACGGCGGCGCTGCCGTCGGGGCTGAGGGCGGGGGTGCCGGGGGTGGCGAGCAGGGCGATGTCGGCGGGGATCACGCCCTCGAACCTAGTCCCGCCCGGGGTGGGACCTCAGCCACTTGCACTCGGTGCAACGATGCACCTAGTGTGTCATCCCATGACTGACCGTCGCGCGGCGCTCAAGGCGCGGCACCGCGCCGCGATCCTCGCGGCCGCCACGGAGCTGCTCCGCGAGGGCGGCGGGCGCCCGTTCTCGGTCGACGCGCTCGCCGAGCGCGCGGACGTGTCGCGCCGCACGGTGTTCAACCACTTCGCCTCGCTCGACGACGTCGTCACGACCGCGTGCAGCGACGTCCTCGGCGGGGTCGTCGACGCGTTCGCCGCGCACACGGCGGCGCTGCCGGTGGTGGACGACTCCCCCGCGGCCATGCTCGACGAGATCGCCGGCGCCCTGCGCGCGACCGACCTCGTGGGGCCGATGGCCTTCCTCACTCGGTCGCTGTCGGCGTACGACCCGGAGTCCCCCGCGATGGCGTCCCTGCTCGTGCGGGTGTTCACCGAGCTCAGCCGCCGCCTGTCCGCCGCGCTCACGCGGCGCCACCCGGACGCCGACCAGCTCGACGTCCAGCTCCTCACGAGCACGCTGGCCAGCGGCTTCGTCGTCATCCACCGCGCCTGGTGGGCGGCGACCGACGCCGCCGACGACGCCCGCTCGCGGCGCGTCTGGGCCGACCTGCTCGAGCACCTCATCACCGTCACCCGCGAGGGCCACGCCCGGCCCCGCGGCGTCCGCGTCGGCGCACCCGCCGCCGGGGACGAGCCCAGCCCCGCCGGCAGACCCGCCGCCGGGGACGAGCCCAGCCCCGCCGGCGCACCCGCCGCCGCGGCCGAGACGGAGGACTGACATGGCAGAGCTCCTGTACCGACTCGGCCGGGGGGCCGCCCGCCGCCCGTTCGTCGTCATCACCGCGTGGCTCGTGGTGCTCGTCGGGGCCGTGGTCGCGTGGTCCGTGGGCGCCGGCACGCTCGCCGGCGGCATCACGATCCCCGGGACGCCGACCGCGCAGGTCACCGAGCGCCTCGAGCGCGAGTTCCCCGAGGTCGCCGGCGGCACCGGCACGGTCGTGCTGCGCACCACCGACGGCACGCCCTTCACCGACGAGCAGCGCGCCGCGCTCGCCGACGTGATCGCGGAGGCCGGCCGCGTGGACGGCGTCGAGACCGTCGTCGACCCGTTCGCCACCGAGGCCGAGCGCGCCGCCGCCGAGCAGCAGATCGCCGACGGCGCCGCGCAGATCGAGGCGGCGCGCGCCGAGCTCGAGGCGGGCCGCACCCAGCTCGAGGCCGCCCGCGCCCAGCTCGACGACGGGCGCGCCCAGCTCGAGGCGGGCCGCAGCCAGCTCGAAGCCGCCCGTGCCCAGCTCGAGGCCGCCCGTGCCCAGGCCAAGGCCGCGGGCATGGCCGAGCAGGCCGCGCCGCAGCTCGCGGCCCAGGAGGCCCAGCTCGCCGCAGGCGAGGCGCAGCTCGCCGAGCAGGAGGCCGTCCTCGAGGCCGGCGAGGCCCAGCTCGCCGAGCAGGAGGCCGCGCTCGAGGAGGGCGCCGCCCGGCTCGACGCCGAGGAGAGCCGCCTGCAGTCGGGCGCCGCGCTCCTCGAGATGGCCCGCGAGATCCGCACCGTGTCCGCGGACGGGAGCGCCGCCGTCGCCACGGTGATGTTCAGCGAGACCGGCTTCGAGGTCACCGACGAGACCAAGCAGGCCCTCGTCGAGGCCTTCGCGGACGCGCCCGTCGACGGCGTCGAGGTCCACTTCTCCGCGAGCATCGCCGAGGAGATCCCCGACATCCTCGGCGTCGGCGAGGCCGTCGGCGTGCTCGTCGCCGCGGTCGTGCTGCTCGTCATGCTCGGCACGCTCGTCGCGGCCGGCCTGCCGATCCTCACCGCGCTCGTCGGCGTCGCGATCGGCGCGCTCGGCGCCCTGTCCCTGTCCGGCGTCGTCGAGATGGTGTCCGTGACCCCGGTGCTCGGCGTGATGCTCGGGCTCGCCGTCGGCATCGACTACTCGCTGTTCATCCTGAACCGGCACCGCCGCCAGCTCGTCGCGGGCGACGAGCTGGTCGAGTCGATCGGCCTCGCGAACGGCACGTCCGGCAACGCGGTCGTGTTCGCCGGCACCACCGTGCTCGTCGCGCTGCTGGCGCTCAACGTCACCGGGATCCCGTTCCTCGGCCTCATGGGCAACGTGGCCGCCGCGAGCGTCGCGATCGCCGTGCTCGTCGCCGTGACCCTCACGCCGGCGCTGCTCGGCCTGCTCGGGACCCGCGTGCTCTCCCGACGCCAGCGGGCGCGGATGGCCGCGCACGAGGCGGCGCCCGTCGTCCCGGCCCGGCCCATGTCCACGGTGGGTGCGCTCGGCCGGGCGCTGCTCGGCGTCGTCGCCCTCGGCGTGCTCGCCCTGCCCGCCGCCGACCTGCGGCTCGGCCTGCCCGACGGTTCGTCCGAGTCGCCCGACTCGACGCAGTACCAGGCGTACACGACGGTCGCCGAGAAGTTCGGCCCCGGCGTCAACGGCACCCTGCTCGTCGTCGCCGACCTGCCCGCCCCCGCGGACGACGCCGAGGGCGCGGCGGCCGAGCTCGCGGTGGGCCGGGCGCTGTTCGAGCTCGACGACGTCGTCGCCGTCGCGCCGGTCGGCACCTCCGAGGACGGCACGGTCGCCGCGTTCCAGGTGATCCCGCGCGAGGGTCCGTCGGCCGAGTCGACCGAGGACCTCGTCACCCACCTGCGCGACCTCGGCGAGGTCGACGGCGTGCCGATCGCGGTCGCCGGCCAGACGAGCGGCGCGATCGACGTGTCCGCCAAGCTCGCCGACGCCCTGCCGCGCTACCTCGGCGTCGTGGTCGGCCTGTCGCTGCTCATCCTCATGCTCGTCTTCCGCTCGCTCGTGGTGCCGCTGGCCGCGACGCTCGGCTTCGTGGCGTCGTACTTCGCGACGACGGGCGCGGTCGTGGCGATCTACCAGTGGGGCTGGCTGGGCTCGGTGTTCGGCGTGCACAGCCCGGGCCCGGTGCTGAACTTCCTGCCGACCGTGCTCGTCGGCGTGCTGTTCGGGCTCGCGATGGACTACATGCTGTTCATCGGCTCGGGCATGCGCGAGGCCTACGCGCACGGCGCCCCGCCGCGCGTGGCGGTGGTCCAGGGCCTACGGGCCGGGCGCGCGGTCGTCACCGCGGCGGCGCTCATCATGGCGTCGGTGTTCGGCGGGTTCGTCTTCGCCGAGTCGACGATGATCCGCCCGATCGGCTTCGCGCTCGCGTTCGGCGTGCTCGTGGACGCGTTCGTCGTCCGGATGGTCGTCGTGCCCGCGCTGCTGCACCTGGCCGGTCCGGCCGCGTGGTGGCTGCCGCGGTGGCTCGACCGGCTGCTGCCGGACGTCGACGTCGAGGGCGCCGCGCTGGAGCGCCGGCACCCGCACCACGTCACCGGCGTCGCGCCCGACGCCGAGGCGGCCGCCGGGTGAGGCTCCCCGCCGCGTGGCGTCCGTCAGGCGGGCGTCACGCGGCGGGTTCCACCCGCAGGTAGGGCAGGCGCCGGGAGACGGCGAAGCCGAGGGACCGCGCCAGCCGCAGCGACCCGGTGTTGTCCTCGCGGCACGCCCACACCGGTGTGCGCCCGGCGCGCACGAGGTCGTCGACCATCGCGGCGGCCGCGGCGCGCGCGAGGCCGCGGCGACGGAAGCCCGGCGCGGTCTCGATGCCGAGCTCGACCTCGCCGCCCCGGGTGAAGGCGGCGAACGCGAGCGCGGCGGCCACGCCGTCGACCTCGGCCACCCAGCCGCCCCCGCGGGCGAGGAACGTCTCGGCGTCGGGCCAGAAGTCGGTCGGACGCACGGTGCCCTCCCACGCGAACTCCGCGGCGGTCGCCGGGCGCATGCGCGCGCCCGGCGCGTCGACGGGCCCGGGGAACGCGGCGGCGTCGAACGCGAAGTTGAGCCGCACCTGCTCGGTCACCGCCCCGCCGATCCGCGCGGCCCAGCCCAGGTCCGCCCACCGCGGCTCGACCTGCAGCCGCTCGGGGCGACCGGCGTCGGCGCGGGCGCGCACGTGGGCGGCGACGTCGTCGGCCACCTCCGCCACGGCGGGGCCCCACACGAGCGACATCGTGTGCGGGTGCCAGACGTGGAAGGCGCGCGGGTCCTCCGGCCGGTCGGCCCACAGGTCGCCGGGCGCGTCGCCGTCGAGCACGGCGCGCGCGAACAGGGTGGTGATGTCGACGGCGTCCAGCGCCCGCCGGGCGGACGCGAGGAGGGGGTTCGGCACCGCGCCATTCTCGCCGAGGGCGGGCGACGCCGTCGGGGACGTTCTCCCGGCCCCGGCGACGGGCCGTGCGCGCCGGCGTGGGCCACGATGGACGGGTGACGGAGCACCTGCCGGCCGACGAGCTCGCCCCCGACGTCCCCGTCCCCCGCAGCCGCGCGGTCCGCCGCGCGCTCGGCGACGAGGGGCCCGACTGGGACCCGCGCGGCCCGGTCGTGCGCCGCGACCCGGTCGTCGCGTACGACGGCATGCGGGGCGCGTGCCCGGTCGCGAAGGGGCCCGACGGCGCGTGGACGCTGTTCTCGCACGCGCACGTCATGCGCGCGGCGCTCGACCCGGAGACGTTCTCGAACGCGGTGTCCGCGCACCTGCAGGTCCCCAACGGCCTGGACGGGCCGGTGCACACGGCCTACCGCGCGGTCGTGGACCGCTACTTCACGCCCGAGCGGATGGCCGCGCTGGAGCCCGTCGTGCAGCGGGTGGCCGACGACCTCGTGGCCGAGCTCGCCGTGCCCGGGGCGGTCGACGCGGTCATCCTCGGCTCGCACTTCGCGGTGCGCGCGCAGAGCGCGTGGCTCGGCTGGCCCCACGACGTCTGGGGCGACCTGCTGCAGTGGATGGCGGACAACCAGGCGGCCACCCGCTCGCGGGACCCCGAGCGCACGGCGGAGGTCGCGCGGCGGTTCGACGCGATCATCCGCTCGCTCACCGACGCCCGCCGCGCCGCGGGCGACGCCGCACCCGACGACGTCACGACCGAGCTGCTGCGCGAGCGCGTGGACGGGCGCGAGCTCACCGACGCCGAGATCGTCTCGATCCTGCGCAACTGGACGGGCGGCGACCTCGGCTCGATGGCCCTCGCGGCCGGCGTCGTGCTCACCTACCTCGCCGACCACCCCGACCTGCAGGCGCGCCTGCGGTCGGGCGTGAGCGACGCCGAGCTCGACGCGGTGCTCGACGAGGTGCTGCGCATCGACGACCCGTTCGTCGCGAACCGGCGGGTGGCGACGCGCGACGTCGTCGTCGGCGGGCGCGAGATCGCCCGGGGCGACCGCGTGTTCCTCAACTGGACCGCGGCCAACCGGGACCGGCGCGTGTTCGGGGACCCGGACGCGTTCGACCCCGAGGGCAACGCGCCCTACAACCTCGTCTACGGGATCGGGAAGCACGTGTGCCCCGGCCGGCCGCTGGCCACGCTCGAGCTGCGGGTGCTCACGCGGGCGGTGCTCGCGGCGACGACGGCGGTCGAGCCGGACCCGCGCCGGCGTCGGGAGCGGGCCGAGCCCCCGGTGGGCGGCTACGCCGTCGCCCCGCTCCTCCTCCGCTGACGACTCCGCCGCCGCCCCCTTCCTACGCCGGGGGAGAGAGGGGCGGGGCAGGGGCGAGGGCTGCTGGCTAGCCTGGGCGGGTGCCGGACGTCGTCGTGGTGGACGCGGCCAACGTCGTGGGCGCCCGGCCCGACGGCTGGTGGCGCGACCGCGCCGGGGCCGCGGAGCGGGTCGTCGCGCGCCTGGCCGCCGCGCGCGCCGCGGGCGCCGAGGGGCTCGCGGGGGCGCGCGTCGTCGTCGTGCTCGAGGGGCGGGCCGCCGCCGCGGTGACCGCCGACGCCGAGTCCCCCGGCGCCGTCGAGGTGCTGCGGGCGCCGCGCGACGGGGACCAGGCCGTCGTGGACCTCGTGCACGCGCTCGCGGGGCCGCCCGGTGAGGGCGACCCCGCGAGGGTGGTGGTCGTGACGTCGGACCGCGACCTGCGCAGCCGGGTGACCGGCCTCGGCGCCCGCGTGCGCGGGGCCGGCTGGCTGCGCGACCTGCTCGACGCCGTCGGCTGACGCCGGGTCAGGCCCTGACGGCCTCGGCGTCGGTCTCGGCCGCGGCGTCGGCGCCGACCGCCGGGCCGTCGTCGAGCGTGTGCCGCAGCGGGATCTCGCGGATGAGCACCGCGAAGAGCACCGCGACCACGGCGATCGGCAGGCCGACGAGGAACACCTGGTGCAGCGCGTCGGCGAGGCCTTCGCGGACCGCCACCGCGATCGTCTCCGGCAGCTGGGCCAGCGCGCTCGGGTCGAGCACCGACCCGGCGGACAGGCCCTCGGCGGGCATCGCCGCGGCCGCGCCGGCGGGCAGGTGCGAGGCGATCGCCGAGCCCAGGCGCGAGGTCATGACGGTGCCGAGCACCGCGATGCCCACGGTGCCACCCGCGCTGCGGAAGAACTGCGTGGCGGCGGTCGCGACGCCGAGGTCGGCGCGGTCGACGGCGTTCTGCACGACGAGCGTCATCGTCTGCATCGCGGCGCCGAGGCCGACGCCGATGGTCACCATCGCGAGGGTGAGCTCGAGCGACGACGAGCCGTAGTGCAGGCGGGTGAGCAGCCAGAAGCCGAGCACCATGACGGCCGTCCCGGCCACGGTGAAGACCTTGTACCGGCCCGTGCGCGTGATGAGCATGCCGACGACGATGCCGACGCCGATCATGGCGACGCTCATCGGCATGATGATGACGCCGGAGCTCGTGGCGCTCGCGCCGAGCACGCCCTGCGCGTAGACGGGGATGTAGAAGACCGCGCCGAACATGCCCATCGCGATGACGAAGCCGGCGAGGTTGGCGAACGTGAAGATGCCGTTGCGGAACAGGCGCAGCGGCAGCACCGGCTCGGCGGCACGCAGCTCGATCGGGACGAAGAAGGTCAGCAGCGCGGCGCCGGCGATGTAGAGGCCGACGACCTGCGGCGAGCCCCAGGGGTAGGTGGTGCCGCCCCACGAGGTGGCGAGCAGGATCGCGACGAGGGCGCCGGTGAGCGTGAGGATGCCGGCGACGTCGATGCGCGCCTCGCGCCGCGTGTGCGGCAGGTGCAGGTAGCGAGCGATGACGACGAGCGCGGCGACGCCGAGCGGAAGGTTGGCGAAGAACAGCCAGCGCCAGCCCCAGTGGTCGGTGATCCAGCCGCCGACGAGCGGGCCGGCGATCGAGGTGAGGCCGAAGACCGCGCCCATGAGGCCCTGGTACTTGCCGCGCTGGCGCGGCGGGATGATGTCGCCGATGACGGTCTGGGACAGCGCCATGAGCGCGCCCATGCCGAGGCCCTGCACGGTGCGCGCACCGACGAGCCACCAGAAGGACTGGGCGAGGCCGGACAGAACGGCCCCGGCGAGGAACGTGACGAGCGCCCCGAGGTAGAAGCCGCGGCGCCCGTAGATGTCGGACATCTTCCCGACGACCGGGACGACGACGGCGGAGGCGAGCATCGCGGCGGTGGCGAGCCAGCTGTAGTGCTCGATGCCGCCGAGCTCGGCCACGATGATCGGCATCGCCGGGGACACGATCGTCTGGCTCACCGAGGCGACGAGCATGCCGAGGACGAGGCCCACGAACACACGGCGCGCGGCCGGGTCCAGGCGGGCCGGGACGGGGGTGGTGCTCACGCGGGAGGACTCCTTAGGTCGCGGAGGGCGACTCGTGCTGACGGGCGGTCGCATCATCGGGACCTTCGACCCACACGGTACGTCGGTTCTTGCAGAGGCTGCAACAATCGAGGTCGTGCATTTATTCACACACTGCAAGTTCTTGCGTAGACTGACGACGTGACCGTGACCGCCGCCCCGGAGGGCCTGCGCGAGCGCAAGAAGCGCCGGACCCGGACCTCGCTCCGCCGTGCCGCGCTCACGCTCGCCGCCGAGCGCGGGCTCGACCACGTCACGGTCGAGGAGATCGCCACGGCGGCCGACGTGTCCCCGCGCACGTTCTTCAACTACTTCGCCTCCAAGGAGGACGCCGTCGTCGGCGACGACCCCGAGGCGCGGCGCCTCCTGCTCGAGCACCTGCGCGAACGCCCCGCCGACGAGCCCCCGCTCGTCGCCCTCGGCGCGGCCATGGCCGTCTACGCCGACGAGATGTCCGCCGACCACGACCTGTGGGCCCTGCGCCGCGCGCTCCTCGAGCAGCACCCGGAGCTGCTGCCGCGCATCCTCGGCTCGACCGCGAGCGCCGAGCGCGACGTCGCCGCGGCGGTCGCCGAGCGCACCGGGCTGCCCGAGGACCACCCCTACCCCGCGCTCGTCGCGGCCGTCGCCCTCGCCGCGGCCCGCACCGCCGTGCGCCGCTCGGTCGACGCCGGGCGCACCGTGTCCCCGTCGGCCGCCATCCGCGACGCGTTCGACGCGCTCGCCCAGGGCTTGCCCGTCCCGGCCTGAGACCCCGACGGCGCCCGGCGCGCCGACACCGGAGTCGCCCACCCACCCGCCTGCGCGCCCACCGACCCCTGACACGCCCGACGCCGACGCGGCACGATGTCGCCATGGCCCGCCGCGTGCTCGCCGTCGTCGTCACCCTGGTCGCCGCGGTCTGGCTGGCGACGTACCTCACCAGCCCCGCCGTGCCCCCGGACCGGCCGCCCGACGTCACCGGCGTCGTGGCGGGCGGGCCCGAGGCGCCGGCCCTCGGCAGCGCCTCCGACCCGTACTACGAGGGCATGTGGCTGCTGCGCGGCGACCCGGCCGTCGTCGGCGCGGACGGGAGACGACTCGACGCCGACGCCCTGGTCGAGGGCGCCGGCGTCGAGGTCTGGGTCCAGGGCGGGTGCGCGGAGTCCTTCCCCGTGCAGTGCCCGGTCGTCGCGGTGCGCGTGCGCTGACCGTCGTCAGCGGCAGACGGGCAGGTCGCCGGCCGTCGGCATGCCGCGCAGCGTGATCCTGCGGGAGTCGCCGGGCCCGAGGTAGGGGTGGTCGGTCCCCCAGGTGGTGACCCCGACGAGCACGAGGAGGGGAGGTCCGCGCACGGCGTGGCCAGCTGCGCACCGTCGGACGCGAGGCCGGCCGGCGCGCCCGGGAAGGGCGGCACGGACAGGTCGACCGTGAGGGTCCACGGCACGCGGTCGGTCGCACCGTTCGTTCGCGTGTCGCGCACCACGATCTCGATGTCGAAGCCCCCGTCCCACACGCTGTGCACCGTGACGTCGGCCTCGCAGGGCAGGTCGCCCCGGGACGTGGCGCAGATCGCCGGAAGGGCGGCCGGCGCCGGCAGGTCCACCTCCTGGGTCCGCACCGTGAGCCCGGCCGCGTCCACGGCGACCCGCGCCGCCGAGGCGGGCGCCGGCACGGCAGCGACGGCGAGCAGGGCGACCACCGCCGCGCCCGCAGTGCCCGCCGCGGCACGATGCCGCCACGACCGTCGCGCGCCCGCGGCGCCGGGCGCCGCACCGGCGTCGAGTGCCGGGCCATCCGCCTCGGGCGGGCCACCGGCGTCGACGCGGCCCCCTCGCGGGACGGGCGCGACGGCCAGAGCCACACGCCGAGGCCGGCCACGATCACCGAGGCCCAGACCAGCGGGTCGAGCACCCAGGGGGCCAGGCCGAGGCCGGGCACGTGCGCGACCACCCGCCCGACGACGTGCTCCTGGCCGGGCGTCCAGGGGTCGAGCCAGTCGTTCGCGTCGCCCTGGAGCACCCAGGCGGACGGGTCGCCGCCCACGATGCGGTGCACCACGAGGGACCCGGCGGCGGTCGGCGGCTCGTAGACGACGACGTCGCCGACCGCGGCCTCCCCGCACCGCGCGACCAGCAGGTCCCCGGTCGCGTACGTCGGCTCCATGGAGCTGCCGGACACGAGCACGAAGGTCGTGCAGCCGCCCAACGACGCGGGCCACGCCCACACCGCGACGAGGACCGTCGCGGCGAGGGCGACCCAGCGCGCGACGCGGGTGAGCACGCTGCGGGTCGACGCGGTACGGGAGGTCACGTCAGCCCTCGATGAGCACCGAGACGCCGGTGACGTCCTCGGCGGGGACCGACGCGGCGAGCGGGACGACGACCTCGCTCGCCTCGGCGGTGGTGCTCGCCTGGGCGAGGACGGCGCCCCCGGCACCGGTGAGGGCGACCGTCATGTCCTCGCCGCCGGTGCACTCCACGCCGGTGAGGACGACCTCTCGCACGCGGAACACGCCGTCGTCGAGCTCGGTGGTGAACGCGACGTTGATCTCCGCGTCGCCCTGGCACGTGCCGACGACGGGTCCTCGCCGTCCGGTCGGAGCGGATGGGCATGGTCCGCGACTTCCTCGCCGGCGTCACCCCGGCCGAGCTCGCCGTCCCGCGCCGCAACCCGTGGGCGCCGCAGTACCCGGAGACGACGCTGTCGTGCCTGCACACGATCCTCGAGGAGGAGTGGGAGCACCACCGGTTCGCCGTCCGCGACCTCGAGGCGATCGCGGCCGGGCTCCCCGCCGCCGACGAGGACGCCTGAGCCGTCGGCGGCGTCGTCCCGCGCCACGCGCGGCCGGCGGCCGTGCCAGGGCGGCGCGAAGCGACCGGCCCGGCGATCCGGCCGGCGGTCCGTGCGGCCCCGGCGGCCCGCGGGCCGGCCGGCGGGCCTAGAGGCGACCGCGCGGGCGCAGGCGGACGTGCGGCAGCGCGGGCGCGGGCAGGGGCGCGCCGTCGTACCCGTCGACGTGGCCGAAGCGGGCCAGCCCCTCGGGCTCGCCGCGGATCGCGGCCTGCCACTGCTCGCGGGCCTGGACGACCTCGTCGTGCTCGCGGCCGACGAAGTTCCACCACATGAGGACGTCCTCCTCGAAGGGCGTGCCGCCGATGAGCACGAGACGCGCCCCGGCGTCGCCCGCGACGAGCTCGAGGGCGTCGCGCCCGGGCGGCAGGTAGGCGAGTGCCGCGGGCGCGAGCGCGGCGCCGGCCACGGTCACCTCGCCGGTGTCGAGCAGGACGCCGTGCTCGAAGTCGCGCTCGACGGGCAGCCGGAGCCGACCACCGGCGGGCAGGTCCACCTGCGCGGCGACGAGCGGGGTGTCGGCCCGCGCGGGCGAGACGGCGCCGCCGAGGGCGCCCATGAACACCTGGACACGGGCCCCGTCGGCCTCGAACGAGGGGACGTGCGCGACGTGCTCGAAGGCGCGCGGGCCGTTGCGAGTGGCCTCGGGCAGCGCGGTCCACAGCTGGACGCCGTGCAGGCGGCGCTGGTCGGGGAAGAGGCGGACCGTGCCCTCCTCGGAGTGGCAGACGCCGTGGCCCGCGGTCATGAGGTTGAGCTGGCCGGGGCGGATCTCCTGCTCCGAGCCGAGCGAGTCGCGGTGCAGCACGCGCCCCTCGAACAGCCAGGTCACGGTCTGCAGCCCGGTGTGCGGGTGGGGCGCGACGTCCATGCCGCCGGTGGCGGCGACGTCGTCCGGCCCGTAGTGGTCGGCGAAGCAGAAGGCGCCGACGAGCGAGCGCTGCCGCGAGGGCAGGGTTCGGCGGACGGTCATCGCACGCGGGCCGCCGAGGGGCACGTCGCGGGGCTCGACGACCTCGACGCCGTCGCCGAGCGTGGCGACCGCGCAGTCGCCGTCCTGGGGGCGGCGCTCCAGGTTGGTCATGGCTCAGGGTAGGCAGCCGCCCGTCGCCCGCGCCCCGGGGTACGGACACCGCCGGGGACCCGAACCCACGCTCCGCGGCCATCGCTCGCACCCGGGCCCCGTTGACACCGTGGAAATATTCGTCTTAGTCGTCACTAACATGAAATCGACGACGCGCACCTATCAGCAGCGGGCCCGGGCCGAGGCCGCCCGGGCGACGCACGTGCGCATCATGGACGCCCTCGTCGCGCTGGTCATGGAGCGCGGCACCACGGGCGTCCCCCTCGCCGACGTGGCCGCCCGCGCCGACGTCACCGTGCCCACCGTGCTGCGCCACTTCGGCAGCCGGGACGGGCTCTTCGAGGAGACGTTCGCCTACGCGCGCGACGTCATCCTCACCGAGCGCGAGGCCCCGGTGGGCGACCCCGCCGCTGCCGTGGACGTCGTCGTCGACCACTACGAGGCGCGGGGCCGCGGCATGCTCACCCTGCTCGCCCACGAGGCGCACGACGCCGGGGCCGCGCGCATCACCGCCGAGGGGCGCGCCCAGCACCGCGCCTGGGTCCAGACGACGTTCGCGCCGTTCCTCGCCCCTCTCCCGGCGCCCGACGCCGAGGCCCTCACCGACCTCCTCGTCGTCGCCACCGACCTGCAGACGTGGGCGCTCCTGCGCCGCGACCGCGGTCTGCCCCGCGACACCACCACCGCGCGCATGCTCGCCCTCGTGCGTGCCGTCCTCGCCGGAGGCACCTGATGGCCGAGGTCCTCATCCTCACCCTCGACGGCAGCGGCAACGTCCCGCCCGCGCTCGCAGTCGGCGCCGAGCTCCGCGCCCGCGGCCACGCCGTGCGGGTGCTCGGCACCGCCCGCCAGGCGGCCGACGTCGCCGCGGCCGGGGTCGAGCACGTCGCCTACCAGCACCCGCGCCCGTGGGTCGCCCAGGAGCCGCGGGGCACGGTCCGCTCCGCCGTCGACTTCCTCGCCATGGTGGGCAGCTGCACCTATGGCCGCGACCTCGCCGAGGCGCACGCCGCGCGCCCGGCGGACGTCGTGCTCGTCGACGCGATGATCCCGGCCGCGACCCGCGCAGCCGTCCGGCTCGGCCTGCCGACCGCCGTGCTCATGCACACGTTCAGCACGTTCTTCCACTCGCCGCTGCTGGAGGCGGCCGGGCTCGTGCGCGGGCGCCGGGCTGCTGCTCGACCCGGCCTCCCCGCCCGAGCGCATCCGCCGCGAGGTGACCACGGTCCTCGGCGACCCGGCCTACCGGGCCGCGGCCGACGACGTCGGGCGGCGCCTGCGCGCGCAGGACGGGATCCGGGCCGCGGCCGACGCCGTGGAGCAGCTCGCGCGCTAGCCTGGCCGCTTCGCACGTGCGAGGAGGAGCCGAGATGCCGCGACACCGGATCTTCGCGATGCCGTTCGCCCGGATCTACCCGCTCTACGTCGAGAAGGTGGAGCGGAAGGGCCGCACGACCGCGGAGCTCGACGAGGTCATCCGCTGGCTCACGGGCTACGACGAGGCCGGGCTCGCGCGCGCGATCGACGAGGGCGTGGACCTCGAGACGTTCTTCGCGCAGGCGCCGGCGATGAACCCCAACGCGTCCCTCATCACGGGCGTGATCTGCGGGGTGCGGGTGGAGGAGATCGCCGACCCGCTCATGCAGCAGGTCCGGTGGCTCGACAAGCTCGTCGACGAGCTGGCCCGCGGCAAGAAGATGACCTCGATCCTGCGCGGGAGCCAGGCGGCCGCGGCGTCCTGAGCGGGCCGTGGGCGGGCCCTGGGCGGGGCCTCGGCGGGGCCCGGGCGGGGGTGCTCGATCGGGGCCCGACGGGCCCGGACGCACGAACGGCAAGGAGTCATCTCCTTGCCACTCTCAACGTACAGCGCACCCCCTCCCTTGCGGCAAGGCCCCCTGCCCGGCGGAGAATCACCGGCCTGACCTGCCCGGACACCTCGGAAGGCGACCGCGTGCCCCACCCCTCCTCCGCCGTCGGCGGCGTGTTCCGCCTGCCGACCCACCTCGCCCGCAAGGCCGACCCCGCGCTCGTGGCCGACGACGAGCGGCACTTCGCCGCCGTCGCCGACGCCGTCGCGCACGCCGTCTCCGACCTGGCCGCCCGCCTCGACGAGGCGCGGCGCACGGCCGTCCGCGCGGGGCAGGCGGCCCTCGACCGGGACCAGGAGGTGCACCGCCTCACCGCCCGGCTTCGCGTGCTCGAGCGGTTCGGGCTCGACGCGTGCCTCGGCCGGATGGTGCCCGCCGACGGCGGCCCGCCGGTGTAGCTGCACCCGGCGTCGTTCGTGCGCAAGCTCGTCCGCCACGTCCGCGAGCCCGGCCGGGTGCGCACCATCCTCGCCTTCTGCCTGCTGCACACCACGCTGTTCGCGTTCCTCTACCTCGTCGTCGTCGCGCCGGTGGTGCTCCTCGTCACGCAACAAGGACTCGAGGCCCCCGCGCCCCGGCACGGCAGAATCTCCGGGTGACCGCGACCCTCCAGGCCAAGGGCGTCAGCGCCGCGTTCGGCGATCGCCTCCTCTTCACCGGCGTGGACCTCGTGGTCGCGCCGGGGGACGTCGTCGGGCTCGTGGGGCCGAACGGCGCCGGCAAGTCCACGCTGCTGCGCATCCTCGCGGGCGAGGTCGCGCCCGAGGCGGGCACGGTCACCCTCTCCCCGCCCGACGCCGAGATCGGCTTCCTCGCGCAGGAGATCGAGCGCCGCCCCGACGAGACCGTGGCCGCCCACCTCGAGCGGCGCACCGGGGTCGCCGCCGCGCAGGCCGCGCTCGACGCCGCCTCCGCCGCGCTCGCCGACGCCGGGGACGACGCCGACGCCGCCGCCCGCTACTCCGACGCGCTCGACCGGTGGCTGCGCCTGGGCGGCGCGGACCTCGAGGTCAGACGCGACGCGGTGGTCGCCGACCTGGGCCTCGACGTCGACCTCGACCTGCCGATGACCGCGCTGTCCGGCGGCGAGGCCGCGCGCGTGGGCCTCGCCGCGCTGCTGCTCTCCCGCAACGACCTGTACCTGCTCGACGAGCCGACCAACGACCTCGACACCCACGGCCTGGAGCTGCTCGAGGAGTTCGTGCACCGCGCGCGGGCCCCGATCGTCGTCGTCAGCCACGACCGCGAGTTCCTCAGCCGCACGGTGACCACGGTCGTCGAGATCGACAGGAGCCTGCAGCGCGTCCTCGTCTACGGCGGCTCCTACGACGCCTACCTCGAGGAGCGCTCGATCACCCGGCGGCGGGCCCGCGAGGCGTACGAGGAGTACGCGGCGCGGCGCTCGGCGCTCGAGGCGCGCGCCCGCATGCAGCGCGCGTGGATGGCCAAGGGCGTGCGCAACGCCCGGCGCAAGGCCAAGGACAACGACAAGTTCGTCAAGCACTTCCGCGGCGAGACGAGCGAGAAGCAGGCGGCCAAGGCCCGGCAGACCGAGCGGCTGCTCGAGCGCCTCGAGGTCGTCGAGGAGCCGCGCAAGGAGTGGCAGCTGCAGATGAGCATCGCGGCCGGCCCGCGCTCGGGCGACGTGGTCGCGGTGGCGCGCGGCGCCGTCGTGCGCCGGGGCGGCTTCACGCTCGGGCCGGTGGACCTGCAGCTGGACCGGCAGGACCGGGTCGCGATCACCGGGCCCAACGGGTCGGGCAAGTCCACGCTGCTCGCGCTGCTGCTCGGGCGGGTCGCGCCCGACGAGGGCTCGGCATCGCTGGGCTCGGGTGTGCTCGTCGGCGAGGTGGACCAGGCGCGCGCGGCGTTCGAGCGCGCCGAGCCGGTGGGCGAGGCGTTCGCCGCGCACGTGCCGGACTGGCCGACGGCGGACGTGCGCACGCTGCTCGCGAAGTTCGGCCTGGGCGCGCACCAGGTGGGGCGGTCGGCGGCGTCGCTGTCCCCGGGCGAGCGCACCCGCGCCGCGCTCGCGCTGCTCCAGGCCCGCGGGGTCAACCTCCTGGTGCTCGACGAGCCGACCAACCACCTCGACCTGCCCGCCATCGAGCAGCTCGAGCAGGCGCTGGAGTCGTTCGACGGCACGATCCTGCTCGTCACGCACGACCGCCGGATGCTCGAGACCGTGCGGCTGACCCGCCGCTGGCACGTCGAGGACGGACGGGTCACCGAGGTCGACCCGAGCTGACGGGCTCGACCCGGGCTGACGGGCTCGACCCGGGCCGAGGAGCGGCGCCGGTCCGACGACGGCGCGCGGCCCCGCCCACGCGCGAACGCCGGAGACTTCCTGTCGCTCTGTGAGAGAACGTCTTCGACGCTCGGTGCCCCGCGTCCGACACGCGCTCCGCCCGTGCACCACGCCCTCGCCCACGACCCCTCACATCACCCCTCCCGCACTGCGCCGTCGGGCCGTCTGGAGCCATCTCACTCTTATTCCGGTACCCACCGGGGTATTGACCGGCTGTGACTGCTTGTCATAGTGTCTGCTAACACGATTTAGCAGGATTTTCAGTACCCAATTTGCCGTTTCGGACGAAGCGGGCGCCGAGCTGATCGTCGTCGTCGTCAGTCGAAGGAGACTCGTGCGACAGGCCCACGCAGCACCCGGCGGCGAAGCCGACCGGAGCCGGCTCCGCCGCGGGCGTGGTCCGCCCGGGCCGGATCGACCTCCGTCGCGGAGGCCACGGGCGCCGGGCTAGCGGCGCCCATGTGCGGCGGCGGTCCCCCAGGTACGGCCCCAGTCGATGAGTCCCGTCAACGACTCACACGCCGTCCGACGCTCCGTCGGGCGGCTCGAGCGCACCTGGCGTCCGAGCGACGCAGCTCGGCACGAACCAGGGACGAGAGTACAAGGGAGCAATCTGGCATGAGCACGCCACTCGCACGGCGCAGGCGGACCGCGCTCGCGTCCTTGTTCGCATCCGTGGCACTCGGTGCTGGCGCCGCCGTCGGCGTCCCCACCGCGGCCCTCGCGGACGAGACCACGCCCGTCGAGGGTGCGACCGTCACGGCGAACCCCGACTCGCCCACCGGTTACACCGTCACCTTCGTCTACCACAACCCGAACGCCACGCAGGTCCGCCTCGCCGGCGACCTCACCCTCCTCGGCCTGACCACCGGCAACACCCGGTTCCAACCCGAGCAGTTCGAGCCCGGCCGCTACCACGCGGGCGGCGTCGAGTTCCTGCGCGACATGACCAAGGACGCCGACGGCTACTGGTCCGTCTCGCTACCGCTGCACGCCGGCGGGCTCAGCTACTGGTACCGGGTCTGGGACCCGACCCAGGGCTGGGTGAACAAGCGGATCTGGGACCCCGCCTCGAGCCACCCGCGGCCCCCGGGGGACGCCTCCTTCCGCGTGCGCAACAACGACGTGCTCGACGCGGTCTACGTCCCCTACGACGAGAAGCAGAACGACCCGGTGCTCGAGGCCCGGGCGCGCTACGAGCTGCCACGCGAGAACCCGGCCGAGCGGGGCACCGTCCACTACGAGGAGTACACGACGATCCTCGGCGACGACGGCCACTACCTCGGCATCTACCTGCCGCCGGGGTACGACCCCGACCGTCCCGAGCCCTACAAGGTCATCTACCTGGGCCATGGGATCTTCGGCGACGAGACGGACTTCATGGTGCCGGTGAACGTCCCGAACATCCTCGACAACATGATCGCGCGGGGCGAGATCGAGCCCACGATCGCCGTGACGATGGGCAACCACTTCACCGGCGACAGCCTCGGGTTCTCGTCCTACGACCGGCAGAACGCCGCGGACAACCTCGTGCAGACGATCCTCCCGTTCATCGAGTCGCGCTACAACGTGGCGACCGAGCGTGAGGGACGCGCCTACGCCGGGTTCTCCTACGGCGGCTCGACGGGCGGGTTCATCATGAACTCCTACCCGACGACGTTCGGCTACTTCGGCCACTTCTCGGGCAACCCGAGCCTCACGGCCGCGAACTACGACGCCATCGCCGACGCGGTCGGCGAGAACGGCATGTTCGTGTTCCTGGGCAACGGCGTGTTCGAGGGCAGCCTCGCCGGGGCGAACGCCGTGGCGGACAACTTCCGCGCACGGGGCATCCCGGCCGCGACCGCGCAGGTGCCGGGCGCGCACGACGGCATGACGGCCGGCCAGCTGTTCACGATCTTCGCGCGCGACTACCTGTGGTCGAACGCGGACACTCGTGACGGCATCCCCGTCGAGGCCGTGATCCCGGAGCCCGAGGAGGGCGCGCTGGCGCTCTCGGTCGCGGACTTCGGCGACGCGGTCACGCTGTCCGAGCCGGAGAACCTGGGCGACCGCCTGCGGCTCACCGGTGAGCTGCCGGAGGTCACGGTCACCGACTCCCGCAACTCCGAGCAAGCGGGCGACGGCGGCTGGGCCGTCTCGGGCCAGGCGGACGCGTTCACGTCGTCCGGCTCGACCCTGCCGGCGACCCACCTCGGGTGGACGCCGCAGGTGCTCACGCCGAAGCCCGGCCTCAGCGCGGGCCCGGTCGTGACCACCGTGCTCGACGGCGGCCCGGGCCTGGCGACGCCGAGCCGCCTGGCCTCGGCGACGTCCGAGGGCCGGTGGGGCACCGCGAAGCTCGGTGCGGCGCTCACGCTGGAGGTCCCCGTGGACACCCGGCCGGGCACTTACACCGGGATGCTCACCGTGTCCCTGTTCCCCGTCGACTGACGGGACCGATCACCGGGCGTGGCCGGCCGGGGCGGACCGGCCGGCCACGCCCGGCACCACCGCCGGGCCACGCCCGACACCACGCCGGCCACGCCCGGCACCACGGAGGGGATGAGGACGATGACGACGACGTCGCTGCGGGGGGCACGACGCGCGGCCCCCGCCCTCGTGCTCGCGGCCCTCGCCGCGCTCGTGTGCGCGCCCGCGGCCGCGTGGCCCGGCCCGCCCGTGGCCGTGCCCGGGACCCCGCCCACCAGTGTGCCGACCGCCGCCGACGCGCCCGGCGACGGCGCCCCCTCCGACGACGCGGCCGCCCCGCCCGCGCAGACCACCTGGGCCCTGCGCCCCGCCGGCGCCGAGGGCGCCGACGCGCGCGTCTCGCTGCGGCACGAGGTCGAGCCCGGCGGCGCGGCGTCCGACGTCGTCGCCCTCACGAACTTCAGCGCCCGCCCGGCGACCTTCGCCGTGTACGCGAGCGACGGCCTCATCACCGACGAGGGCCTCTTCGACCTCCTCGCCCCCGGCGACGCGCCCTCCGACGGCGGGGCGTGGATCGCCGTCGGGCCCGTGGAGGGCGCGACGGCCCGGCCCGACGGCGGGATCCTCCTCGACGTGCCCGCGGGCGAGACGGTGCTCGTCCCGGTGGAGATCCGGGTGCCCGCGAACGCGACGCCCGGCGACCACCCGGCGGGCGTCGTCGCCGAGCTGGTCCGGGGCGAGGGCGGCGGCGTGCAGCTCGCGGCGCGCGTCGGCGTCCGCGTGCACCTGCGGGTCGCCGGCGACGTCGTCGCGCGGCTCGAGCCGCAGCGCGTGACGGCGACGTACACGCCGTCGTGGAACCCGTTCGCGCCGGGCACCGTGACGGTGACCGTGGACGTCGCCAACGCGGGCAACGTCCGCATGGGCGCGGACACCGCGGTGCGGGTCGAGGGCCCGTGGGGCGTTGCGTCGGCCGAGGCCCGGGTCGAGCAGCGCGAGGTGCTGCCCGGCCAGGCCGTGCCGACGACCGTCGAGATCCCCGTGGCGCCGCTGGTGCGCGCGTGGGGCGAGGTCGTCGTGACGCCGGGGGTCGTCGGCGAGGACGTCGTCGACGGTCCGCTGCAGGCCGGGTCCGCGTCGTTCGCCCTCTGGGTCGTGCCGTGGTCGCAGCTCGCGCTGCTCGCCGCGGTCGTGGGGCTGGTCCTGCTGGTCCGCGGCCTGCGCCGGCGCAGCGCCCGCATCGTCCAGGCGCGGATCGACGCGGCGGTCGCCGCGGCCACCGCCGCCGCGGGTGCTGCTGCCGGCCCCGCGCCCGCGGGCGGCGCCGAGGGCTCCCCCGCGCCCGACGCCGCCGCTCACGACGTCGACCGGGCCGCCCCCGAGCCCGCCCCCACGGCGACCGCCACGAGGGCGGGGGCGATCAACCCCTGACCCTCGGCGCACGCGCTCGGCGCACGCGCTCAGCGCACGCGCACGGGTACCGTCCGCCCGTCGTCGGCGACGGCCTGCAGGTGCTCCCCCGCGCCCGTCACCTCGAACGTGACCCGCCGCCCGTCCACGCCGACGACGTCGACGCGGCCACGCACGGGGCCGTCGCCCGGGTAGGCCTCGAGGACCAGGCCGTCGAAGTAGTCGTAGTCCGGCCGGTCGTCCCGGGCGCCGCGCGCCAGGAGCGCGCCCTCGCGCACGTAGAGCGGCAGGGAGTCGAACCCGTACGTCTGGCGCAGCCACCGGCCCCCGGCGACCTTCTCCCCCGACAGGAGGTGCGTCCACGTCCCGGCGGGCAGGTAGACCTCGACGGTCCCGTCGTCGGACATCACCGGCGCGACGAGCAGGTCGGGGCCGAGCATGTACTGCCGGTCCAGGTGGGTGACGGCGGGGTCGTCGGGGAACTCGAAGACCATCGGGCGCGCCACCGAGACCCCTGTCGCGGCCGCGTCGGCGCCCACCGTGAACAGGTACGGCATGAGCGAGTTCTTCAGCCGCGCGAACGTGCGGGTGACCTCCACCGACTCGTCGTCGAACGCCCACGGCACGCGGTAGCTGTCGGAGCCGTGCAGCCTCGAGTGGCTCGACAGCAGGCCGAACGGGATCCACCGCTTGAAGACGGCCGGGTCGGGCGTGCCCTCGAACCCGCCGATGTCGTGGCTCCAGTAGCCGAAGCCCGAGGCCGCCAGCGACAGCCCGCCGCGCAGCGTCTCCGCCATCGACGCGAAGGTCGACGTGTTGTCCCCGCCCCAGTGCACGGGGAACTGCTGGCCCCCGGCGGTCGCCGAACGGGCGAACACGACCGCGTCGCCCTCGCCCCGGACCTCGCGCAGCACCTCGAAGACCGCCTCGTTGTACAGCTGGGAGTAGAGGTTGTGCATCACCGCCGGGTCGGTCCCGTCGTGCCAGACGACGTCCGTCGGGACCCGCTCGCCGAAGTCCGTCTTCAGCGCGTCCACGCCCTGCGCGAGGAGCCGACGCAGCTTGCCCTGGAACCAGCGGACGGCGTCGGGGTTGGTGAAGTCGACGAGCCCCATGCCGGCGACCCACATGTCCCACTGCCAGACCGTGCCGTCGGGGCGCCGGACGAGGTAGTCCCGCTCCGCGGCCTCCGAGAACAGGGCCGAGCGCTGCGCGATGTACGGGTTGATCCACACGGACACGCGCACGTCCTGCACGTCGTGCAGGCGCTCGAGCATGGCCTCGGGGTCGGGGAACACCCGGGTGTCCCACTCGAGGTCGGTCCAGCTGAACTCGCGCATCCAGAAGCAGTCGAAGTGGAAGACGCTCAGCGGGATGCCGCGCTCGCGCATCCCCTCGACGAACGACGTCACCGTCGCCTCGTCGTAGTCCGTCGTGAACGACGTCGAGAGCCACAGCCCGTAGGACCACGCCGGCACCCGGGCCGGCCGACCCGTGAGGCGCGTGTACCTGTCGACGACCTCCTTCGGCGTCGGGCCGTCGATGACGCAGAACTCGAGCGCTTCGCCCGGCACGGAGAACTGGACCCGCTCGACCGCCTCGGAACCGACCTCGAACGAGACGTGCCCGGGGTGGTTGACGAGCACGCCGTACCCACGGTTGGTCAGGTAGAACGGCACGTTCTTGTAGGCCATCTCGGAGCTCGTGCCGCCGTCGGCGTTCCAGATGTCGACCGTCTGGCCGTTCTTCACCAACGGGCCGAAGCGCTCCCCCAGCCCGTACACGGCCTCGCCGATCCCGAGGTCGAGCTGCGCGTGGAGGTACGCGCCGGGGCCGGCCAGCCCCGTGGTCGAGACCCCGGTGAGGCCCGCGGGCTCGGCCGGCACGGCGGCCCGGTCGGTCAGGGTGAGGTACCCGATCGACTTGTGGCCGGAGCCCGTCAGACGCCGCTCCCCGTGCCAGAACGACAGGTCCCACGGCGCGCCCCGGCGGATCGTCGCGCGCAGCCCGCCCGTGGTGAGCGAGGCGCCGTCGTCGGTGGTCTCGACGCGGCCCGCTCCGCCCGGCTCGTGCAGCCGGAACCCGGGCCCGGGACGCCCGCCCGTGTGGTGCTCGATCCGCACCTTGATGACGCCCTCGGCCGGCGCGGACAGGGTGACGGTGAGGACGCCGACGTTCAGCACGTTCCCCCGCGTCCGGATGGGGCGCGTCGGCGCGGTGACGACGAGCCGGTCGCCCTCGGCCGCGATGTCGTACGCCTCCTGGGCGTAGCGGGCGGTGACGCCCGGGCGCAGCGCCCAGAACCCGTCGGTGAACTTCACTTCACTGCTCCTGCCGTGATGCCCCTCGTGAGGGTGCGCTGGAAGACGAGGAAGAAGACGATCGTCGGGACGACGCTCAGCAGCGTCGCCGAGATGAGCGTGGTGACGTCGGTCTGCCGCTCACCCGAGAGCTGCTCGAGGACGAGGGGCACGGTGAGGGAGTCGGGCCGGTTGAGGAACGACAGCGGCAGCAGGAACTCGTTCCACGTCCAGATGAAGAAGAAGACCATGAGGACGCTGATCGTCGGCCGGGAGATCGGCACGACCACCGACAGCAACGTCCGCCACCGGCTCGCGCCGTCGATGGCGGCGGCCTCGAGGATCTCCTTCGGGAACGTGCCGTAGAGGCTCGCGAGCAGGTACGTGCCGAAGGCCCCCTGGATCACCGTGAACGTGATGATCACGGACCACGGATTCGACAGCAGGTGCGCCTTGTCGAACGCGGTGAACAGGGGGTAGACGAGCATCTCCTGCGGCAGCAGGTTCGCCATGAGGAAGAGCAGCGTCAGCCACGTGCGGCCCTTCACCCGACCGATGCCGATCGCGAAGGCGTTGAGGACCGCGACGACGACGCCGAGCACGGCGACCGCGCCGGCGATGAAGAACGAGTTCCACAGCGCCCGCGGGAAGTTCTTGCTGACCCAGAAGTTCACCAGGCCGTCCGTGTAGAAGGACCGCGGGAAGTCGAGCGGGCCCGACGTCGAGTAGTCCTGCGGCGACTTGAACGCGTTGAGCAGGAGCATGACCAGCGGGAAGGCGATGACCAGCGCGAGCAGCACCGCCAGGACCAGCAGCAACCACTCGCCGACGGTGTGCGGGCGGCGGCTGCGGGAGCGTGCGGCGGGGCGCGCCGTCGGGGCCGGGGCGGCAGGGACGACGGTGGCGGCCACTCACGCCTCCTTTCGCTCGGCGCGGCGCTGCGCGCGCAGGAAGACCGTCGCGACGACGGCGACGACGAGGGTGACCGAGGTGGCGATCGCCGCCGCGTAGCCCTTGTCGGTGCCGTTGCCGAAGAACTCGACGTAGGCGTAGTAGGACGGCACGTAGGTGGCCTTGTTGGGCCCGCCCTGGGTGAGGATGAACACCGGGCCGAACACCTTGAGGGCGGCGATCGTCGTCGTGAGCGTGACGACGAAGACCTCCGGCCGGATCATGGGGCGGGTGATCGCCTGGAACCGGCGGAACCAGCCGGCACCGTCGAGCTCGGCCGCCTCGTAGAGCTCGGGGTCGACGCGCTGCAGCGCGGCCATGAAGATCACGACGGGGTAGCCGATCTGGATCCAGACCATGAGGAGCATGACGGAGAAGAGCGCCGTCCGCCCGTCCCCGCCGACCCAGTTGATCGCGACGTCCTGGCCGCTCAGCGCCGACAGGAGCCTGTTCAGCACGCCCTTCCCGTCCGGGTAGAGCACCCAGCCGAACAGCACGCCCGCGACCGCGATCGGGATCACCTGCGGCAGGTAGTAGGTCGCGCGGAGGAAGCTCGCCAGCCGGCCGGAGAAGCGCCGGCCGATGACGTCGAAGAGGATCGCCGCGAGGACCAGCCCGACGAGCGTCGGGATGATCACCATCGCGATGATCATGAAGATGATGTTGCGGAACGACATCCAGAACGCGGCGTCGTCGAGGAGCTTCGCCCAGTTCTCCAGCCCGACGAACGCGGGGACGGTGAAGCCGCCCCGCCACGACTGGAAGCTCAGCCACACGTTGTAGACGACCGGGTAGACGACGACCCCGAGCGTCAGCAGGATGCCGGGCACGAAGTACAGCCAGTACCCGATGGGCCGCCCGCCACCGCCCGTGGGGATGAGGGGGTGGTCCTCGGCGGACCGCGCCCGCCGCGCTCGCGTCCTGACACTCATCGCACGTCCTCCGTCCAGGGGTGCCCGGGCCCTCGAAGGGCGGGCCCGTCGGGGCCCGGGCACCGGTGCTCCGCTGTCGTCGACTCAGCGGTACTGCTCCGTCCCGTCGTCGTAGTCGGCCTGGAGCTGGCTCGCCGTCTGCTCGACCGTGAGCGAGCCGTTGATGAGGCCCTGCATGCCCGCGTTGAGGTCGTCGTAGAAGGTCGACGTCGGCCAGTCGGGGTAGAAGGCCAGGCCGTCACGGTCCAGCACCGTGTTGAACAGCGAGATGAGCGCCTGGGCGTCGGGGTCCGTGATGTCGTCCGGGTTCGCCGCCACGGGCAGTCCGCCCCCGTTGCCCAGCACGGCCTGGATCTCGGGCCGCATCGTGATGTCGATGAAGTACGCCGCCATCTGCGTGTGCAGCTCGTCCGTCACCGTGGGGATGACCCAGATGTTCCCGGAGGAGCCGGGCACCAGGGTCGAGCCCGGGAAGTCGGTGATGCCGAGCTCGAACCCCGTGATGTCGGTGAGGAACCGGCCGTACCACCAGGACCCGGAGAAGAAGAACGGGGCCTCGCCGTTGATGAAGGTGAGACCGGCGTCCTCGGCCGTCATGCCGGTGGCCGACGTCGAGACGTAGCCCTTCTTCACCCAGTCGGCGAGCCGCTGCGTGCCCTGGGCGATCGGGTCGGCCGAGAAGTCGACCTCGCCGTCGTACAGCTGGTAGGCGTTCACGAAGTCGCGATCGGCCTCGCTGAGGACGAGCTGGTACCAGAGCTGGCCGGCCGGGTACTCCTGCGCGGACGTCGTCAGCGGGGTGATGCCCGCGTCGACGAACGTCTGCATCGCGGCCTCGAGCTCCTCCATGGAAGTGGGCACCTCGACCCCGTGCTCGGCGAGCAGGTCCGCGTTGTAGTAGAGGAAGACGAACTCGCCGTAGTTCGGGACGCCGAAGTGCGAGCCGGAGCCCATGACGCCGTTCTCGTCGTACATGGTGGTCGTCTGCAGCGACTCGGCGAGCTTCTCGCTCCAGCCGTACGACTCGTAGAAGCCGTCGAGGTTCTGCAGGACGCCGAGCGTGGAGAGCGCGCCGGCGGTGCCGTTGCCCTTGTTGTACTCGGAGACGTCGGGCGCGTCCGAGGAGACGAAGAGCTGGCTCGCGGTGTCGCTCAGGTCCTCGAAGGACGTGATCTGGTAGTCGACGGTGGCGCCGGTCTCCTCCTCGAAGATCTCGGCGGCGGCGCGCCACGCCTTGCCCATGGCGGACTCGTCGTTCTCGTAGACGAGCACCGTGAGCGTCTCGCCGGACCAGTCGGTCTCGCCGGTGGGGGTGGCCCCGGAGCCGCCCGGCTCCTCGGACCCGCCCCCGCCCGACGAGCAGGCGGCGAGCGACAGCGCCCCGACGGCGACGAGCGCCGTCAACCCGTGCTTGCGGTACCTCATGCTTCCTACCTCCTCGTAGTGGCCCCGGGGGCCGGGTGGGGTCGTGCGCCCGCCGCCGTCGAAGCGCTTCGACGGCGGTCGACGAGTGACCGGGCAGGGGACATCACTGGACCTCGGCTCTGCGTGAGACGGGCACGACCGAGCCGCGGGTGACCTGCACCGGGGGAACGAGGGTCACGCCCGCCGGCGCGACCGCGCCGTCGACCATGCGCACGAGCAGGTCGACGGCGACCGGGCACGTCAGGCCCGGGTCCAGGGGGAAGGCGTCGTACGGCAGGGGTGGCCGACCAGGGTCCGGCGTCATGCCGACCGTGATCACCGAGACGTCGTCGGGCACGCGCAGGCCGCGCCGCGCCAGCGCGGGGGCCACCGCCGCGGCGGCCTCGTTCTGGGTGCTCAGGACGACGCCGGTGACCTCGGGGTGGTCGTCGAGGAGCGTCTCGATCGCCCGAGCGGGCGCGGCCGGCTCGGGCCGCACGACGACAGCGCTCAACCCCAGCTCGTCGGCGTGCCGGTGGAACGCGCGCTCGATGCGCATCGGGTAGTTCGACTCACGCGCGAGGACGTCCTCCGGCTGCGCGAGCAGCCCCACCGTGCGGTGACCGGCGGCGCGCAGCACGTCGAGCGCCTGCCGGGTGGCGGCCTCGAAGTCGAGGTCCACGCAGATCAGCCCCTCCGGGTCGGCCGGCAGGCCGATGAAGACGACCGGGCAGGCGAGCTCGCGCGCCAGGTCGGCCCGGGGGTCCCGCGCCGCGACGTCGAGCACCACGATTCCGTCGGCGAGGGAGGTGGCCGCCGAGCGGCGCATCCCCTCGAGCGCGTCGTCGTGGACGAGCAGCAGCGTGTCGTAGTCGTGGTCGCGGGCGGCCCGCGTGACCGCCATGGCGAACGCCATGTGCGCGGTCTGGTCGGTGTCCGCGTGCAGCGGCGTGGTGACCGCGATGATGCTGGACCGCCGCGCGGCGAGAGCCCGGGCGGCCGCCTTGGGCGCGTAGCCGAGGCGCTGGGCCACCTCGAGGACCCGGCGGCGCGTGTCCTCGGTGATGGACCGCTTGCCCGACAGCGCGTAGGACACGGTCGAGATCGACACGCCCGCCTCGCGAGCGACGTCCTCGATCGTTGCCATGCCCTGACCTCGCTGTCGGTGCCGACGGCGCGTGGCGCGCCGCGTGCCGAAGCCATCGTCGAAGCGCTTCGACTGGCTTCGGCGACCAGGCTAGGTTCGTCCGCGCCGGGACGGCAAGCCTCCGTTGCCGGATCGTGACCAAGGATCGGTCGCGGAGGCTCAGAGGAGAACGGCGAGCAGCACGATCAGCACGGCGACCGCGACGAGGCCGCCGACGACCGCGGGCACCGGGACGCGGCGCTCCTTCTTCTCGGGCGGGAGCTCGGAGTGCACCGGGGCGGTGAAGTCGACGCCCGCGACGACCTGACCGGCCGCGCGGTAGGCCTCGAGGTCCTTGGCCGACGACGTGAAGGCCCAGCGCTCGCCGTCCCAGTACCGGTACTTGCCGGCCTCGAGGTCCGCGTGCCAGCCGACAGGTCGATCGCTCATGGCAGAAGTCTCACAGAGTCACGGGACGGAGCCGGGCCACGTCCGGCCCGGGGAGCGGGACGCGACCGACCCCGGCCGGGAGGCGCCCGGGGCACCGGACGCCTCCCGGCACGTCACTGCGACGAAGGGTGGTGCGCAGGTCAGCGGACGGTCCAGCCGCCGTCGATGAGGACGGGCTGGCCGTGGATGAAGCTCGAGTCGGTGCTCGCGAGGAACGCGACGAGCTTGGCGATCTCCTCGGGCTGGCCGTGGCGGCCGGCGGGCACCGAGCGGACCACCTGCACGACGGGCAGGTCGGAGTTGAGGATGTCCTTGGTCATCTCGGTCTCGACGGCGCCCGGGCACACGGCGTTCGCGCGCAGGCCCTTGGGGCCGTAGTCGTGCGAGAGCTGTCGCGTGAAGCCCAGGACCGCGTGCTTGCTCGAGGTGTAGGCCGCGCCGCCGCCGCCGGCGACGAAGCTCGCGATCGAGCCGATGTTCACCACCGCCGAGTCGTCGTGGCTGAGCAGCTGGTCGAGCAGCGCCTTGGTCACGTTGAACGTGCCGGTGAGGTTGACGCCGATGATCCGGTCCCACAGCTCGTAGGAGGCGTCGCCCACGGGCGCGTAGTCGTCGAGGATGCCCGCGTTGTTCACGAGGATGCTGGCGGCGCCGAGCTCGTCGCGCACCTTCGCGGCCATCGCCTCGACCTGGGCCCGGTCGGAGATGTCCGTGCGGATCGCGATCGCCGTGCCGCCGGCCTCGCGCACCGCGGCGACGGTCCGCTCGGCGGCGGGGAGCGCGACGTCCACGGCCGCGACGGCCGCACCCCGGGCCGCGAGCTCCTTGGCGATCGCGGCGCCCATGCCGGCACCGGCACCGGTGACGACAGCGACCTGACCTTCGAACGTGCTGGACATTGCGCCTCCTTGGGAAACGGCCTTCGTTCCACCAACGGTAGGTAGGGGCGACGTCAGGATCTGTGGGCCGAAGGCCCCGTGACGTCCCGGGGCGAACCCGGGCAACCGGTCCGGCGTCGGGCACGCCCTCGCCGTCGCTTGGGCCCGACGACGGCGCCCGGCCGCGCGGACCGGCCCGTCAGTGCGGCGCCGGGCCCGTCGTCCCCGCGCCGACCGGCTCGTCAGCGCCGGGCCGGGCCCGTGGTCCGGCGGATGCGCAGCTGCGTGGCGAGGACCTCGCGGCGCGGCTCGCGGTCGGGGCCGGCGCTGAGCAGCAGCCGGCCGGCCAGCCGGCCCTTCTCGACGAGCGGCTGCTGGATCGTCGTGAGGCCGGCCTCGGCCGCCTCGTCGATCCCGTCGTACCCGGCGACGGACAGGTCCTCGGGCACGCGGAGCCCACGCTCGGCCGCGGCCCGCAGGGCGCCCAGCGCGAGGACGTCGCTCGTGCACACGATCGCGGTCAGGTCGGGGTGGCGCTCGAGGAGCGCGCGGCCCGCCTCGAGGCCGTTGCGGCGCTCGTTCGCCGGCGTCTCCTCGATCGGCACCTGCGCCGGGTCGACGCCCGCCTCGGCGAGCGCGGCCAGGAGCCCCTCGATGCGGGCGCGCTGCACGACGTGCGCGGTCCGGGCGAGGCGCGGGGGCAGCACCGGTCCGCTGAAGCCGTCACCGATCAGCCGGAAGCACACGATGCCCACGCGCGTGTGCCCCAGCTGCGCGAGGTACTCGCCGAGGTGGTGCACGTTCGCCTCGTCGTCGAGCCCCACCCAGTCCGCGCCGGGCACGTCCGCGGGGCTGTCGACGACGACGAGCGGCAGCCGCCGGCGCACCGCGATCTCCAGGTGCGGGCTGTCCTCGGGCAGGGAGTACAGGACGACGCCGTCGACCGCCGCCTGCGCCACCATGCCGAGCGCGCCCTCGTCGGTCTCGGTCGCCGGGATGAGGAGCAGCGAGACCTCGGCCTCCTCGCACGTGAGGGCCAGACCCTCGAAGAAGCGGACGGCGGCGGCGTCCCGGACGGCGTGCGTCAGCGAGTCGGTGAACAGGAGCCCGAGCGCGCGGTGGCGCCCGGTGCGCAGCGTGCGCGCGGCGGGGGCGGGACCGGCGTACCCGATCTCCGCGGCGACCTCGAAGACCCGCTGCCGCAGCGCCGCGGACACGTGGTCGGGCCGGTTCCAGGCGTTGGAGACGGTCGAGCGGGAGACGCCGAGACGGTCGGCGATGGTCTGCAGGTTCACATGACGCCTCGGGCTCTCGTCACGACCCCAGCCTAGGGCGAGGTCAGGTTCACCTTGCTTGTGGATCGATTTACATGGACGTACTGTGACGACTGTAGCCGACGCGGCCCCTCGACGACCGAGGACCCGCCCCGTCGGACGCCACTCCGGGCGTCGGTCCTGACCACGGGCCGGGGTGTGCGATGTCGGTGAACGTGCAGGCGCGAGACGTGTCGCCGCGCCTCTACCCGGTCGGGGTCCGAAGACCGCAGCTCCCGCGAGCCCCTCGTCGCTCGGCCGTGCCGCACGCTTGTGGATCGATCCACAGCGCGAGCAGGAACGGGCCTGCGCCGGCGCGCCCGCGCGCGCACTCACCCCCACGACGTCCAAGGAGTCCCCCCATGTCCCGCATCGCCATCTGCACCCTGGTCCCCGTCGCCCTGCTGAGCGTCTCCGCGGCCGCCCTCCCGGCGGCCCACGACGGCCAGGTGTGCCCCCCGCTCGACAGCGGCAAGGTCGACACCACCGGCGACCCGGCCACCGTGACCGTCACCACCCCGGACGGGTACGCCGTCGGCACGGTCTGCATCAAGGCCGGCAGCGTCAACCAGGGCAACGGCCCCGAGCTCACCGCGATCGACCACCTCGCGACCTCCGTCACCATGGGCCACTCGTCGGGCAAGGCCGTGTCGCACTGGTCGGCGAACTTCGTCCCGCTGCTGGCGGACCCGGACCCGGAGCCGCCGGACGGCCCCGTCGACCCGACCCCGCCGCCGCCGGACGAGGCGCCCGACCCCACCACCGAGGCCACGGACGTCGCGCCGGTCGCACCGGCCCCGGCCCCCGTCGCACCGGCCCCGGCCCCCGTCGCACCGGCGGCCGCCCCGGTCACGCACGACCCGGCCTTCACCGGCTGACCGCTCCCGTCCGGCGCACGCCGCGCCCATCCGCGGAACCTCGGAGAGTTTCTCTCGCCATGCGAAAGAAACTCTCCGGCGCTCGCCGGCGCACAGTGGCGCACAGTGGCGCGCGGTGCCCCGAGCCGCCGAGCCGCTACGCGATCGTGAGCGCGCCGACCTCCGGCCCGGCGCTGCGCCGCCCGGTGCCGACGCCCTGCGCCGCGAGCGCGTCGGTGAGCAGCGAGACCAGGGCCTCGAGCTGCACGTCGGTCGACGCCGCGGCCACCTCGCCCGCGCCGTCGAGCGCGCGGGCCGCGAGGCCGGACTTGGCGTCGATGAGCTCGGCGATCTTCGCGTCGATGGTCTGCGCCGCGATGATCCGCCAGGCGGTCACCGGCTCGGACTGCCCGATGCGGTGCACCCGGTCGATGGCCTGCGTCTGCTCGGCGTCGGTCCACGACAGCTCGGCGAGCACGAGGTTCGACGCGACCTGCAGGTTGATCCCGACGCCGGCCGCGAGCAGCGAGCACACCGCGATCTCGACCGTCGGGTCCTTGGTGAACGCGTCGATCGCCTTCTGCCGGGCCGTGCGCGTCTGGTCGCCGCGGATCGAGACGTAGCGGAGCCCGGCGTCGGCGAACTGCTGCTCGGCGGCGTCCATGACGTCGACGTGCTTGGCGAAGAACACGACCTTGCCCACGTTGCGCGCGAGCTGCGCCGCGTAGTCGGCGGCGAGCGGCGCCTTGGCCTGGCCGATCCGCCGGACCATCGTGAACACGTTGTCCCCGCCGGACCGCTCCTGGGAGTCCTTGAGCTCCGCGGCGGCGACCCGGCGCGCGAGCTGCAGGTCCAGCCCGACGACGTCCGCGCCGTCGGGCCGCGCCTCCAGGGCGGCCCGGTAGCGGCGCACGAGCCGCTCGGCGAGCGCGGCCTCCGCGGCCCGGATGGACCGGCCGAGCGCGCCGTCGAGCTCGACGGGCAGGTCGGCCACGCGCCGCGCGGGGATGTCCTTGGCGACGTCGACCTTGCGCCGCCGCACGATGCCCTGGTCGATGACCGCGGACCGCGCGGCCGCGTAGAATCCGTGGTCCGCCGGCGTCAGGCCGGTCTCCTCGAGCGCCATGAGCAGGCTGCCGAGGGGCTGCTTCTCGTCGATCCAGCCGAGGAACTGCCAGATCGCGCGGAAGTCCTCGATGTCGTTGATGAGCGGGGTCCCGGTGAGCGCCATCATGAGCGGCCGGGCCGTGCGGGCGCGGATCCGGTCGGCGAGCTGCAGCACGTTCTGCGAGCGCTGCGACGACTTGTTCTTGATGAAGTGCGCCTCGTCGACGACCATCGCGCGGAACCCGTGGTCGCCGAGCCAGCCGACGTGCCGGTCGAGGATCTCGTAGTTGACGATCACGACGTCGGCGAACGCGTCGACGTCCTCCCCGTCGCCGTGGACGACGGTCGCCCGCCGCATCGGGGTCCACATGCTCACCTCGTGCGCCCAGTTCGTCTTCACGACGTTCGGCACGACGGCGAGCAGCGGGTACGCGTTGGCGGCCTGCGCCGCGAGGAGGGCCTGGGCGGTCTTGCCGAGGCCGGGCTCGTCGGCGAGGAGGAACGTGCGGTGCCCGCGCGCGGCGGCCTCGACGACCTGCGCCTGGTGCGGCATGAGCTGGCGACCGGGCGGGGCGGAGACGAGACCGCCGTCGGGCAGGGGCATGCACGCGGGGGCGCCGGCCTCGGCCTGCTCGAACGAGCGGAACAGCGGCTCGAGCAGCTCCCAGCCGGCGAGGCGGCGGGGCCGGGCGGCCATGCGCTCGGCGGCCGCGGCGAAGTCGGGCTCGAGGAACGGGTTGGCGCGCTGGCGCTGCAGCACCGAGAGCGGGACGACGCGGCCCTCGGAGCTCGCGGCGGTGGGGGACGTCGTCGTCGTGGGCGCGGGCGCGGGCTCGGGCTCGGCGGGGACCTCGAGGCCGCCCTTGCGCATGAGCGTCGCCTTGTACTCGCGGGCGGCGTCGGAGACGCGCGCGTCCTCGGCGAGCAGGGCGAGCAGGGAGGTGTCGCGCGCGGCGATCCTCGCCAGCAGGGTCGCGACGCCGTCGAGCCGCTTGAGCTCCTGCTCGCGCTTGGCGGGGGTGAGCTCGGGGTCGGCCATGACGCGCGCCTTCTCCTCGCGCACGAGGAGGGCGACGACCTGGAACTTCGTGCGGATCGCGGGGCGGGTCGGCGGGCGGCGCACGACGTTGTCGACCTCGCGGGCCACCTGCGCGAGGACGGGGATGATCCCGTCCTGGTCCGGGCGCTGCGGCCGACGCCGACCGCCGCTGCCGTTCCCGTTGCCGGTCCCGTTGCCGGTCCCGGAGCGCGAGGTGCCGCCGCGCTGGCCGCCTCGTGATGCCACACATCCTCCTTCTCGCCGCCGCAGCGTCCGCGGACGGGTAGGCCACCGCGAACGCCCGAGCGCACAGCCGGGCGTCGGCACCGGCTGATGCCGCGGACGCTCTGGACGGGGCGCTCGACCGAGCGCCGGGTCCTCACGCGACTCCGCCTGGCCACCGGCGGCGTGTGCTCACGCAGATGGTCGTGCCGGGCCGCGCATCTCCTGGACCATCGCGGGGGACGCCCTGCTCGATCACGGGAGCAGAAGAAGCGTACAAGGCCGCGGGGCAGGTTGGGTGCGCGACGCGGTTGCGGGCTGTTCGCTCTGAGGGCACGCACCGGCCGGGTCAGGATGCGTGGGCACCGGCCGGGTCAGGATGCGCGCGCACCGGCCGGGTCGGGATGCGCGCGCACCGGCCGGGTCAGGATGCGCGCGCACCGGCCGCCAGGGTGGCGAGGTGCTCCAGCAGCGCGAGGCCGGTGTCGCGCATGCGGTGCCCGACGTCGACGGCCGGGTCCCAGGAGGCGACCGTCGCCGAGGCGAGGGGCAGCCGGGCGACGGCCGCGGCGACCACGTCGCGCACTTCTTCGGGCAGGAGGCCGCCCGGCTTCGCGTACGAGTTGGCGGGGGCGACCGACGGGTCGTGCACGTCGAGGTCGACGTGGATGTGCACCGCGTCGGAGCTCGCCGCGACCCGGTCGAGGACGGCGTCGGTGCGGTCGGCGCGGATGTCCTCGACGCTCAGCCACGCGGGGGCAGGCGTGGCCGCGAGAAGGACACGCTCGTCGTGGTCCAGGGCGTGGCCGCCGACGAGGACGGCGCGCTCGTCCGGCAGCGGGGCGTGACCGGGGACGGTCGCGGCGAGGGCCTGCCAGCAGCGGCCGCCCATCATCGCGAAGCCCATGCCGTCGAAGAACCCGCTCGCGGAGGTCGCAGGGGTCTGCAGGTCGCCGTGGGCGTCGAACCAGAGGACGGCGACGCGGCGGTCGGGCGCGGCGGCGCGCAGGCCGGCGACGACGCCGAGCGTCACCCCGCAGTTCCCGGCGAGGACGACGGGGACGTGGCCGGGGTGGGTGGCGACGTCGTCGGCGACGCGGCGCATGACCTCGGTGCCGGTGGCAGCCTCGAGGGTGAACCCGCCGGGGATGTCGAGCTCGATGCGGGCGTGGTCGACGACGGCGCCGCGGGAGGCGAGGCGGTGGGCCGCGCCGGCGGCGGCGAGGGCGCCCGGGCCGGCCCCGTGGCGCACGTCGCGGTGACCGGAGTCGTAGGGGACCTCGAGCATGCGGAACGGCGCGCGGGTCTCGGGCTGGGCGGCGGGCGTCGTCGGCGTCGGCATGCGGTCATCCTGCCGACGGGGAGGCGGGCGGGCGAGAGGGTTTCGCTAAACCAGCCCTGCGGGAGGACTCCGTGGGACGTTCGGGATGTGCAGCGGCGCCGGGGGCGGGCAGGGCGTAGCGTCAGGGGGTCCGCGACGACCCGAGGAGGTGAGACCCGTGCAGGTACCCGCACCGGGTGCTCCCCGGGAGGCGCGCTCGCACCGCTGAGCCCGCCGTGCCGACGCAGGGCTCGCCGCGCCGAGCCGGTCGCCATGGAGCGCCCACCAGGCACTCCCGAGAGGCGATCCCATGGATCTCACCAGAACGTTCCACTCCGGCGAGCGCGCGCTCGTCCTCGGCGGCGGCGGCTCCACCGGCAACGCGTGGCTGATCGGCGTCGTCGCCGGCCTGGCCGACGCCGGCGTGGACGTCACGACCGCCGACCTCACCATCGGCACGTCCGCGGGCTCGACGGCCGCGGCCCAGCTCGGCTGGGCGGCGCCGACGGAGCTGTTCCGCGCCGTCGTCGACACGCCCGTGCCGCCGGCTGCTGCCGGGCGGGGCTCCGGGCCTGGCGCGCCGGGCGGGCCGGGCGCATTCCCCGGGGGGCGGTGGGGCGGCGTCGGTCACCGCCCACCTGGAGCGGATCACGGCGATCGTCGCCGCCGCCCAGGACGGAGCCGACATGCGACGCCGGCTCGGCGCGGCGGCGCTCGAGCTGGAGGCGGCGTCGGGCGGGCAGTGGTCGGCGAGGTGGCGGCAGATCGTCGCGGCGCGGCTGCCCGACCAGGCGTGGCCCGAGCGCCGCGTGCTCATCACCGCGGTCGACGCCGAGACCGGCGAGCCCGTGGTCTTCGACCGGGACAGCGGCGTCGAGCTGGTCGACGCCGTCGCGGCGAGCTGCGCGAGCAGCCTGCCGTACCGGATCGCGGGACGGCCGCACCTGGACGGCGGGTACCGCTCGACCGCGGAGAACGCCGACCTCGCCGCCGGGTGCGCGCGGGTGCTCGTGCTGGCGCCGTTCGGTGGCCGGACGCTGCACCGCACGTCGTGGGGCACGGACCTCGCGGCCCAGGTCGAGGGTCTGCGCGCGGGCGGCGCACAGGTGGAGGTCCTCGTTCCAAGCCCGGCGACCGAGCACTTCTTCGGCGTGAACGCGATGGACGCGACGCAGCGGCCGGCGGCGGCGAGGGCGGGGTACGACGTCGGGCGGGCGGAGGCGGAGCGGGTGGCCACCCTCTGGGGGTGACCACCCTGCCGAGCGGGCGGGACGGTGTCGGGCGATGAGTTCCGGGCTGCGCCGCGGTCTGTCCCAGAATCGCGCTCCCCTGCGCGACGCCCACCTACCCGCGGAGGCACTGTGAGGCTCCTGCTGACGTCAGGCGGCGTGACCAACGCCAGCATCGAAGGCGCGCTGGTCGACCTCCTCGGCAAGGCCGTGGCGGAGAGTCACGGGCTGTGCATCCCGACGGCGCAGTGGGGCCACCCGATGTGCGGCCCGGCGTCGGTGCGTGGGCTCGTCGCCGCGGAGCCGGGCTGGCGTCACCTCACGGGCCTCGGCTGGGCGTCGCTCGGGGTGCTCGAGCTCACCGCGCTCCCCACGATCGGCCCCGACCGTTGGGCGCCGTGGGTGCGTGCCGCCGACGTCCTGCTCGTCCACGGCGGCGACGCGACGTACCTGTGCCACTGGGTGCGGCAGTCGGGGCTGGTGGACCTGCTGCCCTCGCTGACGGAGACCGTGTGGGTCGGCGTGAGCGCGGGAAGCATGGTCATGGCGCCGCGGATCGGCGACTACTTCGTCGAGTGGCCGGGCGCGCCGGACGACCGGACGCTCGGGGTCGTCGACTTCGCGATCTTCCCCCACCTGGACCTCTTCCCCACGAACACCATGGCGCACGCCGAGCGCTGGGCCGCCGGCCTCGACGTGCCCGCGTACGTCATCGACGAGGAGACCGCGATCGTGGTCGCCGACGGGTCGGTGCGGGTCGTGTCGGAGGGGCGGTGGCGCAGGATCGAGCCCGGGGCCGGGGCGTGACGGAGCGGGTGACGCGCCCTGTCAGGAGTCGATTCCCGCGGCCTTGTCGAGGTGGGCGAGCAGGCGATCGGCGGCCTTCTCGATCTCGGTGTGGTCGTTCTGCGCGGCGCGCTGCTTGGCGTGGATGAGCGCCGCGCGGTTGACCTTGCTGAAGTCGCCGTAGGGGCAGGCGTAGCGGCCCTTGGTGTCGGGCGAGGCGTCGTCGTCGACGGCGAGGTGCCACGCCCCGAAGCCGTCGTACCCGTCGCGGTCGACCACGCGGTTCTCGTCGTCGGTGCTGGGGGCGGCGTCGGACCACTCGGTGTCCGTGTCGTACTTGCCGTCGTCGATGAGCGCGCGGGCCTGGCGGACGCCGGCGCTGTTCACGGAGTAGGTAGGCATCGCTCGACGCTACGTCCGTGGCGGGATCCCGCATCTCGGACGCATGTCAGGTGCCGAGGATGACGAGCTCATTGCCCTCCGGGTCGGCGATGCGCCGGGTGTTGGTGGCCTCATCCAGGAGGCGACCGCCCGCGGCGACGGCGGTCGCAACCCGGGCGGGTCCGGCGTCGGGCGGGACGGCGAGCTCGAGGTGCATGCGGTTGCGCTGCCGGCGGCGCTCGGCGTCGTCGAGGTCGATGCCTTGGAAGAGGAGGACGGGGCCGAGGTCGCGCGGGTCGACGAGGTCGGTGACGTCGGGGCGGCGGTCGGGGACGTAGCCGAGGGCGGCGGCCCAGAAGGCGCGGATGGCGAGGACGTCGGCTGCGTCGATGACAAGCTGGACCAGGCGCGGCAGCGTGGGGTCAGCGACGGCACCGGCCTCGCGGGCGGCGGCCTGGAGGCGCGCGGCGAGGTCGGCGAAGTCGAGGTCGAGGCCATGAGCCCCGGGGTGCCAGCGGTCCTTGCCGGTGTCGAGGATGACCAGGCCAGGGCGCAGGTCGATGCGGAGCGGGAAGTCGGCGTCGTCGGCGAGCGTGGCCGCGGCGGTGGCGAGATCGCGCTGCTGGGCAGGCGAGGCAGTCCGGTAGCAGGCCATCGCTGCGAACACGACCTGCCAGTCGGAGACCTCGGGGGCGTCGCCGAGTGGGTCGCCGGGGACGAGGTCGACCTCGTTGCCGTCGGCGTCCGCCTGGCAGACGCCGTAGGGGCCGTACGGGGCGCCCAGGCCCGTGCGGTCGATGGTCGCGGGTGGGCGGACGACGTCGACATGGATGCGGTTGCGGAGCGGCCTCGCCTCGGCGGAGGGCCGGATCCGGAACGTGGGCTCGCGGTGGAGCTGGTCGGTGAGCGGGCCGTCACGGGCGGGCGGGTAGCCGAGGGCGCCCTGCCAGAACGGGACGACGGCGGCCGGGGCCGGGGACTCGACGACGACGCTGAGGAGCTGGGTGGCACTGGACGCGGGGCTCAGACCCAGGCCGCGTGCTGCGCCTGAGACAAGCGGCGCTGCCTCGGGCGAGGAGAGGCGCACTCGGGTGCCGGCCGTGTGGAGGTCGACGGCGGCGTCCGGCACCAGGTCCAGGACCCGCGTGGCGAGGTCGGCCCCCGCGCTGAGCGATGGCGTGGCGAACCACGCCGTCGGCGTGCCGTGAACATCCCGCCAGCCCCCGCCGGTCGCGGTCATCTCTGGACTCTACGGCCCGCCGTCCGGGCGCGGCGCTGTCAAAAGATGCCAAAGCGGCAACCCTGAGCTGCGAGTGGATCCGCGAGGTGCGGCGAGCGACACGCAGGCGAGCGTTCGGTGGCCTAACGTGTCGCGGACCCTTGCTTCACGCGCTGGTGCGCCTGGCGCGATTCGAACGCGCGACACCCGCTTTAGGAGTTCGATCTTGGATTGTGGACAACGCGCTGACCTGCGGAACTACATGCGGGTAGTTCGCGTGGTGACCCCCTTCCGGGGCTCTCGCTGACCACACGCTGACCACGGCAGCGTCCGCGGGCACCGAATCGCCAGAGCGGAGGACGAGCGGCACCTGTCGGTCCCGCCGGCGGAAGGGCGCATCCCCGCCGCGGCTCCCCTCACGTGACGTTCAGCCGGAGACTCAGCGACCGGCCCCGGATTGCCAGCGCCTCTAGACGTCTCGCTGCTAACCTGCCCGCACGACCGGTGTAGAAGGCGAGCGGCGCATGCAACTGGAAGCCATCGAGCTATCTGGCGTCAAGGGCTTCGCAAGTTCCCAACGCCTCGATTTCGCCGACGCGAACCTGATATTCGGCGCCAACTCCTCTGGCAAGAGCAGCATTCTCCAGACCCTGCTCCTGCTCCAACAGAGTTCACTGCGGGCCTTCAGCGCAGAGCGCGGCTTCCTAGAGTTTCGCGGACCCGCGGTCGACCTGGGCGGTTTTCGGACCTTCGTCAACATGCACGACACTTCGCGCGCAATTGAGGTCGCCCTCTCGGTCTCCGATGCCGATACCAGCTCTGCCATGAGCCTGGGCAAAGACCTGAAGCTCTCATTGCGATTCGAGCTTTCGGAACGCAGCCCTGTTGATCCCGAGCTCTCAAGAGTTGCACTGGTTGCCCCGGACTTCGACGTGACCTTCACTCGCACAGCAAGCGGGCCATTGGCGCTCGACGGCGCAGCTTCCGCCAGCGCGATTGTCGATCGCTACTTCGCATCGCTGCTCGCGATGGAGCCACGGTCACGGCGGACCGGATTCCCAACGCCCGAGGAGCGGGATCGACGTTGGCTCAGAGACTGGCTGCGCGGCCAGACCTGCAGCACCCACGGCTGGCTCCCCTACTGGCCCGTCACGACCGTCGCTGGACGTCCCGGCCGACCGGTCGGAGGTACGAAGGGCTCCTCCAGGAACCAACTCGCCGAGACGTTGGTCGTCTGGTGGCTCAACTACATCAACGATCTATCGTTCGATCTCTACTCGCTGTTGAACGATCTCGTCTACGTTGGCCCACTGCGCGAGTTTCCGAGAAGAGTCGTGTCGGAGGCCACGGACGGCCGGGGGGGTCGGCGTCCGCGGCGAACGCCTCGTGCTGCACCTTGCGCGGCACACCGAGTTGGTGAGTTCGGTAAACCGAGCGTTCGAGGAAATGGAGATCCCCTACAGCCTCGCGGTCGACACAGTTCAGACAGGCCGGATCGAGGACGCTCTGGGTGACGTTGCGGTCGCCGTGCTGACCGATCGACGAAATGGGGTGGTGGTCAGTCCCGCCGACGTCGGGTTTGGCGGCTCTTCGGACTTGCGGTGGGGGTGAGGGCGCGCCGGTGAGCTGGGTGCGGGGGTGCAGGGGTCGAGGTCCTCGAAGATCAGAAGCGCCAACCACTGATCTAGCTCGAGGACCTCGACGGTGCC